>Ga0111539_10009110_pt1 | contig 12563 bp, 8 predicted proteins | sample RhiMethybrSRZTD1_FD_79667 | JGI IMG/M metagenome (GOLD analysis project Ga0111539, IMG submission 79667) | Populus rhizosphere microbial communities from Tennessee, USA - Rhizosphere MetaG P. TD hybrid SRZTD1 (version 2) (version 2) | ecosystem: Host-associated > Plants > Roots > Rhizosphere >...
ATCTGCCCCACTTGAATGCGGATCGACTGTTCGTCTCTGATGCGGCGCAGGTTGTTGTGATCTATGAAGATGACTTCGAAAAAGGCACGTTCGGCGGCCCCCGCAGGTGTCGCAGCCAGCAGGACGATCGCGAAGTATATGAGGATCGATCTCCAAAGTATCACGTCGTGGCGTTCTCCTTGTGAATTGCAGTCTGCGGCCGGTCTCTGGGCGGATGTGTTGCAACAATGTTTCGAGCGGTCAGCTGCGCCAGTCTTCGTTCCCTGGCGATGACGCAGTGCGCTCAAAATCACCAGCACAAATAACATCCCTGGAATGAGAAGCGAGAGCCACCGTCAAACATCACATGACCAAGCAGCGAGGCGCGGGCTCAGCTCTGCCGGTTTGGCTACTGAATCGAACCGAGACACCGAGAGATCTCAATTGCCGATTGCTTCACGTTTCCCGCAAGGGAAGTTAGATTGTCTTCCGTGATTTGTGTTGTTGTTCCTGAGACACTAATGGATGCGATCGCCTGGCTATCACGATCCAGAATTGGGGCGCCAATGCCGCGCAATCCGATAGTCGCTTCCTCATTGTCAACAGCGTAGCCGAGCTTGCGCACGAGCTCCAAGTGTTCCTTAAGCTTCTTCGGCGAAACGATTGTGTTTTCATTGTGGCGCAGAAGCCCTGCCTTAATGATCTGGTCCAATTCCGGTTCGGGCAAATACGCCAATAGTGCTTTACCCAGACCCGTGCAGCGCAGTGGCAGACGTTGGCCGACCCAAGTTGCCAATCTGAAAATGCTGGGAGGTTCCACCTTCTCAATTAGCACCACCTCGTTCTGCTCCAGTATTGCCATGTTGACCGTGAGCTTGGTTTTTTGCCCCAAAGTATTGAGAAAAGGAGCAGCCTGCTGTCGCACCCCAAGTCCACCCAGACCTGTGTTAGCCAAGGTGAATAGCTTGACGCCAAACATGTAGCGGCTTGTTTGCTTGTTCCGGTATAGGTATCCGGTGCGCTCCAGAGTCAACAATAGATAGTGCGTTGAGCTTCGAGCTAGTCCCAAGTGGCGCGCCACTTCGGCAAGTGTCAATCCAGTCCGCGAGTTGGCCAACATCTCCAGGATTTTCAGAGCTCTCTCGAGTGCTGGCACAGATTTGGTCTTCTTGTCGTCCACTCATTCTCCTGTCCAATAGGTTGACGAGAGTCTACCACAGACACGCTCTGATCCGAGCTCTTCCTTACCCCCAAATCTGCTTCTTTAAGGCATACCGGCAGCGAACGACAACAACTCGGCCTGCAATTCATTTGACAGTAATGTCATAGGGCACATTAGAACTCCCTAGGGTCGAAGAGTTCCCCATGCCGCCCATAAGGGGGCAACAGATGTCGGTTGCGGGGGCCTGCTGAGCCGCTCAACGAGCGTTCGTTGATCTTACTGTCCAATAGGGAGAACAGCGAGGCCAATTTGCGCCGATTGACCTTGACAGGGAAACCCGTTGGCATAGACTGCCGACAGAGAAAAACACGACGTTTTAGTATCTCGAGTCCATGACAGACTTCATCGATCATGGAGGATCTGCGAATTATTTCGCAGGGGCCACAGAAACTCCCACGGCCGAGCCTCAGGCAGGTGGCATTGTTGTGGGTTTCGATCATTTTCACTGGTGCCGGGCTTGATTTAGTGAACTCCATCAAGTTTGAAAAATGCTGGAGAACTCCTCCTTTTGGTTTGCGTCCGTTAGGGACTCTGGAACCGGTCGCATGGATCGAAAGGCGATAGTCTCTCTCTTCATGTCTATATCGGTAGGACCAATAGCTGGCTGCAAAAGGAGGGAAGTATGAAGAACGTTCTGGCGTTGATTTTGGCAACTTTCCTGGCCATGGCGGGTACCGCCTGGGGACAGACGAGTACTGGCACTATTCGAGGTACTCTTCTCGATCCCTCAGGTGCAGCAGTTCCCGGAGCAGAAGTGAAGGCGACCCATCTGAGTACAAATGTCGTTACCTCGGTGAAGGCCACAGATGCGGGAGTCTACGTTATTCCGGGATTGATTCCAGGGGACTATCGTGTTGAGGTTGCGGCGACGGGCTTTAAGACGGTTCGGCGTGAACCGGTGAACGTCTTCACCGCGACAACGACGACTGTGGACACACAGCTAGAGGTGGGTGAAATCACTCAGACTGTGGATGTCACGGGTTCTAGCATCAAACTGGACACAACCGGGTCAGAGATGTCGACCGAGATCGAGAAAAGAACCGTGTTCGACCTACCCCTGCAGATCAGCAGCCGAAGGTCGCTGGATTCATTTATCGTGCTAGCTCCGGGGGTCACCGGGAGCGCGAGGTCGATCAATGGCGCTCCCAGCCTGGCAGGCGAGACCATTATCGACGGAGTCAGCTGGCAGATCAACGTCGTGCCGGGCGCTCTCGATACTTGGGGGCCTCCCTACGAAGCGGTTGAAGAGTTCAAAGTCCAAACCAGCTTGTTTCCCGCTGAATATAGTCGCGGTTTGGGAATGACCAATTTCACGATGAAATCGGGGACCAACGCCTTCCATGGTAACGCTCATGAGATTCTGCGCAATGACAAGTTAGAAGCAAACTCATTCTTTGCCAACCGCGCAGGTATCCCTCGGGCGATTGTGCGTCAAAACGAATGGGGAGTCAGCGGCGGAGGGCCTATCATCAAGAACAAGACTTTCTTTTACGCGGCTTACACAGGATTCAAGAGACGTGGGGGCGCAGCTCAAGCGAGCGTGGTTACCTTGCCCACAGCCGCCATGAAGCGGGGAGATTTTTCAGACTGGTTGGACACCAGCAAAACCGGGGCCTCAAGCCCGATCGTGATCTATGATCCGCTCACTACCCGTCCTAGTGCCGGGGGGGTTGTGCGTGACCCCTTTCCCGGAAACATTATTCCAGCTAACAGAATTTCCAGGGTAGCGGGCTTGGTGATTGGCGATATTCCAAACCCGGACAATGCGGGATTGAATCAAAACTGGGTCTCGAGGGCTTCGACACCGATAAACGATTACGATTGGAGCGTCAAGGTCGACCACAACATATCCTCGCGCCAGAAACTCGCGTTCAGTATGTGGATCAAGAACAACCAAAACATCAGCAACGGTGCTGTGCCAGGTCCTCTGGATGACGGAAATATCAACGACGAAGCAGGACGCGGTGTCCGACTCAACCACGACTTCTTCATACGGCCGAACCTCATCCACCACTTCGGGGTCGGATATGCCAGACGCCGTTCTGATTTCTACCCCCCGGACTCAGCGACCAAAAACAATGAGAGTTTCTACAAAATTCCCAACATAACCATGGGTCCCGGAGAGGCTGCAGTGAGTTTTCGCATCGATGGGATTCAGAACTTTGGGGGAAACTGGGACATCACGATCGAGAGAGGCAACACCTACAACTTGGTGGATAATCTCACTTGGATCAAAGGAAAACACACCTTCAAAGGCGGCATCGACTTTCGCAGGTACCAGTACAACGTCAACTATTGTTTGCAGTGCCAAGGGGTGTTCGGATTTGACAACCGGGCAACCTCGCAACCCAATTCTGCGGCATTTGGGTCCCAAGGCCATCCCTTCGCCAGTTTCCTACTTGGACAGCCGACATCGTTCAGGCAAGAAAGAGGGGTCGAACCTCGAGGCTTTCGCAACGGCTACTACGGCACGTTCTTCCAGGACGATTACAAAATAACGTCCAAGCTAACGATGAATGCCGGTTTTCGGGTAGAAGTACCCATACCGGTCCACGAGCAGTATGACCGGCTCAGTGCTCTGAACCTTAAGCTGCCGAATCCTGGGGCCGGTGGGATTCCTGGCGTATTGACGTTTGCTGGAGACGGTTCGGGCCGAACGGGGTCCCCCTATTTTGCTGATGTTCAGGTAGATATCGCGCCACGACTCGGTTTCGCCTATCAATTTAATGAAAAAACCGTTTTTCGGACAGGTTTTGGGATCAACTTTTCACAAACGAACGGCAATGCTTCAGACGGGAACTTAGTAGGGTCTCTGGGAAGCGGATTTAACTATATTTTCTTTAAAGAGACGACGGATAACGGGTTGACCCCAGCGTTTCCCTTGGATACCGGGCCCGCACCCTTGGTTCTGAACCTCCCGGATTTGAATCCCAGCCTGCAGAATGGGTCAAGTGCCGACTATGTTAACGACCAGTCCGGCAAGACTGCACGTACCTATACCTGGGTCTTCGACGTACAGCGAGAATTGCCTGGCGGTATCCTGCTGGATGCAGCTTATGTGGGCCAAAGGGGAATCAACATGCCCGCGGGGTTGGAAACCATCAATCAGGTGCCAGGCAAATACTTGTCTTTGGGCTCCTTGCTGAATGCAAGTGTCACCAGCCCTGCAGCGATTGCTGCGGGGATCAAACTGCCATTTCCAGGGTTTACAGGATCGGTAGCCCAGTCGCTGCGTCCGTTTCCACAGTACCTCGACATTGTTCACTGGCAAGAACCCACAGGAATGAACATGTACCATGGGCTGCAAATGAAGGTACAGAAGCGGTTCTCCGCGGGACTGTCTTTCCTGGTTAGTTACACGGCTTCCAAAACTCTTTCCAATGCATCCGGTGGAAATGCATTTAGTTCGGGTATGACTCGGCCGCCGCTTACCGAGGATCGCGGATTGGAATGGGCCGTAGCGGGCAATGACGTCCCCCAGAATCTGGTAGCCAGTTTCGTCTATGAGTTGCCGTTCGGTCCTGGAAAACGGTTTATACAGAAGGGCGGAGCGGTAGGAAAGATCGTCGGTGGATGGCAAGTGACTGGGATCCCCCGCTACTACTCGGGAACCCCCCTTACGATCGGAGGCGGGCCATCGCTACCTCTCTTTGGCGGGCCGAATCGTCCCAACTCGGTCGTGGGGCAGGACATCAAAAGGGATTTGAGCGATTTCGACCCGACCACGGACCTTTACTTGAACTATAATGCGTTCTCTGCACCGGCTCCCTTCACCCGAGGGAATCTCGCTCCACGACTCCCTGCCACCCGCAGGTTCGCGACTTACAACGAAGATCTTTCGATCTTCAAACGGACTACGATCCATGAGCAGATCAATCTGGAATTTCGTACCGAATTCTACAATGCATTCAACCGGGTTATCTTCGGAGCTCCCAGTGCCAACTGGAATAGTCCTGCCGCATTCGGTCGAATATCAAGCGCTGGCGCAGGCAGGCGCATTCAGTTCATGTTGAAACTCAACTTCTAACCGCGGGCCCTCGTGCGAGTGTCAAGGCCGCCGTCCACCCTCGGAGGTGTCGGCGGCCTTGCTGTCTTCCGATAGTTTCCCCCTAGGTTTCCGCAGGTTCGGGCTACGACTGCCGCCCCGAACCGACGAAAGGAATTCGTTAAGCTCGGCAACCGGTGCCGCCGGCCACGCCTAGTTGGATGAACTACAAGATAAAGCTAATGACTCGTGACGCCTTATCGAGAAGCGTGGATTTCACTAGGGCCAATGCTGAGCAACTCTCTGCGTTTTCTTGTGGGGTTCTGCTTCTGTGTTTCCTTACCGCCCCAACATTTGCACAACTTGGCACGGAAGAAGAATTGCACCGAGCTTCTGTAGCGGCTGCTGATGCGATGCGGCGTCTTGACTACGCAACCGCTGAACGGGAGTATCTAAGAATTCTCAAGCTGGCACCCACGGTTGCGGAGGTTCACAACAACCTCGGACTTGCTTGCTATCTTCAAGGGAAACTCGAACCCGCCGCGGAACACTTTCAAACTGCGGTGAAGCTGAAACCATCGCTTTATGCTCCTAACTACTTCTTGGGCCGTATTCGTTACAAGGAAGGGAAATTTCCGGAAGCTCTGCCGTTCCTCGAACGCGCCCTGAAGCTGGAGCCTGAGAATATCGAGGCTTGCCGCCAGCTAGCGTCCACTCAGGTAGCGTTGAAGGCACTTGGTCGAGGGATTTCACAATATCGATCCTGCCTGAAGAAGGACCCTCGTCAGATGGAGGTTCTCTATGACCTGGGAGTGGTGTACATGAATCTGGCAGGGCAATCTTTCGACCATGTGGCTGAGCTGCCAAGTTCTGCCTTCTCCTCCCTCATTAGGGCATCTCACTATGCCAACCTGGACGAATCGGGGCTCGCTGAGCGAGGTGCATGGATTCAAGTCGTGAGGACTGAGTATCGTGCTGCTATCCAGAAAGGCCCCCTCGTTCCTGAACTCCGAGTCACGCTAGGGACGTTTGAGATGAAGGAAGGGAATTGGCAGGCAGCCAAGGAATTGTTTGAACAGGAGCTTGAACTGGATCCCTCCAGTTATCTGGCTCGTTACGGTCTGGCCGAGGTCTATTTTCATGGCAAGGATATCGAAAAAACGCTGAGCTATTTGAACGAGGCAGCCAAGATTCGACCTGAGTTCTTTGATCCCTCGCCGAGATTCTGGATCGCATTGCCTAAATCGGACCTGAGTTTGATAACCCAGAAGATTCGGGAGGCAGGCACCAATACCTTCGGGAGCGCTTTTTTGCAAAGAGTAATCGCTGCTGAAGTCGGTACCCAGCAACAGTCACAGCAACAACCACAGCAACAACCACAGCAACAACCACAGCAACAACCACAGCAACAACCACAGCAACAACCACTGCAACAACCACTGCCACAACGCTCATCGCAGACGTCAGCGCCTAAAGCGACTGAGAAAGCGCTCCAGGAGATCAAGCCGCAAGTAGGAACTGGGATTCCTCCCCGGACAAGTCCCGAGCAAGCGAAGCAGAAGGGACTTCAGCTCTTGCGGGAAAAACGATTCGAAGCAGGAACCAGGTTACTTCTGCCATTGGCAAAACAGAACGACGTTGACTCCAACCTAGTTCTGCCCCTCGCGCGCGCCTTGTTTGCGTTGAAGGAGTATGACGTACTCGGCGAAATTCTTGCTGCGTATGCCGATCGCCACTCAGACGACCCGGAGCCGTACTATCTGCTTGGAATCTCCTACCAAGCTGCGGCAAACGAGATCATGCAATCGATGGTGAATACCGATCCCGATTCCTACCGTCTGCGCATGCTAATGGGCGACGCTTTTTTTGCGCGCGAACGCTACGAAGAGGCGACAAGAGAGTATCAAGCAGCCCTAAATCTTCAGCCCAATAATAGCGATTTGCATTTAAGAGTGGGTAAGGTCTACCACAGGCAAGCGAAGTATGAGGAAGCTCTTGAGCATTTCAGACGATCGGTTGAGTCGGATCCTCGCAATGCGCAGGCACAGCTAAGGCTGGGAGACTCTCTCCTCACAGCTCAAAAGGCGGAGGACGCCGTCATGCACCTGAAGGCAGCTCTCGACCTGGATTTTACACTCATTGATGCTCACGCCAAATTGGGGAAGGCGCTGGCGATGTTGGGTCGCTTCGAGGAAGCTGTGTCGCACCTGGAGCGCGCCTCGAGTCTGGACCGGGACGGGTCAATACACTATCAGATGGCGATGCTTTATCGGAGGCTCGGCAGGGAGGAGAAGTACGCTGCTAGCTTGAAGGAATCCCAGCGGCTCCGATCAGAGGAACTGAAGAAACAGGAGTCACAGACCATGGACGGAGGCCTATCCAGGGCCGGCAAGGGTGACCGGACGCCTCCGCTCCAGGCTAGATGACGATGACAAGAGGATGCTGGATGGCTAAGCAACGGTCAGAACCTTTGAGACGTTTTCCTAGATGAGAGACGTGATCCGACTTCGCGGGTCTACTTGGAATCACACCAGAGGGTACGCACCCTTGGTTGCAACAGCCAAGAGTTATCAACTGGCTCATCCTGAGATAGAGATTCACTGGGATAAGCGATCGCTGCAGGAGTTCGCTGATTTTCCCGTCGAAACACTGGCTGAGACTTATGACTTGGTGATGATCGACCACCCCTCGGTGGGAACCTGTGAGTTACAGCGTTGTTTTGTTCCCCTTGACGAAGTTCTGCCAACGCGGACTTTAGAAACCCTGGCACGGCAAAGTGTCGGGAGTTCCCATCCCAGCTATAGCTATAACGGCCATCATTGGGCATTGGCAATCGATGCGGCGTCCCACGTGAGTGCCTATAGACCGGATCTCCTGAGCCGCAGCGATTTCACTGTGCCGCGGTCCTGGGAACAGGTTGTGAGACTGGCTCGAGACCTGCAGCGAGCCGGCGGAGCACTGATGGCGGTTCCGCTTATCCCCGTGGACTCTCTGATGTGTTTCTACACGCTGTGCGCGAGTGCCGGCGAGGATCCTTTCTCTCAGGACGACCAGTCTGTGGTGAGCCGCGAGAGCGGATTGCGAGCGCTCGATCTAATGCGGCAAGTCTTGCCGCTATTGCACCCAGAATCTCTCAACTGGAACCCCATCCAAGTCCTGGATCGAATGAGTAGCACGGATGAGGTGTCCTATTGCCCCTGGCTCTTTGGGTACTCCAATTACGCCAGGACTGGGTATGCATCCTTTCAATGTCAATTCACCAATATTCCGACGCTGAATGGCGGACTGTCCAAAGGAGCGATTCTGGGAGGAGCTGGATTGGCGGTGACTTCAAAATGTGAGAACCCTTCAGTCGCTGCCGACTATGCGTCTTTCGTTGCCAGCGCAGAGTGTCAGCGGAGCGTCTATTTCGAAAGCGGGGGCCAACCCGGCAACATTGAGGCTTGGCGTGATCCAGCCGTCAATCGCGTCTCAAATAACTTCTTTCTCAATACGCTAGAAACGCTGACCCACTCCTATCTGCGTCCCCGTTATCCAGGCTACATTCATTTTCAAACTCAAGCCGGACTGTTGGTGCACAAGTACTTGAAGACTGGCGGAGACGCCGGTCACCTTTTGGAGGAGCTTGACCACCTTCATCGCCTCACACGCAATTCGGCATTCATCGAAAGGAAATGAAAGGGAATGAAGATCACTCGAATCGAGAGTCATGTCCTGGTCGTACCCAACTATGAGCCGGAAGCCGGCAGCTCGGCGCAAGACGACCTCGTCGTATTTGTTCACACTGACGAAGGATTAACTGGAATAGGTGAGGTCGATACCAATCCTTGGGTGGCGAAGGCCATGATTGAGGCGAAAGGGACGCACAACATCGGCCAAGGCCTTTCAGAAATGTTGCTTGGTCAAGATCCGCTGCAGCCCGAGGCGCTGTGGGAAAAAATGTATATGGGTTCCCTGATGACTGGGCGTCGCGGCCTTGGCATATGTGCGATGGGAGCATTGGACATGGCGTTGTGGGATTTGCGTGGGAAAGCCCTTGGGCAGCCCTGCTGGCAATTGCTCGGAGGCGCCAAGAAGGAGTTTATTACGCCGTATGCTTCGCTGTTACCGGATGGAAAAACCCTAAAAGCACAGCGCGAATCGATGGTGACAAAGGTCAAGAGTGCCAAGCAAGCGGGCTTTGGAGCCGCCAAGCTGGAGATCATGGTCAATGGACCGTATGCCCATCACGGCTTGGACGAAAGCGATGACGCTGTCGTGGAAATCGTGGCACTTTGCCGGGAGGCCGTGGGCAAGGACTTCGTGATCATGGTGGACGTCTGCTACACCTGGAGCACTGCGAAGCAGGCTTTGCGAGTCATGAAGCAGCTAGAGCCCTATGATTTGTTCTTTATGGAGACTCCCATCCGGATTGATGACATGGAGGGACACCGGTTTCTGGCGGAGCATTCTCCGATCGCCATCGCGGCAGGAGAGATGCTGCAAACACGGTTTGAATTTCAGGAGCTGATGGACCACGGTCACGTGGACGTCGCCCAGCCCGATGTTGGCAGAGTCGGAGGGTTCACCGAGGCGAAACGCGTGTGTGATATGGCTGCCGACCGTGGAAAGCTGATCGTGCCACATTGCTGGAAAACAGGCATCGGCATCGCCGCCTCGGCGCATCTGTCTGCGGCCACAGCCCACTGTCCCTATATCGAATTTCTCCCGGCCCACCTTGCAGAATCGGTCCTGAGAAGGGAGCTGACTGTGGATGAATTAAGGTTGGTCGACGGCAAGATCCCGTTGCCAAAGGAACCCGGACTTGGCATTCAGTTGAATCCGGATGCTTTGAAGAAATATCGAGTGGCTTAAGGCGCTCAACTGGTTTGATTGCCGGGTTTTCGCGTGGGCAGTTGCGCGGATCATGAAAAATTTCCTCAGCACGGTTGAGGGGCGCATGCCGATCAAGGGAAAAACAGTTTTGGAAGACATTTCGGTGGAAATGCAGTTGGGCTGGTATCGTCAGATGTATCTGATCCGCGCATTCGAGCGCGAAGTGTACCAGCTAAACACTGCAGGTGTAGTACGCGGAACAGCGCATTTGTACATCGGGATGGAGGCAATTGCGGTTGGTGCTTGCACAGCGATGCGTGAGGATGACTTGCTGACGAGCACGCATCGTGGTCATGGGCACTGCATCGGTCGCAATCTGGATTTGGGCCGAATGATGGCAGAGATCCTGGGGCGGTCTGACGGCACATGCGGTGGGAAAGGCGGTAGCATGCACATTGCCGACATCTCGCGAGGCATGTTGGGTGCCGACGGCATTGTTGGCGGAGGAATCCCGATTGCCGTTGGAGCGGCGCTGGGCGGCCGATTGAAGAATAATGGTTCAGTAGTGTTTTGTTTTTTCGGCGAGGGAGCCAGCAATCAGGGTTCCTTTCACGAAGCCTTGAATCTGGCTTCAGTTCAGAAGTTGCCTGTTGTCTTTATCTGCGAAAACAACCTGTGGGCGCTCAGCGCAGGATTTGCCGACACTACGGCAGGGGCGAGCGTTGCGAACCGGGCGAAGTCTTACGGGATACCGGGGAACAACGTCGATGGGAACGATGTGCAGGCGGTTTTTCAGGTAACGCGCGAGGCAGCCGCTCATGCCCGCCAAGGACTGGGACCCTCACTCTTGGAGTGTGCCACTTACCGATGGGAAGGCCATTCCATTTTTACAAAGCGAGAAATCCGTCCTGAAGCCGAAATTCAGCAGTGGAAGGAACGCGATCCCATCCTGCGACTGCGCAGCGAGCTCCTGGAGACTCGTGGTGTTCCGACTGGGAAGCTTGAACAAATCGAGGCTGCGGTTGGAGTTGAAATCGCTGAGGCAGTGAGATTCGCCAAGGCCAGCCCGCTGCCCGATCCTCTCAAAGCAACGGAACACATTTATACCCAGCAATGAAAACCATTTCGGTTGCTGAAGCACTGAACGAAGCCCTGAAGGAAGAGATGCGGCGCAATCCGCTGGTTTTCGCCCTGGGAGAAGATATTGGTCGAATGGGCGGGCTCTTTGGAGTCACAACGGGCCTTGCCGATGAATTTGGAGCGCATCGGGTAATCGACACCCCTATTTCAGAGGCAGCCATTGCGGGCGCAGGCATCGGAGCTGCACTTGTAGGCACGCGACCGGTGATGGAGTTTCAGTTTCTGGACTTCATCATGATCGCCATGGATCAGATCGTGAACCACGCTGCCCTGTATCGCTACATGACTAGTGGCATGGTGTCCGTGCCGGTTGTGATGCGTGCCCCCATTTGCGGTGGCATCGGAATTGGTGCTCAACATTCAAAGTCGCTAGAGGCCTGGTTTGTCCACGTGCCGGGGATCAAGGTGGTGATGCCGTCGACCGCTGCAGACGCAAAGGGACTATTGAAAAGTGCTGTGCGCGACGACAACCCTGTTCTGTTCTTGGAACATCGGCTGCTGTACGCACAGAAAGGACCAGTTCCTGATGAAGAGTATCTCGTTCCCATTGGATCGGCGGAAATCAAACGTACAGGAACCGACCTGACCGTGGTTGCGACGGGGCGCACTGTTTCTATGGCGTTGAGTGTTGCCGAAAAGCTCTCGGCGCGCGGGATAGAGATCGAGGTGATCGACCCGCGCACGTTGAAGCCACTTGACAGAGGTACCGTTTCTGAGTCGGTCAGGAAAACCCATCGCCTGGTGGTAGTGAATGAGGGTTGGTCCACTTGTGGCTACGCGGCTGAAATCATGTCCGTTGTGATTGAAGACTGCTTCTGGGATCTGGACGCGCCCATCAAGCGAGTTTGTAACAAGGACACTCCGATGCCCGTGGCAACCACGTTGGAGAGAACCGTAATGGTTTCTGAAGAGGATATCTTGAGTGCTTGCCTCGAAGTAGCTGCTACGTGAAGAGATCAAGTTCAATCTATGGGTGCCAAGATCCAGTCGAAAGGGGCAAGAAATGAGAGCGATCATTAAGACAGAAAGCGGTGAAGGCCATCTTGAATTCGGAGAGTGGCCCGAACCTACACCAGCGCCGGACGAAATCAAACTTAGGGTTGGTTACGCAGGCATTTGTGGCACTGATATTCATATTATCAACGGGGAATGGCCTTGTCGGCCACCTGTGGTGCTCGGACATGAGTTCTGCGGCACGGCAGTGGAAGTCGGAGCACTCGTGAGGGGATTCAAACCCGGCGATCGGATCGTAGCCTCGAATCCCGCCCAGACATGTGGCGCGTGTGCCCACTGCAGAGCGGGCAACCCTTTCATGTGTGGGAAGCGAGTTTCTGCCGGATACATGATCGATGGGGCCTTTGCCGATTACTTGTGCATCCGAGCAGAACGCTGCCATCACCTTCCGGACAATGTCTCCTTTCG
>Ga0111539_10009113_pt1 | contig 12559 bp, 5 predicted proteins | sample RhiMethybrSRZTD1_FD_79667 | JGI IMG/M metagenome (GOLD analysis project Ga0111539, IMG submission 79667) | Populus rhizosphere microbial communities from Tennessee, USA - Rhizosphere MetaG P. TD hybrid SRZTD1 (version 2) (version 2) | ecosystem: Host-associated > Plants > Roots > Rhizosphere >...
CGCGGGCACGTTCGAGTTCATCCCGCAGGACCAGTTTCCATCGCTTCAAGACGGCATCGCCTACGTCGTGCCGGAAGGGACGGTGGGGAATCAGGACCTCGGCGGGACGGTCGGTCTCGGCCTCGACTTCGACGTCAACGTGCCGATCATCGTGCCGCGTCTGGGTGTCTTCGACAGTATGTCGGACGGGCTTCTCACACCACTGACGGCAAGGATCTACCACCGCGAGACCGGGGGTGAGCTCGTGAATCTCGAGTTCACGCCGGAGGACCAAGGAGATCTCATCGATGGCAGCCGCTTCAAGGCGCTGCCCGAACCGCTCGAGCTCCCTGCCGGGTTCAAAGGCAGCATCGTGGTCGAGGGCTACAATGACCTCGAGCTCGGCGGCAATCAAAGTGTGGGTCCGCTCGACGGCCTCCTCATGGACAGCGGCGGCTGTGCGATCAGTTTCCGCGGAGGGGGACGCTACGGCCCCCTCGGGAGCTTGCCGGGGACCGGCGACGCGGGCCCTCCCAACCGCTACGCGGCGGGCACGTTCGAGTTCAAGATCGATACGTCGCCGCCGCCCCCGCCGCCCGAGCCGCCCTCGGACGTGACGGCGAAAGCGGGCGACGGCAAAGTGGATCTGACTTGGGTCCCTTCGCCCACCGGCACGCCGGCGGCCAAGTTCCGCGTCTTCCGCGCCGGATCGCTTGCTGGACCGTTCCAGCAGATCGCCGAGGTCACTCCGGCGCAGTACACGGATACCCCGTTGCCGAACGACGTGGTCGCCTGCTACGTCGTGCGCGCCGTCTCCGCAGATTCGACCGAGAGCTTCGATTCCGCGATCACTTGCGCGCTACCCGCAGGGCCGCAGCCCGGCGGCCGTACGATCGCCTACGTCGTTCCCGAGGGCACGGAAGGAAACCAAGCCGCCGGTGTCGCTCTTGGCATGGACTTCGACGTGCTGGTCGACATCACCATCCTGCGACTGGGTGTCTTCGACGACAAATCGAATGGCCTGAGCACCCCGATCTCCGCTCGGGTCTTCGATCGAGACACGATGCAGGAAATGGCGCTGCTCCAGTTCGCCCCCGATTCCCCGGGCGTGCTCATCGGCGGCAGCCGCTTCAAGGAGCTCGACCAGCCGCTCGACTTGTTCGAGGGCTTCCACGGCACCATGGTGGCCTCGGGCTACGGCAGCACGGAGCGAAAAGGAAACCTCGGCCTCGGCCCTGTGACGTTCTCGACCGTCGATGGCGGCTGTGCCATTGCGTTCGTGGGCAACTCACGCTTCGGCAACGACCCCACCCTCTTCCCCGACACCGCCGATGGAGGTCCGGCCCAGCGCTACGCTGCCGGCACGTTTGAGTTCGTCCTTCAGGGCCCACCCATCCCGAAGACGCCTCAGCCGCCGATCGGCGTCGTTGCCGAGGTCATGGGCACCGCGATCCGCCTTTCTTGGACCCCCGCGCCGCCCACCGGCTGCTCGATCCCCGAGACCTCCTACATCATCTTGCGAGCTCCGGTCGGAGGCGCATTCGCCGACATCGGCCAGTCCACCGAGACGAATTTCACCGATACAACGGCGCAGGAGGGCGTCGACTACTGCTACGTCGTGCGGTCGGTGGCTGGCGCCGATCAGAGCATCGACTCGGTCGCCGCCTGCGCGACCGTCGGCCGCTACATCGCGTACGTCGTGCCGCCCGGAGTCGTGGGCTCCGACACGGACGGCGTCCCCGTGGGCATGGACTTCGACGTCGAAAACGACATCGAGGTCACTCGCCTGGGAGCGTTCGACAGCGGCGCGGACGGTCTCCAGAGCTCGATCACGATCTCGATCGTCGACCGCGATACGGAAGTCACGATCACGTCGCTCGAATTTACGCCCGCCGACCCCGGCGTGCTCATCAACGGCAGCCGCTTCAAGGCGCTCACTCCGGCGGTCGCGTTGACGGCGGGCACGCACGCTTCGGTCGTCGCGGTGGGTTACGGCCTCGACGAGCCGACGGGCCTCAACGGGCCCGGAACCACGAACCCCGGGCCGTGCTCGATCTACTTCACGGGCACCGGCCGCAGCGAGGCGGGAGCCCAGGACCTGCCGCTACAGGACGATGCAGGCCGTACGGACAAGTACATGGCGGGCACTTTCGAGTACCGGCCGACCCAGGTCGGCGTACCGCACGGCGCCGTCGCGTACCACGTTCCCGGCGGAACGGTCGGCAACCAGAACGCCGACGTCTCGCTCGGCATGGACTTCAATGTCAACACGGCCATCGTGGTGAAGCGCCTCGGAGTCTTCGACAGCGGCTCGGACGGCCTCAACCTTACCATCGTCGCGCGGCTTTATGATCGCGAGACGCGGCAGATCGTCGCCGAGCTCTCCTTCAGCCCCGAGGACTCGGGGGACCTGGTCGAGGGAAGCCGCTTCAAGGCGCTCGATGCTCTGCTCGCTCTGCCGGCGGGCTTCCGCGGCACCATGTCGGCCTCGGGCTACGGCGACCTCGAGCTGAACGGCAACAGCTTGAGCGCCGCGGCGGGTGTGCCGTGGACGGTCGACGATGGCGGCTGCGCGATTACGTTCGTGGGCGGCGGAAGGTTCGGCAACACCGGCGACGAATTTCCGGGCAATGTCGACGGCGGGCCTGCCAACCGCTACGCGGCTGGCACCTTCGAGTTTGACGTCGGCGTGCCAATCGGGACTCCTTTCCATCGCGGCGACTCCGACTCGAACGGCCAGCTCCAGCTGACCGACGCGATCCGCATCCTGGGCGTTCTCTTTCTTGGCCAAGGGAGCATCGGCTGCCTCGACGCTGCCGACAGCGATGACAACGGCGATCTCCAGTTGACGGACGCGATCCGCATCCTCGGTGTGCTCTTCCTGGGCCAGGGAAGCATTCCCGCACCAGGGCCCACGTCGGATCCCTGCGGGATCGACCCAACAGAGGACGACCTCGACTGCGCTGACTATCCCAGCTGCTGAGCTGCGGAGCCGCGGCTGCCTCTTAGGCGCGAAGAGTCTGCAGCAGCGGCCTGTCCGTGTGCGCGCTCTTTCACGCGAGAGCCAACGCTGCAATGGCTCGAGGCTCGCGTGCTATTCACTACAAGTAGGGAAAATCCCTGAGCCGGGAGTTTTCCTCGCGGCTTCGGGGCAGGCCGGCGCTGGCGGCATGAAGTTTGCACTTTGTTGGCACGGGGGCTTCACTCAACCATTACCTCCAGGGAGGCACCCATGAAAGTGCAACAAGTCATGAGCAGCCCGGTCAAGAGCTGCCGAGTGTCCGACACGTTGGACTGCGCAGCGGCCATCCTCTGGGACCACGACTGCGGCTGCGTCCCCGTCATCGATGACAGCGGCAAGGCCGTCGGCATGGTCACGGACCGCGATATCTGTATGGCCGCCTACACCCAGGGGAAGGCCCTGCGAGACATTCGCGTGGCTTCCGCCATGAGCCGCCAGGTGTGGACCTGCCATCCCGACGATCCCATCGCCACCGCAGAGCACGTCTTCCAGGCGCGACAGGTCCGGCGGTTGCCCGTCATCGACGGCGGGGGCCGCGTCGTGGGGGTTCTCAGCCTGAATGACCTCGCGCGACAGGCCGCCACGGAGCGTAGCAAGAATCGCCGCGAGGTCACGGACGCGGAGGTGGGAACCGTCCTGGCCGCCATCGGTGTCCCCCGCGCAGCGTCTCGCGAAGTTGCGCCACGCAGCCCCATGGCGCCGGTGGCCATGGCGGCTGCGGACGCCTGAGTTATAGAGCGGAGATCTCGAGCGGAAAAAACCCCACGGAGGCGACTTTTTCCGTCGAATCCCGGCCTCTCGAGGCCTGCGGGCCTTTCGGCAGGGCCTGCCGGGGTCGGCTGCCGCGGCCTCGTCTTTGCACATCGATCTCGGGACAAATCGATCTCGGGAATGGCTTTCTCGGGAATGGCTTTCCCATTCTGCCCTGGCCGACCCGTAATGAGAGATCGGTAAGCAAGGAGACAACCAAGCCATGCTGCCCGCCCGCATCATCATCGCCGAGCGCGATCGTGGGGCCCAGGAGTCGTTCCGGAGCGCCCTCGCTAAGCTGGGCGCCGAGCTGATCACGGTGGAGAGCGAGAAGGCGCTGCTCGACGAAGTTCGCAGCTTTCCGCCGCATCTGATCGTGCTCGACGTCGGTCTCGGCGGATTCGACACGCTCGAGACGGTCATCGCGCTCGCGCCGGCCGCACGGATCCTGCTCGCGTCGGACTTCGACCTTGCAGCCTGCCCGGATGATTACCGCGTGTGGATCGCAGATGCGTGTGTGCTGAAGCCGTGCTCGAGTCAAGAGATCGAGCGCCACGCGCGACGTTTGCTGCGGTCGAGAGAGTCGAGCTCGCCGGCGCACGACGGGCGGGCCTCGGACAGGAAGAACGAGCCGGTCCGCGAGCCAAACCTCGAGAGGAGGGGAGGCGATGAAGCGCAACGCCGCCGGGAGCTCGCGGCTTCCACGAAGCACGTCCGCAGGTAGTGCTTCCGTCGCAGAAACGCCGGCGCCCGTCCCACTAGCTCCGACTGCCGCCGATCCTCCCGCTCATGCGCTCGAGCTCCCCGACCTCCTGCGACGCCTCGGCCTGCCTTCGGACAACGGCCTGGCGACCCCCGAAGCGAATCGGCGGCTCGAAAGAGATGGCCGGAACGAGCTTGAGGAGGCGCCGCCCGAGCCCGCCTGGAGAAGGCTACTGAAGCAATTCCGGGGGCTGATGGTCGGCCTTCTGTTCGCCGCTGCCGTCGTCTCGCTCAGTCTAGGCGAGTGGGCAGACGCCATCGCGATCTTCGCCATCGTCCTCCTCAACGGCTGGATCGGCTTCCTGCAGGAGGACAAGGCCGATCGATCCCTCGCGCTTCTGAAAAAGCTCTCGGCGCCCATGGCCAAGGCGCATCGGGACGGGACGCTGGCCGTCATTCCCGCGGCGCAGCTCGTTCGAGGCGACCGCGTCGATCTCGAGGCGGGCGACTCCGTGCCGGCCGACGCACGCATTGTCAGGTCCACGCGCCTCGAGGTCGATGAGTCCTCGCTCACGGGGGAATCGATGCCCGCCGCGAAAGATGCAGGCGCCCGTTGGAAGGAGGCGACGGCGCTCGGCGATCGTACGAACATGGTTTACTGCGGCTCCGTCGTGACCGCCGGAAAAGGCGAAGCGATTGTGACGGCGACCGGCATGCGGACGGAACTGGGCAAAATCGCGGGGCTCCTCCAGCGCGAGCCTCCCGAGATCACACCGCTCGAGCGGCGCATCGCGGCGTTGGGGAAGGCGCTCGTAGGGCTCTGCCTTGGCGTCGTGACCGTCGTTTTCGTCACGCACGCCCTCCGGCGTGGCGATCTCGTGGAGGCCTTCTTCCTCTCCGTCAGTTTGGCAGTTGCTGCGGTGCCCGAGGGCCTACCCGCCGTCATCACGCTGGGCCTGGCTCTGGGCGTCCAGAGGATGGTGAAGCGGAACGTGATCGTCCGCCGCCTCTCGAGCGTCGAGACGCTCGGCAGCGTGAACGTCATCTGCTCGGACAAGACCGGAACGCTGACGCGGAACGAGATGACCGTGCGCAGCGTCTGGGCGGGCGGACAGCGCTACTCGGTGAGCGGCACGGGATACATGCCCCGCGGTGAAATTCGGAGGTTGGAACAGGCATCCTCCGAGGCTCCCGGCGCGCGCGTGGACACGAGCTCGATGCCGGACCTGAGGCTTGCGCTCCTCGCGGCGGCTCGCTGCAACCACGCGAGGCTCATCCACGGCGGCGCAGGAGGCGCCTGGAGCATCGTGGGGGACCCGACGGAGGGGGCGCTCCTCGTCGCGGCCCTCAAGGCCGGCGTGGTGGAGACGGCTGGCGAGCTCCCGATCCTGGAGGAGATCCCCTTCGACTCCGAGAGGCGCTCGATGCGCGTCACTGTGCGCGAGCCGGACACAGGGCTGCGGGTGTACCTAAAAGGTGCGCCCGAAGTCGTCCTCTCCCAGTCGCGAGCGGAGCAGCGCGGGCGCGAGACGGCCGACCTATCCGCCGAGCGGCGCGGCGAGATTCTCGAAGAAAGCGCCCGTCTTGCGGCCGGTGCGCTGCGTGTCATCGCCGTGGCCTACTGCGACGTCGGCGCGGTACCCACGCCGTCCCTCGAGGCGGACGAGCCTGCGTTCGTGTTTGCCGGCCTGCTCGGCATGATGGATCCTCCACGCGAGGACGCCAAAGAGGCCGTCGAGCGATGCCGCAGCGCGGGGATTCGACCGGTGATGATCACGGGCGACCACCCTTCCACGGCGCTCGCCGTGGCGCGCGAGCTCGGCATCGCGGAGGCGTCGCACCAGGCCGTGCTGGGCACCGAGCTAATCCGCGGGGACGATGGCGAGCTGGCCGCCGACGTGGCCGACGCCCCAGTTTTCGCGCGAGTCACCGCGGAGGACAAGCTGCGCGTCGTGCACGCGCTCAAGGCTCGCGGAGACATCGTCGCGATGACGGGGGACGGTGTGAACGACGCGCCCGCGGTGAAGGCCGCCGACCTGGGGATCGCCATGGGCGTGAACGGCACCGACGTGACGCGGAACGCCTCCGATATGGTGCTCGTGGATGACAACTTCGCTTCCATCGTCAACGCGGTGGAGGAAGGTCGGTGCATCTACGAGAACCTCGAGAACGTGCTCCTCTACCTCCTGTCGTGCAACCTCGGCGAAGTGCTCCTGGTCTTCGTCGCGAGCCTCGCCGGCTGGCCGCCGCCGCTGGCGCCGGTCCATCTGCTCTGGATCAACCTCGTCACGGACGGGCTGCCAGCCCTGGCTCTCGCAAGGGAGCCTCCCGCGAGGGACGTGATGTCGCGGAAGCCGCGCGGGTCTTCGCAGCGCCTCTTGTCCTCCGAGGCGGCGCGGGCGGTGCTCATCCAAGGGTGCATCATCGGCGGGACGGCCCTGGCGGCGTTCGGCGCGATCCTCGCTGTGGACCCGGACGGCGTCGATCGGGCGCGCTCCGCCGCTTTCAACGTGCTCATTTTCTCCGAGCTCCTCCGCGCGCTGGCGGCGCGGAGCCGCCGGCGCACCGTGTTCGAGCTCGGAATCGCGAGCAACCTGCCGCTCTGTGGGGCGATCGTGGCGTCCATCCTCCTGCAGCTCGGAGTGGTGGCGCTGCCGGCGCTCCGGGAGGTCTTTGCGACGGCGCCGAACCGAGCCTGGGAGTGGTGGCTCGTCGCGGGCCTGTCGCTCGTTCCTGCGACCTGCATCGAAGGCTGGAAGTTGCTCCGAAGGCTGCTCCACCGATGAGGCCGATACCGACGAGGCCGATGACGGAGAACGAGCGAGGGGCCGAGGTCACGCCTTCGCGCGAGGGTGCGGCGGCGAAATAGAGCCGGCCGCGGGCGGTAGGGCCTGCGGCCGGCGGAGGTCAATGGTTGCCGGACTAGGACTCGAACCTAGATAAACAGATCCAGAGTCTGTTGTCCTACCGATTAGACGATCCGGCAACGTAAGGTCTTACGGCTCCCTGCTTTCGCGTGGAGCGGAAGCAGGTCAAAGGGTGGAAATCATACCCTGTCGCCACGCTGGTGTATAGGGTTGCGGCCGGCCCAAGTCAGGCCCGGGCGGTCCGCGCAAGCCCCGGCGCGTCCCATGCCTGCCCGTTCACCCCCGCCCTCTCACACCCTCCGCTGGCTCCACCGCCCTCGCTGGAAGAGCACCGCGCTCACGATGGCCAGCAGGGTGTGGCAGACCACGATCGCCCAGAAAGCCCCGTTCGGGCCGATCTCCGCGCGGTGCGAGAGGAACCATGCGAGCGGAAGCTCGACCATCCAGTAACAGAGCACGTTGATGAGCGTCGGTGTCCACGTATCGCCCGCGCCGTTGAAAGCCTGCGACAGCACCATTCCCAGGGCGTAAAAGACGAACCCGGTGCTGACGATCCGGAGGCAGGCGACGCCGACCGCATGGACTTCCGTCTCGCGCGAGAAAAAGGCCACGAGCGGCTCCGCGAATGAGAAAAAGAAGAGGCCGACGATCCCGAGGAAGACCATGTTCCACCGGCAGGCCGTCCAGACGGCGCTGCGCGCCCGGTCCGGGTGCTGCGCCCCTAGGTTCTGCCCCATCAAGGTTGCGGCCGCATTGGCAAGGCCCCACGAGGGGAGCAGAGCGAAGATGACCATGCGGATCGCGATCGTGTAGCCCGCGACGACCGCGCTCCCGAATCCCGAAAGAATCCGGACGAGCAGGAGCCAGCTCGTCATTCCGATCATGATCTGCACCATGCCGCTCCCCGAGAGCCGCAGCATCGTGATCAAGGTCGGCGGCTCCAGCCGTAGATGACGCCGGCGCACTTCGATGCGCCCGGCCGAACGCAGCAGGCAGCGGAGCTGGAAAATCACTCCCGTGCCTCGGCCCAGGGCGGTCGCGAGAGCTGCCCCCGCGACACCCATCCGAGGAAAGGGTCCGAGCCCGAATACGAGAATCGGGCCCAGGACGATGTTGAGGCCGTTCGCCAACCACAGGACCCGCATCGCGACCGCCGCGTCCCCCGCGCCTCGGAAAATCGCGTTGTTCAGGAAGAGGAGAAAGATGATCGGAGCGCTGCCGAGCATAATTCTGGTGTAGGTCACCCCGTTCTCGAGGATCCACGGCGACGCCCCCATCAGCTCGAGGAGCGGTTTGGCGAAGATGATTCCTACGATCGCCAGGGGCGCCGAGGCCAGGAGGGCGATCACGATGGCCTGGACAGCGGCTCGCGCAGCGGCCTCGCGGTCTTGCTCCCCGATGCGCCGCGCCACGACGGCCGTCGCGCCGATGCTGAGGCCAATGGCAACCGCGTAGATGATCGTCAGCATCGACTCCGTCAGACCCACTGTAGCAATTGCATCTGACCCGACGCGAGACACCACGAAAACGTCCACGATCGCGAAGACCGACTCCATCACCATCTCGAGGACCATGGGGACCGCGAGGAGGAAGATAGCGCGGCCGATCGACCCGCTCGTGTAGTCGTGGTGAGATCCGCGGACGGCTTGCTTCAGCAAGTCCCACGAGCCGGGCTCCGGGACGCGGATCTCGGGAGGCGCTTCGGAGTTCAAGGGGCGCCAAGTATACGGGCCTTTCGGCCGGAAAGAAGGCGCTACCCGCTCCTCCGTTGCCCCCCTCCGTTGCCGCGCGGCGTTAAGCCGTCACGACCTCCCCGCCTGCACGATGCGGATGAACCCGGCGTCGTGCTCCGTGATGAGCAGGTTGCCGAAAGGGTCGAGCGAGATGTTCCTGACCTCGCTCACCTGCACGCTGGGGTCGTTCCAATTCATCCCGTCCCCCGTGTGCGCGCCCGGGCTGCCGTTCAGGACGAGATGGATGATCCCTTCCGTGTCGACGTACCAGACCTGACTCCCTGCGTGGGTCGCCAGGTAATACCCGGCGCCGGGCAGGAGCCAAATCCCGCGCACGCCGTTGAGTCCAGTCTCGAGCGCCAGAGCGCCGTCGCCGCCGCCGGACGTCGTACCGTTGCCCGCGATGACCTCCCGCGAGGAGTCGCCGTGCACTTTGTACACCACGTTGGCGTCCTGGTCCGTCGCGAGTACCTCGCCGAGATCGTTGACGGTCAGGTTGCCGAGGCGGACGAAGTTTTCGGCAAAAACGGCCGCCGTGTCGCCGTCGGCGGGCGTCCAGCGCAGCAGCCGCGACGATGAAGCCACGTAGGCCAAGTCCTCGTTATGAGAGACCCAGAGCCCACGGCCCAGAGTAAGCCCGGGCGTCTTGAACATCGTGGTCAACGTGCCGTCGGGTGCGAGACGGCGCACTTTTTCGTTGTCGAGGTCGAGGATGAAGACCGTGCCGTCATCGGGCCGCACGTGAATGCCGTTGGGATTCTGGAGCGCGCGCTCGACGCCGAGGCCGGGCTCGTCGGAGCCATCTCCTGGCTCGTTCGTGCCGGCGACCGTGAAAATCTTGCCGTCGGGCGTCACTTTGCGAATTGCGTGAGCTTCCTTGTCGGCGATGTAGACGTTGCCGAAGACATCTCCCTGGGCGTTGTGCGGGGCGGAAAGCTCGCAGTCCGTGGCCGGAGCTCCTTCGAATGCGGCCTTCCAACCATTGTCATCTTCGGTGTGGCCTTTCCCGGCGAGCGTATCGATGACCGTGAAACGTTGGACGACCGTCTCGAACTCCGTGAGCTCCTCGCACGGCGGGTAGGAGACGCACCCGAAGAAGTCGTTCGTCGCGTCGTATCCGCATTCAGGAAAAGGTTGTGCCGGCGGCTGGCCGCCGAGAAAGAGAAAACTCAAGATCCGGATGGCATCGGTGAGCTGGAGCTCGCCGTTGTCATCCGCATCCGCTGCATCTTGGCAGAGCTGGTTGGGGCAGAAGCCGATGAACAAGCAATAGAGGGGTTGGATCGCGTCGCCGATATCCACCCGGCCGCTTCTGTCGCTGTCCCCTCGCACGAAGCTTGCTTCGGATGCGGAGGCGACGCCGAGACTACCCAGAAGAGAAAACGCTGCAGCGAAGACCGTTCGGCATTTGCTCGACATGGTCAGCCTCCCAAACGTGGGAAACGAGACTCGGCTCGCACGGTGGAGACACGCGATCGCAGCGGAGCACCCCCGACTTCCCAAGGGTATCCATCCACCCTCTCCTCCGCCATCCGCGCTTCCGCTGAGTCGCCAGCCTGTTTCGTCGGTTGCAGCGAGCCGGTCGCGGGAAGCGCGGCTGCATAGAGCCTGACGAGTGCCGGCGCGACCTTGCGAGGGCCTCGCGAGGCTGTCTCGGGGGCCATCGGCCCGCTGCGGGGCTCCGTAAGTCGGCCTGGCGTCAAGCCCTGGGTGACGCTGCGGATTACCTGTCCTCTGGAATCGGTTTCTGCAGTTCATCTCTGTCTCGCGAGAAAAGGCTCGCGAGCCCTGGAGGGCGTGTTCCCATGCAAGCAGCGTATTCCGTCGACTCCATGCTTCCGTGTCGGCCCCGTCGGCTGGCGTGTCGCGTTCGACTTCTCGCAGCGCTCGGCGCGCTGGCGTTGTCGATTTCCGTCCACGGCGCCGACAAAAACGGCGTCTCGCCGCAGGCCATCTCGCTCCCCACCGGCCCCGGGTCGATCCAGGGATTGGGCGAGTCTTTCCAGCCGCAGCTCAACACGGGCAGCGGGTCGTACGGCGTTCCGATCGAGTTGCCGGGCGGCTCCGGCGGCCAGACTCCCGAGCTGACATTCAGCTACGACACCGGCTCGCCGAACGGCATCCTCGGCCTGGGTTGGACGCTCACCGGGCTGAAAGCGGTGGCTCGCAACACCGATGAGGGCGTGCCGCTCTACGTGGACGGCCCGAACGGAGCCGACGATGACCTGGACGGCGTCACCGACAACCCACACGAGCTCGATCGAATCACGGGGATGGACCAGGAGGAGCTCGTGCTGCTCCAGGATGGCTCGTACCGCGCGGAGACCGAATCCGCTTTCCTGCGCTACGAGCGATCGGGAATGGGCTGGGAAGCGAAATCGAAGGACGGCACGACTTACGAGTTCGGAATGACGCCCGGTTCCCAGATCGAGGACGACGGCCACGTATTCAAGTGGCTCCTCGAGCGCGTGACGGATCTCGACGGGAACACGATCGAGTACCAGTACATGAGCCACCCGGATTCACCCGGACAGCTCTACTGTCGCTCCATCCGCTGGGGGCAGCCTCAGGCTTTCTTCGCCGCGGTGTTCAGCTACACCACGGGACGCCCCGACGTATTCACCGATTTCCGCTCGGGCTTCGAAGTGCGGACGGCGCTCCGTCTCTCCCGCATCGACATCATCTCGCAGGGGATTCCAGCGGCCGACGACGCGCTGCGCGGCGACCTCAACCAGGACGGCGTCCAGGACCAGCTGATCCGTCGCTACGACCTCGAATACCAGGAGGGCGTGCACATCTCTCTCCTGAAGCGCGTGACAAAAACTGGCCGCAACGGCGCCACCGCGCTGCCGCCCGCGTCATTCGAGTATCGCACCTGGACCGCGCCCACGAACGTCTCCGGCACGCTGATCTCCGACGGCGGCGTCGCGCCTCCCGGCTTGAACTCGGACTCCGTCGAGATCATCGACATGAACGGCGACGGCCTGCCGGACTTCCTCTCCACGGCAGCCAGCCAGCACCGGGTTCAGCTGAACCTCGGTCAGACCGGCCGCAAGCTCAACTTCGGGCCGAGCACTGTTGTAACCAACGCTCCCACGGTCGACATCGCCTCCGTCAAGACGCACTTGGCCGACTCGAGCGCCGACGGCGCTGCCGACCTGATGGTGCGAGCGGCCGTTGACCGGTTCTTCTGCTTCGACAACACCTCCCACCTCGCGTGGGGCGACCAGGCCGTGCCGCTGCGCAACACCGACACCTGGCCGATCTGGCCTCTCGACGGCGCGGAAGGCATGAACTCACGCTCGCTCGACACCGACCACAACCGGGCGAACGACATTCTGAACACCGGAGACAGCGGTCTGCGCGTTTGGATGCTCTCGCGGACGGGTCAGTACTCGCGCGAGGTGCGGACTGCGCCGCTCATCTGCGAAGGCAAGACGTTTCGCTTCGATCTGCCGGGCACGCACGTAGCGGACATCAACAGCGACCGGCTGCAGGACCTCGTC
>Ga0111539_10009115_pt1 | contig 12554 bp, 9 predicted proteins | sample RhiMethybrSRZTD1_FD_79667 | JGI IMG/M metagenome (GOLD analysis project Ga0111539, IMG submission 79667) | Populus rhizosphere microbial communities from Tennessee, USA - Rhizosphere MetaG P. TD hybrid SRZTD1 (version 2) (version 2) | ecosystem: Host-associated > Plants > Roots > Rhizosphere >...
GAGTAATAGCCGTAATACGGGATGTGGTTGACTGCGACGTCATTCAGGACCACCCCAAAAACATTGGCCCCTACGCTTGAAAGCTCCTGGCGGGCATGGGTTACGGCTTCCCAATTGCTTTTACCGCCGTTCACGATGAGGATCACCCTGTCGACTATAGTGGACAGGATGAGCGGATCGGCCAGATTGACGAGCGGCGGCGAGTCGAACATGATGTAGTCGTAGCTCTTGGCCAAGGTCTCCACCATCTCTTTCATCTTTCGGGAGCCGATCAGTTCGCATGGGTTATGCGGAACGGCGCCGCTCGGAATCAATGACAAACCCGAAACGTCCGACTTCCGGATCACGCCCTCCAATTCGGCGTCGCCCGAAAGATAGGTGGACAAACCGGGCTTCTGATCGATCTGGAGTTTCTCGTGGACGGTCGGCGTGCGCAGATCGCAATCCACGATCAACACTGACCGCCCGAGCTGCGCTATGCTGATCGCGACATTGATGACCGTGGTCGTTTTACCTTCGGCGGGTTGGCTGCTGGTAATGAGCCAGGTTTTAGCCTTAAAGCCCTCGCCATTTTCCGACAGCATGATCGATGTCCTGAGCAGGCGATAAGCCTCTGCGGTCGGCGAACGTTCGTCAATGGTTATCAGTTGTGGTCTGCTCTGCAAGGCGCCAATGGCATTCAAGCTTCCATGCGCGCCTCCGTTTACCGCCGCGCCTCCGTTGGCAGCGGCCTTGAGCGCCGCCGCGGCGGCCGGGAGCTTCAACTTATCCTTGAATTTACCAAGGAGCGAAGGCCACGCTTTCCCACCGATTTTCGGTATTACGGCAAGGGCGGGCAACTGCAGGCGGCGGCCGAGGTCTTCAGCGCTCTTGATGGTGCGGTCGAAGAATTCGAGCAGCAAAGCGACGCCGACGCCCAACGTCAGACTGAGGGCGAAGCCGACCATCGTCCATAACGTGCGATTCGGACCGGTCGGCGTTCTCGGCGCCCGCGCCGACTCGACCACGCGCAGGTTGTTCTCTTGCTGGGCGAGTTCGAAATTGGCTTCGCTGCTCTTCTCCAGGAAATTCCTGTAAAGCGCCTTGGTCGTATCGACCTCTTGTTGAAGTATCCCGAACTGGAACGTGTCCACATTCTCTTTCGCGGTTTGGTCTTTGGCCTCTTCCAGCGCCTGCTTGAACGCCCGTTCGTCGCGGATGGAGCGATCGAAGTCGAGCTTCAATCTGACTTCCAGTGACTTTCGATGGGACTCGATCTGCTTCCTGATGGCGTTCATCTGCTGCTGGACTTCGATGGTCTGCGGGTTGTCGGGGCCGTAATTCACGTCGAGTTGCGCGGCCTGCGTCATGAGATCGCCGAGCTTTTTCTGAAGCTCCGCAAGATTCGCGTCGGAGTAGACTTGGGGGACATGTTCGACGCGCCCCCGTCTGACATCTTCATAGAGCGACTCTTTGACGATGCGGTCGGTCTCGGATCGCGTGACTTCGGCTTGCAGACGCAATAGGCGGTCGGAGCTCAACGATCCCTTGCCCTGTGGCGCCACGTTGGTATGCGCGCGGGTGTAATTAGCCAGGGCTTGTTCGGCCTTCTCGGCCCTGGACTTGAGCTCGCGCGTCGAGCGGTCCAGCCAAGTCGACGCTTCCTTGAATTTCCCGGACTTGTTCTCGATATTGTGGTTAATCAGAGTTTGAGCGAGCTGATTGCAAATGGCCGCGGCTAGCGCGGAGTCGGGATGCGTGTATGAGATCTTCAGTAATCGCATCTCCGAGATCTGTTCCACAGGAAGGTTCTTTAATCGCGTGTCCGAGGCCGGTTCCACCAGGAGGTTCTGTTTGAAAATCTCGACGAAAGGCGCCAGTCGCCAACTCTCCGCAGGAGAATACTGCGGATCGATCGCGCCTACGCTAGTAGGATTGGATAATGAATCGGGCATGTTTGGCGCAGGTTCCGACATGTTCCTCCGCCCTTGAAACAGCTTTTTAACGCCCTCCGACAAGCTACCGAATGTTTCCTTTAATGTCCGTCCTCCGGGATCGAGGATATCCTCGCTACGATCGAGCTTCAGGTTGACGATCACCTCTTCAACCAGAGGGTTGCTTTGAAGCAGGTACATTTTCGTCCTCAGAGACTCATCGTTCTGGACGACCAGATCGCCCTCCCTGACCTTTATCACTGCGGTGTCCTCTTTGCCGGCGTAGATCACTGCATACGCCTGATAGGCGTCTCTCGTCCGGAACGCCGCGAACAGGCTGAGGGCCGTGCCGATGGTGACGATGGCGATGATCGGCCGTTTGCGCCTGAAGATCGCGCGCGCCCACTTTGCCCAATCAACCTGAACTCCCTCCTCTTCCGCCCCATTAATGTTGTAGCCTTCCGCGTAATCTATTCGGCGCCATTCGGACCGCTGAAGCTGAGCGTCGATTGGCGCTTGACGATATTCGAGGGCGTTTTTTTCATCTGTCATCGGTTAGCTCCTTTTAGACGGTTCGGGTTAACCACCTTGCTTGAATCTGACGGCTTCGCTTTGGACTTCGCCCTCAATCGCGCCGTTCGTGAGGACGAGTCGGGATGTACGTATGCGCCGATATCCACATGGCTGCCCCGCGGCCTGACGCGCCCGTCATAATCATTATCGAAGCCTGACAGGGCGAGGCCCGCGTTTATCGCCGGGCTGTCTGACCGCAAGTGGAAGTCAAACGCCGCCGGGTCGGCGAATTTAGGATCGGCCTTCTCCAAGTTGCCCGCGAGAATCAGGCCGGAGGCATCTACGTTCTCTTCGGCGGACAGGAGAACGCCGTTCGAAATTATGTTGTTAATGATTCGCACATTCGCGAATCTCATAGGCTCTCCCCTGCTCGCGCCACCCATCCAAATACCGGCAGTATTCACTTCGTAAAAGATGTTATTGGCTATAGTAGAATCCGACACCTTCATGCCGCCCTTGGAGGGCGCCCACATTACGATGGCTCCGAGCTTGCCCTTATGCTGATTTCCGAAGGCTATGGTGTTGTTAAGGATGTTCATGTGAGCCCGCGATTTCGGCCAGACTTGTATGGCCCACCCCTGTTTTATGTTGTAGATGATGTTGTTACGAATGGTCACGTGATCACCGCCGTCGTGGTAGACGCCGTGATCATGGTTTTTCCAGTACTCATTGCTCGGCCGGCACCCCTGCTGGCCAGGCGCCAGACGGCCAACGTCGTGGATGAGATTACCTTCCAACAGAACATTGTCCGCCTCGATGAACACACCGTTTTGTCCGTTTGAGGTATTTGTGCAGACCCGGCCAATGTTATGGATGTGGTTGCCTATAACCTGGAAATAGCTCCCGCCGTCGAACAGATCGATCCCGCCGGCGCTTCCATTCGCATTGGCCAAACCGGTCATCTCGAAGTCCTGGATGCGGACGTAAGACGCGCCGCCTCGGACAACAAAACCGGAGCCGGCTTTTCCGTCCCCTCCGTAGATCTTCGCCCCCCACTTGTTCTTAGACCTGAAGACAGCCCAGTTGTCCGGCGCGCCGCCTCTCGGGACACAGACGACCACTTTGCCGTGGCAATCGTTAGGCCCGCTGTAGGTATAGACGCCATCATCCACCAGGACTGTATCGCCGGGTTTGACGCTATCAGCGGCTTTTTGAATCGTCCTGAAAGGGCGCTTTTCGGAGCCGGGGTTGGAGTCAGAACCGGTAGGCGAGACATGGTAAGCGCGCCCGCCGTGTTGCGGAGGCGTAGCGATGCGGTAGGAGGACTGCGTTTGGGAGCGGGCCTCATTGGTTAGCGTCATCATTATGAAGGCGCAGCAGATGCCGCTGAAAACCGGCGCCACACAGTTACAGAGTAAGGAAAGGCGACACGGAATGTGAGTAACGAACAACCTCTTCATGCAATACTTCAATTTGACTCCACTCGTTCGGGCCTTCCTGAACGTATGACAGTTCAGTATCTCAGAATGCGACTGGGACTGACGCCTAACGCCGACAGGATCGCCCCACTCACTATCTTGGACCGGCTGTTGGGGATGATCACTATATCGTTCGCGATTATCTCGACGTCTTCCTGTATACCGTTCATTATCTTGCCCGCGTCTATTCTTATCTCTTGCTTCTTCCTGGTGACTGGATCTTCACGGAATATGATCGCGCGGCCGGAAGCAGCTGTGTATTTCATCCCCTTCGCAAGCGCAATCGCCTGCCTGAGCGTGGCGCCTTCTTTGAACGGGAACGAGCCGGGCTCATTCACATCCCCTCCGACGAAGAAGACTTCCGCCTGCGGAATATGGACGACGCTTCTGGGATCGAGGCGCAGGTTCTTATCGAAGTCGCCCCTTAACAGCCCGTTAATATTGACCCTTATCGACTCATACCCCCCATGATCCTCCGGCCCCTGATCGCGGTCCTCGGAATGAGAGGGGGATTGAGAGAGCGGGCTTGCGGAGGCGGATTTCGGCTGCGAGATTGATAGCGCCTTAGGTTCGCCCGCGTCAGAAACGTCGCTCTCCGGACGACGCGCCTCGCGGATGATAAAGGCGGTGGAGCCATGACTCTCGGCCAACCCGCCGGCCACAGTGATTAAAGTCAGCAGTGATGGACGCCCCTCTATCTGATAAGCCCCGGGGCGATTGACCGCTCCCTGGATGAAGAAGGTCTGGCTGTTGAGTTGTTCGATAGTCACAGTCACGCGCGGATTTTTCAGGTATCGCCCGTTCAAGCTGTCGGCGATAAAGCCGCCCAGCTCATCCGCCGTCTTTCCATGCGCGGTTACAGGGCCAAGATACGCCATCCTGATCGTTCCGGAAGCGGTGACGCGCCGCATGCCAGACAACTCGGGCGCGCGATCCACCTGTATATCGATCACATCGCCGGGGTTGATCCGATAATCTTCTCTTACGTCGACGACGGCGCTGGCCACTCCGAGCCCGTCCGGCGGTTTGCTTGGCGCCCGTCGCCGGCTCTCCTGCGACTGCGCTTGGCAATCCGTCAGGCCTCCCGTCGCAGGCCCGAGAGCCAGAATGCATAATAGGATGACTAAGCTGATGAGTAGTCTTTGCGGATAGTAAGCTTCAACTTTCATAGTGACGCTCCTTATGAAGAAGCCCGCGGCAATCAAGATAGATATAGCCTCTTGCGCTCAAGACGAAGGCGTGTTGACACACCCCTCCCCAGGCTCGCGGGACCGTGAAGGAAACCTCGTGTCGAGGCAGCATACTGATTGTCTGAACATGGTCAATAAAGTGGCCGCTCTACCGATGCGTCCTGAGTCTACCGGTCATAAAAGCGCGAAACAGTGATGGAGTGTTGAAAATCGTGCGCCTACTAACTACAAAGAATCCCTTCTCGGCTCGATTCCTTGCAGCGCGCCGCATCGCTTTTAAGCATGCAACCACAGGGCGTGTGGGTAATGCTACAAAGGATTTCGCATCACATTCTGTAGCGCGCCAAATGGCGAGCGACCTGTGCCTAACGTTTGGGAGACCCGCTTTGAGTAATAAGGTGACGTGACTAAGGGCAAAGCTAAATAATTCGGCAACGAGATATCCATGCGGCGCCAGGCGCCGGACGGAACTGCGGAGAATAAACCTTAAAGTACCTTCCCCGAGATACCTCCCGCTGAGATTGGTCAACGCTGTTTGTCGTTAAAGGCCGATTGATATCTTTAAATTACGACCTATTTCGAAGAATTCGTTATCGCGAGATCCCCTCAGTGCTATTACCTTATCCTGCTTCTCAATTATTATTTATGCTGAACGGATTTGTTATGGCCTGCCGCGTCCTGCGCCCATTCTATCTAAATTCTGGAGCAGGCTCTCTCGCCCATCAGACAAGGTAAGTGGCTGTTCGTTAGTCTGAGTAATTTTGTGATCCTTGTGGACCAATTGCAAAACTCCCGAGACGTCTGCCTTTTCTTAACCACTGTCATCGTGCGAGATGTGGAGTATGCAGTAACCTAAAACAAAACCTTAATTTGCAGATGCCGGGATGTAAAATCGGTCCCTCATAGGAACGAAACGGATATTATACAAATCTACTGGCGTGTACATCGGCGGTTGCGATAATTCTTCACCGGCGCAATCGCCCTTTTTGGACTCGACAATTCGCCCCGCTACCCTGGAAGAATCGTCACAGGCGGCATTGGACGGGCCTCGGCTTTTTTGTGGTCGCCCCTTTCAGATCCGCCCGGCGGTTGGCTTGTGACCGCGGGAGGTTTGGCAAGGCCACGCTGATATGCATAAACGATCAGCCCTTGTCGGTCCTTAACCCCGACCTTCTCGAAGATCGAGGTCAGATAATGGCGCACCGTCGGCTCAGAGATGCAGAGTCGCTCCGCTATCTGCTTATTCTTAAGCCCCTCGCCGATCAAGGCGATGATGTCTCGTTCGCGCCCGGTTAGCCTAACGCCGTTATTCAACCCGCTGTTGGTCTGCTTCACCTCGCCCGCATGTAACAGATCATCAAGCACGTGAGAAACGGTTCTGGGATCGAGCCAGACCTCGCCGGAGTAGACGCTCTTCACGGCTGTGATAAGCCGGTCAGGCGATTCCGTCTTTTGGACCAACCCCTTCACCCCGAAGCGCACGATGCGGCGGCGTAATTCGAGGTCGAAGTCGCTAATCAGGACCAACACGCGCGCCCCCTCGGCGGCGATCGACAGGTCGGAAAGAAGATCGAGATCGGGTTCGCCGTCGGAATTCAAGTTTAGGATTATTATGCCCGGGCGCAAGCGCGCGCCCTCGAGCGCTTCATCACGGCTCGAGGCTTCGCCAACGACCCTGAATTTGGGCTCTGTTTCGAGGATAAGTCGCAGCCCAGCGCGGAGCAGAGTCTGACTATCAACGAGCAATATACTGATAAGGGACGTATTCGACTCAGGCATAGCTTTTTGAAAACCTCTGTACCTGGCCTGGCCTTTGAAACCTTCAACAGTCGATCACAAATCAGAAGAATTTGTCGAAGTATTTGTGGTCGGCTACAGGGAAACGATTCTATTAACTAATTGATGGGAGTGTTCGTGGGAGTAACAGGGAAAAGAAGCTACGGGAAAGGCCACTATCCCTTTATTTTTCATCGGGGCGGAGGGATTCGGCCCCCCCGACCTCTCGTTCCAAAACTGCGCGGCCGCAATGCGCTCGCGGAACGTCGTATACTAACGTTACCGACAAGAAGTTTTCTTATCATATAACTAGGGCATGCCCGCTCTGTTTGTGGCCCCGCTCGACGCGCGCCGAAGGAGGATTTTTCGGCGATTTAGCGCCTCTTATCGTGAGTAACTCGTGAGTCGGGAACTTTACTGCCGCGCGCCGTGCTATATTGCCCGCGCTGCTACCTCGCTAACTAATCATCACAAACAGCTGCGCACAGCGCCGAGTAGACTCCTACAGCACTGTACCATACCGTACCAAGTCCTTTACTAGCTTTGCGACGAAACGAATTTACAGCACGCGCAGTAATTTGTCACCTCACATTTTATTTTTTTGTTAAGTAAGGGCGCATCCATATATTCAGCATATTCAGCATTAATGACGCATTCAAATGCGCCCGCGCCCGCAAGAACGTGATCATTGGCGGGGCGGTGATCCCAATCTGCATCACCGCTCTATCTTGCGTGTCGCCGTCTCGAATCTACCGCGCCGGCTTCGGAGACATGCGCTTCATCTTCGATTGACCTTCTCCAGCCGCCAAACGCTATCGCGTTATGGCGGGGGATTCCTACGCTCAGCGCCGTTGTCATTGGTCCGGAAATCACCCGATGAACATCGGGCATTGATTCGAGATCTCCTCAGGCAATGACCAATATCATAGGCGGCGCCCCCGCGTCCTCGCGGGCAAGTGTGTGGCCATGAGCCTGCCCGCGAGGACGCGGGGGCGCCGATGGTTGCAATTTATTTTCAATGACAAATGAACAATGACAAATGGAACTCCTCGTCTATTTCGCGATTTACTGACTGTACCAATCTTGATTGTTTTGATTTAGCTGCCATGCCGTGGAGCGAAACTCCAGCGCCTGATTGTAAACATAGCGAGCGCAGCCGAAGGTTTTAGCCAGTTGAGCCGCTTGTTAATCAGTGGTGAAGAATCTGTACTTGAACGCCTTTTGGACTATCACCGGAATATTTTACATTCAATTGATGGGGGTGGTAACCAGTGTTAATCGTGGGCGAAGCGCCCACGATGCGAAATTCATCTCCATCCAGGCTGACGCTATGGATGGAGTATTCTTTCGCCGATTTAGATAAGCGCTCGCGTTCTTCGAGGTCGTCGTAGTTCAGGGCGCGTTCATGGGGCTAGGATACGGCTTCACGTGGGCGTTCTCGTCCGGGATGGGGCGACTGATTTCCCTTACCTGGCATGGGCTTTTTGGTCGTCTTGATTCTATTCGGCCTGGTCACCTACTTCATGTATGCGATTGTCGTCAGCTTGAAACAACCGTCCCAGTTCTGCGCGCACGCCCATCTTGTCGTTCGCATATGGCATCCTCAGACAAGAGCGCAAATCAAACCGCGGCTATTCGAGCTGGCGCCGTTGCGGGCAAAAAGCCACCAAGTTCTTTCAACACGCCAAAACCTTAACGCTGCGGCATCTGCCGATTTGCGAGACGGCCCAATGAGGGGCCAACTTTAGCAGGCTAAGCATCCCCCTAAGTTTCCATCACTGCGGCGCAGCGCCTTCGTTCTAAATAGCCATACGGCGTTGAGAGTAGCTGGTAGATGTAACGACAGCGCCTTATCTCCCTCAGATTGCTCCGCCTCCAAAAACGGGTTCACAAAACCATATCCGCCATCCCGTCTCCGTTGCAGCGCCACAAAGTTAAGGGCCTCGTTCGCTTCAAGACAGATAACCCCTTGAGAAAAAACCAGCCGAAGAAGTTTACAGCCAAAATCAAGCCGATAATTTCTCAATTCGCCAAGCGCCACCAGCGACATAATTTGACTGCTCATATCATCCAATCCCACCTTGTCCGCAAAGAAATGATCCGCGACGTCGGATAACTGCGCCGTTGGAAGGCCAAGCCAGACGGCCGGATTGTCTAGTAAGCGTAACGTATCCCCAGGCGGTTCGAGGACATCATTAACATAGCCAAGCGACGTCAACAGTGAAGCGATCCGACGTACGCGCCCTTGAGTTCTTATATCCTCGCCCTGTCCCGCAAGTTCGCCTGCGATTAGGTCTACGAGCTCCCGTAGTATCGCTACGTCCATGCCGGCGCTCATTAATATAAGTCTGATCTGGACGACGAGCAGCGGATCAATAGCTAGCTCGTCACGATTAAGATGAGATAGGACGGTTTTGGCGATCCGTGAACTGTCTTCCGCTATCTTCCGCAGGTCGAAATTGAAGCCGGGAGTCGTGGCCAAGCAACAGCGGGCGAATAAGGATTGTATATAAGCTGCCGTATTATTGAAATATATATCACCCAGCGCCCGGCAATAGCGATCAGTTTTTATAGCTTGTTCAAACGACAGACATGTAGTCTCACCCATGATCAGAATTCTCCAGATCGTTGAGGCATAGCATTAGCGCGACAGTGCTCCTGAGACGTAAACCACGGGCCGTCCGTTGAATTAAGTCGCTTTCTTTGTCACTTTGAGGCCACGGTAATAAGCCTACTCCTTCAGGAAGATGGGTGATGGCGCGCTCAACCACCGCGCTTCGGAGCCAGGGAGGCAGGCCGAACATTCTCACACACAAGAAGGTCAGCGCTGAGAGCCAGTTGATATTGTCGGAGCGCACCGATTCGATCAAGAGAGTTCGAGGGAATAGGCGCACACGGCTTTCGTAAGAGGCGCAACCCAACTGAACCAACTGGGCGCACATTATTATCGCCATAATATCATACTCATCAGAGCGTGCTCGAAGCGCACGCTTGTCAATGAGTGTGGCCAGATCACGTTTACCCGAAACGCCAAAGGTCGCACTCACCTGGCAGCGCGACAGATATGCTGCAGTGACCTCCTGAGTAAGCAGTGGGAGATCTGATCTTCCCAGTAGGCGCCCTTCAGATAAACGTTTGATGGTCTTTATGTCAGAAGGATGGTATTTGTCGCTATACTGCGCAAAATAACATAATAACGCCGTATGGTAGACACACCCGACGGAAGCAAAGGCGACATCTTCCAGAATTCCCGACCATAGCCAGCGCGCCGCCGCATTCGAAAGCATGCCTACTAGAGGCGTTGTCTCCTCGGACCTCCGATCCAGGGACAGAATCTCGGCGGTAGCGCCGATATCAAAAAAGGCGTCGAGGGAGGGACTGCCTTCGAATTCGTCTAACAATTTTTCGAGCTCCTCTTGTGAGGCAGCCAACAATTTGGGCACAGAATCGGAAAGAGTCATAGGTATGTTCTTTTTGTCAGCAAGTGGAACAACATCGCGCACACCAGCGTCGTGTGGTATAGCTCGCCAAAATTCGATTGAGACGATTTAGCGTGGGCAAGTACCTTACTGGTCGGCGCTATCGCCCCATCCGGAGTCGCGGCGACAAACAACCGCCTAAGCGCTTGATTCAAAATTGTCCGGCGAAGCTCATTAATTTCGATACCGCACAATAACCAGCACAACGCCAACTCGCCAAGCGCATCGGCGTTGTCTGCCCGCACCATTACTGCTGTCAGCAGGACTATCTCATTTTTCATGCGCGTTACGGTTTCAGCGTCAAGGAACTGAGTGGCGTCGCGCAATCCCATATCAGTAAGGTAATAGACGGCGTGGGTAAGCGAGTAGAGATCGTCAATGCAATAGCGCGCCGGATGTTGACGCAGACAGAACGGAGTGTGTGCGAACCATGCCGCAAGAGACGCCTCATATCTGGGATCGCCGATACGACCAAGGGAATAAGCCATTTCCATTTCCCCATAAGCCGGGCGATCCATCCCCCTGAAATACCCCATATCGCTCAATAAATCCAAATATGATCTTTCAAACGGTAGAGGGCGACCTTCTGTCATGAAGAAGTCGGCAATTACTGCAAGCGTTGTCGCGGCAGAAGAGTCATAAGCGGCCAGCTCTTGCCAATCAACAGTATTGGCTTCTTCCAGCGCGTAAGCAGTAAGCCGGTCTGTCAACCGGTTACGAATTCCGTGTCTCTTCAAGGTCATTAACATAAACGAGAGCTCGCCAAGCGGCTTCACTTGCCAATTTAATTCTTTCCCGGTTAAATTCGAGTGCTTAAAACTCCCGCTATTAGTCCAAAGCCACTTTAGCGTCGCCTTGGCTAATGAGGAGATTTGCGATTTGATAAATTCCGAGCGTGACATATCAATTGTGCGCCGAGTTGCTCACTTCTCATATAAAACCCCATCGCGACAATCGGAACAGTTCACAAACGCCGAGGTGGGGAGGTAGTCATGTCTTCTGATTACTTAGAAGTAACGATAGAGATCCAAGTTTGATTATCGACAAAAACGGCTAGACAAATTCGTAAGCGACTCTTTGAGAATCACTGTGGTAGCCACAACATTGTGGTCGCCGGCCACTGCAAACACTGTAGCAATCCACAAAGAGCCGCAAAAGTTTAGGCGCCCATCCAAACAGCAAACCAGGAGCCAAAGAACACCCTGTCGAACAGATTCATCTCGATGACCTCCAAGTTTGAATATTGGTACGTCATGTATTTATTCATCCGCTTGGCACTGTAGCGCGACAGCCCGATCGCGCAGGCCGCGTCTTGTAGCCCGCCTTCGTGGATTCGGCCTCCTTGGGGGGGCTTCCGGCAAAGTGGCGCGCGTCCTCACACTCGGCGCATCGACCGCCGGAAAGCGGTCGGCGCCGAGGTTGTAGATAGGGCCAGTGACGCGCTGTAATAACTTATCTAATGCGGCCAGGGCGACCAGCAATTCTTCCGCGACGTTATCAGCGCCTTGGGCCTCTACGTAGGCCAGGCCGCCTTCGAGCTGGCGCTTAAGTTGATCGACCGTGAGATTGCCCTGCGCTACGCTTGCGCCAAGCGCCTCTGCAAATATTTCAGTTTCGTCGTTTATTTCTCTGGCGGTCATCGGGTTTACTCAGTCATGACAGGGAGCCATTGTTCCGAGCGGCGAGTCTTCGCCACTTCAGTTTTACCCCCACTAATCCCCGGCGCAATAGCAGCGCCATCAAGATAACTGAAACAATCGAACAAACGGCCATCACCTTGAACGCCGACTGATAACTGCCAGTGGCGTCGAACAAGAATCCGGTCAACAGATTGGCGCCGCCGCCTAGAAGCGTCTCGGCGCTCATCATAACGGCGAGCAGTTTGCCCAAAGAGCGCAGACCGAAGAGTTCCGCCAGCACCAACCTTGTCGTCACCGTTACGCCGCCGTAGCCCAGTCCGAATATCAGGCAGAAGAACCAGACGTTCGCCCGACCGACCTTCAAGATAAGTAAAGCGCCGGCGAGCGTCATCAGGCAACATACCAGATTGACAGCGCGCTTCTGGAAGCGGTCGCTCAAAAATCCGAAGAACGACTTGCCCGCCAGGCTGAAGAAAAACAACGCGCTATAGGCCCACGCGGCTTCGGCAGCGCTGAAACCGACCAGCGGCGATCGAAGGTGCAGGATGAATTGCTGCACGAGCGC
>Ga0111539_10009117_pt1 | contig 12552 bp, 11 predicted proteins | sample RhiMethybrSRZTD1_FD_79667 | JGI IMG/M metagenome (GOLD analysis project Ga0111539, IMG submission 79667) | Populus rhizosphere microbial communities from Tennessee, USA - Rhizosphere MetaG P. TD hybrid SRZTD1 (version 2) (version 2) | ecosystem: Host-associated > Plants > Roots > Rhizosphere >...
GCTGTGCGGCCTGGCTGCCGCCGGCCTCGCCGCGGTGATGGTGGGCGCGGTGGTCACGAACGTCGCCATCATCGACGAGAACGCGACGCTGCCCGCGGTCTCTCTGGTGCTGCTGGTCGTGATCGCCTACCGCCGCCGCGAGCGCACCGCCGCGCTGCTCGCCCGCTTCCGCGGCTGACGGGGGGGCCACCCTCCCAGCGGACCTTGGAGTCTTGTGGCCCCTATCGGGGCCGCAGGACTCCAAGATCGCGGGAAGACGCCGTCAGCGGCGGCCTATCGTCAGCACCGGCTTCGTGGTTTCGGCGTAGAAGTCGTTGCCCTTGTCGTCGACGACGATGAACGCCGGGAAGTCGACCACGTCGATCTTCCAGACAGCTTCCATGCCGAGCTCGGGATACTCCAGCACCTCGACGTGCTTGATGCAGTCCTGGGCCAGCCGGGCCGCCGGGCCGCCGATCGAGCCGAGGTAGAACCCGCCGTGCTTGTGGCACGCCTCGGTCACCTGGGTGGACCGGTTGCCCTTGGCCAGCATCACGTACGAGCCGCCGGCCGCCTGGAATTTGCCCACGTACGAGTCCATCCGGCCGGCGGTGGTCGGCCCGAACGAGCCGCTCGCGTACCCCGCCGGCGTCTTGGCCGGGCCGGCGTAGTAGACGGCGTGGTCGCGGAGGTACTGCGGCATCGGCTCGCCGGCGTCGAGCCGCTCGGCGATCTTCGCGTGGGCGATGTCCCGGGCGACGACGAGCGGACCCGTCAACGAAAGCCGCGTCTTCACCGGATACCGCGACAGTTCCGAACGGATCTCGTCCATCGGCCGGCCCAGATCGATGTGCACGACCTCATCGTCCACATCGGACACCGTCACGTCGGGGAGGAAGCGGGCGGGGTCGCGTTCGAGCTGTTCGAGAAAGACACCGTCGGCGGTGATTTTGCCCAACGCCTGCCGGTCGGCCGAACACGACACCGCGATCGCCACCGGACAGCTGGCGCCGTGCCGGGGCAGCCTGACCACCCGCACGTCGTGGCAGAAGTACCGGCCGCCGAACTGCGCACCGATGCCGAACTCGCGGGTCAGCTCGAGGACCGACGCCTCCAGCTCGAGGTCGCGGAAGCCGTGCCCCACAAGCGATCCGCTCGTCGGCAGCGAGTCGAGGTACTTGGCCGACGCCAGCTTCGCCGTCTTCAGCGCGAACTCCGCCGACGTCCCGCCGATGACGACGGCCAGGTGGTACGGCGGGCAGGCCGACGTTCCGATGAGGCGCAGCTTCTCCTCCAGGAACTGCATCATGCGCGTCGGGTTCAGCAGCGCCTTCGTCTCCTGGTACAGGTAGCTCTTGTTGGCCGATCCGCCGCCCTTGGCCATGAAGAGGAACTTGTACGCGTCGTCGCCCTCGGCGTACAGCTCGACCTGTGCGGGCAGGTTGCTTCCGGTGTTCTTCTCGTCCCACATGGTCAGCGGGGCAAGCTGCGAGTAGCGCAGGTTCAGCCGCGTGTACGCGTCGTGGACGCCGCGGGCGATCGCCTCCTCGTCGCGGCCGTCGGTGAGCACGAACCGGCCGCGCTTGCCCATGACGAGCGCGGTTCCGGTGTCCTGGCACATCGGCAGCACGCCGCCGGCGGCGATGTTCGCGTTGCGCAACAGGTCCAGGGCGACGAACCGGTCGTTCGGCGACGCCAGCGGGTCGTCGACGATGTTCTTCAACTGCTGCAGATGCGCCGGGCGCAGGAAGTGCGCGATGTCGTGCATCGCCTCGTCGGTGAGCCGGGTGAGCGCGCCGGCGTCGACGGTCAGGAACCGGCCGTCGCGGCCGATGCCGTCGGTGGTGACCAGGCGGTAATCGGTCCCGTCCGGGCCGAGCGGCAGCAGCGGCGAGTGCGCGAACGTCATACGCCGCAGGTTACGCCGCGGCGCCGAACCCGATCCAACCGATCGTGCGGCCCCGCCCCAGCACCACCCCGTCCGGGCTGATGCCGAGCACCTCGGCGCCGGACTCGACGTCGAGCCGCACCTGTCCGGAGCCGGGATCCACGGCGACCAACCGGTCGGTCGACGCGTCGAGGATGAACACGGCGTAGGCGGTGACGCCCACCTTCGCGCTCGGTTGGGTCGGCCGGGTCCAGGCGGCCCCGCCGGTGCCCAGGTTGACCGCGCGCACCTGCTTGCCGTCGCGGCCACGGATCACGACGACCTCGCCGTTGGTGCCGAGGATCGTCTCGTCCGGCCCGGCGACGGCGAGCTCACGTCCGTCCACTGCGGACAGCACGACGGCGCGGTTGTCGCCGCGGACCGCAATCAGCGCGGTGCCGGCGCCGGGCGGATCCCGGCGCGGCTCGCAGCCGGCGCCGCCGGTGGTCTGCAGGTCGTAGCCTTCGCGCTGCCAGACCTGCTGGCCGCTGCCGGCCTCGCGACCGGTGACGACGAAGCGGCAGCCGTTGCTGCGCACTGAACCCACCGTGCGCACCGTGCGGTTGGCGGCGACCACCGAGCGCGCGTCGTTCGGGACCTCCTCCTCGCGCACCCGCCGGCCCGCCGATGTGTCGACGATCTGGACCTTGCGGTCGATCAGGTAGCCCAGGTAGCGCGGCATCGGTTGCGGGCTGGCGGCCTTCACCTCGTCGTAGGTGTCGTCGAGGTGGCGCAGGTCGAGCAGGCCGGAGTTGGCACCGGCGAGCGCCCGCACCGCGCCGGGCAGACCGATGCGCCAGCGCTGCTGACCGCTGCCCGGGTCGCGGTTGACGAGCCCGCAGCCGGACTTCGGGCAGTCGACGGTGAGGACCGCGTCGCGGAAGGTCCAGGCGCCGATCGCGTCCGGGTCGGTCCACCGGGTGGCACCGCCGTACGGGTCCACCGCGTCGATGCCCTTGCCGTCCACTTTGGACAGGATGACCACGCCGCCGGCCGGGCTCCCCGCCATGGCGGCCCAGTCGGCCTCCCTGCGCCACTGCAGGTTGCCGTTGCCGCGGTCGCGCGCCTCGACCATGTCGCCCATGAGGGCCACCACCGCGCGTTCGGTGATGCCGACGGCGTCGGGCTGCCCCGCGGCGCGCTGCGTCCACGCGGTGGCCGGTTCGGAGAGCGTGCGGGTGCGCTCGTCGAGCCAGTCGCGGATGTCGGGCCACGGGTTCCACTGGAAGACGATGGCCAGCGTCACGCCGAGGGCGAGAATGCCGAAGACACCGAGGCCGGTCTCGATCCGGCTCTTGGCGCTCCGCGTGGCCACGGTGATCACGCTAGCCCTCGGACGGGATAGGTGACGGTCAGCCCGAATGGTCCGTGTCGATGGGGTTCGCCCGTGGGCGGTAACCGGTTCGCCCGAGGCGGGTCGGCCCTCCGGGTGGAGCGGCGGGGCCCGGTCAGGTGCATCCCGGCCGTTCCGGCCCCACGTCCGGCCGGTCCGTCCTAGCGTTCGATCATGCGGACCCGTCGCGCCATCCGCTGCCGTCGCACCGCCGTGGCGATCGGCACGGCCTCGACAGGGGCGCCAGTCGACCTGCCGGCACCCGAGATGCCGCCGGGGTTCCCGGTGCCCCCGGGGTACGAGGGCTCTGCCGTGCCGCCACCGTTCGGGTCGCCGTCACCGGAAAGCGGCCTCACGTCGTCGGATCGCGGGCTGGCGCCGTCGGATCTCGTCGTTCCGGCGTACCTGGCCGACCCCGGGCAGCCGCCGGCGGTCCCCGGCCCCGCGCGGCCCTGGCGCGCCAACCGCGGCCCGGACTTGCCACCGGGGCCGACCTCACGGTCGGACCTCACGCTCGCCGACGTCCTCGCCCACCCCGGCCCGCGCAACCTCGACTGGAACCGCAACCCCGGGTGGCCGCCCGGGATCGGCTGGACCCACATCGCCGGTGCCGCGCGCGGGCGCTCGCCGCGGCACGCGCGGGCCGCGCGTGCCTGCCGGCTACCGCGCCGCGCCGCCCGGTGGATCGGTATCGGCCTGATCGCGACGGGCGTCCTGTTGCTCATCGCGACGCTGCGCTAGGAATTCCAGCGCCAGTTGAGTTCGCCCGGCTTCGGTGCCGGGCCGGGTAGTCCCTCGGTGTCGTCGGCCAATCCGGCCAGCAGGATCCCCAGGTACCGCTGCCGCAGTTGCTTCGTGCGCGCGGCGTCCGGCACCCGGACGGCGGCGCAGCCCTCCAACACCAGCGTGACGTCGTGGACCACGGCGTCGCGGCGCAGGCGCCCGCTCGCCCGGGCGCGGGCGAAGAGCTTCTTGGTGAGCGCGTCGGCGCGGGTGGCGTCGTTGTGCATCTCCGGCGTCGGCGCGAAGGTGCCGGCCAGGTGGACCGTCAACGAGTGGACGTCGGCGTCGACGATCCGCTGCAGGAAGTTGACGAACGCGTCCCAGCCGTCGTCGTTCTCCTGTGCCTGCTCGGCCTCGGCAATGAACCGGCGCAGGCCGTCGTGGCACAGCGTGCGGAGCAGGTCCTCTTTCCCCGCGTAGCGCCGGTAGAGGGCGCTGATGCCGACGCCGGCGCGCTCGGCGACAGCGGCGATCGGCGCCTTGGGATCGGCCAGGAAGACGTCGCGGGCCGCGTCGAGGATCACCTGGTTGTTGCGGGCGGCCTGGCCCTGCCGGCCGGGAAGCGGCTTTGACATGAATCACATCGTACAACCTCTTGGAACGGATCGTTCCGCTCTGCTATGGTCATGTGAAACGGAATGAAGCGTTCCGTTCCAAGTCTTCCCCGGAGGCCAGCCATGTGCGAGTGAAGCGATCGCATGAGCACCGAGATCCGCCCCTACCGCATCGAGGTTTCGCAGGCCGACGTCGACGACCTGCGCGAGCGGCTGCATCGCACCCGGTGGGGCACCGACCTGCCGGGCCAGGGCTGGAGCCGGGGTGTCCCGGTCGACTACCTCAAGGGCCTCGCCGCCTACTGGGCCGACGGGTACGACTGGCGGGCCGCGGAGGCCAAGCTGAACGAGCTGCCGCAGTTCGTCACCGAGGTCGACGGCCAGCCGATCCACTTCGCGCACGTCCGCTCGGCGAACCCGAACGCCACCCCGCTGCTGCTGGCGCACGACTGGCCGGCGTCCTTCGTCGCGTTCACCCCCGTTGTGGAGAAGCTGACCGACCGGTTCCACCTGGTGCTCACCAACACTCCCGGCGTCGGCTTCGGCGGCCCGCTCGTGGGACCGGGATGGAACACCGGGAAGATCGCCGGGGCGTTCAACGAGATCATGGCCCGGCTCGGGTACGACCGGTACGGCGTGCAGGGTTCGGGCGGTGGCGGCTGGATCGCCGTCGAGATGGGTCGCCAGGCCGCCGATCGTGTGATCGGGGTGCACGTGAACGGTCACGTCACGTTCCCGTCGGGCGACCCGTCCGACTTCGACGGGCTCACCGAGGCCGAGCAGGTGCGGCTGCAGCGGTTGCAGAACTTCCGCGACGACATGATGGGCTTCAACATCATCCAGTCGACCCGTCCGCACACGCTCGCGCACGGGCTGCACGACTCGCCGGCCGGCCAGCTCGCGTGGATCGTCGAGAAGTTCAAGGAATGGACCGACCCCGCGTCGGAGCTCCCCGAGGACGCGGTCGGCCGCGACACGCTGCTCACGAACGTCAGCGTCTACTGGTTCTCGGGTACCGCCGGCTCGTCGGCGAACCTGTACTACGAGATGTCGCACGACCCGGCCGGCTGGGCGCCGAAGGACCGCAGCCCGGTGCCGACCGCGGTGCTGCTGGCCGCGAACACCGACATCACGATCCGACGCTTCGCCGAGCGGGACAGCGTCGTCGTGCGCTGGACGGAAATCGAGCGCGGTGGCAACTTCCTCTCGCTCGAACAGCCCGACGCCTACGCCGACGACGTGCGGGCCTTCTTCGACGAACTGTAGAACCGACCTGCGGTTGGTGCACGTTCGCGCACATCTCGACGATGTGCGTGAACGTGCACCTCTGACTGTTGGAGAACGTACGTGCACATAGTTAAGATGAGAACGTACGCGCACAAAGGAGTGCCATGCGCCTCAACAACGCACGGGACCTGGGGTTGTACGTCCGTGACCGTCGGCGACGACTCGGCCTCACCCAGGCCGGCCTGGCAGCGTCTGCGCAGGTGAGCCGCCGTTGGCTGTCCGACCTGGAGGCCGGCAAACCGACAGCCGAGGTGGGCCTGGTGTTCAAGGTGCTGCACGCACTCGACCTCGCGCTGGACGCGTCTCCGGTCGCGTGGGGTCCGGGCGATATCAACCTCGATGAAGTTCTTCGTGCCCAGGGCGAAGCCAGCCAGGGCGAGGCCAGCCAGGGCGAGGCCGACCGTGGCCGATGACCGGGACCTGGTCGTACTGATCGCAGGACGCCGCGCCGGCGTCGTCGCGATGGACACCCAGGGTCGATTCGCCCTGCGGTACGACGAGGAGTACCGAGCCGGGAGAAACCCCACGCCGCTGTCCTTGTCGATGCCGCTCGCCCAGTCCCACCATGGCGACGGCCCGGTTCGGGCGTTCCTGTGGGGCCTGCTGCCCGACAACGAACAAGTACTTCAGCGGTGGGCTCGCACCTACCAGGTAAGCGCGGGTAACCCGTTCGCGTTACTGCGCCACGTCGGAGAAGACTGCGCCGGCGCCGCCCAGTTCGTTCGACCCGAGCGCGTCGACGTCCTCATGGCGGGCGCAGGCGACGTTCAGTGGCTTGACGAGGAGGAGGTGGCGCAGCGACTGCGCGAGCACGTTGTTCCCGCGTCCGCCGCAACCGACGCGGTGAACCGCTTCGTCGACGCCCTGGCCTACAACTGGATCATCGGGGGTACCGACGCCCACGCCAAGAACTACTCCGTTCTGCTGTCCGGCTCCCAGGTGCGCCTGGCCAGGCTCTACGACATCGCAACGGCCTCGACGCCATACACGGACGACACTGGCGACGCTTTGCCACCGACAACCGGCTTGACCCCGACGAAACCGTCGCCCGAGTCGGCGATCTTGCGATTCGCGCACCCGAGGCCTTCGCCACCTCGGCTACGGAGAGCGACGTCCGAGCGCTGAATAGCCAGTTGCCCTCCCGTTTGACCGATCGGGTCGCCGCACGGGCCACACACTGCCGCAAGAAGCTCGAGCAGTAGTTCGACGAGCTGAAGGGTTAACGTCGACGGGTGCCGGAGGACTTCTACGAGAAGCTGCCCATGTTCTACGCCGCGGCCGCCGTGATCATCACCGATCGCGGCGGCCGTGTGCTGCTCGCCAAGCCGAACTACCGCGACGGCTGGCTGATCCCGGGCGGGTACGTCGAGCCCGACGAGCACCCGCATCAGGCGGCCGCCCGGGAACTACGCGAGGAGTTGGCGCTGTCGGTGCCGATCGGGCGGCTGCTCGTGGTCGACTGGTCCATGCCCCGCGACGGTCGGCCGCGCTCGGTCGTGAACCTCGTGTTCGACGGTGGGGTGATCGAGCCGCCGGCCAGTGGATTCACCCTGCAGCGCGAGGAGCTGGACGACGCGCGCTTCGTCCCCGTCGACGAGACCGCCGCGCTGCTGCCGCCGCACATCGCACCGCGCGTGCCCGCGGCGCTGCGCGCCCGCGAATCCGGCGACACGGTGTACCTGGCCGACGGGTCGGCACCATGAGTCTCTTCCGCGATGGTTACCGGGCGTTCACCAACCCCTGGGCGGGGATCTCGCACAGCGCCGCCAGGTCCATGACGATCTGGGCGGGCTCGCCGTACGGGTCCAGGTACTCGACCTTCGCGGGGTCCAGCGGCGGCACCTCGACGTGCGAGATAAGCGGGTGCAGCGGCCGCACGTCGCGCTCCCCCGCGCCGAACAGCTCCTCGTGCAGCTTCTCGCCGGGCGCGAGTCCGGTGTAGACGATGTCGCACGGCCGGGCCGCCTGCTCGACCATCTGCCGGGCCACCTCGGCGATCCGCACCGGCTTGCCCATCTCCAGCACGAGCGCCTCGCCGTCGCGGCCGATCGCCGCCGCCTGGATGACGAGTTGCACCGCCTCCTGGACGGTCATGAAGTACCGGGTGACGTCGGGATCGGTCACCGTGATCGGGCCGCCGGCCGCGATCTGGGCGCTGAACGCGGTGAGCACCGAGCCGCGGCTGCCGAGCACGTTGCCGAACCGCACATTGAGGAACGTGCCGTTGTAGCGGGTGGCCGCGTGCGCGGTGAGCCGTTCCGTGATGCGCTTGGAATAGCCGAGAACGCTCGCGGGATTGGCCGCCTTGTCGGTGGAGATGTTGACGAACCGCTCGACGCCGTGCGCGGCCTCCAGCACCGTCTGCGTCCCCCACACGTTGCTTTTCACTGCCTCGCCGGGGTGAGTTTCCAGCAGCGTCACGTGCTTCAGCGCGGCCGCGTGGAAAATGACCTGCGGCTGCCGGTCCGCGAGTATCTTTCGAATCGTCTCGGCGTCGCGCAGGTCGGCGAGAATCAATTCCGGGCTGTCCAGCACGGCGCGCCCGTGAAGCGAAAGCTGCAACGCGTGCAGTGCCGATTCGTCGCGGTCGAGCATCATGAGCTCGGCCGGTGCGAACCGCTTTATCTGACGGCAGAGCTCCGAACCGATCGAGCCACCCGCACCGGTGACGAGAACCCGTTTCCCGGTGAGGTAGCCGGCGATGGCGCCCAGGTCGGTCTCGATCTGGTGGCGGCCCAGCAGGTCGGTGATTCGCACGTCGCGCACGTCGGCGACGCCCACCCGGCCGTCGAGCAGTTCGCTCACCGACGGGAGCACCTTGAACTCGGTGCCGGCGCGCAGTGCGATGCGCCGCACGTCGCGCACGAACGCACCGTCCGCATTGGACACCGCGAAGATGACCGTGCCGGCACCGGTCTGCGCCACCGCGGCCGGCAGGTCGCGCCGGCCGCCGAGCACGCTGACGCCGCGGATGCGCAGGTTCCGCTTGGCCGGATCGTCGTCGAGAACGCCGACGGGCAGGTACCGGCCGGTCGGGTCGGAAAGCATCGAGCGGACCAGTTGCTGGCCCGCGTCGCCGGCACCGAAAAGCAGCACCGGCGCGGCCGTGCGCGCGTCGGGGCGCCGGGTCCGCTGGCGGTGCAGGCGCCGCAGGTAGCGGACGCCGAACATGAGGACGAGGGTCAGCGCGCCGCCGACGGCGATGGCGCTCAACGGGACCGGGCGGCGCTCGGCCATCACCTCGACGAGCACCATCAAGGCGACGCTCACGAGCACCGTCCCGGAGACGGCGCGCACCTCCTCGAAGGAGCCGAACGCATACCGGCCCCGGTAGAGGAAGTACATGTGGCCCAGCATCGTGTGCAGGCCGACAGCAAGCACCACCATGGCCGCCGTGCCGACGAGTTGCGCCTCCCCCGCCGCGAACTCGTACCGCGCTAACACCGCGCCGGTGAGCCCGATGCTCCAGGCGACGGCGTCGACCGCCCAGGTCGTCACCACGCGCAGCGCTGTTCGGGCGGACATTGCGGTGGGGTTGGACAGTCGCGTCAGCGGCCGGTGCGGCGTTGGTAGCAGTGGCATGCGTTCCTCGCGATAGCGGCGGGTTGTGCTTACACCTTGGAGTGAGATTCGAGGAATCCGTCCCGCAAAGCCTTCCTGGTGATTTATGAATTGCGTTCGCGGTAAGCGTCGCGCGTTTGTCGACGGTAATGCGTCACTGTCGAGCGTGCCCTATCACAACGCCCCGAACGCGTAATTCACGCCGCAAACCTCGATATAGTGTTCTTTCGGGCGAGCGCGCCCGACTGTTCGGCCGGATGCGGCAGATACGCCAACCTGGAAGGGTCGCTGCCAATGGAACTGCGCGACTATCTGCGCGCCGTGCGGAAGCGTTGGTGGCTCGTCGCCGGCTCGATCGTCATTGCCCTCGGCGCGGCGATGCTGGTCACCACACTCACTCCGCCGAAATACTCGGCCTCGGTGACTTTCTTCGTCGGCACGCAAACGAAGGGCGTGTCCGACGCCTACCAGGGCAGCCTCTTTTCGCAGCAGCGCATCAAGTCGTATGCCGATCTGCTGACGAGTGACCGGCTCGCCCAGGCGATCGTCGACAACGACCCGATGGGTCGCACGGCCGATCAGGTGCAGGAGTCCATCACCGCCAACGCGATTCCCGACACCGTCCTGCTCGAAGCCACCGTGACCGACGGCGACCGGGCCCGGGCCCTGCGGCTCAGCCAGGGGCTGGCGAAGCAGTTCGTCGCGCTGGTGCAGACGCTCGAGACGCCGCCCGGCAGCGACGTTCCCACCGTGTGGGTCGAGGTCATCGCCGGCCCGACGCTGGCCGCCAAGCCGGTGTCGCCGACGCCGGTGCGCAACGCCGGCCTGGCGCTCGTGCTCGGGCTCGTGCTCGGGGTCGGCGCGGCGGTGCTGCGCGAGACGTTGGACACCAGCGTCAAGAGCGCGCCGGCACTCGCGGAGCTCACCGGTGCGGCCGTGCTGTCCACCGTCCCGGTCGACTCGCGGGCCAAGCGGGCGCCGCTGATCGTCGCCGGCAGCGCGGGTTCCGTGCGCGCGGAGGCGCTACGGCAGCTACGTACCAACCTGCAGTTCGTCAACGTCGACGCGCCGGCGCGCGCGATCGCCGTCACCAGTGCGGTTCCCGGCGAGGGCAAGACCACCACGGCGTGCAACCTCGCGATCGTGTTCGCGGAGGCCGGCAAGCGTGTCGTCATCGTCGACGCCGACCTGCGCCGGCCGCGCGTCGCGGAGTACCTGAACGTCGAGGGCGCGGTGGGCCTGACCAACGTGCTCGCCGGACAGGCCACAGTGGACGATGCGTTGCAGCAGTGGGGCACCAGCGGGGTGTTCGTGCTGCCGGCCGGTTCCATCCCGCCGAACCCGAGCGAGCTGCTCGGCTCCCGCAACATGGAAGCGCTCCTCGCGTCGCTGCGGCAGGGATTCGACGTCGTCATCGTCGACACCCCACCGCTGCTGCCGGTCACCGACGGCGCGGTCGCCGCGACGATCGTCGACGGAACGGTTCTCGTGTTCCGGTGCGGAAAGACCACCACCGCGCAGGCGCGCTCGGCTGCGGACGCGCTGGCGGCCGTCGACGCGCGGGTGCTGGGTTGCGTGCTGAACATGGTGCCGCGCAAGAGCAGCGGCGCGTACACGTATTACGACTACGGCTCCCGGCCCGCCGGTGGCCGGCGGGACCGCGCCGCCGAGCCGGTCGCGGGCAGTGGCAAGGGTGCCGACGTGCACAGCTGGGCGACGGTGCCCACCGGCAACCTGTCGGTCGTCTACCAGGCGGGCGGCGCGGCCGGCGGCAACGGCGCGCTCGTCCGCAGCGACGACACGATGCCGGTCAGCCCGGCGCCGGTCAGTTCGGTTCCGGTGAGCTCGGCGCCCGTCACGTCGCCGCCTTTTCCGCCGCCGCCGCACGCTTCGAACGGCGGTAGCCGCCGGAAGAACTCGGGGCGGGCCAAGGTGCGCGGGGCGCACGCCGAAGACGACACCGCGGTGCACGGTGTGGCCCGCATCAGGGGGTCGCGATGACGTCGATGAGGGCGTCGATGCCGCGCTGGATCTCGTCGGCGCAGTGGCGGAACGCCTCGATGGGTTGGCGCACCGGGTCGGGGAGGTCGTCGTCCTCGGCCGGCACCGGCTGCAGGCGGCTGCGCACCGAGGCGATCTCGTCGAGCAGGGCCTGCAACCGGCGCGCCGGCGAGTCGGCCATCACGATGGCGGAGCCACCCGGCGGAAAGATCGAGCGGCGCGCCGGAAACCACGTCCCCATGGATCCCACCGACGTGGCGAGCCGGCCGAACTGGCGCAGCGTGAACGTGTGCCGCACGGCGCCGGGCACCAGGCTCACGCAGGCCGCGCGCTGCTCGCGGGTGGCCGTGAGGATGAGGTCGGGCGCGGCGACGATCGGCGGGGTCAGCAGCCGGCTGGTGAAGCGGTCGGCGTACGCGCGGCGCTCGCGCAGCACGCGCGCCGCGGTCTCGTGCATCGGCGCGCCCGGCCGCGCGTGGGTGCCCGCGCTGGAGACGGCGAGCCGGCTGCCACGCACGCCGAGGCGGTCGGCGAAGGAGCGGTTGGCGAGGCGCTCGGCCATCGCGGAGCGGCAGAGGTTCGCATGGCAGACGAAGAGAACTTCGAACCGGTCGTGTGGCATCCGTCGCTCCTCCCCCGCTCGTGTCGCTGCCTTCGTCGGCGGTGCCGCCAGCACCGCCGGCGGTCGCCGCACTGCCGACCGATTTTGCCCTATTTGAGGCGACGGGCGCCGCTAGCTGACCTGTCGTGTCCCCCGATTGTCACGCTTCGCGATCAGAGGAGCTTTCAACTGTGACCGGAAGAGTGTTTCTCTCCGCGCCCGATGTCGGCGGCGTGGAGGAGTCTTATGTTCTGAACGCTCTACGGTCGGGTTGGGTAGCGCCCGCCGGCCCCGATATCGACGCGTTCGAACGCGAGGTCGCTTCTCGTTGCGGCGTCCCGTGTGCGGTTGCGCTGTCGTCCGGCACGGCCGCGCTGCACCTGGCGCTGCTGGGTCTGGGGGTCGGGCCCCGCGCCGCGGTCGTGGTTCCCACGCTGACGTTCGCCGCGACGGCGAACGCGGTGGTCTACACGGGCGCCGAGCCCGTCTTCGTGGACTGCGACCCGCTGACGGGCAATCTGGACCC
>Ga0111539_10009120_pt1 | contig 12552 bp, 7 predicted proteins | sample RhiMethybrSRZTD1_FD_79667 | JGI IMG/M metagenome (GOLD analysis project Ga0111539, IMG submission 79667) | Populus rhizosphere microbial communities from Tennessee, USA - Rhizosphere MetaG P. TD hybrid SRZTD1 (version 2) (version 2) | ecosystem: Host-associated > Plants > Roots > Rhizosphere >...
ACGTAGGTGAGATCGCCGTTGGACGCCAGCGCGTCCATGCGTGCCACCGCGAGGAGCTCGTCGAAGCCGTCCTCGCGCAGCATGCGCTTCAGCGTCGAGAGGCGCATCGCCGGCGCCTGCACGAGGCGGAGGTGGCTGCGCACGAGGTAGCCGACACGCTCCCACGTGCTGCGGCTCCGGCGCAGGCGCTGGCAGATCTCCTCGGCGACGGCGGCCCCGACGGCCGGATGGCCGTAGAACGTGATCCGCTCGCCGTCGCGCCGCATGCAGACGGGCTTCGCGACGTCGTGGAGGAGCGCGCCGAGGGCGACGGTCTCGGAGACGCCCGGGGTGAGCTGCGCGAGCAGGAGCAGCGTGTGCGTGTAGACGTCGCCTTCCGGATGGTAGTCCGGGGACTGCGGCACGCCCTCCAGGGCGGCGATCTCCGGTAGCACCGCGGCGAGCAGCCCGGTCTCGGCGAGGAGCTCGAAGCCGCGGCGCGCGGCGCCCTCGGTCAGGATCTTCACGAGCTCGTCGCCGATGCGCTCGGCCGCCATGTCCGTGATGCTCGGCGCCGCGGCGCGGATCGCGACCATCGTCGGGGGATCGATCGCGAAGCCGAGGCGCGCCGCGAGGCGGACGGCCCGCAGCATGCGCAGGCGGTCCTCCGCGATCCGGGCCCGCGCGTCCCCGATGGCGCGGATGACGCCGCGGCGGAGATCCGTCTGGCCGTCGACGAAGTCGACGACCCCGCCGCCGACGGGATCGAGCAGCAGCGCGTTGATCGTGAAGTCGCGGCGCCGCGCGTCCTCCTCGGCGGTCGTGAAGCGCACGCTCGTGGGACGGCGGCCGTCGACGTACGCGTCGTCGGCGCGGAAGGTGGCGACCTCGAACGCGGTCCCCTGCTCGACGACGAGAATGACGCCGAACTGCGCGCCGACGGCGACCGTCCGCGGGAAGAGGGCCTGCACCGCCTCGGGCGCGGCGCTGGTCGCGACGTCGTAGTCGAGCGGCTCGCGCCCGAGGAGCTGGTCGCGCACGCAGCCTCCCGCGAAGTAGGCCTCGTGTCCCGCCTCGCGGAGACGGCGCACGATGCCGGTCGCCAGTGCGCGCCGCTCGGCCATGACGCCGTCGAGCGTCGCACGATGGGCGGCACGCGGCAAACGTGCGGGGCCCGCTCACTTGTCGGAGGCGGCCGATATCCGGCACGATGCCGGCGTGAGCGCAGGAGACGACGCGCGCCGGACGCTGCCATCGCTCGACCGCCTGCTCGGCACGGACGCGGGGATGGCGCTGCTGCGCGCGCACCGCCGGGAGACGGTCGTGAGCGTGCTCCGCGAGGTCCTCGCGGCCGCCCGCGCGGCGGGACACGACGGCGCGATGCCGGCCGCGGACGGGCTCATCGACGAGGCCGCGCGCCGTCTCGGGGAGGTGGCGGCCCCGCGGCTCGTCCCCGTCGTCAACGCGACCGGAATCTGCCTGCACACGAATCTCGGGCGGGCCACGCTCCCCGACGCGGCGCTGGTGGCGCTCCTCACGGCGGCGACCGGTCCCACCAACCTCGAGCTCGATCTCGACACCGGGCGCCGCGGCGATCGGAACGCCCTGGTCGCCGACGATCTCTGCGCCCTCACCGGGGCCGAGGACGCGCTCGTCGTCAACAACAATGCGGCTGGTGTCCTCCTCGCGCTGAACACGCTCGCGGCCGGCCGCGACGTGCTGGTGTCGCGCGGCGAGCTGGTGGAGATCGGCGGCTCGTTCCGCGTCCCGGACGTGATGGCGAAGAGCGGCGCGCGCCTGCACGAGGTCGGCACGACCAACCGCACGCACGCCGACGACTATCGGCGGGCAGCCGGCCCCGCCACCGCCGCGATCCTACGCGTGCATGCCAGCAACTACCGCATCGTCGGCTTCACGGCAGCGCCGGCGCTCGCGGAGATGGTCGCGCTCGCGCGGGACGCGGGCGTCCCGCTCATCGAGGATCTCGGCAGCGGCGCGCTGGTCGACCTCGCCCCGTACGGGGTGCCCGACGAGCCGGTCGTAAGGGCCCACGTCGCCGCGGGCGTCGATCTCGTGCTCGCGAGCGGCGACAAGCTCCTCGGCGGCCCGCAGGCTGGCATCGTCGTCGGCAGGCGCGCGCTCGTCTCCGCGCTGCGGTCGAACCCGCTCTTCCGCGCGCTCCGGGCGAGCAAGCTGGTGCTCGCGGCGCTCGCGGCGACGCTGCGTCTCTATCGGACGGCGCCGGATCTGCCCGCCGCGCTGCCGGTGCTGGGCTGGCTCGCGCGGCCCCTCGACGAGCTCGAGCGCGTCGGCCGTGCGGCGGCGGCGGCGCTGAGCGCCAGGCTCGGGCCGGAGTACGCCATCGAGCTCGTGCCGTCGACGTGCGAGATCGGTGGCGGCGCCGCCCCCGGGGTCGAGCTTCCCAGCCGGGCCCTGGCCCTGCGCCATCGCCATCTCGGCGCCGAGCAGGTCGCGGCGCGGCTCCGCCGGGCGCGGCCGGCGGTCGTGGGGCGCGTGCACGAGGGGCGCCTGCTCCTCGACCTGCGCGGCATTCGCGACGGTGCCGAGCTCGACGTCGAGCTCGCCGGCGACTGAGGGCCGCTCGACGTGCCTCCCGTCGTCGGCACCGCCGGTCACATCGATCACGGGAAGACGGCGCTCGTGCGCGCCCTCACCGGACAGGACACCGATCGCCTGAAGGAGGAGAAGGAGCGCGGCATCTCGATCGACCTCGGCTTCGCGCATCTCGACCTCGAGGGACGCGAGCGCGTCGGCGTCGTCGACGTGCCCGGCCACGAGCGCTTCATCCGCAACATGCTCGCGGGCGCCCACGGCGTGGACGTGGCCCTCCTCGTCGTGGCGGCGGACGACGGCGTCATGCCGCAGACCGAGGAGCATCTCGACATCCTCCACCTCCTCGGGGTGACGCGCGGCCTCGTCGCGCTCACCAAGACCGACCTGGTCGACGCCGCGCGCGTCGGAGCCGTGGCGGACGAGATCCGTCTGGCGCTCGACGGCACGGCGCTCGCGGCGGCGCCGATCGTGCCCGTGTCGTCCACGACCGGCGCGGGTCTCGCGGAGCTCCGTGCCGCCATCGCCGGAGAGCTCGCGCGGCCCGCGCCCGCCTCGCCGCCCGCCTACTTCCGCCTCCCCGTCGACCGCGTGTTCAGCCTCCGCGGGCAGGGCCTCGTCGTCACCGGCACGGCGCTCGCGGGCGAGATCCGAATCGGCGACGCCGTCCGCGTGCTGCCCAGTGGCGGCGAGGCCCGCGTCCGCTCGCTGGAGGTGCACGGCGAGCAGCACGAGCGCACGACCGGGGGGCGCCGGCTCGCCGTCGGGCTCGCCGGCATCGAGCGCGAGCAGCTCGCGCGCGGCGCCGTCGTCTGCCACCCGGCGATCACGCAGGCGACGCGGTGCTTCGACGCATGGGTCGAGATCCGGCCCGCGGCGGGCCGTGCCGTCGCGAGCCACACCCGCGTGCGGCTCCACGTCGGGACGGCGGAGGTGCTGGGGCGGCTCGTGGCGCACGCCGCGCGGACGCTCGCGCCGCGGAGCGCCGGGTGGGCCCGGCTCGTGCTCCGCGATCCGGTCGTCGCGCTGCGCGGCGACCGCTTCGTCCTCCGCGACGAGACGGCGCGGCGCACGATCGGCGGCGGGGAGGTGGTGCGGCCCTTCGTCGATGCGCGCGGCCGCCGCGGGCCGGAGCTGGCGGCGGCGCTCGGCGCGCTACGCGGGGGCGACGATGCCGCCGCCGGCGTCGCCATCCTGGCGCTGGATCCGGCATTCGCGAGCGAGGTGGACACGGTGGCGGCGGCGCTCAACCGGACGGCCGAAGCGACGAGGGCGGCGCTGGCCGGTGCGCCGGCGGCGATTCCGATTCCCGACGCGGCCGCGCCCGAGGCCTGGACGACGGAGGCGAAGTGGGGGCAGCTCGAGGCCGCCGCGTGCGAGGCGGTCGCGGCCGAGCATCGCGATCACCCGTTGGCTCGCGGCCTCGAGATGGAGAGCCTGCGCGGCCGGCTCCCGTGGGTGCTGCAGCCACGCGTGTTCCGCTGGGCCGTCGATCGCCTCGTCGCCCTGGGCCGGCTCGGCCGGAGCGACAGCGTGCTGCACGCGCCGGCGCACGCGGTCGAAGCGGCGTCGCCCGCGCGCGCGCTGGCCGACCGCATCGAGCGCCTGCTCGCCGACGGAGGCTTCACGCCGCCGGACGTCCGCGGGCTCGAAGCGGCGGCCGGCGTGTCGCGCCGCGACCTCCAGGACGCGCTGCGCGCGCTCGAAGCAGCCGGGCGCGTCGTGCGCATGAACGCCGACCTCTACTTCGCCCGCGCCGCGACGGACGAGGCGCGTGCACGGCTCGAGCGCCACTGCGGCGCCGCGGGAACCATCAGCCCGGCCGCGTTTCGCGACCTCATCGGCGCGAGCCGGAAGTTCGCGATCGCGCTCCTGGAGTGGCTCGATCGCTCCGGCATCACTGTCCGCGTCGGCGACCTGCGAAGACTCCGGCGCCCTTCGTAGCGTTTGATTGCCGCGGCGGCTTCGCCGACCGCGGCATGACCTCCGCCTAGAGGTTGTGCCGCCTAACTCTCGCCCGACCCGAGACGAAGTCTCGGGTCGCTCAGTGTCCGGTCGGTGACCCGAGCGGCGGCATGCCGCCCGGACCGGGAGTGGGACCCGTCGGGATCGTCACGCGGGCCAGCGCGTCCTCGTCGACCTTCATGTCGGCGTCCTTCTTCAGCTCGGCGAAGTGGCCGTCGACCTGCTCCTGGAGACGCTGGTTGCGGAGCGTCATGCGGATCTGCTCCTTCACCTGATCGAAGGGCTTCCGCTCGCCCTCCTTGCGGTCGGTGACCTTGATGATGTGGTAGCCGTAGCGCGTCTTCACGGGCTGGCTGATCTGCCCGGGCTGCAGGGAGAAGGCGGCCTTGTCGAACTCGGGCACCATCCGTCCCTGACCGAAGAGGCCGAGGTCGCCGCCCTTCTTGGCGGTTCCGGCATCGGTCGACTTCTCGGTCGCGAGCGCCGCGAAGCGGTCGGGATTCGTCTCCAGCTCGGCGCGGATCTGCTTGGCGGTCTCCTCGTCCTTCACCAGGATGTGGCTCGCCGCGACCTGCGTCGTCGAGTAGAGGGTGGGGTTGGCGTCGTAGTACGCGCGCACCTCTTCGTCGCTGATGGTGGGCGGCGTCTGGTACTGACGCATCACGCGCTGCACGACGAGACGCTTTCGCAGATCGGCGACCTGCCGCTCGATCTCGGGGTCCTTCTCGAGGCCCAGCTGCTGGCCCTCGCGGAAGAGGAGATCGTTCATGATCAGGTTCTCGACGAACTGCTTCCGGCGCTCCGGCTGCGTCAGGTAGACGCGCGACGGCGCGGGCAGCCGCTCGAGCTCCTTCACGAGGTCGGTGCTCGTGATCTCGCGTCCCTTGTAGGTCGCGACGACCTCTCCCTTCTCGGCCGGAGCCGTGGAGGCCGTCGTTTCCTTCGTCGACCGATCCTTCCCCTGCTCGCAGCCCGAGCAGACGGCGAGCCCGAGAAGAACCGTGCACGCCTGCGCGCGCCAGCGTTCTCGCCATACCAGAGATCGCATACGGCGCGGAGCCATAGCGCAGGGCCCCCAGGCAGTCAATTTTTCAGGCGAGCCGCGGCCGCGGCGGGGTACGGCGGCGGCGCCGCGGAAGGCCTGCTCGTGGCATGCAGCTTGCTCGATCAGCGGGCATGATCTGGCTCGCCGTGGGCGCATCCGAGCGGACCACGGGCTTGGAGCATCTCATGCTGCAACTCGCCTCGGTCGCGCGCGTCACGCACGAGCTCGAGCGGCGCCTCGCCGGCGACGGCCTCGGCGGCATGGCGCGCGTGCGCGAGCTCCATCGCGGCGTGGTCGAGCTTCTGCGCGGCGTCTCCCCCGACGTCGAGCGCGCACGCGAGGTGGTCGCGGACCTCCTCGCCTCCCTTCGCGCCATGGAGGCCGCGCTGGCGAGCCTACGCCGGCTCAAGAGCGAGCTGGGGCACGCGTCATGAGCGCACGGGCGCGCAGCGCGAGGAGCCCGAGCCCCGCGGCGGCGCCCGTGACGTCGATCACGCAGTCCTTCACGGCGGCCGTGCGCCCGGCGACGAACGACTGATGGAGCTCGTCGGCCGCGGCGCAGAGCGCGGCCAGGGCGAGCGCACGGAGCGCGATCGGCCGCGCGAAGGCTCTCCCGTCAAGCGCGCGATAGAGGAGCACGCTGAGGACCAGGTACTCGACGAAGTGCGCCAGCTTGCGGACGACCATGTGCGCGAAGAGCAGCTGCGAGAAGGTCGCCGAGGGGAAGAGCCAGCGGAGAATCGGGAGAAGGACGGATCCGGTCTGCGCGCCGGAGAACCAGCCGCTCGAGAACGTGGTGATGACCAGCAGCCACGCCGCGACCGGGGCCCAGCGCCGTATCGTCTCACCGCTCCACCGCCGCCGCATCGGACGCTCAGCCCGCGCCGTCGCGGCTCCCGCCCTGCGGCGCGTGGCGCTCGATGATCACCGCGTAGTCGTAGTAGGCGCGGTCGAGGGCGCCCTCGACGAGGCGGCCGTTGATGAAGAGGGTCGGGGTCGAGTTGACGCCCGCCTGCTTCGCGGCCTCGACGTCGGCCGTGACGCGCGCGTGCGTCGCGGGATCGTCGAGGCACTGCGTGAACGCGGCGACGTCGACGCCCACCCTCTGCGCGTAGGTGACGAGCGCCTCGCGTCCGAGCCGCTGGCCGTTCTCGAAGAGGAGGTCGTGATACTCCCAGAAGCGTCCCTGCTTCCCCGCGCACTCGGCCGCGTAGGCGGCGAGGCAGGCGTTCGAGTGCATCTGCCGCTGCAGGTTGGGGTTGCAGCTCGTGTCGAGCGGGAAGTGCCGGAAGACGAGGCTCACCTCGGGGCTCGCGCCGACGAGCTCGCGGAGGTCCTTCGCGGCGCGGCCGCAGAACGGACACTGGAAGTCGGAGAACTCGACGATGGTGATGGGCGCCTCGGCCGCGCCCTTGCGATGGGCGCCGGCACCGACGAGCGCGCCGGGCTCACGCACCGGGAGGGCCGCGTACCAGCTGTAGAAGTCGGGCGCGCGCTCCTGGATGTCGGCGAGCGAGAGGGCGTTCGCGGGGCCGCGGACGGCCGCCAACGTGCCTCCCGCGACGGCGAGAACCGCCGCCCCCGCGAGGACGGCCCGGGCGGCGGATCGCCCGCGCCACCAGTCGGCCGCGGGGACGGCGTCGAAGCGCGCCGCCAGCGGCGCGACGGTGAGCAGCCAGCCGATGGCGACCACGTCCGTCGCGAGGCAGAGGAGGCAGGCGCGACCGATGACGGCGCCAGAGATCACGAGCAGGACGAAGAGGTAGCCGAGGCTTCCGGAGGCGAGCGCCAGGAGCGCCAGGTCGGCGAGACCGGTCCGCCGGGCGCCGAGCGCGCCCGGAAGCGCGAGCAGCGCGCCCACCGTGAACGCGAACAGGCCCCAGGCCGCCACGGGCACCCCGAGCAGCGTTGCGTACCGGCTCGCGAGGACGGCGTCGCAGTTGATGACGCCGCCCAGGTTACAGAAGCTCGTGTAGCCCGCTTCGGCCGCCACGCGATGGTGCACCACGAACGCCACGGCGCTCACGGCCATCCCGAGGAGGGCGATCGCGAGCGCGACGCGATGTCGGGTGGGGCTCGGATGCATCCCGGAGAGGCGCGAGTGTAACGGGGGCCCCAGTCCCTTTCAACGTCGCGGCCGCATCGGCCACGTCTCGAAGATCCCCGGCGGCACGTCGATCCGGTGGAGCTGCATGTGCACGCCGCGATGGAACGCCGCCGCGACGAAGTAGTCGATGGCGCGCTCGGGTGGGATGTCGGCGACGAGCGTGACGCCATAGACGCGCAGCAGCGGGTCGAACAGCTCGGCACGATCGGGCTGGTCCACGGGGAGAAGCAGGTAGGGCGTGAGGCCGCTGCGTGCGGCACGAAGCGCCAGCTCGGTCGGGCTGAGGCGCCAGCGCGTCAGGTCCGTCAGGTATACAGCGCGCGCGACGCCGCTGTAGTAATCGATGTTCTCCGCCGGCCGGCCGACGTCCTCGGTGGTGATGACCAGCGCGCCGGGCCGGACGGCCTCCGCCAGGGTCGCCCGCGCCCGCTCCATCTGCGCGCGCTGGAACGTCGCCCGCCGTTGCTCGCCGCCGAGCGCACGGGCCGCGATGAGGACCACGAGCCCGAGCGCGAGCGCGGGCGCCGCCCATGCGGCGAGCCCGCGGCCCGGCGGGAGCGTCGCGGCCAGCGCCGCCAGGGCGGCGGCCAGCGGCACGACCACCGTCAGGATCGGGAGCGCGCCGGCGGGGGCGACGGGCGGCACGAGGGCCGCCGCCCCGAGCGCCGCCGCCACCGCGATGCCGACGCCGACCGCCGCCCCGGGTCGCGCGCGGCGCGCCATCCGGGCGAGCAGGGCGGCGGGCCCGAACACGCCCTCGACGACCAGCATGGGGATGAACACGAAGACGCCCGAGAGATAGCGTCCGTCCGGGCGGCTCCAGAAGCTGAAGACGAGGAGCGCGAGGAAGCAGTAGGGGACGGCGGTAAAGAAGAGCGCCGGGTGCAGGACCATCGCGAGCAGCGCCCCCAGCACTGCGAAGGCGAGCAGCGCGTCGCCGTACGCTCCGCGGAGCAGGGCGATGTTTCCGGGGAGCGTGTGGCGGAAGTTCGAGAGGCGGACGCCGCCGCCCTGAACGCCGTACCTCGTCCCGCCCGTCCACCCGAGCGACGGGTAGCCGACGCGCCCCGCGCCCGTCGCGGGCGCCGGTGCGGCGGCCGTTTCCGGCGGCGTCGGCAGCAGGCTGTCGAGCTCCATGCCCTGCGTCGGGCGGAGTGGGTTGCCCGTCGCGAGGTAGTTGAACCCGAGGAAGGGCGCCAGGCCGATCACGACGGAGAGGGCGCCGGCGCCGAGCGCGGCGATCACGCGGGATGCGGGGAGGCCGGCCCGCAGCCACTGCCAGACGGCGATCAGCATCGCCGGCACGACGTAGATCACCGCGTCCGGCCGGATCGACGCCGCGTAGCCGATCGCGAGCCCGGCGGCCGCCGTGCGGAGGGGCGTCAGCGCCCGGGGCCTGCCCGGTATCGGAAGCACGAGGAAGAGGCCCGCCACACCCGCGAGGTGCGCCGCCAGATCGCGGACCAGCGTGAGCGCCCAGAGGTGCAGGAAGGTGGGGCAGAGCACGATGAGCGTGGTGCCGGCGAGCGCCCGCCAGCGATCGCCGAGCGCCCGCGCCTGATACGCGAGGGCGAGGCCGAGGAGCGCGAGGAACACGACGGGATTGAGCGCATGCGCCGCGTTCGCGCCGAAGACGCGCATCCAGCCGGCGAGGAGCAGCGGGAAACCGGGCGCGTAGCGGCAGTACACGCGCCCGCGGTCGTAGACGTAGGTCTGTGACAGCACGTCGATGCGTTCGGGGAGGCGCGAGCCGATGGCGCCGAGGAGCGGCCAGTCGTGGAACACCTTCCCGTGCACGAGGTCGTTCGCGAACGTGAGGTAGCCGTACTGGTCGACGGCGAGGTACCAGGTGACCTTCCGCTCGACGCTGATCGCGACGACGGCCAGGAGCAGCGCGGTGGCGAGCGTCCAGACGAGCGTCTCCGCGCGGGCGCTTCGCGCGCGCGCGGGCTCCGGCCGTGGCGTGGAAAGCGGCGGCGCGGTGGTGGCCTGCACGCCGGTCTTATAGCAGTCCGGGTCGCCCTGTCCCGCCGGAGGTGCTATCCAACCCGAGGTGCAGCTGCCCTTCTCCCCGCTCGTCGCGCGTTGGTTCGAAGAGCGTTTCGGCACGCCGACGGAGGCGCAGGCGGCCGGATGGCCGGCGATCGCGGGCGGCGCCGACACGCTGATCGCGGCGCCCACCGGCTCCGGCAAGACGCTCGCGGCGTTCCTCTGGTCCGTCGACCGCCTGCTCCGCGCCGCGGAGGCGGGGACGCTCGAGGACGCGACGGACGTCGTCTACGTGTCGCCGCTGAAGGCGCTCGGGAACGACGTCCGCCGGAATCTCGAGCAGCCGCTGGCGGAGCTGGCGGAGCGCGCGCACGCGATGGGCATCGTGCTGCCCGAGATCCGCGTCGTCGTGCGCACCGGCGACACGCCCGCCTCGGAGCGTGCCGCCATGCTCCGGCGGCCGCCGCACATCCTCATCACGACGCCGGAGTCGCTCTACATCCTGCTCACGGCGGAGGGGAGCCGGAAGTTCCTCCGCCGGGCCCGCACCGTGATCGTCGACGAGATCCACGCCGTGGCGGCGGACAAACGCGGCGCGCACCTCGCGCTCTCGCTCGAGCGGCTGGACGCGCTCGCCGGCCGCCGCCTGCAGCGCATCGGGCTCTCGGCGACGCAGCGCCCCGTCGAGGAGGTGGCCCGGCTCCTGGTCGGCGCCGGCGGCACCGAGCCCGACGGCCGCCCGCGGTGCGAGATCGTCGACGTCGGGCACCGGCGGGCCCTCGAGCTGTCCATCGAGGTACCGGACCAGGAGCTCGGCGCGGTCGCGACGCATGAGCTCTGGGCGGAGATCTTCGAGCGCATCGTCGGACACGTGAACGCCAACCGGACCACCATCGTCTTCGTGTCGACGCGGCGATTGGTGGAACGCGTCGCGCACGAGCTCCAGAAGCGCCTCGGCGCCGACCGCGTGGCGGCGCACCACGGCAGCATGGCGCGCCGGCTCCGCCTCGAGGCCGAGGCGAAGCTCAAGGCGGGCGAGGTCCCGGTGGTGGTGGCGACGGCGTCGCTCGAGCTCGGCATCGACGTCGGCACGGTCGACCTCGTGTGTCACATCGGCGCCCCGCGGGCGATCGCGACGCTCCTCCAGCGCGTCGGCCGCTCGGGACACGCGCGCGGCGCGGTCTCGCGTGGCGTCGTCTATCCGCTGACGCGGGACGATCTGATCCAGGCCGCGGCGACGGTGCGCGCTGTGCGCGCCGGCGAGCTCGACCGCCTGCGCGTGCCGGAGAATCCCCTCGACATCGTGGCGCAGCAGTGCGTGGCGACGATCGCTACGGGCGACATGGGCGTCGAGGAGCTGCTCGCGCTCGTCCGCCGCGCGCATTCGTTCCGCTCCCTGCCGCCCGAGGACTTCACGGCCGTCATCGATGTCCTCAGCGAGGGCGTCGCGACGAAGCGGGGCCGCCGCGGCGCGCTCCTGCATTTCGACCGCGTGAACGGCCGGCTCCGCGCCCGCCGCGGCGCGCGGCTCGCCGCGATCACGAGCGGCGGCGCCATCCCGGATACCGCGGACTACGAGGTCGTCGAGGAGCCGCAGGGGCTGCGCGTCGGCACCGTCAACGAGGACTTCGCCGTCGAGAGCATGGCGGGCGACATCTTCCTCCTCGGGAACCGGTCCTGGCGCATCAAGCGGGTGGAGGGAGGACGGGTCCGGGTGACCGACGCGCACGGGGCGCCGCCGTCGGTGCCGTTCTGGCTCGGCGAGGCGCCCGCCCGGACGCGGGAGCTCTCCGAGGCCGTGTCGTCGCTCCGCCAGGAGATCGCCGCGAGACTCCCGGACGCCGGTGCGGCCGCCGAGTGGGTGGTTGCCGAGTGCGCGGTGGAGCGCGGCGGCGCGGAGCAGATCGTGGCATACGTGGCGGCGACGGTCGCGGCGCTCGGGATCGTCCCCACGCAGGCGACGGTCGTCGCGGAGCGCTTCTTCGACGAAGCGGGGGGGATGCAGCTCGTGCTCCACACCCCGTTCGGCGGGCGCATCAACCGCGCCTGGGGCCTCGCGCTCCGAAAGCGCTTCTGCGTCACGTTCAACTTCGAGCTGCAGGCGGCCGCCACCGACGACGGCATCGTCATCTCGCTCGGCGAGCAGCACAGCTTCCCGCTCGACAGCGTCTTCGCGATGGTCCACCCCTCGCGGCTCGAGCACGACCTCGTGCTCGCGGCGCTCGCGTCGCCGCTGTTCGCGAACCGCTGGCGCTGGAACGCCACGCGCGCGCTGGCGCTGCTCCGCCACGAGGGCGGGCGCCGCGTCCCGATGCCGCTTCAGCGCATGCGCGCCGACGACCTCCTCGCCGCGGTCTTCCCCGATCAGGCCGCCTGCGCCGACAACCTGACCGGCCCGATCACCGTGCCGGACCACCCGCTGGTACGCGAGACCATCGACAACTGCCTGCACGAGGCCATGGACATCGACGGCCTGCGGGCGGTCCTCGCGGCCCTCGAGCGGGGCGACATCCGCACCCGTGCTGTCGACACGCCGGCGCCGTCGCCGATGTCGCACGAGATCCTGAACTCGAACCCGTACACGTATCTCGACGACGCGCCGCTCGAGGAGCGGCGGGCTCGGGCCGTGATGCTGCGGCGGACCGATCCGGACCTCGCCGCCGGAGTCGGCGCGCTCGATGCGGCCGCCATCGCCGAGGTCCGCCGCCTCTCCTGGCCGGACGTACGCGACGCGGATGAGCTGCACGACGGGCTCCTGTCGCTCGGCATGGTGCCGGGCGCGGAGATCGAAGCGGCGGGATGGGCGACGCTCGCGGGCGAGCTCCTGGCCGCGGGGCGTGCCACGTGGGCACGCGCCGGCGATCAGCGCTGGCTCGTGGCGGCGGAGCGCCTGTAC
>Ga0111539_10009121_pt1 | contig 12551 bp, 11 predicted proteins | sample RhiMethybrSRZTD1_FD_79667 | JGI IMG/M metagenome (GOLD analysis project Ga0111539, IMG submission 79667) | Populus rhizosphere microbial communities from Tennessee, USA - Rhizosphere MetaG P. TD hybrid SRZTD1 (version 2) (version 2) | ecosystem: Host-associated > Plants > Roots > Rhizosphere >...
AAATTCCAAGCCACTTTATACGTTCGATAATAAAGTGCCTAGTATCATCATCTATGTTCATTAATACACTACATCGATACTATAGTGGAACAGGCTATTAAGCAGATACTTTACATTGCACCTCGTTCAATGCTTTGCAGTTTAGGATTTTTTATTCAGTTAATTTGAGAAGAATGTTATCAATCCCTCGTAGTAACACATGATAGGATGGTAATTGTGTCACCATACAGGTGTCAAACTGTGAATTTTCATCCAAAAATAGAATTATCGAGTCTCTTGGGAATTTACTGACAAACTGCAACCATATTTCCATCCCTGACAGCAATCACTCGAGATAAAACCTTTGCAGAGTTTCGACCTTTGTCCAAAAAAGGTTGATATCTGCTCTGTTGAAATCTTGTCTGGTCTTGTTTCTAGGTTTCTTATAATATTTAAATGGCAATTTGAGGGTGTCGTTAAAATTTGTTCAATCCTATTTTCTGCAATTTCCCTCAGCCAAACCACTAAAGTGTGACTGGCGTTGATATTAGGCGTATGGGTGTATTGATATCTATTTGTTCTTAGCGGTTTTCAATATTGTTAATGTAGTATTTTTCTTAGAACCGACTTCAAGCGAAGACCTAAACCTTGAGGTGCATTTGGATATGTAAGTCCAGTGTTAGAGGATCCTGGATCAACATTATAACAAATGCAGCCATCCATAATCCGTGGATTATCAAAAGAAATTGGATATTGTTCGGCTTGTCGATCAGAATCAGAAACCATGACTTGGTATGGACGGTACCTAGTCCCATTCTGAGACGACGGGTCACCATAAGCATACTTCAGCATAGAGATTTGTGCCTGATATCTTATAGGATATGGATGAGTGCTAACTTTATTCCACCACTCCATTCCACTGAACTGTCTAGATCCTTCAAGATTTATGCTCTCTAGTCCGATAAAAGGATGTTTAATATTTCCTTGATGTAATTGAAAGGCCTCATGTTCTTCGGACTGGACGTCACTCAGATGATAATAGATAGTGTGATCTGTGGGGTCAACAATTATTTTACGATTATATGCGTGTCCCACTTCTGGTAATACTTTTCTGAATCGATATTGATTATGACCACCGAATATTGCTTCAAAGTAATTTTGATTATCGAATTGACATATGATATTTAGTTCCAGAGGGATATTTCTCTTCTTGTCGACAAATAATTCAAATAGGTACAACATCCAAGATTTGTCAGGTATTTGATTTCCCAAATCAGCGGTTAGTAATACGACATCGGATCCGGCAATTACTTTCTCGGGAAACCTTGTTCCTTTACCACTCAAAATGTAACATAGACAACCAGACCAGAAGTGGTTTTGTGTATTCGGCATTTAGATCTTATGCTTTATCTGTACGGGATTGCTATTAATTCTATTTGGAAAAATAAAACCGATTCCGATGGGCTAGTCAACTTGCAATAATAACAGAGGACATTGTGGAGCAAGCAGAACAGTCAGAACCGATAAGAGTACAGAACTGGTCAACAACTATCCGAAAATCACTAGCTTGCCAGGGAATAATATTTTTTTTATTATCCTTTACGGAGTGCTATCACCCCATCAAATGGAGCCAATTTATGTCCGGTAATAGCGACTTAAAAATTCGTATAGTGTTAATTCGGCATCGGGCTTTCACATCTATTAATAAGTCGCTAGTGATACGTATATATTCTATATTGACAGATATGAATTGTGCAAGTAATACAAAGCAACGCATCGTTTGGAAGACGAGCGATAACTGCCCTAGGGGTTTCTATGGTAGCAGATGGACTAGATTATTTTGCTGCTCCTATTTTTAGCAGTCCCTTAGTCGGTGATGTTTTTGACTCCATTGTAATAAGCACTTTGTACTCCATAACAAAGAGCAAATTAGCAACCTCCATTAACTTGGTCGAATTCATCCCGTTTGTTGGAGATTTTATACCAGTCTACACACTCTCTACCTTGTACTGGATTTCAAGGGAATTGAGAAAACCGGAACCTGATAGGACATACAGTAAAAGGCTTCAACTCAGCTATCCTAAAAGGAATGTCGTTCAGCACTTAGTGATTACATTAAGACGGTTCTTGAAACTGGAGACTACGTAAGTATCACCTTTCCGTGAGTATCAAAAATAAAATCAAAAGCACGAATTTAAGGAAACATTGTGGTTGTAAATATTGTTATTAGTTGGACCACTGGTCAATGGATGTTACTCAAAATAGTTCTATTTTGTTGTTGCTTCCATTACAGATTATGCAAAATATACTACCTATCATGTCAGTATGGATAAACATAATTAATGCAATCCAACCACCACATTCTTGGGCGATTAAAGTCAAGTTCCATTTGTAAGGTATGAGGAACATTTTTGAAGTCTTCATCTTGATTTTTTTGTAGGAGCCTCATATTCCTCTTGAATTACAATACAGCCCCCATGGTGCATGAGAACTGTATCATTAAACGCTTGGCGCTTTACCATAATCCCACGTAGATAAGAATTTCGGACTAATTTCAATAAGTACAACATCCCCCTTCTTTATACCGTCTGAGACCATTTTTGCTACTGGATGATCCAATCTACCAAGATACTTCATACTGATTCTATCCCCTTCTGATAGAGTTTTCCTATGATCTTCGATTATGGATGCGATACCTCTACCCTTAACTCCCTTAGGTGCAGAAATCTCCTCGTCTATAGAAAAATAAACAGTTGGTCTAGCCCGAAGGTTTTCCGTTTTCTTTGCTAACTTTGATGTTGTTATTAGGAACGTTTCATTATTCTTATCATAGTAGAACCAGACTGGGTGGATATTGGGCCAACCTCGTGAGTCGACGGTAGCCAATTGCAAATTTAGTTTGTTTCCTAGGAATCTGTCAACTTCGTCCTTAGTCATTCCAGGGATCTCACTGGAGGCTTGAAATATTTTCATACTTCCTAAATAACAATGGCTCGATAAAAAAAGTTGTGTCCCTGGATTCTAATCAGCGCAACTGGAGAACTCCCAAGATAGAAAGTAATAGATGGAATGACACAAATATAACGTTATTTTTCCCTATTCTATTTGGACACCCATGGTTTTACTATTGGAGTTTGATCGTAGTAACGGAATCATGGTATTGCAAGAATTGGATTGATTAATTATGTCGAAATGTAAAGGTTCTGTTTGAGACGCGATGACTGAGCTTATCCCCTACGAAGATTCACTGAGCGAATAACAGACGGAGGCGTATTTTATGCCAATCACGACATGTTGTATCCAATAATGTACCGTAATTGGTTTGTGATTGAGTTTTTCTCAGGAGATCTTCAACATCTCTATATTTTTCAGGATTACATATCTGATATATTCTAAAGTAATCAAACTAACATTTTTCCAATACTACCCAAATGATCTAAAAAAATTAAGATCTTTTATCATTCCAATTTTCTTGATGTATTCCTGTCCATTGATGTAAGATAATCTTTCCTGTACTGTAAGAATACTAACAGCGTTATCCCGAATAAAGCCACACCTATAGGCAGATGGGCAGTAACAATCATTATATCAAGTCGTTCTGTAACAACTAGTGCTCCGATTATAATCTGTATTGAAACAACAATACTAGCCAATAGCGTTAGTCGCTTCACTGTTTTAACTTTAACAAATGCAAAAATACAAGTCGCATAAATCACACTTGCAGTAAAAACTACTAATATACGGTGAAAATACTCCACCACATATCGCCACTCAGGTGGCTCCAGGAGCCCGTTAGGACAGAGTGGCCATTCAGAGCATGATAAAGGCTGGTGAATAGAACTCTGATAAACCCCTAATATCATGGTAATATAAACTAGGGATAACGAAGCAAATGATAACAACTTAAATCTATTCTGCATCGAGAAATGTGATACTAAAGAAACATTTAAACTGAGAAACAGCGACCAGGTTATTGAAACAGAGATACAAAATTACGTCCAACATTTACCGGTAATGAGTCACTCGTCTTGATTTGTACTAAGCGTACTCTACTTTTTTATCTGCCTTAATCAGCATGTCTTCAGATCAAAAAATGATCCAGTTTGGTATTCTCATTTGTGGGCCTGTAACTATTTTTCGCATATTTATCATGGAATTCTGTTTTTCTACTAGCCGACTGTGTTGCTCTTCTCACTACTCCTAGATGTGTAAAGTCATGTGTATCTGAAAGATATACGGTATAAATCAAGGCGCTGCGCTTTCCCTCAGATTTTCTAAGTATTCTACCTACTCTTTGTGTTGCTTGATTGACATTAGAAGTACTTGCTAAGATAATAGCTATCCTCACTTGAGGAACATCGTATCCGATTTCTAACGTATGTACAGAAAGCAGAGGGTAAAAATCAACTCCCCATCTCGTCAATATTTCGTGTCTCTCTTTAGAGTTTAGTTTGCTTTCAATAATCATTGACTTTATTCCCTTCTTAAGTTCTAACGTTTCTTTCAGCTTTCTGATAGACTCGATGGTTTCACTGAATACCATTATTCGTTCTCGTGGATGCTTCGCAGCAATCAGTTCCGCCGCTGCATAGATTTTATTATGAGCAGAATTAATTAGGTTTTTTCTATTCCTCACACTTTCAAACCATGAACTTGCCCATTTTGCTGATATACCTCCTTTTCTCAATACTATACTCATTGATTGTGGATCGGATATATTCAAATCATTGGAAATCTTTCTAATCCTGCGCGAATAGCTATTGTAGAGTTCCTTTTCCTCGATTGTTAATTTGGATTTAATCGGTATCACGATCGGATTCGCAAGCCTTCCATCTTGGACCGCGTCCCTAATCATGTATTTCTTTACTGGTGGTAATAATGACACTATAGTTTTGTAATTTGGGTGCTCTTCATCGATGGTTGCGGTCAAGCCTAACAGCGCTTTTTTGTGACTGGAATTACGTTCTTCCTCATTTAAGAGTTGAAACATCTCCCCCAAGCTCATTGCGGTGTCGGTTAGCAAATGCATTTCATCAAAAATAATTGTATCAGCATGTCGAATTAGTTCCAGATTATTGATTATGCTCTGATAAGTACTAATAGTTATTTCTCTTACCTCCTTACGCTCTCCAAAATACACCCCCAATGATTCTTTGGGTATATGGTATGTCAAGAGCCGTCTGAAATTCTGTTCGATAAGAATGATCCGTGGAACTAAAAAGAGTATCGTCGCTGTGTTAGAATTATTAGAATTAATTATTTTATCGAATTTAGTTTTTCTTGTATCATTGGAGCTAAGATTATTAATTGCCCTTCTCCTTGCACATTCAAATGCAATTTCTGTCTTTCCTGTTCCGGTGCTATATATTATCGATCCTCGATGGGCATTGGAAACCCATGCATCGATTGCTGCGAGTTGATCTCTTGTAAGTTCAAACGGAAATGTCAGGTTTAATATGCAGGGTTTTGATTTATCCATGACAATTCAGTAGCTCCTTACTTGATATGTAAAGCAACACTTCAATTCCTCCTTGATTGTAGTATTGGAGTCTCCCCGTTTTTTACTATATTGCTAAGTCCTGCCTCGAATGTAAGGAGCCATGCTTGGTTAATTCAATAGTGTTAAAGTGATTTCCCCGGTTTATAAGATGAACTATCGTCTGTGTACCATTCTCACAGATAGCACTTTTCTGTATCGTGTGTGAAGGTACGTGTTATCCAGAGGCATTCTTCTGTCGCATGCAAAATCTTAGTATGGTCACGTATCCCGTTCTCGTATTGCGTTGTGAATCTATTAATCTTGATGACTTGATAGACATTTTGAACCACGTCTAGTTAATAACTTGGAATATGATGTTTCTAGGCAAGGTATGATATTTGTTAGCAACGGTGTCACGCTTGGCATAGTTGATTACCCAATTAGGTTACTAGTCGGGGCCTTCTCAATAATAGGAGGTCTGATACTTGGAGTATTCGTAATTTCTGGAAGAAAAGTTTTAGTTGAAGGAGCCAGAGCGTTGGGAGCCGCACGATGGCTGAAATCTCAAACCACAAACTTTATGAAGAGTTTTCATATGGCAGTAGGCCCTCAATTTAGGGGGGTCGTGAGAATTTTAAAGGCTCTAATCATTTTTTCTCTTAGAACCCTAAGAGCAAAACTAGTGCCTCGAATCATAGCAACGACACTCTCAACAGGCCGAAAATGTAAAGGACTAATCGTAAGAATCACGAGAGATAGGAGAATAGGTATGACCCAAAATATCAATAAAAGCAGTGAAGCCCTTTGCAAGGACGAAGTAGAAGAAAATATTAGTTCAGACAATACTACATCCGATGGATCATAATAAAGAACTAAAAAAGATTCGGAGATAGAAGCCAGTCACATTCATTCATTTAATGGGGTTGTAAAATGAATTCTAGGTTTATGACTCCATAATCTACGAGTCAACTGACGACTTGTCTGGTTTTACAATGCTGAAATCGATGTCTGTTCCAATCTCTATGTGATGCTTCTGAGCAAATCCTGCTACTGTTTCCAGTACGTACTGAGCATTTTCATTGGGACTAAAAGGTGGACACTCTAACGAAGGAACGCATGGTCTCAAGTTCTCTTCAACATGAACTACGGATCCCGTTCCGTTGAGCCAGATAATATCTATTGGGAATTTCATATCTTTCATCCAGAAACTTTGTCGTGATGGTTCTCCGTATACGAAAAGCATACCCTCATTTTCGTTCATTTGATCTCTAATCGATAATCCTTTTGTCTGGTCTTCGTCTGTAATAGCAACATCAGCCAAAATCGCAAATCCGTTAACAACAATTCTTGCCTTTATAGGCTGATCATTCGGATCAACAATTGGTGGGAGGAAAGTACTATTTATCCCGTAGGCCATGTGGAGCAAAGGTGGTTCAAACAAAAGAAATACCGCCATCAGCACAAATTGTCCGCTTATCACGAAAATGAATTTTGTATTACTCATATGTACTCGTTCTCGACCATCACATTTAGGCATTATTTTACCACTTATGAGACTCAGGGAATGTTGTCAAGTTTTCCTTATCATGCTATATTGTAGGATCTGCCGCGATACAATTATAAATTTTTTATATGTTACCAACAGTAATTGACGATAAATGAATCTGGTCCATATAAGCAGTCGAAAATCTTGTTCAACAGAGCCAAAAAGGTAATTCCATCTGGCGTAAATAGCCCTGTTCGATTCTATGAACCCTTTCCCTTTTTTGCCATCTCGGGTAAGGGCAGCAAGATTGTGACCGTCGACCACATGACATACATAGACTATTGCATGGGCTATGGAGCCCTCATACTAGGTCATGCGTATACTCCTGTAACTGATTACGTCAAATCTCAGATAGACAACGGAAGTCTATTTTGTGTACCGACTGAGAATGAAGTTGCATTGTCAGAATTAATTTCCAAAGTAATTCCATTCGCCGAAATGACAAGAATTGTAAATACGGGAGCCGAGGCAACGATGAATGCAATAAGATTAGCAAGGGCATTTACCAATAAGAGGAACATTATCAAATTTGATTTATGCTACCACGGAGCATATGATTATGTACTTGTCAACGCCGGTCATGCACATAGAGGGGTACCTTCGACTGAAGGAAGTATCGAAGAGTCGGCTTCACACACCCTTGTGCTTCCATACAATAATTTTACCGAGCTGGAGCAAGTAGTTGATACAAATGACAATATAGCCGCTATAATAATGGAGCCTGTTCCAGCCAACACTGGTCTTGTATTGCCTGAGAAGGAATACCTTAGCAACATTAGAAGGGTTACAAGGAAACGAAATATCGTCCTAATATTTGACGAGGTTATAACCGGATTTAGACTCGCTCTCGGTGGGGCTAGTGAGTTTTATGGCATCCAACCAGATCTTGCAACATACGCGAAAGCAATTGGAAACGGGTTTCCTATTGGAGCTATTTCAGGCAAGAAGAATTTAATGGAACAATTCGCACCTATGGGTAAACTATATCAAGCTAGTACCTTTGCTGGAAATCCAACATCTTGTGCGGCAAGTATTTCAACACTAAGAACTTTGATTGAGCTAAAGAACAAGATTTATCCCAAAATAGCAAAAACGTGTGATAGCATCGTCAGAGGAATCAGTGATTTATCGGCTGAATATGGCTTAGACCTTGTGCTTACTTCGATTGGTTCGATGTTTCATCTATCTACTATTCGAGAAGATAGTAAGGACGAAGGCCTCGTGAGAAAAGTTAACCCTAGATTCTTCAATCTAATGTACAGTGAACTATTAAAGCAAGGTGTGTTCGTCCCTCCCTCGCAATATGAGACGTGCTTTGTTTCGTATTCACATAATGAGGAAGACATAGATAACACAATAGAATCGTATTCAAACGCATTAAAGAAGGTTAAGGAACACCGATGATAAACCAATTAACGGTAGGAACGAGGGGAAGCAAACTAGCAATTACTCAGACAGAAATTGTGGTAACGGCACTCAGGAAAGAATTACCTGCCGTTAACTTTAATGTCGTTACAATTAAGACCAGAGGAGACATCGATAAAAGACCATTGTTTACCATAGACAGAAAAGGAATTTTTGAAAAGGAAATAAATGAAGCAGTAATCAGAAGTAGTATTGATTTTGCAGTACATAGTCTAAAAGATATCCCATCGGATCTTTCGAATGATCTAACTGTAGCAAGTATCCCAAAACGATCTAAACCTTATGATGTGCTCGTTTCCCCTAAAAAAATCAAACTAAAATACCTACAGTCTGGTTCAATCATTGGCACGAGTAGCCTTAGACGCGCGGTTCAATTGATGAGGCTTCGACCAGACTTGAATATCAAGCCAATAAGAGGGAACGTGGAGACCAGAATTGCTAAAGCGGTTAGAGGAGATTATGATGCGATTATCCTAGCAGAAGCGGGTCTCATAAGGCTTGGGCTAATAGACATGATTGCAGAAAGATTTAGTTTAACCGATTTAACACCCGCTCCAGGCCAAGGATCGCTGGCAGTTATATGCAGGGCAGACAATTTAGAGCTAATAAAACTATTAAAGAGAATTGAAGATTCTCGATCAAGAGCTGAATTTGAGGCAGAGCATGCACTATTGGAGAAAATAGAAGGTGGATGTCGCTTCCCAGTAGGAGCCATAGCGTTTGCAGGGCATAATTTTATCTCCAATCGATCTAGGATAAAGCCAGGCAATATTAGAAAAAGGTATATGAATACACGTGACCCGCATTATCTTAATTTATACGCTAGTGTCTTTTCTGCTGATGGAACAAGGAACATTAAACTGATAAAAAGGGGTAGTATCAAAAATGCTAGGAAACTAGGATTGAAAATGGGGAAATCACTTATTAATGGTGGTGCTCAGGACTTGGCAAGCGGTTGGCGCGAGGCTGTTCAAGAATGGAATAGTCTGTAACTTTTGTAATGAGAAATGACTGGCAAGGTTTTTATCTGCGGGGCTGGCCCGGGGGATCCTGAGCTTCTAACACTGAAGTCCATGAAACTACTCAAAAAATGTAATGTAGTGCTTTATGATAGACTAGTAAGTAACGATGTTGTCAAGCTGATTCCGAATACAAGTAAGAAAATTTATGTGGGCAGAGAGGAAGGAGATCCTCTCTCTCATCAAAATAACACAAACAAAATTATGGAAAGGTTCGCAAAAAAAGGTGAAAAGGTATTGCGTCTAAAAGGTGGCGATCCTTTTATTTTTGGAAGAGGTGGAGAAGAGGCAGAATTTCTGCGCGAGCACAATATTCAGTATGAAATAGTGCCAGGTATCACTTCTCCGATCGCTTCAGCGATATACGCTGGAGTACCGCTTACCCATAGGCAGTTTTCTTCATCTATTGCTATCGTTACCGGACATGAAGCCCTGGGAAAGGAGCAAGCTTCGATGCATTGGGAAAAATTGGTAGACGCTGTTGATACAATAATTATATTGATGGGAGTACGGCAACTGAAGCGAATTTCTACACGCCTTATTGAGGCAGGTATGGGTAAAGATACTGACGTAGCGATTATTGAAAATGGTGCTACATCAAAACAAAGAGTTGTAGCTGGTACTCTTGAAAACATTACAAATCTGTCAAAAAAAGCGGAAATTAAACCCCCAGCAATTATCATAATCGGGAGGGTAGTTTCTCTAAGAGAAAAGATTTCTTGGTTTCAGGACAACTCTAGTTAGATTTGACTTTAGTCTTGAACAACAGAATAATTGCCATTACTACAAGTGGTCGATCAATCAGTGAATTTTCGGAAAATGTAATTGCAGTAGGTGGAAGGGTAATCGCCCTGCCTACCATAGATATAATCCCGTGTGAACCGAAGGTATTGGAAGACTTTGTTAAGATCATTACCTCACGAAACCATGATTTTTGTGTGTTTCTGAGCGCCAATGCAGTGGATGTATTATTCAAACTAGGCCGCCAAATGTCTCAAGCAGATGACTTAGTATCGCTACTGAATTCTAGGATAGTAATTGCAATAGGCCCAAACACAATGAAGAGACTTAAACAGCACAAAATAAATGTCCAAATAATTCCTGATAGGTATTCAACACAAGGACTCATTGAGATGTTGAGTTCGAATAAAAAATTTGTAGAAGGAAAGAGTATCATAATACCAAGGAGCGGAGAGGCTGATGATTATTTCAAGAGATCCCTTCTAAATCTTGGCATGACTCAAGTGGATGAGGTATTCCTCTATAATGTGACGTCGTCAAGAAACGTCAATAATAGCGTCTGGCGAGAATTCGTTTCGCTCCTTACTATGAGAGCGCTAGACTGTCTTATATTTACAAGCCCATCTTCGGTGAAAGCACTATTTAAGATACTTAAAGATTTTCATAATATAAGTAATGTAGAAGTCGAATTGAATCTGGTCAAGACAACTATAGCGATAGGACCGTTGACTTGGCGTGAATTGAAAAGGAGGGGGATTCAAGCGTCAGTACCAGAGATCCATACAATTGAGGGGACTTTTGAACTTGCAAGAAAGTGCTTGGCGGGGTGAATATTCAAATTCTCTGGGATCCATTTATTCCAAGTGAACATCGTAATGATGATTCTAAGTCATCATATTATGAAACTATGCAATTTTTAGCACGTAATTATCAAAATATATATAATACATAACGGCGTTATGTTCATTATGGCAAGCAAAGAGCTCGATATGGATTACAGTAAGTATGATTTTAAGGACTCGACTGATTTATACGTATACTTAAGTAAAAAGGGCCTGTCGAGAGGCACAGTTGAAGAGATTAGCAAGCTTAAAGGTGAGCCCGACTGGATGAGAGACTTTAGATTGAGATCTTACGATGTTTTTATGAGCAAGCCCATGCCAAATTGGGGGGGTGATCTGTCGAAAATTGATTTTCAGAATATATACTACTACGCCAAGGCCGCTGAGAAGCAAGGAAAGAGCTGGGATGATGTTCCGGACTCGGTAAGAAATACATTTGAGAAACTAGGAATTCCAGAAGCAGAACGAAAATTCCTTGCGGGTGTTGGCGCCCAATACGAATCAGAAGTCGTCTATCATAATTTGAGAGAGGATTTAGAAAAGAAGGGCGTAATATTTGTCGATACCGATTCCGCAGTGAAAAAACATCCTGAACTTATGAGAAAGCATTTTGGCAAAGTTATCCCTCCGGAAGATAATAAATTTGCAGCCTTAAACAGCGCAGTTTGGTCTGGTGGATCATTCATATATGTTCCACCAAATGTGAAGGTTGATCTTCCTCTCCAAGCATATTTTAGAATTAACGCAGAAAATATTGGTCAATTTGAAAGAACGTTGATAATTGCAGATGAGGGATCCGAAGTTCACTATATAGAAGGATGTACTGCGCCAGTATATACAACTGAATCCCTCCATTCCGCTGTTGTCGAATTAATTGCAAAGAAGGGCGCCAAGATTAGGTATACTACTATACAGAACTGGAGCAAAGACGTGTATAATTTGGTAACTAAGAGAGCTTATGCATATGAGAATGCATCGGTTGAATGGATTGATGGAAACCTTGGTAGCAGACTAACTATGAAATACCCCGGTGTTTATATGCTTGGAAGGAATGCTCACGCAGAAGTCATTTCAGTTGCATTTTCTGGGTCTGGTCAACATCAAGATGCAGGGGCCAAAGCGGTACATCTGGCACCAAATACAACTTCAAGGATAACAAGCAAGTCAGTTAGCAAGGATTCAGGCAGAACGACATATAGAGGATTACTACATGTTGCAAAAGGAGCTACAGGTGTCAAGTCTAACGTTAGATGTGACGCACTTCTATTGGATGAAAATTCAAGGACTGACACTTACCCTTATGTGGAGGTAAATGAAGAGGATGCCACTATCTCACATGAAGCAACCGTAGGGAAAATTGGAGAGGACCAAATCTTTTATCTAATGAGTAGAGGTTTTTCCGAATCTGATGCGCTATCTTTGATAGTTGGAGGATTTATGGAACCCTTCACAAAGGAATTGCCAATGGAGTATGCAGTAGAATTAAACAGGCTCGTGAAAATGGAAATGGAAGGGTCAGT
>Ga0111539_10009123_pt1 | contig 12549 bp, 8 predicted proteins | sample RhiMethybrSRZTD1_FD_79667 | JGI IMG/M metagenome (GOLD analysis project Ga0111539, IMG submission 79667) | Populus rhizosphere microbial communities from Tennessee, USA - Rhizosphere MetaG P. TD hybrid SRZTD1 (version 2) (version 2) | ecosystem: Host-associated > Plants > Roots > Rhizosphere >...
GATGGCGCGCGAAACCTGCTGCAGGGCCGCGGCGGTCGCCTGCGGCGACAGCCGGGTCAGGCGCTCGAGTCGCGTCGCGAGGCTCTCCCCGTCGAGCAGCTCCATCGCGATGTACGGCACGCCGTGATCGAGAATCTGAACGACGTGACGGCTCTTGAGCTGCGCGGCGGCCTTGGCTTCGCGCTCGAAACGTACCCGAAGCTCGGCGCTCTCCTTGCCGCGCGGATCGATCAGCTTGATGGCGCAATGGACGTCGAGCCCCGTGTGCTCGGCGAGCCAGACGGCGCCCATGCCGCCGCGTCCGAGCTCACGTATGAGCCGGAACTTATCGGCAACCTTCAAGCCCTCCGTGAACTGCAAGGCCAGATCCTAGGCGTAGAAATAAAAGGTTACGGTGCCCCTTTTCGCCTGTCGATGTGGGACATCAAACCACCTTCGGTGACACTCGCCAAACGTTGGGCCCATCAATGTTTCTCGAGCTCCACATTCCCGTTGTCGGTCGGGGCCCCGACCCCAACCGGTATCGAAACGGCCCATCCGGCCGGCGCGATCTGCAGTTGGTCATACGCTGGATTTTCGCGAAACGTTGCCACCTCTTCACGCCAAGCGGGACCTTTGGCCCAGTTCCGGACGGCTTCGGGAAACCGAAATTGGACCACCGCGCCCGCGAGCGCGGCCGCGAACACCGCTGCAAAAACGCCCTGCCGCGGCGCGCGGGTGGTAGCACGCGTCGCGTCGAGCTGATGGATCAAGAACAAGAAAACGAGAGCGTTCGGAAAAAAAGCGTAGCGACCGCCATGAAACACGGGAAGCAGACTCTTTCCGACTTGCAGTCCGAGCAGAAAGGCCGCGCCGGCAGTGGTGGCGTGCGTCGCGAGCAGAACCAGCGTGGTGCGATCGCGGCGGCTCGCGAGCCACGCCCCAGCGTACAGCGCGATCACTGACAGCCCGAGCAGGAAGCTCAGCCCGTAGTAAGTCGCGTTGCTCGCCGCGATCGCGAAGTCCGCGTAAGCCTGGGCCACGCGGTGACCCACGGTCGGCCAGAGCACGAGCTTGACCAGAAAAAGGTGCGGCACGGCGGCGAGCTCCGGGGGCGGGCGCGTGCTCTTCGGAAACAAGAGCATGCTCATCCCCACGTGCAGGATCACCGCGGCCAAGAGCACGTACAGGTAGGTGCGAGCGCGGGGCGACGCGCGGTAGGCGACGATCGCGGCCGCGGGCACGAGCAGCCAATTGGTCGGGCTCAGCACGGCGAACACCGCGAAAGCACTGAGACTCAGGACGCGCCGCCGGCCCTCGACCTTGTCGGCCTCGAGCATCAGCAACAAGAGCGCGATGTCACAGTAATAGTGCGCCTGATGCGAGCTCACCCAGGTCTCGGAGTTCGCGACCGCGATCAGGGGCGCAATCAAGCCCGCCGCGCGCCGCCACGGGCTGGCCAGCAACTCGGCCCGGCCGTACAGCACCACGAGCGCAAGCGCGAGCACGACGGCGCACCACGCCCCCGACGTCACCGCCGGCGCGTACTCGAGCGGCACCCAATGAGCCGCCGCGATCGCCGAGAGGTGTGGAATCGGGTGCCAATACGGAACGTGGGGCGCCACGGAAACGTGCACGAGCGCATCGAACCAGCCGTGGTAGAGGGCGTGCTGGAAATAGGTCCCTTCTTCCGCCCAGAAGCGCGGCTCCAGAAACAGCGACGGCTCGCGGGCGACGATCAGCGCCATATAAGGGAGCAACACCAGCCAGCGGGTCCGCCGCCGTACGAGGAGCTCGCGGAGATCGCTTCCGGGCAAGGACGCGGACTAGGATAGTCGACCGTAGCGTTTCGATGACGGAATCTTCGAGCAGCGCGGCGCCACCGGCAGCCGCTCCCGGCGCGGAGGCGCTCGAACCCCCGGCAGTAGCCGAAGCCGCGGCGGTCGTGGAGCCCGTCGCGCCCGTCGCGCCCGCGACGATGACGTCGATTCCGCCGCCGAGCCGCTCCGAGTCCATCCCGGCTCCGCACCCCGAGCACAACGAGCCGCTGCTCACGCTCGCGCTCACCGCGCTCGGCGTCGTGTTCGGCGACATCGGGACGAGCCCGCTCTAAGCGCTGCGCGAGTGCCTGCACGGGCCGCACGCCGTTGCGCCGCTGCGCGAAAACGTGTTCGGCGTGCTGTCCCTGATCTTCTGGTCGCTGACGATCGTGATCGCGCTCAAGTACCTGGCGTACGTGCTGCGCGCCGACAACCGCGGCGAGGGCGGGATCCTGGCGCTGATGGCGCTCGCGTCCAAGGCCACGACCAAGAGCCGCGCTCGCCACCGCGTGGTGTTCGTGCTCGGCTTGTTCGGCGCGTCGCTGCTCTACGGCGACGGCATGATCACGCCGGCGATCAGCGTGCTCAGCGCCGTGGAGGGCCTCAAGGACGCGGCGCCCGCGCTTTCACACTTCGTCGTGCCGATCACGATCGGCATCCTGATCGCACTGTTCATGATCCAGCGCCGCGGCACGGGCAGCGTCGGCATCGTGTTCGGGCCGATCACTTTGCTCTGGTTCGTTACGCTCGCGGTGCTCGGCATTTCGCACATCGTGCAGCGGCCCGAGGTGCTCGGCGCGCTCAACCCGGTGTGGGCCGTGAGGTTTCTGGCGGGAGGTGGCCACGGCGGATTTCTGGTGCTGGGCGCGGTGTTCCTCGCGGTCACCGGCGGCGAGGCGCTGTACGCAGACATCGGCCACTTCGGAGCGCGACCGATCCGCGTGACCTGGCTCTGGGTGGTGATGCCGGCACTGGTCTTGAACTACTTCGGCCAGGGCGCGCACCTGCTCGGCAACCCGAGCGCGGCCGAAAGCCCCTTCTTCCGCATGGTCCCGCAGTGGGCGCTGATTCCGATGCTGGGACTCGCGACGGCCGCGACGGTGATCGCCTCGCAGGCGCTGATCTCGGGCGCGTTCTCGGTGACGCGCCAGGCGATGATGCTCGGCTTCTGGCCGCGCTTCCGGGTCGCGCACACTTCGGCCGCGCACATCGGCCAGATCTACGTGCCGCTGATCAACTGGCTGCTGATGCTGTCGGCGATCGGCCTCGTACTCGGCTTCGGCAGCTCGAGCCGCCTGGCCGCGGCCTACGGCATCGCCGTCAACATGGACATGGTGATCACGACGCTGCTGGCGTTCGTGGTCGCACGCACGATCTGGAAGTGGCACCCCGCGCCGGCGATCGGGCTCACGATCGCGCTCTTGATCGTCGACCTGTCGTTCTTCGGCGCGAACGCCTCCAAGATCGCCGACGGCGGGTGGTTCCCGCTCTCGATCGGCGCCGGGCTGTTCACGCTGATGACCACCTGGAAGAAGGGGCGCGAAATCGTGGCGGCGCGCTTCCGCGAGCAGATGGTGCCGCTCTCGGACTTCTTCGAGGTGTTCCACGTCGAGCGGCCGGCGCGCGTGCCGGGTATCGCGGTGTACATGACGAGCAACAGCGTCGGCGCCCCGCCCGCGCTGATGACGAACTTCATGCACAACCGCGCGGTGCATCAGAACGTGATCCTGCTCACCGTGATCACGGAAGAGGTGGCCCGCGTCGAGACCGAAGAGCGTTTTTCGGTCGAGCATCTCGAAGCCGGCTTTCACCGCGTCGTCGCGCATTACGGCTTCATGGAGGCGCCCGACATCCCGAAGCTGCTCGCGATGGACATCGTGCCCGGCTACGCGATCGAGCACACCACGTTCTTTCTCGGCCGTGAAACCGTGCTCGCGACCGAGCGCCCTGGCATGGCGCTGTGGCGCGAGCGGCTGTTCGCCTTCATGTCGCGCAACGCGCAGCCGGCGACGGCGTTCTTCGGCATCCCGGCCGACCGGGTGGTTGAGATCGGCACCCAGGTCGAAATCTGAACGGGGCCTCGCATGAAATCGTGCTTCGGCGTGTGCCTGATCGCACTCGCGGGCTGCGGCTCGAATGACGGGGAGCCGCCCAGCGACCCGTACGCGCCGATTCCGATCGCCGGCAGCCGTTGCGGCGCGGTCGCACAGCGCCACGCGGTCGGAGTCTGGGATCACGTCCCACAGTGTTCGCCGATCACCTATGCGAGCAATCCGCCCTCGTGGGGCGATCACTACGACTTCTGGGCCGCGTACGGCGAATTCACGACACCCGTGGCGCACGGCTTCTCGGTGCACAATCTCGAGCACGGGTCGGTGGTCGTGAGCCATCACTGTCCCGACGCCGGCTGCGACGTCGATCTGGAGGCGGCTCGGGCCTGGATCCGCTCGCTGCGGGTCGACGACTTCTGTCTGGCGCAGGGTTTGGGCACGCCGCGGGTCCTGTTGACTCCGGATCCGGAGCTCGACTCGCCCTGGGCCGCGAGCGCCTGGGGCTACACCCTGCGGGCGGATTGCTTCGAACCCGCCGTGTTCAGCGATTTTTACGCAGCCCACGTCGGCCGGGGCCCCGAGGACGTCTGCAGCGCGGGAACCACGGAACCCCCCGACTGCGGATGAGCTCGAAACCTCGCTCGAAGCCGCTACCCATGGCCGGGCCCCGGCGCTAAACACCCCTCTTGGTTCGGCACCCGCCTGAAAGCGGCTCCGGGCACGACCATGCCTTCTGACCTGTCTTCTCGCCCCGCGATCCCGATCGACCTGTGGGGGCAGTTCAAGCGCCACTTTCCCGGCTACGGCGCGGGGATGCTGCTGATCGTCCTCTACCAGAGCGCTCAGTACTGGTTCGATACCCGGCTGAAGCTCGCGATCGACGCCGCGGTCGCGGGGCAGCGCGACGTGGCGAGCCTGCTCGGATTCTGGCTGGTGGTCGTCGCAATCGGCGCGTTCGCCGTGCGCGTGCTGTCGCGCGTTGCGATCTTCAACGGCGGTCGCATGGCCGAATACGAGCTGCGCATGGCGCTGCTCGATCGCCTGCAGAAGCTCGGGCCCTCGTTCTACCGCAAGGTGAGCACGGGCGACATCATGAGCCGCGTCACGAACGACTTGATGCAGGTGCGCCTCCTGCTCGGATTCGGCGTGCTCAACGTGACCAACACGGCGTGCGCCCTGGTCAGCGCGCTCGCCGTCACGCTCTCGATTTCCTTCAAGCTCACCCTGGCTGCGCTCGGGACGCTGCCGATCCTGATCCTGGTGACGCGCACCTTCTCGCGGCAGATGTACCCGCGCACGCGCGAAAATCAGGACGCGCTCGGGCACATGAGCGAACGCGTGCAGTCGAGCATCGCCGGCGTGCGCGTGGTGCGCTCGTTCAATCTCGAGAAGAGCGAGCTCGAGCGCTTCGAGGTGGCAAACCAGGAGTACCTGGAGAAGAGCCTCGGCCTCGCGCGCCTGCGCGGCTCGATGGGCCCGATCATGCAGGCCATCACCGCTGCCGGGATCCTGATCGTGTTCTGGTACGGCGGGCAGCTGATGCTCCAGAAGGAGCTCACTCCCGGCGGCTTCCTCACCTTCTACCGAGCGCTGTCGCGGCTGACGTGGCCGCTGATCGCGCTCGGCTTTCTGGTCGGGCTCGTTCAGCGCGGGCGCGCCGCGTATTCGCGCGTGGCCGAGGTGTTCGAGGCAGTGCCCGACGTGGTGGACGGGCCGCTGCCGACGCCGGCCGCCGTCGCGGGTCGGATCGAAGTGCGAAATCTCACCTTCGGCTACGGAACCGAACCGGTGCTGCGCGACGTGAGCTTCGAGCTCCCCCCGGGCGGGTCGCTGGCGATCGTCGGACCCACCGGCAGCGGCAAGTCGACTCTGGCCGTGCTTTTGCCGCGCTTGCAGTCCACGCCGCACAAGAGCGTGTTTCTGGACGGGAAAGACGTGTGCGATCTCCCGCTCGACGTCGTAAGGAGCACGATCGGCTACGCGCAGCAAACGGCGTTTCTGTTTTCGACCACGGTCGCGCGCAACATCGGCTTCGTGCTCGACGAGCCGGACTCGGGACCCTCCCTCAAGACGATCCGCGAAGCGGCCCGCGAGGCGCGCATCCTCGACGAGGTGCTGGGCTTGCCCGACGGTTTCGACACCGTGGTCGGCGAGCGCGGCGTGCAGCTTTCCGGAGGCCAGAAGCAGCGCGTGGCGCTGGCGCGGGCGTTCGTGTCGGAGCCCAAGATCCTGGTGCTCGACGATCCACTGAGCGCCGTCGACGCGCGCACCGAGAAGCTGATTCTCGAAGCGATCGATCGCCAGCGCCAGAAGCGCGGCCTGATTCTGATCACTCACCGCGTCGCCGCGGCCGCCCGCTGCGACCGCGTGATCGTGCTCGATCGCGGGCGCGTGGTCGAAAGCGGGACGCACGACGAGCTTCTGAAAAACGGCGGCCTCTACGCGGCGTTCGCCGAAGAGCAACGCATCGAGCGCGAGCTCGAGCGTCTGGGCCGCGAAGACGTCGCTCCCTCCCACCCGGTGGAGGCGCTGGCTCCGTGACGTCGAGCGCCGAAACCCCGTCGGTGCGTGCGCCCGCCGGGATCCCTACCGAAAGCGCGTCGCCGACCCTGGTGCCGTCGGAAGAGCTGCGCGAGGGCGCGGACGACGCCGCTCTGCCCGGCCCGCCGCGGCGCAGCGCCGATCGCATCCTGCGCGAGTTTCACGAAGAGAGCGCGATCGGCAAGGTCTACGACACGCGGCTGATGGCGCGGCTCTGGCCGTTCGTGCGGCCGTACCGGCTCCTGCTCATGGCGTCGGCCGTGGTGATCGTGCTCACCGCCTTCGGAGCGCTGATGCGCCCTTTGATCATGCGCCACGCCATCGACAAGGGCGTGCTCGCCGGCGATCAAGCGACGCTGATGCGCGGCGGAATTCTGCTGCTCCTGGTGGTCGTTGCCGAGCAGGCGCTCCTGTTCGTGCAGATCTACGCGTTCCAGATCGTCGGCGCGCGCTCGATGGCCGACCTGCGCCGCCACGTCTTCCAGTTCTTGCACCGGCTGCCGCTCTCGTATTTCGACAAGCAGCCGGTGGGCCGCCTGGTCACGCGCGTTACCAACGACACCGACGCGATCCTCGAGCTTTTCGCCTCCGGCGCTCTGAGCGCGATCGGCGACCTGGTGCGCCTGGTCGGCATCGTGATCCTGATGGTCGCCCTCGACTGGAAGCTCGCGCTGATCGGCTTCGCGGCCGCGCCGCCGATGGCGCTCGTGGTGCTCGCGCTGCGTCCCCGCATGCGCGAGGCCTATCGCGACATCCGCGCCAAGACCGCGCGCATGAACGCGAACATGAACGAGCAAGTCAACGGCATGAGCGTGGTCCAGGCCTATCGCCGCCAGGAGGGCGCCGCGCGCGAGTTCGACGAGATCAACCGCGGCTACCGCGACGCGAACATCGCCGCGATCAAGTGGGAAGCGATGCAGGACGCGGCGATCGAGACCGTGTCGTCGGTGTGCCTGGCATCGATCATCATCGCGCTCGGCTATCACTCGGCGACGTTCGGCACGGTGGTGGCGTTCAGCGCGTATCTCACCCAATTCTTCGAGCCGATCGCCGCCCTCGCCCAGCGCTTCACCCTGCTCCAGAGCGCGATGGCCGGCGCAGAGCGCGTGTTCAGCCTGCTCGACATGGTCGAACGCGACTGCCCCGAGCGCCCGGCGCAAGCCGATGGCGACACCGCGATCGCGTTCGAGCTCGATCACGTGAGCTTCGCCTACAAGCCCGGCGTCCCGGTACTGCGCGACGTGAGCTTCGCCGCGCGCCGCGGCGAAAAGATCGCGCTCGTCGGCCCGACCGGTTCCGGCAAAAGCACGATCGCCTCGCTCCTGCTCCGCCTCTACGAAATCGGCGAAGGCTCGGTCCGCGTCGACGGCCAGGACGTCGCGGGCATCGAACGCGGTAGCCTGCGCCAGCGCTTCGCGGTCGTCCCGCAAGACGTGTTTCTGTTTCCCGGCACGGTCGCGGCCAACGTCGCCGCGGGGGTCACGCCCGATCGGGCCCGCGTCGAAACCGCGCTGCGCCGCGTGGGCGCGTTCGATCTGTTCGCCGATCGCGGCGGCATCGACGCCAAGGTCGAGGAGCACGGCGCAAACTTCTCCGCCGGTGAACGTCAGCTGATCGCATTCGCCCGCGCCCTTTACCGCGACGCGCCGATCCTGATCCTCGACGAGGCGACGGCCAGCGTCGACAGCGACACCGAAGCGCGGCTACAGCACGCGATCGAGGAGCTGATGCGCAATCGGACCGCGCTGATCATCGCGCACCGATTGAGCACGATCCGCGCCGCGGATCGGATCGTAGTCTTGCACAAGGGGCAGGTGGTGGAGCAGGGGTCGCACGAGGAGCTGTTGGCGCTGGGCGGGCTCTACGCGCGGTTGCACGAGCTGCAGTTTGCGCGGGAGACACAGGCGCCCTCGGCCGCGGAGTAACCTTCTCGCGGCACACGCGGCACGCGCGGCACGCGCGGCACACACCGCACACGCGGCCACCCACGACACTTGCGGCACTGCGGGCGCGGAACGGGGGCGGGAACGAGGCCGGGGTTGGGCTAGAGCTAGGGCTAGAGGGTGGGCGAGGGCGTGTGGGAGGGCGAGGGCACGCGGGCTCACCTCTCTATGACTCGATCGAGATTAGGGCTGCCTCGGAGCAGATCGGTTGCACAAGGTCTTGTTCGGCGCTTGGCCGCGCTTGACGAGCTCCTTCATTGACGAAGGGACGACCGCTCGGCTTTTCTCATGTACCAGCGTGCTCGGCCGCCTCCAGGCCGCAGCCGTCGGCTGCGCGACGGTGCCTGAAACCGAGGGAAGTGCGCCAGCTTCGCTGGCGCTCCCGAGGTGCGCGCCGCAGGCGTGCCACCCGGCCTGCGCGCGCCGGCGGGGACGAGGCGTCCTCGTGGAGAGGGCAGCTCAAGGAGAAACCCCAATGACACTAAAGCTCTACCCGGTCGTGCTCGAGCTCGTTCGCAGGATGCGGCCGCACTTGCATACCGTTCGCGACCGAAGCTCCTCGCTCGGCGACCAGCTCGAACGGGCGCTGATTTCGATTCCCTCAATGTCGCGGAGGGTGCGTACAGTCGCGGGCGGAATCGACAGGCGCGGTATCAATCGGCGGCGGCTTCGGCGCGCGAGGCGCTGGCGTGCTGGGAGACGGCGCAGGCGATGGGGTGGGTAGCGGCGCTAGAGCCGGAGCTCACGGCGTTGTTCAACCAAGTGATTGGGACGCTCGTCAGGTTGGTGAGGCCGGCGCGATGACTTCGCGCTGCGCGAGGGGCTCGCCGTGTTGCCGCGGGGATCACGGGATTAGGCGGATCCGTCTAACACTCACATGAGAGGCTGCACCGGGCGGAGCTTTTGGCCCCAAGTCGCCATGGACGACCAGGGAGAAACACGGCATCTTCGCAGCAGAATTTGGAGTTGGGCAGACCGAACTGTGGATGAGCACGACGAACCTGACCCTTGTGGCTACTTCCAGCCGAGGATCATGCGGCATGTCCGCGCGGATGGTGCTGTCGAGTATGCGGTCCACGACGTCTATTTCGCGTCCGACGGCTCCGTCGAAAGCTACACCTTGGCAGCGCGCTCGCCGCGGACCGCGACTGTGAGCGACCTGAAATCGTGGGTCTGCGACGCCGCTGCTCGCGGCGTGCCCGTCGTTTGCGGCGACCTTGGCTACACCCACCTTCCCGAGCACTTCGCCGAGTGGCTCGAGCACATTGATGATCCACCGATCGAGTACACGACGGACAATGACGCGGATCGCTAAATTTGCTACCCAAGGCACGGTCAACAATGTCCACGCGCGCCCGGGTTCTGCCGCTTCCGGTGCGCCAAGGTGCTTCGACCAGCTGGACGAGATGGGCACGTTTGATAGGCATAGGCCCGCATAGCGTGCTGCCCAACAAGGGCGTTGCAGCTGACGAGCGCGGTCGTGCCGGCTGGCTGAAGTAGTTCCGCTTCGCGCGCGGGCTTTCGCGCCGAGCATCGTTCGATGAGTTCGGCGCGACCCGCGCGCCTGTTGCCGTGGTAGCATCCGGTTCTGTTGTGGCTGGCGCTCGCAGCTGAACGCCAGAACGTTGGCGGGCCAAACGGAGTAAGCGTTACGGGATGGATCTTGCCACGCTATGGACATCGAGCTTCGGTCCTCTGCTGCCAGTGGGCGACGTGCTTCGCAACGAGCTGACATCCACGCGTTGGCTCCGCATCCATAGCCTTCCGGAGTCAAAGCGATACCCGGACTCCGAAGTCGAGTACGAGGAACTTCTTCGCCGCCACAATGCCGTCGCATCCGAAGTGCTCGGGCTCGAGACGCGGTGCTGGCTGATTCTCGCCCGATATGCTTCTGCCTCAGATACGATCGACTGGAAACGAGAGGCTGAATCGCTAGGTTATGAGCTCGAAGAAACGAGCATCTGGGGTCGTCCTTTATGCGACGATGACTGCCTCTACACATTTGGTGTATCGCGGATCGTTTGGAAGGCGGGGCATCTTGACAAGCTGATCCGTTCCGTCGCAGACGACAGAGAAAGGTTCATCCTCTTTTCGGAAGTCACGGGCGACGTCTATGCGCCATATGACGGTGGGGCCGACCTGTTTGTGCGAAGTCGCGATCGGCGGGATGCTCTACGTCGCGCATGGAAACAGTGGCGATCATCTCGCGATGATGGTCTGTAGATTTCGCGGGGTGTCCGTACCGAGAATGCGCTGCGAGCGGCGAAAGCTTCTTTGTAATGCTCGTTCCAGTACGATGCCGTCTAACAAAGCGTTTCAAAGTGTTGCAGCTGACGAGCGCACGCTTCCCTTTCTGTTTATCGTAATTCCGTCCCGCGCGCGGGTGCTTGCACCGAGCAGCATTCGCTGCTTTTCGGCGCGACCCGCGCGCCTGCCGGCGCGGTAGCGTCCGGTTCTGTTGTTGCTGGCGCTCGCAGCTGAACGCCAGCCGTTAGCCCGGTCAGCCACATGGCAACTCGCTCGGTCCGCGTCCTTTCCGGCGGCTCCTGTCTTGCTCGCCACCAGGCTTGGGCCCTACTCTTCGTCCCACTCGCGTTAGCCTGTGGTCGCTCTTCCGATGCGCACTACGCGACATCTGAGCCGGGTCGACCGGAGACGCCACGCGCGCGTGTAGCACCCGAGCCAACCGGGACACCATCTGAGCAACGCTGGCAGGCCCTCCGCGTGCCAGGCGGCGTCACCTTCCGCATCCCGGAAGCCCAACTCGAGTTCGAGTTGCCCAACGCCGATTGGAAGCTTTCGGACCACCGACCAGAGACCGAGACGACAGCCCTTTTCTATGGCTTCAAGCGGTCTGCCGTTACGAACCCCTCAGGTGAACGTATTTTTCCTTACATCGGCGTCATCGTCGAGCATGCGGGCCCGAACAACGGAAACTGGGTCGAACACTACGCCATCAAACAGCCCACCCTCCCTCCGACAAAAATCGAAAGGATGTTGGACTTCCTCGAAGGTGAAGTCGGCGCCCTGAACGCCGGTGGCTACAAAGGTCACCACGAACTTGGCGGGCGCCCACACACCATTTTCGCAATCTTCGCTCTTCACGACGAAACTGCGCTTACTGTCATCATGGACTCGACGACTGACGTGTTCGCGCAGATCGAACCCGAATTCCTCGCGACGCTCAACTCTATGCGGCACTACCCATGAAGCCACTCGGCAGCCTAACAGGCCGTTGGAACAGCCGAAGGCCGGCCCTATCGTCTGCTGATGCCGTGGCGTTGCACGCGGGCTTCGCTTCGTGGGCCGCCTGCCTGATACGGGGTAGCAGCTGGTGATGTTGTTGCTGGCCTTCGCAGCTCAACGCCAGGACGTTGACCGGACGCGGAAAGGTGAGCCTGCGCGAATCGCCCGAGGGATGCGTATTTGTCGCTCGTGCGGGTGCGCGCTAGCCTAGGTTCATGGCCAACGCGGTTCCTATCCCTCCGCCAGGTTTCGACGACCTGACGCCCGAGGAGAAGGTTCGCTACGTCGCGGCCCTCTGGGAGAGAATCGTTGCGGACCAGGACCGACTTCCTATATCGGAAGCCCAGCGCGCGCTCATCCGCCAGCGTTTGGCAGCTCACGAGGCTGACCCTAGTGCCGCTCGCCCCTGGTCAGAGGTCCGGCGCGAAATCGAGCGCGCAATCTTAGACCGCCGCCCGCGCTGATGCGACCCGAGCCCGCGCTCACACCGGACGCGCACGCCGATGTTCTGCACGCGGCTGAACACTATGAAGCCCAGCGAGAGAATCTCGGTCTGGATTTTCTGGACGAATTCGAGCGCACTTCTTCGACGATCCGAGAAGCTCCGCTGCTTTCGACCCTAGTCGACCCACCGGTCCGTCGTTCGCTGCTTAGGCGTTTCCCCTACGGCGTGTTCTTCGTCCCGGGAACAGAGGAAACGCCGGACGTGATCGTGGCGGTTGTCGATCTTCGGCAAGATCCCGACATGATCCGCCGCGCTTACCAGCGCTGACAGAGCGCCGTCCAACTCCGGTTTACTCCGGTTTGAAGCTGACGAAAACCTCACTACGCTCGGCTTTCGCAGCTTAAACCTGCTACGTTACGCAGTCGCAATGGCACGCGCTATCGAAGTTCGTCTGGCCAACTCCGACGATGCTCGCGCGCTTGCAGAACTCCTTGCTCAACTCGGCTATCCAAGTGCTCCCGAGC
>Ga0111539_10009126_pt1 | contig 12547 bp, 12 predicted proteins | sample RhiMethybrSRZTD1_FD_79667 | JGI IMG/M metagenome (GOLD analysis project Ga0111539, IMG submission 79667) | Populus rhizosphere microbial communities from Tennessee, USA - Rhizosphere MetaG P. TD hybrid SRZTD1 (version 2) (version 2) | ecosystem: Host-associated > Plants > Roots > Rhizosphere >...
CAATCGCCCGGTTCGGGAAGCGGCAAGTAGGAAGGATTAACCGCGGATTACGCGGATGAGGCGTCTCATCCGCGTAATCCGCGGTTAATCCTTCCTACTTGCCGCTTCCCGAACCGGGCGATTGATTCTTCACACGGCCCGCGATCTCGGCAACCTTTGTTCGAGTGGACAATACGTTCTCGCGATTAGCGGAGCGAGGGTTGTCCTTCAGGTAAGTGTCGAGCTGCCCCAGCGCCTTTGACCAATCCTGCGTTCGGATATAGACATTCGCCAGCGCGAGTCGGATATCGCTGATTAAGGGATCCAGATCCAATGCGCGAGTGAGAATGTTTTCCGCATCGCCGTAGGCCCCGAGTCGGTAATACGCGACACCGAGCAAATAGCGTGCGAAAGCGTCGCCTGAATTTAATCCGATCGACTTCTGCAGCACGTCTCGGGCTTTCTCAAGTATCTCCTGCTGCGGTGTGTCCGGGTTTTTCCCGCCTTCGGCTTGCTCGAGATAGAGGCTGCCTAGATGGACCAATGGCGACGTAGATTTCGGACGCAGATTGTGAGCGAGCCGGAATTGCGTTTCAGCGTCGCTGTATCGACCGATCTGCTGATAAGCGATCCCCAGGGTCTTGTGCGCATCGTAAAAATTAGGATCGCTCACGAGGAGAGACTCCAGGCGGGAACTCGCGCTATGGACATCGCCTTTCTGAAGTTTCTTCAAAGCCTCATTGAACTGTTTGAGTACCTGAGGAGAACGGCCGACGTCTTTGATGTCGATGACGTCGTTCTCGCCGGCATAGTCGCTCGAATCTCGAAAGACGTATTGAGCCAGAGATTCGGGCATCAGCGTGATGTTTACTTCGCGCTGAGATCCGATGAAGTCCACGCGTTGACGCGTCGTCTTGAGGCCAGGCGCTTCGACTTCCACGTAGTAAATTCCCTTGGGCAAGCCCCGAAATCGAAATTGTTCCTGCGTGCGCGCGCGTTCGGTAGCGACGGGTACTTCGGTATCCGTCAGAAGTCGAATTTCGACTTCAACGTTGTGGCTGAAGTTCGGGGATAACACCGAGCCTGTAATGGTGTACTGTCCGGCTTCGAAATCGCTCTGAGCGTTCACCATCCCAGCAACCAGAAATAGAGAGAAAACAGCCGTTGCTAAAACTTTCATGGCTGGCCTCCACGCTTCGTAAAGCAGGTGGGCGGCCACAATCAGCGCTGCGCCCGAAGCGAGTTCCAAGGCCGGGTCTGGTCAGTTTTCGGCCCACGCAAGTGTTTGCTCTTTCGAACAAATGTGTAGCGGAGTACAGCGTTTTGCGGAGCAGGAGACAGTGCCGACTGTTTCGAGATTTTGCTCGCGAAGTACACCCACTATTTCGGAGTTGTTCGGAGCCACTAAGCGCCGTCCGAAAACCCAGTAGCGGAACATTGCAGGTCCAATTTCACTTTCTTGCTGTTGACGCGGGCGAATTCGAGTGCTACTGTGCGTAGCACTACTATGCGTAGCGATGAATTTGATCATGATCCTTCTTTCCTTGGAAGCCTCGAACGCGATGTCCTGCGGGTGGTCTGGGCCCGCCGGCGCGTGACAGCTGAAAACGTCCGGGAGGATCTTGGGCGCGGGCTCAAGGAATCCACAGTGCGGACTGTTCTTCACCGTCTCGAAAAGAAGGGGTATCTCAAGCACTCCATCGACAATCGGACGTTCGTTTATGAGGCTGCAAAGGCCCCGCGCCACGTCGCTGCCATCGCGGTGAAGCGGATTGTGGATTGGCTGTGCGATGGATCGATGGAGGAGATGCTTGTCGGTATGGTCGATACGGAAGTGGTGGATCACAAGCAACTGAAGAGGCTTTCCGAGAAGGTCTCGAAGGCGAAGAAAGCGAGAAAGTGATGCTTTTACTTATCCTGGAATCTGCCCTAAGCAGCCTGATTCTTGCCCTGATTGTATGGAGTGCGTTGCGCGTTTTCCGCGTTCGAAATCGGCATACGCAGTCTTGCGCCTGGAGAGCTGTGCTCGTCTCGTCGCTGGTGATGCCGCTGTTGATTCCTGTGTTGGAGCGAGTGACGTATACGGCGCCGTCCCTGGCAGTGGAATGGATGCCGGTGACTCCGCCACTGCCCGTGCTCGAGGTGCTTCCGTTTGTGGCTCCTCCAATGGCGCCATCGTTTTCGTGGTGGACGCTTCTGATGACCGCCTACGTGGTTGTCGCATCAGCCTTGCTGCTGCGCCTGGCCGCTGGCGTCAGCAGAAGCAGGGGGCTTTGCAGATCTGCGATGCGGCTGAACGAACCCTGGATGAGGGGTTATCACGTCCGGGTGAGCGACGCGATCCGGATTCCCGCGACGGTCGGCTCGACGATCCTGCTGCCGGCGGACTGGGATCGTTGGAGTGTGTTTCAGCAGGAGGCGGTCTTACTTCATGAAAGTTGCCATGTTCGCCGGCGTGACTTCTATGTGCATCTGATTGCCGGCCTTCATCGCGCCGTATTCTGGTTTAGTCCGATGGCATGGTGGCTTCAGAATCGCCTTGTCGACCTCGCGGAGTCCATTTGCGATGATGCCGCGCTGAGAAAAGTTGAAGATCGCGTTTCTTATGCCGAGGTCCTTGTAAAGTTTGCGGCGGAAGGCGCCGGGGCTCGCATGTTCGGGATGTCGATGGCACGCGGAAAAACTCTCGGACGCCGCGTTGAACGCGTCATGAGTGAGACCGCTGTTCATAGGCCTGCGTCTGTTGTAAGTCGATTGCTTATTGTCCTGCTTCTTGTGCCCGTCGGTGGCCTTGCGGCAGGGGCGTGGGCTGCTCAGGCCCGCGTTGTGGAGCCGCTGAAGGTCCGTTTCCAGGTTGCGGGTCAGCCTGCCCCAACGACAGCGCCATCTGTTCCCACGCAACAGCCTGCCACGCCGCGACAGAGCGTGACGCCTGCCCGTGTCGGGGCACCATCGCAAGTCCAGGAGACGGGCAACTTCCTGGCGAAATGGCCGGAGCGGGAAGTGCCCTACGTCATTTCGCCCGCGGAACGTGCAGCTTTCGAGACGCTCAAAACCGACGAGGAACGCGAAGCGTTCATCGACACGTTCTGGCGGTTGAGGGATCCAAGTCCAGGTACCGTCGATAACGAGTTCCGAGACGAGTACTACCGCCGCATTGTGTACGCCAATGACCGATTCACCGCACGGACGGGCGTTCCGGGCTGGCAGTCGGATCGCGGCAGAATTCTGATCCAGTTGGGTAAGCCCGACGAACTGGAGAATCATTCACAAGCGACGCTCGAACTTGATCGGGCTACGGGCAGGGTCATCAACACTTTTCCGTCTGAGGCGTGGCGATACAAGCTTGTGGAGGGTCTGGGGCAGAACCAGGTATTCGTGTTCGTCGACTCGACGGGAGACGGAAGCTACAGGCTGCAGTCCGATCCTGCGGGCAAGGGTGGTGTCATACCCGTGCCGCCGCGCTGAGCTGCCACATGAAGGGCCGGATGAGGCAGTGCTGAGTCTCTCAACGCGCCCGGGCGGCCTTTCGCATTTCTTTCGAAGGAACGTCCCGTACATGCTGGGCGAAGTACCACTGATGCCCTTCCAGGTCTGCGACGCCGTATCGCCGATCCCCGTAGAAAGTGTCTTCCAGCCTGCTCACGATTTTCGCTCCAGCTTTTCTCGCGCGAGCGAAGTGTTTTTCGACGTTGTCGACGTTGATATAGAGAAGCTGTGTGTTTGCCCGAAGCTTCTTGGGGTTCTTAAACTTTGCGCCGGGACACCCCATCATCAAAACTTCGCCGCCCTTTGAGATCTGCATGGCAGCGTGCTGGATTGTGCCGTCCTCGCCTGCGAATCGCTCTCCGAATTCAACGAAACCGAAGGCTTTCCGGAGCCACATGAGCGCCTTGCCGACATCCCTGTATAGCAGGTAGGGAACCAGTCTTTGAGTTTCAGGCGCCTTCTCGTGTTTTGCAGGCATGAGGTTCCGTCTCCTTATTCAATGTGTGAGCGTAAATGAAAGAGACGACCACTTTCAACAGTGCACGGGGATCGCGGCTTTGCAGCCTCGCTTACAGCAGCTTGCTCATCGGGGAGACGCCGGCTTCGGCGGTGGACACATGGTCCAGCAGCAGACGAATCGACGGCAGCAGATCCATGCGTTGCCTCTGCAGTTCATGAATGCGCTTTCGGAGATCTGGCCGGTTCAACAGGTCCTTATTGCTCAGCGGGCGAAAACCTTTATGTCGTTTCAATTCCCGCACGACCTGCAGTTCGCCGTGCGCAAGATCCATGTAGATCCAGTCTGCGGTGCGCACGGACCCGAGTGGACCGCCATCGAGAGCCTCGGGAACAAGGTGTCCGATCGAGATGCCGCTGTTCGCAAATGAAACTCTGCCATCTGTGACAAGCACGGCCATCGACGCCAGGGATGCAGGAACCGCGGCACTGAGATCCAGTTCCGGCATGCCTGCCGCATGCGGTCCCACGCCCGCGACAACGACCATGACGCGCAGCAGCTTTTCATGAACCAGGTAATCCCAGAGCTTTGGCCGGTTCCAGTGTTGCAAGGTGCCCGTTCCGTTGGATGGGAGCGGCTGCAGGTTGCCCCAGTTGGCGAGCCATGTGTAGTAGAGATCGTCGCGAGAAACCCGGTGTTTCAGGCGTTCCAGGATGCCGTCTGGCGCCGCAAGATCGGCTTGAAGGTCACGGTGCCCGAGATAATAGACCGCAAGATAAAGCTTCTTATCGAACGAGGCCGATATGCGACGGTCGCGCCATCCCTGCCGCGCAATGCCCCACGAACACAGATTGCCCTGAACGCCCGACATGCCGCACGACGTCGCGAACGGAGTCATTGTCGAGTGAAGGAAGTGCCCATTGGCGGAACGCGCATCCGTGATGCGCTGCATCCAGGAGCCATCGAGCGTGGGGGCGCGATCCTCGATAAGACGCTTTTCCGCAAGCGTTCGCATAATCGTATCGATACCCGAATTGCCGCCGTTCTCCGTTTCCAATGCGAGCGTGTAAACCGAATTTCCAAGTGTTTCCTGAATCCCGAGTATTTGCGGTACCGTTCGCGCTTTCTTCGCGATATCGGCCAGCGTGAGTTTCTTGCCCACCGCATCTGCCAGATACGTCAAATGCAGCATCCATGCAGGATGTCCTCCAGTGGCGCTCCATACGGATGCCGCATTGCTCAGATTGGATCGGACGAGGCCGGCCACGCTAACACGCCGTTCCCGTTTTTGAATCGCGATAAGCATGCGCTTTATGGCAGCGGAGAGTTGCTGGTCGGAAGGTGGCTTAAGCAGGATATCCAACCCCTTCGGCACAATGCCGAAGGACGCCAGCATCAGCCGATGGACCATCGAGGCTTCCGACGCCCCGCAATTTGCGCCCGGGACGGAGGAGCATCGCGCCATAAGATGCTCAAGGTCGTCCTTCTCGTTTTCGGTCAGGATTCGCTGATGGAAACAGCGGTCGAGAAAACATTTCAGCCCGGCATAGACATCCGTTTTCAGGGGACGGTGCAGCAGTTCGTCGAGTTGTCCACGCTCGACTTCGGGCAGCCGGCTCCGCAAAGGTTCGAATCGTCGCCGGTCGTCTTCTGTTGCATAGACCTCCCTTCCGATGAGTGAAGGCAGGACTATCGCAAAAAGAGGATGGGCTCGGCGTCTTTGTCTGGCGAGATCGGTCTCAGCCAAGGCTCGCAGATTCCCGACAAGCATCTTGTCGCAAGCACCAAAGACGATCGCAGCGTCATAGTTGTGGGCTTCCATGTGAGCGGCAAGGCTCCCCGTGCACAGATTCCTCGAGAGCAGTCCATAGCCTGCTCCGTCCGTGCCACGAGCGAGTTCCTCGCACGGGATATCCTGTGAGATCTCGAAAGGAAGCGCCCCGTTAGCCCACAGCTGACGCACGGTCCGCCGGATCGTTTCCTTCATTCCCAGCGTGGGTGGATGATCATCTCCGCCGTGAACAATGGCGACTCGCGCATGCCCCTCCATAAAGAGCGTCAGGATCTTTTCGCGCTCTGGAGCTATACCCGCGCTTCGCAATGTCTCTTCCACGATGGGAGAGATGATGGTGACCGGCTCTGCCCGGCTGATCAAAGGATCCTTGAATTTGCTCGAGTGCATTCTCATTAAATTGTCCAACCGGGGGGCTTGAGTGCGGCTTTTATACCAAGAACTACCGGGCGGTTCAACCGGAGATATGCCTACGTCGTACGCTTCCAGACGCGATTCACCATCAGGGTGAGCTTCTTGTACTCCATGGGCGACAGCATGTCCCGGGACTCTCGTACCAGACCTTCCCAGGTGGTAATGTCACCCCTCGTAACTGACTGGAAACCTTGCTGCTTCAGTTTGTAGAACAGCTCGGAATACTCGCCGCAGAGTTCGCGGATGTAATCGAAGGACTTACGGTGTATTTCGCATGGACCCATCTTCCGGATGGCTTCCTGATGCGCCGGCGTGGCATAGCCTTTGTGGTCGGCAAAACCATATCCAGGGAAGGTTTCATCGAGATCCGTCATCAGCCGATCCCGATAGACTTTGGCGACAATGGAGGCTGAAGCGATCGAAAAATTTATTCCGTCACCTTTGTCAAAACTGTTTTGAGGCTGCGGTAAGTCCGGAATGCTTCGGCTATCGATCAGGACATGCTGGGGCGATATGGGAAGCAAAGATAGCGCCAGCCGCATCGCGCGTATGCCTGCATGATAGATGTTGAATTGGTCAATTTCCTCAACGCTGACCACCCCAATCCCTATGCCGGAGGCTTTAGAATGAATGACCTGGTCGAGTCGGACCCGGGTTTCTTCGTCCAGCGCCTTGGAATCGTCAACGCCTTCGATCTCGGTCCCGGGCGGGAAAATGACGGCTGCGGCGACTACCGGGCCTGCCAGCGGGCCCATCCCGACTTCATCCACGCCTGCGATATGAACAATGCCGGCCTTCCAGAGCAGACGTTCAAAGTGCAACATCGCATCCAGCCGCTTGCGCTCGCGGGATTGTTCTTCCATGCGTTTCGACAAGGTCTTGTAGAGTTTGCGCGCCCCCGCGCGAGGGTCTCTCTGAAGCCGTCGCAGGATTTGAGATGAAATGGAAGCATCCGGAGAGGAATACTTCTCCTGAATTTCTTTAAGAGAGACGCGCGAAGGGTTCTGTGACATATGGGTTCAATTCGTAATTTCAATCCGGTAAAACTGTTCGTCGGCGTCCTGGTTTCGCACGAGAAGCTGATTCCGAGCGTGGATTCTCAACTCACGGCGATCTACGGCCCCATCGACTACCGTTCGCCGATTATGCCGTTCACTTTCACCGACTACTACCGCCATGAGACAGGGGACGAAATTCTGCGAGTGTTCTTCTCGTTTGAACGTCTTATTGAAGCGGACAGCTTGCCGGAAATCAAGCGCCGAACCAATACTCTCGAAGCGGACTTCACGGCTGGAGATTCAGCAGTGAAGCGTCCCGTGAACCTGGACCCCGGTTACCTCGAAAATGCGAAGGTAATCCTCGCATCGACCAAGAATTTTTATCACAGAATGTATTTGGGAGACGGGATCTTCGGGGAAGTCACCATGCATTTCCGGAACGGGACTTACGAATACTTTCCGTGGACTTATCCGGACTACAAGTCGCCGGAATACCAGGCGTTCTTCATGGAGTTGCGCGGCATCTATCGACGTCAGCTACGCTCGATGTGCCTGTTGGGAGACGCGTCGACCATAAAAGACAAAAGCCGCCAAAAGACCGACGACTGAGGAGAAGATTGCCGAGCCTGGCATGCCCCCCGCAAGAGACGTTATCGTGGCCCCGATCATGATGATAACGAGTCCTGCCGCGGCCAATGGAGTCAGGCCCACCTTGACGCGGAACAGGCCAGGCAATATCAGGCCCAGTGCGCCGAGGATTTCGCAGACTGCGATGAATCGAAGAAACCAAATGGGAAGCGCAATGGGCATCTGCATCTGTTCCAGAGGTAAGACAAACTTTGCGACCCCCGCAAACAGGAAAAGAGCCGCAAGTAGAACTTGAACGATCCAGAGTACGTATTTCATAGTCCCATCCTCCTGCTCGTATATCGAATCGGAGCTTCCAAAATCGACAATGCATCAGAAAAAGTTACCGGCACCGTTCGGCATGTCTTTCACCAATGTGTAAACCTGATTGAAGCTTCGCTGCGTTAGGTGTGTTTCGAATTCACTAGAGCCCGGCCGGCGGTCCCAATTTTCGACCGCCGATCACGTGAAGATGAAGGTGGAATACGACCTGGCCGCCGTCGGCATTCACATTGAAAGCGGTACGATATCCCTTTTGTGCGATTCCCAGCTGTTCTGCGATTTTCTTTGCGACATCGAACATGTGAGCCAACACCGGCGCGTCATCCGCGGTTACGTCGTTGAGTGTTGGAATGTGCTTTTTCGGGCAAATCAGGACGTGGACCGGAGCTTGAGGATGAATGTCGTGAAATGCGATCACGCTGTCGTCTTCGGTTACCACGTTCGATTGCAATTCGTGGCTGGCAATTTTGCAGAATAAGCACGAGTCCATAGGCCCGATTGTACGCCTGTTTCATTTCAATTCTTGCTACGATACTGCGCCATGCGCCTATGCAGTTTCGCAATCGTTCTGTTCCTTGCCGCATGTTCCAGCAATGGCAAAACCACTCTCATTATCTACTCGCCACATGGAAAAGAACTCCTGACTGAATTCGAAAAGCGTTTCGAGGCGCAGAACGCGATGATCGACGTTCGATGGCTGGATATGGGATCCCAGAATGCCCTCGATCGAGTTCGTTCGGAAAAAGCCAATCCGCAGGGAGACGTCTGGTGGGGCGCACCGTCGACCATGTTCTCGCAGGCGGAGAAGGAAGGCCTCCTGGAAGCGTACCGGCCGTCATGGGCGGAGCATGTAGACACTGCCGCGCGCAGTTCAAGTGACTTCTGGTATGGCACGTTCCAGACGCCGGAGGTGATTGCGTACAACAGCGAGGCATTGAAACCTTCGGATGCTCCTCAAGACTGGGACGACATGTTGGACCCGAAGTGGAAGGGAAAGATCATTCTTCGGGATCCCCCCGGCTCCGGCACGCTGAGGACGATTTTTGCAGCAATGATCCTTCGTGCGATGGGTCCGGACAAGAGCCCCGAGCCCGGCTATAACTGGCTTCGTAAACTTGATGCCAACACGAAAGAATATGCCGCCGATCAAACCTTGATGATGACGAAGCTGGGGCGTCAGGAAGCCATCCTCACCCTGTGGAATATGCCCGATATCGAATTGCAACGCGCAACGTGGCCGCTGGCGTATGTGATTCCAAAGAGCGGCACGCCTGTTCTGACGGACGCGATCGCGATCGTGAAGGGAACAAAGCATCGCAAGGAAGCCGAATCGTTCTATGAGTTCGTGAACACACCTGAAAGCCTCGCCGTCGCTGCGAAGGAGTTCTACCGCATCCCGAGTCGCAATGATATTTCCAAAGACACGCTCCCCGAATGGATGCGGACCCTCGACATTCCCCGGATGGAAATGGACTGGGGACTCGTGGAGACGAAATCGCAAGAGTGGATTGAACACTGGAACAACCACATTCGGGGCTCTGCCGGGCGCTGACGTTCCGTGGCTCACCTCGAACTGCTCGATCTCACCAAAACCTTTGGCCCGACGACCGCAGTGCGTGCCCTCAGTCTGATTGTTAATCGCGGCGAGATTCTTTCCATCCTGGGGCCGAGCGGCTGTGGCAAGACCACGACGCTGCGCATGATCGCAGGCCTGGAAACACCGACTTCAGGTGAGATCCACGTGAATGGCAAGAACGTTACGTCCGTTCCCGCGCGCTCGCGCAACATCGGTCTTGTCTTCCAGAACTATGCGCTCTTTCCGCACCTCGATGTTTTCGAGAATGTCGCCTTCGGTTTGCGCACGCGCCGCCTCACGCCGGAAGGCGTGGTGGGGGAACGCGTACGAAAAGCTCTTGCCAACGTGCGCATGGAGGCATTTGAACGGCGAGCCGTTCACCAGCTCAGCGGCGGACAACAGCAACGCATCGCGCTTGCTCGTGCTCTCGCGGTCGAGCCGGAGTTCCTCCTGCTCGATGAGCCGTTGAGCAATCTCGATCCATCTCTGCGCGAAGATCTGCGGGATCAGATTCGTTCGATCGTCCGCCATTTGAACATGACCACGATCTTCGTCACCCACGATCAGCAGGAAGCCCTGTCGCTTGCAGATCGCATTGCGATCATGGACAGCGGTGTGTGTCGCCAAATCGGAACGCCCGATGAAGTCTACAGTCGGCCGGCGGATTCATTTGTCGCACGTTTCCTTGGCAAAGCGAATGTCCTGGCCGGGGAATTTTTTGGTCTCGGAGGCGGAGAACTGGCCGTCGTTCGGCCTGAGAACATTAAGCTCGGAGAAGGAACACGCAACGCGACGGTAGCCAAGGTCACCTTCGAAGGCGCGATCGTGAACTACGTTTTGGAAGCCAGCGGGCAGCAGTTGAGCGTGAGATCGTTTCATGGCAACAGGATTTACGATGTCGGTGAACAGGTGCGATTCGATATCCCGCCGCATGGGATCCATCGCATCGCAAAATGAAGCGCATCGCAAAATGAGGCGCACCGAAAGGGCGAATATGGGCGACCACACGAACGTGGACGCGATTCAGAGTGAAACAACTGCCGGAGGCCGGGGCCGATGCTAATCGTGGTTCTGATTTTCGCGGTTCTTCTCGTCGCAGTGCTCTATCCCAATATTTACACGTTCGTGGGCAGTTTCTTTCCGCAAGGAACCTTTTCCGTCGCTCCTTACATCGAGTTTTTCGCGACGCCCTCGGCGCGCGAGGCCCTGTTCAACAGCGTGTACATTTCCACTGTAACCGTCGTTCTTTCCGCTGCGATCGGCATCCCGCTGGCATTTGTTCTTCATCGATACGATTTCCGGGGGCGTCGCGTTTTGCGGGCGATCGCCTCAGCCCCGGTGTTGCTGCCGCCCCTCGTCGGAGTGATTTCGTTCCTTTTTCTATACGGTGAGAGCGGCATCATCAGTCGAACTCTGCAAATCCTTCTGGGGCTGGATCGCCCATGGCCCCGACTTTCCGGTGTCTCCGCCATTCTCTTTGTCCACGCCTACAGCATGTATGTTTACTTTTTCATGTTTACGAGTGCCGGCCTTGAACGCGTCGACGCTGCAATGGAAGAAGCTGCCGAGACACTGGGAGCCTCGCCCTTCGAAAAACTGCGACGTGTCGTGCTGCCGTTGCTAGTCCCGTCGTTCGTTGGCGCTTCGCTCGTGACGTTCATGTCTTCCATGGCCAGCTTCAGCGCTCCACTCATATTCGGCGGAGGTGTGCGCGTTCTGGCCGTCGAGATTTTCAACGCGAAGCTCAACGGGAATATTCCGATGGCGCTCGTGGAAACCGTCATCCTGGCGCTGTCGTCATTGAGTGTTTTGTTCTTGCTGCGATGGTATGAGGGACGTCACAAGTACAGTCTGACGGGCAAGGGTGTCTCCATTCGGCGTACTCCGATACGCTCGGGTACGGCAAAGATCGTTGCGGCGGGTGGTGGTGCTGTTGCAGTGGTCTTCCTCCTGTTGCCGCATCTCATGCTGGCTTTGATGAGCTTCGTACAGGACGGAGCGTGGACAACGCAGCTTTTGCCTCCCGCATACACCACCGAGAACTATGTGAGGCTTTTCCGCGATCCCGCCTTTTTCGAGCCGATCCGGAACAGCCTGTGGATGTCGACGATCGCAACAGCAGCAAATCTGGTCTGGGGGTTGGCTGCAACATTCTGGCTGCGCCGCCGTTCAGGTTTCGTCCGGCGATTTGCGGATCTTCTGATTGTCCTGCCGTGGGCATTACCCGGGACTGTTGTGGCAATTGCAATGGTGGAGGCCTTTTCGTCATTCGCCGGAACGTTGATGCTGCTGCCGTTCCTGTACTTCGTCCGAAACATTCCCATCGTGGTTCGGGCGTTGGATGCGAGCTTTCAACAAATCGACCCCAGCATTGAAGAGGCCGCGATCAGTCTCGGGGCGACGTCATCCTACGCGATTCGCCATGTTGTTCTTCCGCTTGTCCTTCCGGGCGCGATTGCCGGAGGTCTGCTGGCATTCATCACGGCCCTCGGCGAGTTTGTTTCGTCGATTATGGTGTATGTGTATTCCAATCGGCCGATTGCCATTGAAATTCTTTCGCAGCTGCGTCAATTCAATTTCGGGACGGCATCCGCATATGGCGTGCTGCTGATCCTGCTGATCGCTATTGCGCTGCTCGTCGGGGAGAGGTTGCGCGGTCCAATGAAAGACCCCTTGGTGCAGTGACGTGGCACTACATTGGCGGCAGGGTCAACACACGCCCCCTGACTCCACTGCTGTCCAAATAGTCCTCGCACCCCTCCGGGGTGGGGTTGGCGTTGAACGAACAATCCCGGGTGTCGCTTGCGCTCCACCGGGGCTAATCTCCTGCCAGCCCTCCGGGCTGGTCTCTTGCACGCCGGAGGCGTGCGAGGATGGTAGCCCGGGGTGTGCGAGCGATAGCGAGCCACCCGGGTCGGCGACCACACCAATCC
>Ga0111539_10009127_pt1 | contig 12547 bp, 10 predicted proteins | sample RhiMethybrSRZTD1_FD_79667 | JGI IMG/M metagenome (GOLD analysis project Ga0111539, IMG submission 79667) | Populus rhizosphere microbial communities from Tennessee, USA - Rhizosphere MetaG P. TD hybrid SRZTD1 (version 2) (version 2) | ecosystem: Host-associated > Plants > Roots > Rhizosphere >...
CCACCGTCGAGGTACAGCTGCAGCCGCGTCACGGCGCCGGTCTTCGCGGCCGTGATCCGGTAGACCTCGCCCGCGCCGGCGGGCGCCTGCGAGACGCTGGTGCCGACCGCCTCGCTGCCCGCCATCGTGACCGTCGTGTCGGGCGCGAACGTGGCGGTCAGCGACGAGTCGTTGCGCGGGATCGTGATCGTGTGCGTCAGCGCGCCGCCGTCGCTCCAGCTGCCGAACGCGTACGAGGTGCCGCCGATCGTCGTCGCCGCCGGCGCGGTGACGTCGGTCGTCGAGTTCTGGATGAACGTCTCGGTGAACGGCGCGGTGCCGGTGTCGGCGCCCATCGTCAGGCTCGCCCCGGAGGGGTTGCTGTTGAGGGTCAGCGTGGCGGTCTTGGGCTGGAGCGCGATCGTCTTGGTCGCGCTGAGGCCGTTGGCCGTCGCGGTGAGCACGAGCTCGAGATGCGAGGGCCAGTCGTGGTTGGGGGCGACGAACGTGCCCGAGCTCACGCCGGCGACGCTCGCGCCGAAGTGCGTGTGGCACTGCGTGGTGTCGGTGCGCGCGCAGTGGCGGATGTTGAGCTGCCAGCTCAGGCCGGACGCGGGCACCGGGTTGCCGGCGCCGTCGGTCGCGTGGCCGGAATAGGCGATCGTGTCGCCGACCGCCCACGTGAACGTGTCGGCGGGCGAGTCGATGACCGGCGTCGGCGGGTCGCCGGCCTGCACCGGAACGGTCGCCGTGTCGGTGTTGCCGCTCGGATCGCTGACGCGCAGGCGGATCGTGTAGTTGCCCGGCGTGCTGTACGTGAAGCTCGGCGTCGGCGACGTGGAGTCGCCGAACGTACCGTCCCCGTTGAGGTCCCATGTGTAGGTCAGCGGGTCGCTGTCTGGATCGGACGACGTCGTGCCGTTGAACTGGACGGTGAGCGGCGTCGAGCCGTGGTCGGGCGTGGCCGTGGCACGCGCGGTCGGCGCGTGGTCGCCCGCCGGGTACGCGATCCGCTGGACCGTCCCGTGGATGATGTCGGGGTAGTAGAGCGCGCCGTCGGGACCCTGTTGGAGATCGACCGCGCCGCCGAGCTTGGAACCGAACGCCTGCAGCGTTGACGGGTCAGGGAGGCCGTCCGTGCCCGCGCGGAAGAAGTAGATGCACTCACGCGCGTAGTCGGCGACGAACAGGCCGTTGCGGTACGTGCTCGGGAACTGGTTCGCGGTGTAGAACGCGACGCCGGTGGGCGACGACGTGCCCGCGAAGCACGGGCCGATGTCCTGGCTGTGGGCGTACGTCGCCCACGGGCCGGTCGCCGTGCCCTGCGAGTACAGCGACTCGCAGATGTTCACGTTGAGCGAGTCGTAGGCGCTCATCCGGCCGGCGCCCTCGTAGCACGGCCAGCCGAAGTTGCGGACGGTCGACAGGTCCGGGCTGCGGTTGACCTCCTCCCACGTGTTCCAGCCCACGTCGCCGGTCCACAGGTCGTTGGTGCCCGGTCGCAGCGTGAAGCGGAACGGGTTGCGGAAGCCGTGCGCGACGATCCGGCGGCGGTTGACGTTCGCGTCGCCGATGGCCGGGTTGTTGGGCATCGCGTCGCCCGTGTCCGGGTTCACGCGGATGATCGAGCCGTCGAGCGTGACGGCTTCGCCGGCGGGGCGGCGGAAGGCCTGCGAGCGCAGCGCGCCGCCCTCAGCCGTCGGTGGCGTCTGGTCGCCGCGCACGGGCACCGGCGGGTCGCCGCACGCGTTCGCAGGGGTCGGGCTGGTGTTGTCGCCCTGGCCGTAGTCGGGCACGCCGTACGACGCGCCGTCGCCGCCCGACGCCCACAGCGCGCCGTCCGGGCCGAAGCGCAGGTCACCGACCGTGTGGGTCGAGTACACGACGCACCAGTCCTGGAGCAGGACGTGCTCGGTGCCGTCGGGATCGATTCGCGACAGGCGCCCGAGCGCGGGGCACCCGTAGCCGTCGGCGCCCGGCGGATCCGGGCAGTTGTCGTTCCAGGCCGGGAAGCGCGTCGAGTTCGGGTCCTTGTCGTACGTGTACATCACGTAGATGTACGGCCGGCCGGACGCGAAGCCCGGGTCCACGGCGAGGCCGAGCAGGCCGCGGTCGATGTAGTCGTCGACGTTCTGGCGCAGGTCGACGTACGTCGTCGGCGTCGGGTCCGAGACGCTGTCGTACTCGTTCACCACGCCGGTCTTCTGCGCGACGAAGACCTTCCCGTTCGGTGCCCAGCGCACCGCCGTGGGCGTGGTCAGCCCGCTCCAGACCGTCGTGTCGGTGAAGCCGGCGGGCAGGACGGCGTCGACCGCCGCGAACTGGGCGAGCGCCTTCGACGTGAAAGGATCGGCGTCGAGCGGGGAAGCGGCGTGGGCGGCGGCGGGGAGGAGTCCGAGCGCGGCGCAGGCGACCAGGACGGCGAGGGAGCGGCGCATCCCGCAGACGCTAGGTCGCCGCGGCCCCCGGCACTACTGGCCCATCGGCTAGGCCGAGAAGTGGAGGCTGCCTCGAAACACCGGCTCGTCCGGGCCGCACGTTTCGAGGCAGCCTCCTAAGCGATCACGCGATCGCGCCCGGAGCGCTTGGCGGCGTACAGCCGCTGGTCGGCGATCTCCGCCAGGGCGGTGAGATCGCCGGCGTCGTCGGCCGTGGCCAGGCCGAAGCTCGCCGTGATCGTCAGATCACCGCCGATGTGGTCCCACGGCTCGTCGCGGATCGCGGTCCGCAGGCGCTCGCAGGCCACCTCGGCCGCGTGCGCGTCGGTCTCCGGCATCAGGAGCATGAACTCCTCGCCGCCCGTGCGCACCACGACGTCCTGGCCGCGCACGCCGCCGAGCAGCAGCGCGGCGACGCGCATCAGGACCTGGTCGCCGGCGTGGTGGCCGTAGCGATCGTTGATGTCCTTGAAGTGGTCGAGGTCGAGCATCGCGAGGCTGAACGGGCCCGGGCCGGGGGTCTCGGCGTGGCGGCCGACGGCGCGCGCGAGGTAGCGGCGGTTGTGCAGGCCGGTGAGCCAGTCGCGGTCGGCCTGGTCGCGCGCGGCGTTGGCCTCGAGGGTCGCGCGCTCGAGGCCGCGCTGAAGGGCCGAGAGCTCGGCGAACGCGGCGCGCTCGACGGCGAGGCTGGCGGACAGGACGTCGTAGGCCTGCTCGAGCCGGCCGGCCTCGCGCAGCGCCTCGGCGACGGTGCTGAGGATCATGCTCCGGGCTTGCGGCACGCGGTCGCCGAGCCGCTCGACGGCGCGCTGGCCGGTGCGCTCGGCCTCGTCGAGCCGCCCGAGCGCGAGCAGCACCTGGACCTCGATCACCACGCTCATCGCCAGCAGGTACGGGTTGGGCTCGCCGTCGTCGGTCAGCAGGTCGATCGCGTTGTGCGCGTCGCTGAGCGCCTCCTCGTGCCGCTGCGCCCGCAGGCGGACCTCGGCGCGCGTGCAGCTCAGCACCGCGAGCGCGAACGAGTTCAGCGGGGCGAGCGGCGCCGCCGTCGCCATCGCGTGGCCGATCATGCGCTCGGCCTCGTCGAGGCGGCCCTGCTCCATGGTCAGGTGCGCGAGGTCGTTGCGCGACATCGCCTCCTCCCACGGGTTGCCGGCTTCGATCGCGAGCCCCAGGACCTCCTGGAGCTTGTCGTGCCAGTCGCTGACGCCGATGTTCCCGAACACGACGCAGGCGCAGCGGCGGGTGAAGACGCGCAGCGGCAGGCAGCCGACGCGATCGGACAGGGCGATCGCCAGCTCGGCCTGCGCGAGTGACTCGGGGTAGGAGCCGGCGAAGAAGTTCAGCTGTCCCTTGACCGCGGCGAGCTCGGCGCGCGCGGCGTCGTCGTCGGCGGCCTCGGCGAACGGCTCGGCCTCCGTGGTCAGCACCACGGCGCCCTGCAGGTCGCCGCGCTGGAGCATCACCGCCGCCTGCAGCACGAGCGCGCGGCAGAGCAGCGCGGGTTCCTCGAGCCCGCGGGCGATCTCGTGGCATCGGATCGCCTCGGCGAGCGCCGCGTCGTGATCCTCGTGATGGATGTTCCGCGCACGGTCGAGCGCGCGATGCACCTCGATGGCGGCTGTTGCGCCCATCAGGCCGTGGTCGGCCATCCGGGCTCCGAACTTGAGCCCAGGTTCCCCCAATGTGCCTTGCGGCGGCGTGCCGGCTTCGGGACGCTCGTGCGCGATGGGCAGGCGGTGCGGCACAGGCGGGCTGGCGGTGGCGGCGGTGCTGCTCGCGCTGGCCGCTCCGGCGGCGGCGCAGGAAGCATGCCCGGCGAAGGTCGGTGCGGTCAGCGGGCTGCCGAGTGCCGGAGGGAGCCTGCCGAACGGCTACCTGCTCGTGAACGGCAAGGTGCCGAAGCGCCGGCACGCGCCGTCGGGACCAGGGTTCCGGGTGCGCGCCCGGCCCGGCCAGGTGCTGAGCATCGACTTCCCGCTGACCGCCTGCGCGAGCGGCGGCGGCACGTGGTGGGAGAACGACCCGACGTTGTGGATGCTCACGCGCCGGGGCGGGAACGCGGCGCCGCGCGCCCTGAAGGTCGTGGGCTCGAGCGGGATCGCACCCGCGTCGGCGATCCCCGAGGGCGTCCAGTGGCCGTACGGGCAGCTGGCGGCGGGCGGGTGGGGTCACCGCGTCGTGCGAATCCAGCCGCAGCGGCGCGGGCGCTTCTACCTCGTGGCGGGGTTCGGCTCGGCGGGCTGGTTCGCGCCGGGTGCGTCGCCGCCCGCGGATCCCGATCCGCTGTCGGCGGTCCCGAGCCGCGCGGCGACGCGCGGCGTCTACACCGTGGAGGTCGTCGTCTCGGGGCCGGCCGGGAAGGTGTTCGCGCAGACCTGCGCGCGCACCGCGCAGCGCCTGCTGATCCGCCGGCCGGCGCGGCGCGGGCATCCGCGGCGCCGGGGGTGCTCCCCGCGGCGTCGCCTGAGGGGGGCGGAGGCGATGCGCGCGCTCGCGCAGCCGGCCGCGCCGCGGCCGCCGGGAGGGGGCGTGCCGCCGGCGCTGGCCGGCTGCCTGCTGACGCCGGACGCCGACGCCACGGGGCCCGGCGAGTGGCTGCTGTCGCGGCGCTCGTGGTGCTCGGCCGCCGACATCCTGCAGGTGCGGTCGCTCGTCGTGGTGCTCACGCCCAGCAGCCGCTCGGTGATCACGGTCGGCACCGGTGTGCTGGCCGTGAACCGGCGGATCGATCTGGCCGCGGGCGGGAACCGGTTCGCGGTCGGGCTCGGGTATCTCGGGCTCAGCGGCGAGATCCTCGGCGGCGCGGTCTTCGAGCTCGACGCCGACTGCGCCTTCGCGTTCGACACGCGCTGCGCAGCGCTGCCCGACGGCGGCCTGCCACCGCGCCCGTTCATCCGGTCCGGCACGACGAGCGCGGCGGGCTGGCAGCTCGCCGAGAGCGCGCTGCCGGGCGGCAGCCAGGACTTCATGGACGTCGCGCTGACGATCAAGGTCAAGCCGCTGCTGAGCGAGCGCTCGTTCCCGGTCACGCTGCGCGTGAACCCACGGCCACGCTGCGACACCACGCTCACCCCGCGCCAGGCGTGCGTGTTCGGCAGCTTCCGGCCGACCGTCGCCTACTCGCGGGCCGCGATCCCGGAGATCTCCGCGCACATCGCACGGGCGCTGGCGGCGGGCCGTCCCGGCGTGCTGCACCGCGCCAGGTCGGGCATCGCGGCGCGCCGCCGCGCGGCCTGCCCGCCGGCCGTGGTCAAGCGCTTTCGCCGCGCGCGCCCCGGCGGCTCGTGCGACGAGTACCCGTTCGCGAGCACGTCGGAAGGCGGGGGCGGCGCGAGCATCGCCAACGTGCCGGCGGCCGAGCAGCGCTCCCAGGGGGGCCTGATGTCGGGCTTCTACAGCTCGCAGCGCATGCTCGACGGCGACGCCTTCCGGGTCGCCGTCGGCCCGTAATACCTCGGGTATGGGGTGAAAAGTCTCCGGTTGTCGCGCGCGGCCGGGTCGGGGACCATCGCCCGCCCCACGCTCCCCATTCCGGAGGTACGACATGAAGGGATTCATCCTCGCCGCGCTCATTGCCACGGGCGCTCTGGCATCGTCGGCGCAGGCGTCCGTGCCCAACGACATCCAGGTGCCCGCGGGCAACAAGGCGTTCCTGGAGGCTCACGCCGTCGGTGTTCAGATCTACGGGTGCAATACGACAGCGACCGGCTACGCCTGGTCGCTCACCGGCCCGCGGGCCAACCTCTACAAGCACGGCAAGCTCATCGCGACCCACTTCGCCGGACCCACGTGGCAGGCCAAGAGCGGCAGCAAGGTCGTCGGTGCGCGCGTGAGCGGCGTCAACGTCGACCCGACCGCGATCGACTGGCTGCTGCTCAAGGCCACGGCGACGACGCCGGGCCGCTTCGGCGCAACGACGTACATCCAGCGCATCCACACGGCCGGCGGACTCGCGCCGGCGGCGGCGGACTGCAACGCCGGCACGGCCGGAACCACGCGCGAGGCGGCGTACACCGCTGACTACGTCTTCTTCAAGAAGCGCGGGCGCTGACGCGGAAGCGGACCGTCTCCGCGGGCGCGCGCTCGAGCGCGACGAAGTGCGTGTGCAGGTGCGCGACGCTTGAGCCGTTGAGGCGCATGTCGCCGCTGCGCTCCACCGTCGCCGTGGCGGCCGGGGCGAGCTTGTCATGGAGCCACCGCTTCATCGACCACAGCTCGGCCCCGGCCGCGTCGGGCAGCTCGCCGAACGACGCGACGTGCAGGTGCGGGACGATCAGATAGTGGGCGGTCGTCCCGGCGTACGGGAACGCGTTCTTCGTCACGTACCAGTGCCGGCCCGAGTGCTCGACCGGCTCCGGGTGGTAGTGCGCGACGTGCTCGGGACAGAAGATGCAGACCCCCGCCGCCTCGAGCTCCTCCATGTACCGGCGCTGCTCGTCGCTGCGGGCGGCGTCGAGGTCGTAGAGCGCGTCAGCGGACACGCTCGTAGATCCGGAACGTGAAGCGCTCGTCGTTCTCCGTCTGCGGCTCGCTCGCGTCCACGCAGCGCCACTCCGCCTCCGGGAGCTCGGGGAAGCGGGCGTCGCCGTCGTGCGCGGCGTCCAGCTGGGTCGCGTACACGCGGTCGCTGAGCGGCAGCGCCTGCCGGTAGGTGGCCTCGCCGCCGATCACGAAGCACTCGCCGTCGCAGCCGTCGAGCGCGCCGCCCAGGCTCGTGAACACCTCAGCGCCGCGGGCGACATAGGCGGGGTTGCTGCTGAGCACGACGTTGCGGCGGTTCGGGAGCGGCCGGAAGCGGTCGGGCAGCGACTCGTAGGTGCGACGGCCCATCACGACCGTGTGGCCGCTGGTGAGCTGCTTGAAGTGCTTGAGGTCGGCCGGCAGGTGCCAGGGCAGCCCGCCGTCGCGACCGATCACGCCGTTGCTGGCATGGGCGACGACGATCGAGATCACGTCAGCACCGGGATGTCGCGGATGCTCGGGTGCGGGTCGTAGTCCTCGAGCTCGAAGTGCTCGGACCGGAAGTCGTGGATGTCGGTCACGCGGCGGCCGTGCTCGTTGAGCCGCAGGGTCGGGAGCCGGCGCGGCTCGCGCGCGAGCATCTCGTCGACCGCGTCGAGCTGGTTCGCGTAGATGTGCGCGTACTGGATCCAGTGCACGTACTCGACGAGCTCGTAGCCCGTCAGCTGCTCGATCATCAGCCCGAGCGCCGTGTACTGCGCCATGTTCGACGGGACGCCGATCGGCGTGTCGCCCGAGCGCTGGTTGTGGATCAGGTGCAGCTTGTCGCCGAACACGAGCGCGTGGATCCAGCCGTGGCACGGCGCGATCGTGTTGCGTGACTTGACGCCCTCCTCGCGATGGTTCGCGTTCGGGATCCACGGGCTCATGACCGCGGTGCGGTCGAGCGGCAGGTCCTGGAGCTTCTTGACGAGGTGCGGCAGCTGGTCGAACCCCGGGTCGTTGCCGTCCAGGTCGGTCGTGAAATTGCGGAACGCGTGCCCGTAGGAGCCGGGGCCGAGGTCGCCCGGCTCGAGCCCGCGCGGGCCGGTCTTCTCCGGCGTCGCCCACGCGTCCCACCAGTCGCAGCCGAAGGCCCGCAGCTCGTCGAGCGTGCGAGCGCCGTTGATGAACGCGCACAGCTCGCCGATCGCCTTGTGCACGAACCCCTTGATCGACCGCTCGGTGATCACCGGCGCGCCGTGCGCGAGCGGGAACCGCATCGCGTGGCCGGCGACCGCCAGCGCCTCCTCGCCCTGCTTGGTCTTGATCCGCACGCCGCTGTCGCGGATCAGGCGCAGCATGTCGCTGTACTGCGTGCTGGGGCGGCGATCGTCGTAGGGAAGGTAATCGGGCATCGTGCGGAACCGGCCATTTCAGCGTGGCAGCCGGACAGCTATCGTGGCGTGAATGTCCGTTGGCAGCGGCATATTGGGTTCCGACGTGCGGTTCGAAGACAGGCTGATCGGCTCGCTGGAGGAGATGGAGCGCAAGGTCGCGCACCTGAAGGGGCTCGACCAACGGGTGGTGCTCACCTCGGGGTCGTTCGACCTGATCCATCTCGGCCACGTCAAGTACCTCACGCGCGCGAAGCAGCTCGGCGACGTGCTCGTGGTCGGCGTGGACAGCGACGCCAAGATCCGCCGCCGCAAGGGCCCGGGGCGGCCGATGGTCCCGGAGCGCGAGCGGCTCGAGCTGCTGGCCCACCAGCGGCCGGTCGACCTTCTGTACCTCAAGGACGAGAGCGAGCCGCGCTGGGGGCTGATCAAGGCGGTCAGCCCGGACGTGCTCGTTCTCAGCGAGGACAACAAGTACAGCGAGGCCGAGCAGCGCGAGCTGCGCGAGTTCTGCGGCGCGATCGAGGTGGTCGAGCGGCAGGCGTCGGTCACGACGAGCGAGCGGATCCGCCAGATGCACATGCACATGGGCGAGCAGCTCGGTCCCGAGCTCGGCCGCGCGATCCAGGACCAGCTGCCGGACCTGATCGACGGCATACTCACGCGGCGATGACCGAGCACGTCGTCGTTGCGTACGTCCCCGTGCTGCACGAGGGGTACGGGCGGTTCCTCGACCGGCACGCGCGCGGGCGGCGGCTGTTCGTCGTCGGTCCGTCGCTGTACGAGGACTACCGGCCGCTGGCGAAGGACGTCCGGCGGCTCGACGCGGGCCTGGTCGCGGCGGCGATCGACGCGTGGGGCATCTGCTCGGAGGTGTTCGTGCTCGATCCGGCTCTGGCCGAGCAGCTGGCCGCCGAGCGCCCGTCGCTGATCCTGCCCGCCGAGGACGTCAGCTACCAGCTCGTCGAGCGGTGGTTCCCGCGCTGCGAGGTCGTGTTCGACAGCGTGTTCCTGCGCTGGGACAAGACGCGCAGCGTGGCGCTGCTCGAGCCGCGGCCGGCTCGCCACGCCGAGTTGGACGAGCTTGCCGCGGCGGCCGCCGACGAGGCGGCGCGCAGCGTCGACTGGTGGCGCCAGGTCGGCGCCGCCCTGCGGCTGCCCGACGGCCGCGTCTTCTCCGCCCACAACGAGCACAACCCGCATGAGCTCAGCGCGTACGCGGTCGGCGACCCGCGCAGCAACTTCTTCAAGGGCGTCCACCTCGAGATCTCGACGGCCACGCACGCCGAGGCCCGGCTGATCGCCGAGGCCGCCCGCGCGGGCGTGGCGACCGAGGGCGCGGTCATGTACGTCACCGACTTCCCGTGCCCGCCGTGCGCGAAGCTGATCGCCGCCGCCGGGATCGCGAAGCTCTACTTCCGCAGCGGCTACGCCGTCGCCGACGGCGAGGACGTGCTCGCGGCGGCCGGCGTCGAGCTGGTCCAGGTCGCCTAGCCCCGCGCCCGGCGCCCGGCGCCGTACGAGCCGAGGTCGATCACGAACGCCAGCACGACGAAGAACCACTCGAAGCCGGTCACCTCGCGACCGGCGCCCCAATCCCAGAACGCCGCGTACGTCAGCGTGGTCCACGGCAGCAGGAAGAACCCGAGTAACGGGACGATCCAGCTGTCGAAGGCGCGGCCCAGGAGATCGTCGAAGAGCCACCGCAGCACGAGGACCAGCCGCGGCGAGATGAGCGCGAGAAGCGCGAGCAGGCACCCCATATGCGGAGTCTCGCGCTTTGCGCGTGCGAGGGCAATGCCGCCTAGGTCGCGCGCCTGCGCTCGCTGCGCAGCTCCGACGCCATCCGCTCGAGCCGCGGCTCTGTGGACCTGTCGAGGTGGTGCATCGCGGCGGCGACGTGCGGGTGCACGGTCGCGATCAGGCGATGCAGCTCGTGGGCGATCGCGCGGTAGCTCGGGTGGCCCTCGCGGGCGGAGCGCAGCTCGATCACGTGCATCGCCTCGCGGGCGTTGAGCTCCAGGATGTAGCGGATCCGGAAGCCGAGGCACAGCGCGTAGGCGGCCGTCGGACCCTCGAGCCCGCGGTAGGTCTCGGCCGACCGCTCGAGCGCGGCGCGGTAGTCGTCGCCGACGCCGGCGGCGTCGAGCTCCGCGGGCACGTCGGCGCCGAGGTCGGGCGTGAGCGCCTGCCACTGCACGGTCAGCATCCGGTGCCGCTGCAGATCGCGGAACGCGCCGTAGTCGGAGACGATCTCGAAGCGGTAGTGCAGGGACTCGAGCCCGCGGCCGGGGCGGTGGCGGCGGTTCGCCCGCTCGCCCACGAGCGTCGTGAAAAGCTCGGTGAGCTGCTCGTCGTCGAGCTGTTCCAGGACCTGCTCTTCGCTCACGGCGGAGGCCTCGAACAGCAGCGCGGCGAGCGCGTGCCGCTCATCGCCGTGCGCCTGCAGCAGCCTCACGCTCGGTCCGTCCTCACGGACCTCGTCACGCAGCCCGAGGCGCTCGGCGACAGCGACGGCGGTGGCGTCGCGGCGCTCGAGGTAGGAGAGCCAGGCGCCGCCGCGATCCGGCTGCTCGACGCGCGCCACGAACGACGGGATCACCGCGCGCACGGCCTCCAGGATCAGCTCGCCGTAGCGGCGCGCCTCCGGCAGCGGGTGCGCGAGCAGGTGCAGGATCAGCTGCTCGTACGTCTGGCCCGACGCGTAGATGCCCACGTGCGACAGCGACGCCGCGGGCAGCACGCCGCGCACGAGGTCGAGCGCCTTGGCGCGCACGGCACGCGCATGGGCGCCCGGCGGATCGGCCGGGTCGCGTTCGAAGCGGTCCTCGATCCACGCCGCCACGCGCGGGAGCATCGCCGCGTAGGTCTCGAACAGCCCGTCCATCGCCTGCTCGTACGCGAGCCCGAGCTCCGGGTCGCGGTAGTAGCGGTGGCCGAGCCCCGGCAGCGGCTCGTCGTAGGCGATGTAGCGCGTGCTCTGCTCGAGGTAGCCGGCGAGCCGCGGGCGCTCGAGCACCTTGGTCACGACGTTCGACACGTACTCGCAGGCGACATGCGCGCCGCCGAGCTGAGCCACCGAGTCGTCGCCGTAGCCGACGAACACGCGGTCGAACAGCGCTGCCGCGCGCACGTCCTCGGCGGCGGCCGGCGCCCGCCCGGCGCCCGCGAACTCGTCGAGGAACAGCCGCCGCAGCGTGCCGGGATAGCGGGAGTAGCGGGCGAACAGCGCCGCCTTCGTCGTCTCCGGCAACCCGACAACCGCGAACACCGGCTGGTCGAGGTTCGTGAAGTGCGGCCGCAGCCGCTCGCGCTCGGCGGCCGTGAACGCCTCGACCGGGTAGATCACCCCGGTCATGTTGGCAGCGCCTAGCGCACGCGCACCGTCCGCTTGGCCGCCCGTGCCTGCAGGTTGCCGGCGGCGTCGCGTGCGCGCACGCGGATCGTGTAGGTGCCGCGCGGGAGCTTGCGCTTGGCGGCGAGGCTCCAGCTCGTGGTGCCCTTCGCCGCCAGGAACACCGCCCGCGAGCACGCGCGCTTGCGCGTGAGGGCGCCGGAGCGTGTGACGAAGCGGCACTTGCGGCCGGTCTTGCGCGCGATCGCCAGCTCGACGCGCGCGACCGCGCTCGCCGCGCACCCGGTGTCGCTCGCGCGGCCGCGGACGCGCAGCCTGCGCTTCTTCGCGCGCACACTGGCGAACGACGCGGTCGGCGCGGCGTGATCGGCGCACGCCGGCGGGCCGCCGGGCTTGCCGCGCGCGGGCGTGACCTCGAAGCCGTCGAGCAACGCGGCGTCCTGCGGGCCCGTGCTGACCTTCAGGTCGCGGAAGCCGAGCGGGGCGCCGGCGGCGATCGTGAGCCGCGCCACGGCCGATGCCGGGCCGTGCACGGTGGTCGCCAGCACCCGCACCCCGCTGCCCGAGACCGAGGTCGTCGACGAGCCGGCGGCGAACCCCGTGGCGCTGCCGGTCAGCGTCACGTCGACGGTCGTGCCGCGGGCGCCGGTGCCCGGCGTCGCCGTGGTCAGGCGCGGCAGTGCGGGCGCCGGCGCGGTGACGAGGAACGGACCCGGCACCGTCTCGCCCGCGAGCTCGCCGCCCGTCTGCACGGTCACATCGCGGAAGCCGATCGCCGCGCCCGGGGCGATCGTGACGTTGGCGACCGCCGACGTCGGCGACGTCACGGCCAGGTGGTTCACCGTCACGCCGGCACCGAAGCCGGCCGCGCTGCTGCCGGCCACGAAGTGCGTCAGGCCGCCGGAGATCGCGACGTCCTCGGTCGCGCCGGCCGC
>Ga0111539_10009129_pt1 | contig 12545 bp, 5 predicted proteins | sample RhiMethybrSRZTD1_FD_79667 | JGI IMG/M metagenome (GOLD analysis project Ga0111539, IMG submission 79667) | Populus rhizosphere microbial communities from Tennessee, USA - Rhizosphere MetaG P. TD hybrid SRZTD1 (version 2) (version 2) | ecosystem: Host-associated > Plants > Roots > Rhizosphere >...
GGGCACGCCGAAAGTGTGGGAGCGCCAGGACTCGGGCATGCTCGACGTCGCGATTCATCCGAGGTACGCGCAAAACGGCTGGATTTACCTCGCATACACGGAGGTGGTGGCCGGCTACGTCGCGCCTCCGGCGGCGGCGCCGCCGGCCGATCCGGCAGCGCAAGCCGCGCAAGCCGGGCGCGGCGGCGGGCGCGGTGGTCCAGCCAGTCCGCCGTCGATGACGGTCTTCGTGCGCGGCAAGATCAACAAGAACAGCGAGTGGGTGGAGGAGCAGCTCCTGTATCGTGCTCCACCCGAGCTCTACACGCCGAGCGGCTCGCACTACGGGACCCGCTTCACGTTCGACAAGGAAGGGCATCTCTTCTACACGCTCGGCGAGCGCGGCGCGATGACGAATGCGCAGGATTTGTCGAACCCGCTCGGCAAGATTCATCGCGTGAACGACGACGGGACGATTCCGAAAGACAACCCGTTCGTGAACACACCCAACGCGCTGCCGTCGATCTGGTCGTACGGTCATCGCAACCCTCAGGGACTGTCGTGGGATCCCGTCACCGGTCTGCTCTGGGAATCGGAGCACGGCCCGACGGGCGGCGACGAGATCAACGTCATCGAGAAGGGCAAGAACTACGGGTGGGGCGTGATCTCGATGGGGCAGCAGAACGGCATCACGAAGCGCACTGAGCCCGGTATGGAAGTACCTATCGTTTACTACACGCCGACGATCGCGCCGAGTGGCATCGCGTTCTACTCCGGCGCGAAATATCCCGGCTGGAAGAACAACCTGTTCGTCGCCGCGCTCGCCGGACAGCAGCTGCGCCGGCTCGAGATCTCCGGCCGCCAGGTGACGCATCAGGAGGCCGTGTTCGAGCAGTTCGGTCGCGTGCGCGCGGTCACCTCTGGTCCGGATGGTCTCTTGTATGTGCTCCTGCAGAATCCGACGGGCGCCGGTACTGGACTCGGACTTGCGGCATCCACACCGGGCATGGTCATCCGGCTCGTGCCGGAAAAATAGTTCGTTAGCAGGAGGAGGGGCGGGCTTCAGCCCGCTCTCGCTGGGCCGGCAGAAGCCGGCCCCTCCGACCGCTGATACTAAGTAAGAGGAATGCTGACGATGACGCGCACACGAATCATTGCGGGTCTGGCCGCGGTTGGCGTCGCGGCACTGGTCGCCGTCGCCGCCGGGCAGGGCACCGCCAAGACGCCTGGCAATATCTGGCCGCCAGAACGGAAGCCCACGGACAAGGCCGTGGCGTTGTCGCCCGAAGAGGAGATGAAGACGTTCTCCCTGCCGCCGGGATTTCGCGTCGAGCTGGTCGCATCGGACCCCATGATCGAGTCGCCCATCCTGATGGATTTCGATCCGGACGGCCGGCTCTGGGTGCTCGAGATGCTGAGTTTTCTCCCCGACACGTCGGGCCGGGACTCACGCGAGCCGATCAACCGCGTGAGCGTCCTCGAAGACACGAATGGCGACGGCAGGATGGACAAGAAGACCGTCTTCGCCGACAAGCTCCTGATGCCGCGCGCGCTGAAGGTGCTCGATCACGGCGTGCTCGTCGGCGAGCCGCCCAACCTCTGGCTGATGAAAGACACGGACGGCGATCTCAAGGCCGACACGAAAGATCAGGTCGTCAGCACCTACGGCAACGCAAACGGCGGCATCGAGCACAACGCGAACAGCTTGTTCTGGGCGATGGACAACATCATGTACTCGTCCGAGCACACGTGGGATCTCCGCTGGAAGAACGGCAAGCTCGAACCGCTGCCGGCGCTGAGCCGGGGGCAGTGGCAGATTTCGCAGGACGACGCGGGCCGCATCTATCGCAACGTGAACGACTCGCCGCTGTACGTGGACTACACGCCGTCGCGGTACTACCTCAGGAACACTAACGGCGTCCGCACGCGGGGTCTCTACGAATTGCTCATCGAACAGATGGACGCGACCGTCTACCCGGTGCGGAACAATCGCGGCGTGAACCGTGGATATCGTGATCCGTTTTTCCGGCCGGACGAGTCGTCGATCGTGATTCAGGGCGCGGGCACGCCGACGATCTATCGCGGAGACGTGTACCCGAAGGAGCTTCAGGGCAACGCGTTCATCACCGACTCGCCGACGAATCTCGTGCACGCGTTCACGCTCACGAACGTGGACGGCCGCCTGTCGGCGAAGAACACCTTTCCCCAGGGCGAGTTCATCGCGTCATCGGACGAGCGCTTCCGGCCGGTGAGCCTCGTCGACGGTCCCGACGGGAACATGTACATCGTGGACATGTACCGGGGCGTCGTGCAGGCGGGCGGCATCTGGAGCGCGTATCTGACCGACTACATCAAGTCGCACGATCTCGAGCTGCCGGTGGGCAAGGGCCGCATCTGGCGCGTCGTCTACGGTCCGCCGGGCGCGCGGCGCCCGGCCGCGCCCGCGCTGTCGAAAGCCACGCCGGCGCAACTGGTGCAGACGCTGTCGAATCCGAAGGGATGGTGGCGCGACACGGCGCAGCGGCTGCTCGTCGAACGAGGCAACAAATCCGTGGCGCCGGCGCTCAAGACGCTCGCGGGGAGCGCGCCCGACTGGCGGACCCGGCTGCACGCGCTCTGGACGCTCGATGGCCTCGACGCGATCGACGTCGCGCAGGTCGAGAAAGCGCTGACGGACGCGAACGCAGACGTGCGCGCGTCGGCTGTGCGATTGTCGGAGCGCTGGCTCGGCCAGGATCCGGCGTTCGCCGCGAAAGTCCTGAAACTGCAGACCGACAAGAACTGGAACGTGCGGCGTCAGCTTGCCGCGTCGCTCGGTGAGTTGCCGGCGCCGGCGCGCGTCGATCCCGCGGTGGCGATTCTCGTTGGCGACGGCGCCGATCCGATCGTCGTCGATGCCGCGCTCAGCAGTCTGAAAGGCGTCGAGGCGGACGTGCTGGCGCGGGTGTTCCAGGGCAAACCGGCGGCGCCGCCCACCGAAGCCGTCGCGATGTTGACGGCCGCGCTGGCCAAGAGTGGCGACGCTGCCGCAGTGCAGCGAGCGATCGACATCGCCGCGGATGCGGCCCGGCCCGCGTGGCAGCGTACCGCCGTACTCCAGGGACTCGACGCCGGATTGCCGGCGCTGGGCGCCGGCGGCGGCCGTGGCGGGCGCGGCGGCGGCGGTGGAGGAGGCGGCTTGCCAGGGCTCAGCACACCGGGCGGGCGCGTCGCGGTCACCCCAGGACGCGGCGTCTCGCTGCCGGCCGAACCGGCGGCCCTGACGAAGCTTGCGGCCGGAACGGATCCGCTCGCGTTGCTGGCGAGGACCGTCGCGGCGAAGGTGGACTGGCCCGGCCGGCCCGCGCCTGTCGTGACCGCAGCGCCGCTCAACGCCGAACAGCAGAAGCGCTTCGATGCCGGCGCCGAGCTCTACAAGAACATCTGCGCGGGCTGCCACCAGGAAGACGGACGTGGCAAGGAAAAGCTCGGCGGCAACCTGGTGGATTCCGCGTACGTGACCGCGGCCGATGCGACGGCGATGATCCGAATCCTGATCGGCGGCAAGGAGGGACCGATCGGGTTGATGCCGCCGCTCGGCCCCACGTTGAACGACGATCAGATCGCCGCGGCCTTGACGTTCATCCGGCGGGCCTGGGGACACAGCGGCACGGCGGTCGATCCGTTGAACGTGATGGAGGTGCGCGGCTTGAGCAAGGGCCGAACCAAGCCGTGGTCCGATCAGGAACTGCAGACGGCGGGCCGCGGTCGCGGCGGCGGACAGTGACGATCGATCCTTCCATTCCAACCCGCGCGCGGTACGTGACCGTGATGTTCGCGATCCTGCTCGCGATCGTCATGTACATCGATCGCGTGTGCATCTCGCAGGCCGCGTTGTCGATGCGCAACGATTTGGGGCTCACGCAGGTGCAGATGGCGTGGGCCTTCTCCGTGTTCGGCTGGGCCTACGCCTTGTTCGAAGTGCCGGGCGGCTGGCTCGGCGACCGCATCGGGCCGCGCCGCGTGCTGATGCGGATCGTCCTCTGGTGGTCGTTCTTCACCGCGGCCACCGGGTGGGTGTGGAATCTCACGTCGCTGCTGGTCACCCGCACGTTGTTCGGCATGGGGGAAGCCGGATGTTTTCCCAACCTCACGCGGGCATTCGCGACCTGGCTGCCGAAGACGGAGCGTGAGCGCGCTCAGGCGAGCCTCTGGTTTGCGTCGCGCTGGGCGGGCGCCCTGACGCCGCTGCTCGTCGCCTGGGTGCTGACGTTCGTCTCGTGGCGGCGCGCATTCGAGATCTTCGGGGTGCTGGGCGTGGTCTGGGCGATCGCGTTCTACCGCTGGTATCGCGACGATCCGGCGGCCCATCCCTCGGTCAACAAAGCGGAGCTCGCGTTGCTGCCGCCGCGCAGCGAAACCGCGGCGGTGAAAGACGGCACTCCCTGGGCGGTCATTCTCTCGAGCCCGTCGGTCTGGCTGTTGTGCCTCCAGTACGCGTGCCTGGCCTACGGCTGGTGGTTCTACGTCACGTGGCTGCCGACGTACCTCCGGGACGTCCGCGGGCTGAGCCTGATGAAGGGCGCCATCTATGCGGGACTGCCGTTGTTCCTCGGCGGCATCGGCTGCTTTGTTTCGGCTGGCCTCAGCCCATGGCTCCGGCGCTGGACCGGCAGCACCGTCCTCTCCCGCCGCCTGCTCGCGATCACCGGCTTCGTCGGCGCCTCGATCAGCATCATCGTGTTCACGCGCACGCAGGATCCGCTGGGGGCCGTCCTCCTGCTGGGACTCGCGGGGTTCTTCAACGACTTCGTCATGCCGCCGGCGTGGGCCGGCTCGATGGACATCGGCGGCCGCCATGCCGGCACCGTGTCTGGGGCAATGAACATGGCTGGCGGCATCGCCGGCGCCTGCTCCGCACTGGTCGTCGGGTACATCCTGGCCTGGACGAATCAGGACTGGAAGCTGACGTTCTACGTGTCGTCGGCGATCTACATGATCGGCGCCATCTGCTGGCTGTTCCTGGACGCGAGTACGCCGATTGAGACGACGCCTGTGACGAGTGGCGCGGCGACACTCGCGCGCGCGGCGAAGTGATGACTAGGCACAGCCGTCTAGGCTGCCTCCAGCTCGCCATACAATGCCGAAAGCGACGGCGCCGCCCGCGCCGTCCGGAGGAGTCGTCATGCGTAGCGGGGTCGCGCCGATTCTGTCGGCTGGACTGATCGGCATCTGCACCCTGGCCCTCGTTCGCGCGCACGAGCCCGCGCGCGACGGCGGCCAGGGCCGGGGCGCCGCGCCGCCCGCGGCACAGGCGCCGACCGTCCCGCAGATCAGCCGCACGCCGCCCGTCGATCAGGCGGCGCACGATCGCGGCCGGACGCTCTGGGCGATGCACTGCGTGACCTGTCATGGATCGCAGGCGCGCGGCTCGGAGAGCGGCCCGAACATCATCCGCACGCGCACCGTCAACTTCGATCGCGCCGCGAAGCCGGGCACCGTGCTCGGCCCGTATCTGAAGGCGGGGCACCCGACGCAGAGCGGCAAGCCCAGCGCGTCGTTCACCGACGGCGAGGTCGTGGACCTGGCCAACTTTCTCTGGCAGCGCGTCAACGACACGATGCGGGGCGCGGCGGTCTTCACCGTCGGTGACATCGTCGTCGGCGACGCCAAGGCGGGGGAGACCTACTTCAACGGCGCCGGTGGCTGCGCGACCTGTCATACCGCCACCACGCGCAGCCTCGCGGGCATCGCCTCGCGGCTGGCGCCGGTCGATCTGCAACAGCGCATGCTGTTTCCCGGTGGCGGCGGCCGTGGCTTCGGCGGCCGCGGCGCGGCGGGGCGTGGCGCAGCGGGGGCCGGCGCGCCGGCCGGGCCGCCGCCACCGAATCCGAACGCGATCACCGTCACGATTACCCCGGCCTCGGGCCAACCGATCGCCGGCATCCTCGTCGAGGAGAGCGACTTCTTCGTCACGCTGCGCGACGGCGACGGGACCATCCGCGTGGTTCGCCGCGCGCCCGGCATGAAGATCAGCAAGACCAATCCGCTTCAGGCCCACATCGATCTGCTCGAACGCATCACCGACACGCAGATTCACGACGTGGTGGCCTACCTGGGGACACTCAAGTGAAACCACTGGCATTACTCACCGCCGCTCTTGTGATCTCCACGGCGCTCACGGCCCAGCAGCCCGCGCGCCCGTCGGCTCCCGCGTCGACCGGGCCGGCGGGGCTGACGATGGCGCAGATCGAGAAGCCGGCACCTGACGCGTGGCCGACGTACAACGGCGACTACTCGGGACGCCGCTACAGCGCGTTGTCGAAGGTCACCGCCGCGAACGTGAAGCACCTCAGCCTGGCGTGGATTTACGATCTCGCGGGCGGCGGGCAGGTCAAGGCGACGCCGCTCCAGGTCGGCGGCAATCTCTATTTCACGACGCCGAACCACGCCTACGCCGTCGAGGCACGTACCGGCCGCGAGCTGTGGCATTACACGTATTCCCGCAGCCGCGGCGGCATCACGATCGGCAATCGCGGCGTGGCGATCCTCGGCGACACCGTCTATTTCGTGACGACCGACTGCAACCTGCTCGCGCTCGACATCCGCACCGGTACCGAGAAGTGGGCGAAGGAGTTCTGTTCGCTCGAGATGGTGTACTACGGCTCGGTCGCGCCGGTCGTGGTCAAGAACAAGCTGATTTTCGGGCCGAGCGGGGACGACCTGGATCAGCCGGCCTATCTCGACGCGCGCGATCCGGAAAACGGCGAGTTGATCTGGCGGTGGTACGTCACCCCGCAGAAGGCGGGCGACCCCGGGCTCGACACCTGGCCCAACCTCGACATGGCGAAGCACGGCGGCGGCATGACGTGGCAGCCGATCACCTACGATCCCGATCTCAACCTGATCTACGTCACGACGGGAAATCCGCAGCCCGTCGTCGCCTACAAGAATCGGCCGGGCGCCAATCTGTACACCGCGTCGATCGTGGCGCTGAACGCCGACACGGGAAAAATGGTCTGGTATTTCCAGTCGTCGCCCAATGACACGCACGACTGGGACGCGACGCAGACCGCGGTCGTTTTCGACGGCACCGTCAACGGCCAGCCGCGCAAGCTGATCGCGCAGGCCTCGCGCAACGGCTGGTTCTTCGTGCTCGATCGCACCAACGGGAAGGTGGTCGTCTCGACCGAATACATCAAGACCAACTGGGCCCTCGGGCACGACGACGTCGGATCGCCGATTCCAAACCCGGCGAAACGTCCGCAGATCGCCGGCGCATTGGTGACGCCCAACCAGGGCGGCGCGACCAACTGGTTTCCGCCGAGCTTCAGTCCGCAGACCGGATTGTTCTACGTCAATGCCAATCGTGCCTTCAGCGTCTGGTACATCTACGACGCGAGCGACAATCCCATGGGCTGGGGCGGCACCGATCGCGGCGGCTACGCCGAGCAGCCGCAGCTCAAGGCCATTGACTACCGGACGGGCCAGGTTCGCTGGAGCATCCCGCGGTACGGCGGCAACTCCGGGCTCCTCTCGACGGCCGGCAACGTGCTGTTTGGATCGGCGGCCGGCGGCATCGGCGCGTACAACGCCACGACCGGCGAGCCCCTGTGGAACGCGCGCATCGGCAGCTCGGTCAGCAACGGGCCGATCACCTACGAGCTCGACGGCCTCCAGTACGTCATCGCCGGCGCCGGCAGCCGGCTGGTGGCCTTCGTCATGAATCAGTAACACCCAACCTGGCGTTGCTCATCGCCGAACTGCGTCTCGCGCTCGACGATCGGGGCCGGCCGTCACGGTTCATCCGGACGGTGCACGGCTTCGGCTATGCGTTCTGCGGACTGATCGGCGGCGAGTCCGCTGACACCCCTCCAGATCCCGGCACCTGCTGGGTCGCGCCACGCGCCAGTACGAACCGCGACCGGATGGAGGCGACGATTTCGAGGTCACTTCCCGGAGCCGTGATCGGCCGCCCACGCCCCGGCCGCGGCGACGGCTACGGACCAACGAAAAACGCTAGAGACCATATGGACCAGCGAATCTTCGTGGTCAGCGTCACGGTCTGGCTGGGCGAGCCTTCGATAACTAGTTATTTATCAGCGTGTTATGGGGTGACGCTCTGATGACCCCGCTTGGGGACCCAACGGAGGAGCCGGTGGCGCTGAGTCAATTCGAAAGAGAGATCGATGTTACTTCCATCGACAGAAGGCGGTGCTATCCTCTGCCCGATCGGCGCGGGCAGCTCGGAGCCCGCGCGCTTGGCGTTTGCGACCCCGCTCCCCGGGCCGTTCCTTTGCTGGATGGAGAGGAGGGTTTCCATGCCTGCCACTCGACTCCGTCGGTGGAATACGGTCGCGTTCTCGATACTCTGCTGCTGTTGTGTCGCATTCGCGCCTGGCGGCGCCGCTGCCCAGGAACTGTACGGCAGCCTCACAGGCACCGTACAGGATGGGTCCGGCGCCCGGATTGCCGGCGCGACCATTGCGATCGCCAACCGTGAAACCAATCTGACCCTGAGGGCGACGTCGAACGACACGGGCACGTACACCTTCGCCAACGTCTTGCCTGGGATGTATGACGTCAAGGTCACACTTCAGGGCTTCAAAGAATTCGTCAAACAGCAAGTTCCCGTGACCACGGGCGCGATCAGCCGGGTCGATGCGAAACTGGAAGTCGGCCAGCTCACCGAAACGGTGACCGTGCAGTCCGAGACGCAGTTGCTGAAGACGGACAAAGCGGACACCGGCTCGGCCTTCTCGTCAAAGGAAGTTGTCGACCTTCCGCTGCCCGAGTTCCGGAACTACCAGAGCCTGCTCGACCTCGTGCCAGGCTCGACGCCATCGGAGTTCCAGAACGCCGAAATCGATACGCCCGCACGCGCGCTCTCAACCACGATCAACGGCACGAACCGAAACAACAACAGCACCCGCGTGGACGGCGCGACGAATCAGTTCACGTGGTTGCCGCACCACACGCTCTACGTCGCGCCGGCGGAGACGATCGCGTCGGTCAACGTGACCACGGGGAGTTTCTCGGCCGATCAAGGTCTCGCGGGCGGCGCGGCCGTCACGGTCATCACCAAGTCGGGCACGAACCGGCTCCAGGGCTCGGCGTTCGGCTTCTTCACCAATCAGAATCTCCGCGCGCAGACGTACTTCGCGAAGCGCAACAACACGCCCAAGCTGCCGACCGATCACCACATCGATGGCGGCACGCTGGGCGGGCCCATCAAGAAGAACCGGCTGTTCTACTTCGGCGCCTTCGAGGGGCAGTACCGCAACACGGCGGGCGAGTCGATCTACACAGTGCCCACACAGAAGATGCGCAGCGGCGACTTCAGCGAGGCGCTCAACGCCAACGGATCGCTGCAGTTGATCTACGACCCGCGCACGGGCGACATCGACGGACGCGGACGACAGGCCTTCTCGGGAAATAGCATCCCCGCGGACCGCATCGATCCGATCGCCCGCCGGATCAACGAGTTCTACCCGCTGCCGAACGGGCCCGGCAACTCGAGCAACTACTTCAAGGAATTCATCAGCACGTTCGACAGGAACCAGTACGACGTCAAGGTCAACTGGAACCGCAGCCCCACCCATCAGGTGTGGGGGAAGATCGGCGTGATGGATGCGACGGTCAGCAATCTGCAGAAGCTGTCGTTCGACGGTGGAGGCCTGGGCAAAACGAAGACGTGGGTGGCGACGATTGGCCAGACCGTCACCCTCGGTCCGACGCTCGTGCTCGACACGACGTTCGGGTATTCGCTCCTCGACCAATGGGGCTACGGGCCTGACTACGGCAGAAACTACGGGCTCGAACTGGGAGTGCCGGGCACGAACGGTCCGGACATCCGGCAGAGCGGCATGCCGGTCTGGGGCAACGGCATGAGCCCGCAGGGCTCGACGGACAGTTGGAATCCCTACACGCGCTTCGACCCGACCTATACGGTGGCCGCCAACCTGACGAAGCTTTCCGGAGCGCACTCGCTGCGGTTCGGCGCCGCGATCGACTACCAGGCGTTGAATCACTGGCAGCCGGAGTTCGGCGGCACGGGCCCGCGCGGCCGGCTCGACTTCAGCGGGAACCTGAGCGGATTGCGCGGGAGCTCCCAGGCGCCGAATTTCTACAACCAGTACGCGTCGTTTTTGCTCGGGTTGAGCTCGCAGGCGCAGAAGGCCATTCAGTGGGAGGAAATGACCACACGCGAGTGGCGATTCGGTTTCTACGTCGGTGACCGCTGGCAGGTCCATCACAACGTGACGCTCGATTTCGGCGTCCGCTATGAGTACTTCCCGCTCGTGACCCGCGACGCCGGGCGGGGGGTCGAGCGTCTCGACCTCGACACCATGAACGTGCTGCTCGGCGGCGTCGGCGATGTGCCTCGCGATGTCGGACTCAAGACCAGCAAGGCTGACTTTGCCCCGAGACTGGGCATCGCATGGCGCGTGAACCAGGTGACGGTGCTTCGGACCGGATACGGACTGACCTACAATCCGCTGCCGTTCGCGCGGCCGCTGCGCGGCGCCTATCCGCTGACGATCCACAACACCTACGTGAGCCTGAACAGCTGGCAGCCGTACGGCACGCTCGCCAGCGGCATTCCGGAATTCGGCGGGCCGGCACCGAACGAAAGCTCCGCGCCGCTGCCGAACACCGCGACGATGCGGACCCCCGATCCGGAAAACGTCTATCGCGGCTATATCCAGTCGTGGAATGCGTCGATCGAGCGGCGGCTGCCGTTCGACATGTCGATCAACGCCGCCTATGTCGGCACGAAGACCACGCGAGGCTTCGCGAACATCGAGCTGAACGTGTCGCCTCCCGGCGGTGGCGAGCAAGGGCGTGTCTTCTTCGCAGAGTTCCAGCGCACGGCATCGACGACGCTCTTTGGCGGGTGGAACAGAGCGATGTATCACGCGATGCAATTGCAGTTGACCCGTCCGTTCAAGAACAACCTGCTCGTCCGCGGCGCGTACACGCTCGGCAGGACGATGAACATGACCGACGATGACGGCACGGCCGGGTTCGATTACAACGCGCCGGAGGTCTTCGAACGCAACTACGCGCTGGCGGGGTTCGACCGGCGCCACACGTTCACGGTGGCGTCCACCTATCAGCTGCCCTTCGGGCACGGAAATGGCAACAGCGTGGTGGATGCGCTCATCAGGGATTGGCAGGTGAGTGGCTCGGTGGCCGCGTATTCGGGAAGCCCGTTCACGGTGACAGCCAGCAACACGGCGCTCGATCAGCGCGGTAATCTCCAGACGGCCGATCTCGTGGGCGAAGTGACGCGCGTCGGCATCGGACCCGACGAGCCGTACTACGACCCGACGGCGTGGAAGAACGTGACCGAACAGCGCTACGGCAACACCGGCCGCAACCAGTTCCGGGGCCCTGGGTTCTGGACGCTGAACATGTCCGTGTTCCGGACGTTCCCGCTGAGCGGTCGTGCCAAGCTGCAGTTCCGCGTGGAAGGGTTCAGCCTCGCGAACCAGCCGCAGTGGTCGAACCCGGTGAACAGCGTCACCAGCGGCAGCTTCATGCGCATCACGAGCACGCGCGGCGATCCGACAACCGGGGGAGGGGCGCGGTACGTGAGGTTTGGAGTGAGAGTCGAGTTCTGAAAAAGCAGGTTCGACCATGGGACGGGCGGGCGCGGGCCCGCCCTGCTCTGACCGTTGGAGGGGCGGGCTGAAGCCCGCCCCTCCTTCTGAGTTCTGAAACACCATTTCTTTTCCCTGATATCAGACTTCGTAAATCCTGGCATTGTCGAGCCGTACCGTCCCCGGAGGTCTTGATCGCACGAGCGGACCCTTGACTGGTCGTGACGCCGGCCGTGCACTTTCCTGTAGCATCGCTTCGGCTATCGTCACTCGGAGGTTGAGATGTCCCCTCGTCATGCCGTGAAGTCCTGCGGACTCGCCCTGCTCCTGGTCGGCTCGGTTCAGGCACTGCCGGCGCCGCCGCCGACGCAAACCGGAAGCGCATCCGTGCCTGAAGCGCTGTTCGCCGGCCTGAAGTGGCGGCCGGTGGGGCCGATGCGTGGAGGACGCACCTGCACCGGAGCGGGGCACCGCCGTCAGCCGTTCACGTTCTACGCCGCACCGTGCAACGGCGGCGTGTGGAAGACGACCGATGCCGGCACCACGTGGGTCCCGATTTTCGACGACCAGCCCACGCAGTCGATCGGCGCGATCGCCATCGCTCCGTCCGATCCCAACGTGATCTACGTCGGCAGCGGCGAAGGCCTGCACCGGCCCGATCTCTCGGTGGGCGACGGCGTCTACAAATCCACCGACGCCGGGAAGACGTGGACGCACCTGGGGCTTCGCGATGCGCAGCAGATCGCGGAAATCGCGATCGACCCGCGCAATCCGGATCGTCTCTTCGTCGCCGCGCTCGGACATCCGTACGGTCCGAATCCGGAACGCGGCGTCTATCGCTCCACGGACGGCGGCAAGACGTTTACGGCCGTGCTGAGTCGCGGCGAGAACGTCGGCGCGCGCGACGTCGACATCGATCCGTCGAACCCCGACATCGTCTATGCCTCGATGTGGGAAGAGCGTCACGGTCCCTGGGAGAAC
>Ga0111539_10009130_pt1 | contig 12545 bp, 9 predicted proteins | sample RhiMethybrSRZTD1_FD_79667 | JGI IMG/M metagenome (GOLD analysis project Ga0111539, IMG submission 79667) | Populus rhizosphere microbial communities from Tennessee, USA - Rhizosphere MetaG P. TD hybrid SRZTD1 (version 2) (version 2) | ecosystem: Host-associated > Plants > Roots > Rhizosphere >...
CAGCTATTGATCAGACGAGAAAAATTGACCCCCCGGAACCGGCGGATCATATCGCGGCTTGTGGATGGGTGCATTATCACTTACGCGTGCAGATCGTGCAACAAAATAGCTACACAACTGTCAAAAGACCGCCTTGTTCTGACAGTCTGACCAAAGTTTTGTGCTCATTTTGCAATTCTTATGGATCATTCGACAGGTGGTCCCGTCCACCCGAGCAGCGTCAGGAATTCGGCCAGCACCATGGCCGTGGCCCCCCACACTTCCGCTCCCTGCACGACGAGCGTCGGGACGCGGAACATCCGTCCGGCGCGTTCGAGCGTTCGCCAGGCGAACCGCGACGGATCCATGAGTTCGCCGACGGGAACTTCGAGGATGCGCGCGACTTCGCCATCGGAAGGCGCGAGCAATGGACGTTCTCCAACCGTGCCGACAATCGGATGCAGCCGGAAGCCGCTGACGGGGATGTCCACGGGCGTGAGCGGTCCGAGCGTGCGCACGTGCTCGGTGAGCAGGCCGATCTCTTCGCTCGCTTCGCGAAGCGCCGCGTGCTCGAACGTCTCGCCGGCCTCGACGACACCACCCGGCAGTGACACCTGTCCGCCGTGCCGGCCGAGCGTGTCGGCTCGAACGGTCAGGACGAGGTAGGCGAGAGATGAAGAGGGGAAGAGCAGCAGCAGGCCGGCGGCGTCACGAATCCGTGAGGCGGTGATGCCTGGCGGCCACTCTCGCGGCGGGACGGGCGCGAGCTGCCGCTGTGCCTCGAGGCCAGGCAGCGGCCGCGCGAGCGCCGCCTCGAGCTTCGCTTGCGCCTCGTCGAACTGCACGGTGTCAAGCGTAGCGCACCAGCGCGTCCCGCGCGATCAGGGGACGAGCGTCATCTGCGAGCAGCTTGCCGGCGGTCGAGGATATGACGTGCTCGTCGCGCCGCGGGCGATCTCATTCCCGATGACGGCGTAGCCCGCATCGTTCGGATGAAAACCGTCGCTCGAGTAGTTAGCGCGATCGTAGAGACGCGCGTCGCACATCAAGTCGACGATGGCGACGTTTTCCGACGCGAGCCCATTGATCACTGTCGTCGCCATGCGGACCGAGGCACGTTGAGCCGCCTGCCGCTGCGACGGGGAACCGTTGACGAGAAACGGCATGCCCGCAACGTTCGGCACGTTGAGGATTACGTAGCGTGCGTTGGGCGCACCGGATCGCAGCGCGCTCATCAGCCGGTTGAAGTCATCGCTGAAGGCGCGAACCTGCTGGTCGATGTATGCCGTCGGATCGCTGCCGCCCGCGCCGTTGCCGAGTGCAGCGGTGATGATGTTGGTTTCGTTGGCGCCGGCGAAGATGGTGATGAGGGTCGTGTCTCTCGGCACGAACGGGGCTTCCTGATCGATGAAATTGCCGAGCACCGTCCGTCCGGTTTGATTTCCAAGGTCCTGGAAGCCGCGACTGATGACGCCGGTCGGAATGCCGTGGTTCGTGACATTGACCGTGAAGCCCTGGCCGCGGAGGCTGCGAGCGGCGACGAAGGCGTACCCCGTGCCGTTCGGGCAGTCCGTGTACGGTGGACAGATGACGCTCGAGCCGACGCCCGTCACGTCGCTCGCGCCCACAGCCGAGTAGACGATGGTCGATCCTGCCTGCGGCGGACCGCCGCTGCTGGGCTCGGTTGGGCTGTCGGTGCAGCCGGCGACCATGAGCAGCATGGCGACGACCAACGACAAAGCTGTGATCCGCAATTTTGGAGACCGATGCAGCAGACCGAAAATCCCGCCGGCGCCGGGACGGGCGGCACGGGAGCGATTGACTAGAATGACCAGACTCGAGAAGAGCTGCACGTGTCGCTCCTGAGGCTGCCGAGGATCATTGTGACGTCCGTGGCGGCCGGGTTGCTCGCCGTCGTCAATCTCCTGACGCGACGAGGAGAACGTCATCCAATACGTCTGCAGATCGGCGATGAGGCTCCGGACTTCACGCTCGCGGGTTCCGACGGCCGCATGCACCGGCTGCGAGACTCGCGCGGCCGCGAAATAGTCGTGCTCGCCTGGTTTCCGAAGGCGTTCACCGGCGGGTGCGCTGTCGAATGCAGTGCCTTGGGTGCGAGTTCGGCGGCCATCCAGGCGGAGGGTGCCAGGCACTACGGCGTCAGCATCGATCCACCCCACACCATGCAGGCCTTCGCGGCGGCACTTGGCGTCGACTATCCGATCTTGAGCGATCCCGACGGATCCGTGGCCAGGGAGTACGGAGTAGTGGGGCGCACCGGGTTTCCAGGTCGTATCACGTTCTTCATCGGCGCCGACGGCCGGATTCTGCATATCGATCGGCAGGTCCGTCCTCGACAGCACGGCCACGACATCGCTCACTGGCTGGCCGGACATCGAGCACCTCGGCCTTAAAGGATCGTCCGCCCGGCGTCGTAATACTGAGCGCCGGGTTTCAGCAAACGGGGCGAACCCGGCCTCCGCGGGGCGCCTGAGCTCTCCAGGACTGCTGCATGACGCTGCTTGACCGCTTCCGTGCCCAGCCACGACACAAGCACCCAGACGTCGCCGTCCGGCTGGCGTACGTGGCTGAGCTGCCGCTGGAGGATCGCGAGGCCATCCTGTCGATGGCCCGTGAGGATGCCGAGCCGAAGGTGAGACGTGCCGCCGTCGCCAAAGTCTTGGATCCTCTGCCGCTGTCAGAAATTCTGAAGTCTGACTCGGATGAATCGGTACGAGCCCGGGCCCTTGAAATGCTGCGGGACCTGGCGCTCGAGGCGTTCGAGGGGGCTGGCGAAGTTGAAGCGCGGGCCGCGGTCGATACTTTGACGGACCCCCGGACACTCGGGCAGATCGCGAAGAGTTCCGCCCGCGACTCAATCGCACTTCGCGCTCTGGCTCATGTCAGCGATGTCCGGACGCTCGGGTCGATCGCCCGTCATGCGGCCAGCGAGGCCGCGCGGCTCAGTGCCCTCCGAGCGTTGAGCGATCGTCATGAGCTCGCCGAGATCCTCGCTGTGGCCTTGAACGGCGAGCACAAGGACGCCGCGGCTGGTGCGGTCGACCTTCTGCAGGATCGACACGAACTCGAGCACGTCGCCGCTCGGAGCAAAAACAAGAACGCGATCAAACGCGCCCGCATCCTTCTCCGTGAAATGGAGGAGCGCGCGCAGGAAGCCCTGACCCCCATGTCTACCGACGCCCTGCTCGACTCGACGACCACCCTGCCCGAGGTCACGGCCAGTCCGGCACTTGCCCCGGAGCCCGTGGTCAGTGATGCGGACCGCCTCGAAACCGAGCGTCTCGAAGCGGAATCCCGTCAGCGCGCGGCCGAAGAGGAAGAGGCCAGGCGGTCGGAGCGCGAGGCTGAAGCCGAACGGACACGCCAGGCCGCCGCCGATGAAGCGGCTGCGCGGAGCGCCGAACGACAGGCGAGGCTCGCGCAGATCAGCGACGAAGCGGCCTCGGCCGCCGAGCTCGAGGATCTCGCGGCGTCGCGCGCCAAGTTCACCGTGTTGCGGCAGGAATGGACGGCCGCCGAGCCAGCCGTCGACGAGACCATTACCGCCCGTTACGCGTCGGCCGAGACCCGTCTGGCAGCCCGCGAAGCAGCGGCGCACGAAGCGGATCTCCGCGCGCGCCGCGAAGGCCTCGCCCGCATGCACAACCTGCTCGGCCGGGTCGAACAACTGGCCGCAAAGCCCGATGTCTCGCTGAAGGCGGCCGACCGCGCGTTGCGCGATGTTCGCGCGGCCCTCTCGGCGATTCCACCGCTGCCGAACAAGGCTGACCATGATGACGTGTTGACGCGCCTGAAAGCGATGATCGACGCGCTCACGCCAAAGGTCAACGAGCTGCGCGAGGTCGATGAGTGGCAGAAGTGGGCGAACGTCACGATCCAGGAACAGCTCTGCGCCAAGATGGAAGCGCTGAGTGCGCTCGAAGATCCGGAAGCGATCGCGCGTGAGGTGCGTGAGCTGCAGCAGCATTGGCGCGCGGCCGCCGATGTTCCGCGCGACAAGGCCGACGCGCTCTGGCGCCGCTTCAAGGCGGCGCACGACGTGGTGTGGACCCGGTGCGAAACCCACTTTGCCGAGCAGGCGCAGGTTCGCGCCGAGAACCTGGCGAAGAAAATCGCGCTGTGCGAGCAGGCGGAGTCGATGGCCGAGTCGACGGCGTGGATTCAGACGGCCGATACCATCAAGAAGCTTCAGGCGGACTGGAAGACCATCGGTCCGGTGTCCCGCGGGCGCGAGAAGGCCATCTGGGACCGTTTCCGGACGGCGTGCGACCGGTTCTTCACCCGCCGCCACGACGATCTGGTGCAGCGAAAAGGCATCTGGGCGGAGAATCTCGCCAAGAAGGACGCCTTGTGCGCGCGCGCCGAAGCGCTCGTCGAGTCGACCGACTGGGACACCGCCGCGGCGGAAATCAAGCGTCTCCAGGCCGAATGGAAGATCGTCGGGCCGGTCAAGAAGAGCCGTTCGGAAGCCATCTGGCAGCGCTTCCGGTCGGCGTGCGATCGATTCTTCGAGCGCTACGGGCAGCGCCACGATCAGGCGCGTGCCGAGCGCGTCGCCGCCCGCGAAGCCATTTGCGCCGCGCTCGAAGCGCTCACGCCGGGCGAGGACGTCGCCGAGCCGCCGGCCGATCTGCTGGCGACGGTTCGTGGACTGCGTGGAAAGTGGCAACAGGAGATTGCGGCGCGTGGCGTCGACCCCGAGCGCGCCCGTGCGCTCGATGCGCGCTTCGGCGACGCCTTCTCGAATCTTCTCGCGCGCTGGCCGGCCGTCTTCAATGGCACCGATCTCGATCCCGACGCCAACCGCAAGCGCATGGAGGCGCTCGTCAAGAAAATCGAAGACCTCGCTGCGTCGCTGAACGGTCCGGCCTCTGCTCCAGATGCCAACCTGTCGCCCGCCAATCGTCTCGCGGCGATGCTGAAAGAGGCTCTGGCCGCCAATACGATTGGCGGCAAGGTGGAGGACGACAGCCGCTGGCGAGCAGCGGCCGAATAAGTCCGTCATGCGCAGGCGGCATGGTCGCGCCTTGGGCCCGTCCCGGATGCGATCCGTCGGCAGCTGGCCGATCGATTCCAGCGCGCCTCGCGGAAGATTTCCGAGCGCGCCGAAAGCAGTGCCCGGCCGGGCGGCGGTCAGGTGCGGCCGAACCGCCCGTCAGGCGGCGGTGCGCCGCGGCCATCACGGGACGCCGCGCCGGAGGCGCGCCGTGAACCCGTGACGTCGCAAAACTGAGTCGCCTAGTTGATCTTCAACAGCTCGACATCGAAAACGAGCATGCCGTACGGCGGACTCTGACCTTTGTAGGCGAGTCCCTCGGGAATCCAGAAGCGCGTCTTCTCGCCTTCGACCATCAACTGCACACCCTCGGTCCAGCCGGCGATGACGTCTCCCAGCGGGAACGTCGCCGGCGAGCCGCGCAGGACCGAGCTGTCGAACAGCTTGCCGTCGGTCGTCCAGCCCGAATAGTGAACCGTGACCTGATTGCGCGCGCTGGGATGGCGAGTTCCAGTTCCGGGTTTGATGACCTTGAATGCCAGGCCGCTGCCCGTCTTCTTCGCATCTGAGGGCGGCGCCTTGACGTCAGGTGGCGCTTGTGTCGGCGAGGCCGTGTACGACAGAAGCTCCACGTCGAATACGAGCATGCCTTTCGGGTCGCGCTTGCCCTGATACGCCAACGCTTCCGGAATCCAGAAGCGCCGTGATTCGCCGGCAACCATCAGCTGAACCCCTTCGGTCCAGCCGGCGATGACGCGATCGAGTGGAAACGTCGCGGGCTCGCCGCGAGCGACCGAGCTGTCGAACATCTTGCCGTCGGTCGTCCACCCTGTGTAATGGACCGTCACGAGATCCGTTCGGCCGGGATGTGCGGATCCGGTGCCTGGCTTCAGCACGCGAGACGCGAGTCCTGAGCTCGTCTTGGTGGCATTCGACGGTGCGGCGGCGACATCGGCGGGTGCTGGAATCATTTTGGGTGGTGTTTGTCCGAACGCGGTCGCCGCGGCGGCGAGCCAGGCCACGGCCACGAGGGTTGAGATGAATCGCATCGGCATCCTTTCGCTGCCTATTCTATGTCGGAGCGAATATCCATTCGAGCAATCGTCCCGCCGCGCAATTCGTAGACGTGCTGCACGTATTGATCCTTCAGCAGCGAACCCGATAGATCCCGAACGAGCTGGTGGACCGTCACCACGACCTTGCCGTTATCGTCCGCGACGACATTCGTCGGATTCACCGTCGGGCTGACGGCGATGAACTGCTGCTCCCAGTAGGCCCGAACGGCTTCGTGGCCGTGCAACCGGCCGCCGTCAATCGCGTTCGGCCAATCGATGTCGACGGCCAGCTGACTCAAGACCGTATCGATGTCGCGCGCGTTGAACGCCCCGTACAACTGCACGAAACGCGCGGCAGCCGGCGCCGTCAACTGATAGCGCAGCGCACCGGAGGGGCATCGTTCGATGGCGGCGGCGACGGCTCCGGGCGCCGCGAGCCCGGGCATGATCCACCGTCGTCGGTGCACATCGAAGACGTTGGGCAGCGTTCGGACGCAGATGCCGGAGTGCTGGCACACGTTCGGATCGAATGTCACCGTGATCTGGTCGGCTTCGTAGATCTGGAGTCGTTTTTCCACGTTCATTTCGGCGGCGTCGACCGTCGTTTGGCCGTGACCTGTATCTCAATCTTCATGCGCGGATCGGCCAGGCCAGCCGAAATCATCGTCGCCGCGGGACGGATCGCGCCGAAGTATCTGCGGAGCACCGGCCAGCACCGTGGGAAGGTGTTGGCATCAGGCAGAATGTAGATGACGCGGACGACGTCCGCCAAGGAAGCTCCGGCTTCGATGAGCGCGGCCTGGATGTTGCGCAGAGACTGATCGGTCTGCTAGGCGAGGTCGTCCGAAATGGTCATCGAGCCATAGTCGAAGCCGGTCGTGCCCGATACGAAGATCCAGTCGTCGTCGACGACCGCCCTGGAGTAGCCGATGTCGTGTTCGAACGTCGAGTTCGAGCTGATCAACCGTCTGCCCATAATGGCCTGTTTTACCGCCGGGATCCGGCCAGCCGCTCGAGCTTCTGCTTGAGCGCCTCGAGACGCTGGCCAGCCTCACCGAGCTTGCCTTCGGCGGTCAGCCGCTGATACTCGGCGAGATCGCGTGCCGCCTCGGCGATGAGCGCCGCGTCGGGGGTCAAATCCGAACCGGCGGGCGGCGGCGATGGCGTCGCGGCGACGCCGGCGAGTGTTTCCGGCGCTGTCGGCAGGCGCGGCGGCGCCTTGCCGAAGAGCGCTGCAAGGGCTGCGTCGAACGTCGGGCCGTACGCCAGCTTGTCCTGCAGGGCAAGGACGACAATCCGCAGTTCCGGCATCGGACTCCGTTCGGCCTGGAGGTAGATCGGCTCCGCGTACAGGAGCGCCCGGCCGATCGGCATCACGATCAGACTGCCGCGCCGGACATTCGATCCTTGTTGGTTCCACAGCGAGAGTTGCGCCGAGAGCTGCGGATTCTGATCGATTCGCGCTTCAATCTGCAGCGGCCCGTCGACCAGCCGGTTCTTAGGAAAGTTGAACACCATCACCGACCCGTAGTGCGGCTCGTCGCTGCGGCCGGCAATCCAGCCGATCAGATTGTTGCGATTGAGCGGCGTGAACGGCAGCATCTCGATGAACTCGACGCTGCGTTCGCCAGGCAGCTTCATCAGAATGAAGTTTGGCTCCATCAGCTGCGCCGCCTGCTCGCGGCGGTCGTTCATCGTGACTTCGGCGGCGACGCTCCACACGTCTTCACGGTTGTAGAAGATGGCCGGATCGGTGATGTGGTACAGCCCGTAGACCGCCGCCTGCATTTGCAGCATCAGCTCCGGGTACCGGACATGAGCGCGGATATCGGCAGGCAGTTCGTCGCGGTTCTTGAAGAGCGTGGGGAACAGGGCGCGATACGCCGCGATCACCGGATCTTCGTCGTCGAAGACGTAGAAGCTCACCGTCCCGTCGTAGGCATCAACCGCGACCTTCACGCTGTTGCGCATGTAGTTGATCGGCCGTCCTTCCAGGCGGTAGTGGCGCGAGTACGGATAGGAGTCCGATGTCGTGAAGCCATCGAGCAGCCAGGTGAGGCGGCCGTCCGCGCCAAGCACGATGTACGGGTCCGGATCGAGCGTCAGGAACGGCGCGATCGCCGACACCCGTCCGCGGATGTTCCGGCGCATGAGCAGACGGCTCTCCGGGGTGATGTCGTCGCTGAACGGCAGGCGGGTCAGGTCGCCACGATCGATCGCGATGAGCAGTCGGCGCAGGAAGCCGCCGAGGACGATGCCGCCGGTGCCCTCGTAGGACGTGACGTTGTTGGTCTCGCCCTGTGGGTAGTTGAATTCCTGCTGTCGCGTCTTGACGTAGACATCGGTGTTGGTCAGCTCGCCGAAGTAGATCTCCGGCCGGGTCACCTGAATGTCCGGCACGGTGGACTGCACCGGCATGTCGCGCACGATGAGGTCAGGCAGGCCTTCGGGGGTGAACCCGTTCACCGGGTTCATCGTGATGCCGTAGCCGTGCGTGTAAACGAGGCGCTCGTTAATCCAGTTGCGGCTGCTCTCGGGGAGGCGATCGATGTTCAGTTCGCGCGTGGCGAGCATCACCTGGCGGACGGTTCCGTTGATCTTGTAGCGATCGATGTCGATGTCAGGAAAGTCGTAGTAGGTCCGGATTTCCTGAATCTGCCGCAGCGTGTCCTGCAGCGCCCGCCAATCCCACAGGCGGATGTTCTCGAGCGTATCGCCGTTGTTGGCGGCGTCGACGGCGTCGACGCCCGTTTCAGCGGGAAACGCCTTCGGCTCGACGCGATCGAGCGCGAAAGCGCGGCGGGTCAGCGCGATGTTGTGTGCGATGTACGGTGTCTCCCGAACGAGTTGGTTCGGGCGCACGATGAATCCGGCGACGTACCAGCTCGCCACACTGACGAGGATGTAGCCAGCGACTGCCGGCATGACGGCCGCGGCCAGAGTCGTCAACTGCGGCCGGAGGACGGCGCCGAACCCGGCGATGAGCGCTCCCGCCGCCAGCAACGTCGCGACGATCAACCAGCCGTTGAGGGTGATGTGTGCGTCGGTATAACCAATGCCGGTGAAGATGGTGTGATCGGCGTACACAAGGGAGAAGCGCCGGAGATACAGCCGCACCGCCATCGCGAGCAGGACGCAAGCGAACGTGGCGCACACACCACGCAACAGATCGGCCGGTGCCTGGACCCGCCGCCGCCCCTCCAGCACGCGTGTGCCGCTCGCGACGACGGCCAAGGCGGCGGCGGCAATCAGCGAGACGAAACTGAGCGTCGTCAGCCAGCCGGACAACAACTGCAGGACCGGGAGCGTGAACAGGTAGAACGACAGCGGCCGGCCAAAAATCGGGTCGGCAGCCGCCTCCGTCGCAGCAGCCGATCCAAGTGAGTCAGCGCCACGCCAGTACAGGGCAAACGTCGGCCACTCGGCCGACATCGCGAGTCCAGTGACGAAGGCGATGGCCAGCGCCGCGCCGAGGCCCATCAGACGGATGACCGGCTCCACAGGCAGTCGAAGCGGCTGCCCGTTGACGAGAATCGTGCCGCCGCCCAACTCGCCGAGGTGAGCCGGCTTGAGGGCGGCAAAGGTGCCCGACAACGCCGCGCCGGTGACGATCGCAAAGAGAAGGAAGATCCGCGCCTGAAACGTCAGCGACGTCCAGAACACGTCGGAAAAGCCGAGAGAGGCGAACCAGAGGGAGTCGACGTAGTACGACAGCGCTGTGCCGCCGCCGAGAACGATGACGGCCAGCGTTGAAAGCGCTACCACGCGACCGATCCGCCTTCGGCGAGGAGGCGGCCAGTCGATCGTCGTCACCCTTGAATTATAGGCCGGGCCGTGAAGGCTGAGTGACCGCGACGACCGGCGACACGCCGTTGTCCTTCATTCCGTAAGCCTGCTCGACCGCACCAGCCTCGGTTAGCCCATTTCCGGCCAGGCCGGCATCGCCGTTCCGGGGAGTCCCAGCCGCATCCTGCGTCGAAGGTCCTCGTCAGGTCGTGAGCACGATTTTGCCCAGCGCGCCGGCGCTCAGCACAGCCTCGTGCGCGGTCGGTGCGTCGGCGAGCGAAACTTCGCGGCCCACGACCGGGTTCAGCGCGCCATTCTCGAGTCCAGCGACGAGCGCCATGTGCATTGCGGCGAGCTCGGAGGGTCCGGCGTTGAACAGGGTCATGCCGAGAATCGCCGCGTCGCGCGGAAACGTCTGACGCGGGTCGATCTCGACGCGGCCACGGGTGCCGATCATCACCACGCGCCCGTTGCGGGCGAGGACGCCGAGATCCTTGTCCAGATTGATGTGTGCCGCCATTTCGAGAATCAAATCCACGCCGCGGCCGTTGGTCGCGCTCATCACCGCCTCGAGATAGTTGGCCTCGCTGTGATTGATGGCGACCTCCACACCGTGATCGCGCAGGAGCTGCAGCCCTTTGTCGGTGCCGCCGCTGCCGAACACGCGCATGCCGTGTGCACGAGCCAGTTGGACGGAGGCGATGCCCACGCCGCCAGTGGCGCCGTGCACGAGCACCGTTTCACCGGGGCGCGCGTTGGCGCGAATGAAGAGCGACCGGTAGGCCGTCAGGTACGGCACGCCCAGGGCGGCGCCCTGCGCAAAGCTTATCCGCGCCGGCAGTCGATGCAGCATCGCCGGACTGCACAGAGCGTACTCGGCGTAAGTGCCGGCGCCGAGCAGGGCGACATTGTCGCCGGCGATGTACACACGATCTCCCGCACGCAGTCCGCTGACGCTGGCACCGACCGACTCGATTTCACCCGCGCCGTCGCTGCCAGGCGTGTACGGAAGCGGCGGCTTCCGGGCATATGTCCCGGTTCTGGCGTACGCGTCGACTGGATTCACTCCAGCCGCTGCCACGCGTACGAGCACGTCGTTAGCGCCGGGCTTCGGCGTCGGGACATCTTCCAACTTCATGACCGAGGGACTGCCGAACTCCCGCACGACGATGGCACGCATGGAGCCGATGCTATCATGAGAAATTCATGTCGATCGTCAGGCTCCACAAGACGGTGGGCGTCAAAGTCGGGCGCGTGCAAGTCGGCGGCGGCGCCCCGATCGTCGTCCAGTCGATGACGATGACCGACACCACTGATGCGCGTGCGACGGCCGAGCAGTGCGTCGCGCTCGCAGAAGCTGGATCGGAGATGGTGCGGGTAACCGTCAACGTCCCCGATGCCGCAGCCGCCGTGCCAGAGATCAAGCAGCGGATGCTCGACGCCGGCTGCGATGCGCCGCTCATCGGCGACTTTCACTACAACGGCCATCTACTGCTCACGCGATATCCGGCTTGCGCGCACGCGCTCGATAAGTACCGCATCAATCCCGGTAACGTCGGCACCGGACGCCGGCGTGACGAGCAGTTCGCGACCATTTGCAAGGTGGCCTCCGACAACGGCAAGCCCGTCCGCATTGGCGTGAACGGCGGGTCCCTCAATCAGGAGCTCGTCGTCGCCAGGATGCAGGAGAACACCGACCGCGATCTGGGCCTGACCTCAGAACAAATCATCAACGAGTGCATGGTGCTGTCGGCCGTCGAGTCGACGGCGCTGGCGCTCGAGAGCGGACTCGGTAAAGACCAAATCATCATCTCGTGCAAGACGTCGCGGCCGCGCGATCTCATCGCCGTGTATCGCGAGCTGGCGCGTCGGACCGATCAACCACTGCACCTCGGCTTGACTGAGGCTGGCATGGGGACCAAAGGGCTCGTCTGGTCGGCGGCGGCCATGGGTGTCCTGCTCGAGGAGGGCATTGGCGACACGATTCGCGTTTCGCTTACGCCACGCCCTGGCGGCGACCGGCGCGAGGAGGTGTACGCGGCTTGCGAACTGTTGCAGTCGCTCGGTCTGCGGTCATTCTCGCCGAGCGTCACCGCGTGCCCGGGTTGCGGCCGTACCACCAGCACGACGTTCCAGGAGCTGGCCGAGCGGGTGCAAGGCTACGTTCGCGACCGGATGCCGGAGTGGAAGACCCGGTACGAGGGCGTCGAGACGATGACCCTGGCTGTCATGGGCTGCGTGGTGAACGGACCCGGCGAATCCAAGGCGGCGAATATCGGAATCAGCCTGCCCGGGACCGGTGAGGAACCCAGCTGTCCGATTTACATCGACGGACACCACGTCAGGACGCTTCGCGGCAGTTATGACGAGCTCGCCGAGGAGTTCCAGCGGCTCGTCGACGACTACGTCGAAAGCCGCTACGCCCCACGCGCCGCACGATGACCGTCGCGTCCGCCGAGGTCCTCCGATCCACGCTGCACCGCGTGTGGGGCTTCGCGGATTTCCGACCACTTCAGCGGGAAGCGATGGACGCGGTTCTCCAGGGCCGCGACAGCGTGGTCATCATGCCCACCGGCGGCGGCAAGTCGCTGTGCTTCCAGGCGCCCGCACTCGTCGATCCCCCAGAGGCACCCGCCGGCAACTCCTCCCGCCGGGGATTCGCGCTGATCGTGTCTCCGCTCATTTCGTTGATGAAGGATCAGGTCGAC
>Ga0111539_10009132_pt1 | contig 12543 bp, 10 predicted proteins | sample RhiMethybrSRZTD1_FD_79667 | JGI IMG/M metagenome (GOLD analysis project Ga0111539, IMG submission 79667) | Populus rhizosphere microbial communities from Tennessee, USA - Rhizosphere MetaG P. TD hybrid SRZTD1 (version 2) (version 2) | ecosystem: Host-associated > Plants > Roots > Rhizosphere >...
AGTAGGCGCACCCATTGATCTGGGACACGCGCAGGTACACGAGATCGATCAGCCGCGAGGCAAGCCCCGACTGGCGAATGTATCCGTAGACGGCGCCGAGTGCCTTCATCCCGGCCGGCGACACCGCGTTGTAGTTCATCCGCTGCGACATGATGCGCGTCCTTCTGTGCTGCTCTTGATCAGTGAGCGGGCCGAAGTGATCGGAATGCTGCACGGAGTTCGGTCGCGAAGAGGTCCGGCTGTTCCCAGGCGGCGAAGTGGCCGCCCTGGTGGGCCTCGTTGAAGTAGACAAGGTTGCGATAAGCGCGCCGGGCCCATGTCTCCGGGGCGCGGTAGACCTCGTGCGGGAAGACGGTGATGGCGACGGGAAGCGAGATCTCGGCGGTCTTCTGCGCTGTCGCGAGAACAACGCTCTGGCCGGCGGTCTCCCAGTACAGGCGCGCCGCCGAAGTCGCCGTGTTCGTCAGCCAATACAGCGTGATGTTGTCAAGGACATCGTCTCGATTGAGCCGCCGCGCGGGTTCGCCGTTGTTGTAGTCGAAGATCCAGGCCGCAAGGCCAACCGGAGAGTCCGCCAGAGCATAACCGAGCGCCTGCGGCCGCGTGCCCATGATGGCGCCGTAGGCGCGGTACTTTTTGAAGAATGTGTCCAGCGAGTCGAACGCGGCGCGTTCCTTGTCGGAGAGCCCAGCCGGCGCGGGGCCGCCGCCGGCAAGCGCCACCGCTACGTCGGAAGGGACCGTTGCCGGCAGGTTGATATGGATGCCGAGCAATCCGGCCGGCGTCTGACGCGCCATCGCGCTGGAAACGGGGGTCCCCCAGTCGCCGCCCTGGGCGACGTAGCGGGAATACCCGAGGCGCTTCATCAGTTCCGCCCAGGCGCGGGCAATACGGTCGGGATTCCAGCCCGTACCCTTCGGCTTGCCGGAGAAGCCGTAGCCGGGCATCGATGGGATCACGAGATGAAAGGCATCCGATGCGTTTCCGCCGTGCGCCGTGGGATTGGTGAGGGGATCGATGATCTTCAATTGCTCGATGATCGAGCCGGGCCATCCGTGCGTCACGATGAGAGGCAGCGCATTGTCGTGCTTCGAGCGGACGTGAATGAAGTGAATGTCGACCCCGTCGATCCTGGTCAGGAACATGGGGAGCGCGTTCAACCGCGCCTCCACCTTGCGCCAGTCGTAAGCGGTGCCCCAGTAGCGCATCACCTCCTGGAATTTCCCGAGTTGCGGTCCCTGCGATCCGTCGATGACGGTCTCCTGATCCGGCCAGCGGGCCGCGGCGATGCGCCGGCGAAGGTCGGCGAGGTGCGCTTCGGGGACATTGACGCGGAAGGGGCGGATGGCGTCCCCGGCGGACTCGGCAGCCAGCTGTGACGGGAACAGGCTGGCGGCAGTCGCGACAGCGATGCCCATCGTTGCCATGCCCAAGACCCGGCGACGATCCTGGTCGATCATTTCAGGGGTAATGGCCATGGTCCTCTCCTGGTTTTCAATAGGTGTTTCTGTTGGGTTTGCCCTGTGACAGGCTCCTCAGGCCGCAGGGTGCCCGTGGCTAGGCGCTCCGCTGTTGGCGTTGACGAAGGCTGTAGCGCGGGGCCGCGATGGCACTGGAAACCTTGCTCGACATCGCGCGGCGCGCGGCTTCGTAGCGATCCCATTCCACTTGGTTGGCCAGTGACGGGATGGTCACGGTCTCCCCGAGGTCGAGGCCCGCCAGAGCGGCATCGACCAGATCGTCGACCGACATCACGATCTCGGTCGGGAGTTGGTGAACCGGCATGCCGGCGATATCCCAGAACTCCGTTGCGGTGGCGCCCGGCAAAACCGCTTGCACGCGGACGCCCTTGTCGGCGAGTTCGTGAACGAGGGACTGCGTGAACGCGAGCACGAAGGCTTTCGTGCCGCCGTAGACGCCGTTCAGACGTTCGGGCGCGATCGCGACGATCGACGAAACATTGATGATTGTGCCGTTGCCTCGCTCGACGAACGTCGGTGCTGCCGCATAGGTGAGGCGCGTCAACGCCACGATGTTCAGACGGATCATGTCCTCCATCTTGTCGACGTCGGAGGCAACCAGAGGATCGGTGGCACCAACGCCCGCGTTATTCGCCAGCACAGAAATGCTGGCGTTGCTCCGCAGGATGTCCTCAACACGGCGCAGGTTCGCCGGGGACGTGAGATCGGCTTTGATGCTGTCCACCTTCCGGCCGGTCTCGTTCGCAATCCGGCGCGCCAGGGACGCAAGCCGGTCCCCGTTTCGGGCGACAAGAATGAGGTCATGGCCGCGCTTCGCCAGGCGATCGGCATAAGTTGCGCCGATACCGGTGGACGCGCCGGTGATGAGGGCGGTGCCTTTGGTCTGCTTCTCGTTCATATCGGTTTCCTGCGGTCGGTCGTTTCCGTTGCCTTGGTCCTTCAAGTAGACCCTTCCGATATTCTTGGGTATCTGGCAAAATCGAGATGCATCCTTCCAAGAAATGGAAATATCCATGGATCGGTTCGAGGCCATGTCGGTCGTGCTGGCGGTTGCCGAAGCCGGTAGCCTCTCGGCTGCGGCGCGTCAGTTGAAAGCGCCGCTCGCGACCGTGAGCCGGAAGGTGTCCGAGCTCGAGGCGCACCTGCAGACCAAGCTGTTCAACCGCTCTAGCCGCGCGCTTGCGCCAACGGACGCGGGGCGGTCCTACATCGCCGCCTCGAAGCGAATCCTCGCTGACGTGGCCGAAGCCGAGCGCGCTGCCCGCGGCGAATACACGACGCCGCGCGGGGATCTGACTGTGTCGACCCTTGTCGCCCTCGGTCGTCTGCACCTACAGCCGGTTGTGGCGGAGTTCCTGGCGGCGTTCCCGGAGGTCGACGTTCAGCTCAGCTTGCAAGATCGGCCGGTGAATCTCCTGGAGGAGCACGTGGACGTCGCGCTCCGCATCGGTACTCTCGCCGACAGCAGCCTGATTGCGGTGCGGGTAGGCGAAATCTCCCGCGTCGTCTGCGCCAGCCCGACCTATCTGAAAGCTCGCGGAACGCCCGAAACGCCTGACGACCTCTCCGCTCACGACTGCATCAGCTATCCGCCAATCCAATCGCCAACCACGTGGAGATTCGAACGAGACAAGACCCAGTATGTCGTGCCGGTTCGGTCGCGGCTCGTCGTGAGCAATCTTGAGTCGGCCTGTGATGCTGCGCGCGCAGGCATCGGGATCACCGTGGCGTTCTCCTATCACATCGCCGAATCGATCCAATCCAGAGAGCTGGTTCCGGTGCTGCAGGATTTTCAGCCGCCATCGCAACCCGCGAGTTTCGTGTATTCGCCGAACCGCTTCATGCCGGTCAAATTGCGTGCCTTCCTCGATTTCACGCTACCGCGTCTCAGGGCACGCCTCGCCGAGGTGCAAAAGGGTGTCGCGCCGCGTGGACGGGTAAAAGCGTTCTGACTCTTTAACCACGGCTCAGACACATCGCGAAGCCCACGGTCTCACACACGCACATAACCTATCGACGGGAATCATGATGGTTCGGATTGCGTATTCGGCAGGCAGAGTACGCCATTCGCAATGGTCCACTGTGCAGCCGGAACCGTCGAGACCGCCGCGATCGGTCCGGTGGAGCCGCGCCCGCGCACCTTATTGGAGCGTCGCGCGTGCCACGTGGAGGAAAAGGCCCGGGCAAGGATGACGACCCGCCCACGCTAAAGGGGCGAGACTCTATGCGGACGTCCTCGCCTGTTCCGACGGTGGCACGGGGCACCGGACGCTTGCAATTCGCAATAATACCTACATTCGACCCAACCCACGGCACATATCGCCGGAGCTGCTTGAGCGTGGCGAGCGAGTCTTCTGGCATCCGAGGCGTGGGCTGATCATGGCGCGCTCCTTACCGAGAACGAAGCGTACCCACTTCGTGCGGTGGTCAGGCGAATTGAAACGGCTCGGCGCGGGGGTGCCGCCCCGCGCCAAGCCTGAGGAGGCGGTTCGTAGAGGGCAAAACCGCCGACGGCCATTTTGCACGTCACGTCAATGCAAGCTATGGGCAAAACTACCCACATCCAAGCGTCCGCAAGGGCCCCCTAATTTCGACATCGAGGCGCTCCAGGCCCGGAAAATACCTACCCATACTCTGCGCAAGCCGCGAGCCGCTCGCGCCAGCTACATGAGCGCGGCGTTGATCCACAGATGAGTGAGGATGCTAGCCACATAGCCGAGCGCGATGGCCCAGGCCCATCGAAGATGGTTGATAAACGTGTAGTGGTTGCGCACGAGTCCCATCAGAGCCACGCCCGCGGCCGTGCCGATTGACACAAGGCTGCCCCCGACACCGGTGCTCAGCGTGACAAGCATCCACTGGCCGCTCGACATGTCGGGATTCATGGTCAGCACCGCGAACATCAGCGGAATGTTGTCGAACGCGGCGCCCAACACACCGATTGCGATGTTGGCGACGGTCGGTCCAAGATCGACATAGAGATAGCTAGACAAAAGCGCGAGATACCCGGCGACGCCAAGTCCGCCGACCGCGAAGATGATACCGAAGAAGAACAGCAGCGTATCCCACTCCACCCGCCTCATCTCCCGCAAGGAGTCGAACGCCATGTCGCCGTCGGCGCGGCGGCGCCCGATTCGCTGGAGTAGGTAGCTGTACATTTGCAGGTATCCGAGACCCAGCATCATCCCGAGCACGGCCGGCAGCTTGAGAAAGCTCTTGAAGGAGACGGCCGTTGCGATGGTGGCGGCGAACAACCCGATCACTACGACCGCGCCCGGCTTCATTTTCCTGGTGGAGGTCGCCGGCTCAGGCACTCCCTTCGGCACGCTGAAATGCATAAGCGTTGCTGGCACAAGAAAGTTCACCAGCGCCGGAAGGAAGAGATGGAAGAATTCCAGAAACTGCAGCTTGCCCTTCTGCCAGACCATCAGCGATGTGATGTCGCCGAACGGCGAGAAGACCCCACCCGCATTGGCCGCCACCACGATGATGATGCAGCCCATGACGATGAACCGGTAATTGTTGACCCCGACGGCCACCACCACCGCGCCCATGACGAGCGCCGTGGTCAGATTGTCGATGATGGGACCGAAAACGAATGCGAGCCCGCCGACCAACCAGAAAAGCTGGCGATAGGAGAGCCTCAGATTGACGAGGCTGGTCCTCAGCGCCTCGAACACGCGTCGCTCCTGCATCGTGTTCACATATGTGATCGCCACCACGAGAAACAGCATCAACTCGCCGTAGTCGAGGATCACATGCTTGGCCGCAGCTTCGAGCGTGGCACTCTGGCCATGCAAAGCGTAGACAAGGCCAAGCAGCCCCCAGATGAGCCCAGCTCCCAGCAAGACGGGTTTCGACTTGCGCAGTTGAATGACCTCTTCGACGGCGACGAGGCCATAGGCGGCAAAGAAGATGAGGAGCGCCAGATAGCCGAAGGGATGCCGCGTCAGGTCGATGAGCGCCGCCTCCTCCTGGGCATGGAGTGGCAAGGGTGCCGACACCAGCAAGGCAAATGCCGCAGCAGCCAGCAGCCACGGCCGTCCGGAGAAACGCGAATTCATCGCACCCGCCGTCGGCGAAATCCGAACGCCATCATCGCCGCAGGCCGAGGGTGGAAGCGAATCTGGCCCGATCCAGTGGCGAGTGCGACCAGCCATGCGACCCCATGAAAGACGGTGTGGGTCATGCGCCTCCTTGTTGCGGTCAAGCACGGTTGGGTAGGATAGGCGAACTCTTTAGAGACGCCGCTCCGACGCGAGAGCATCTCGCCTGCCCAACGCAACGCGTAACACGGGGCTCGCCCAATCCCGCGTAGGGAAGAATGCCTATGAGCGCATGGTGAATACTACCTAAGCGCTTGCGTGCGGGGAAAAGGAGGACACATTCTGCCGGGAAACAGAATGACCTGGCGACGGAGGAACTGCATTGGGCGACATCATGCGCAGAGCAAGTACCGTGACTGCCGGGCTGCCCTCAAATGCTGGATGCTCCCGCAAAATGGCGCTAGGGCAATATGCCCTGATCGGTGGCGTCTTCACGGCCGTCTATCTCGGGCTCGAGTGGCTGACGCGCGTGCATGAGCTCGAAGCCCTCGGCATCACGTTGTGGAATCCGGTGAAGGCGCTGAGCCTGGGCCTGCTGCTGCTCAAAGGCGTCGCGTATGCGCCAGTACTCTTCCTGGCGGCGTTGCTGGTCGATCTCTTCATCTACGGGGCCGCCAAAGGTGTCGCATCCATCCTTGCCACAAGCGCGGTAGTCGCGCTCGGCTATGCCGCGCTCGCCGTAGTTCTCACGCGAGGCTTGGGTTTTGCGCTCGAACGCACCGACCTGCGCAACGTGATTGCGCTGCTGGTCACGGTACCGGCAGGAACATTCATCATAGCGTCCTTCTATTGCGGCCTTCTCCTGCTGTTTGGCGACCTGCCCGCGAGCCAGTACTGGAAGGCGGTTCCACATCTTTGGGTCGGAGACACCGTCGGCATCATCATCATTCTACCCCTAGCGATGGCCGTCTTCGGGTTGGCGCAACGTCCCCTTGATACAAGGCCTGCGGTGCTCCTCATCGACTCAGGAATTTTCCTGGCCGGGGTCTTGATCGCATTGTGGCTGATCTTCTCCGTCGAGGGAGCCAACGAGTACCACTTCTTCTACCTTCTGTTCCTGCCGGTGAGCTGGATTGCCATGCGCGCCGGATTCGTAGGAGCGGCCGCCGGCGCGTGTCTCGTCCATCTGCTGTTGCTGACTTTCATCAGCTGGGGCGGCTATCCGGCCAGCACTTTCATGGGCTACCAGCTCCTCGTGCTGGCGCTCGCCTTCAACGGCTTACTGCTTGGTGCCGTTGTCGATGAGCGCCGCAGGTCAGACGAACTCCTGCGCGAGCAGCATGCCGAGGTGGTACGCATGACGAGGCATGCGACGGCCGGTGCGATGGGCGTTTCATTGGCGCACCAAATCAGCCAGCCGCTATCGAACGTCGCCATGTACCTTCACGTCGGCCGTCAGCTCTTGGCTGACAGGCCTGCCGAGCCGCAGTCGGTTGCGGAGTCGCTTGAAAAGGCAACAGGGCAGCTGCGGCAGGCAAAGGATATCCTCGAGCGTCTGAGGGATTTCGTCTCGCGCGGAACCCTGAGGCCGGCTCCCACGGACCTCGGCGCCCTGACGCGGAAGGTCGTGGCTCTGGCCGAGGATGATGCAAGGGCACACGGGGTATTGGTGCGGCTCGAGGCTGCGTCCGTCCCCCCAATCACCGTTGATGCGCTCCAGCTCGAGCAGACCCTGATCAACGTCATCAACAACGCCATCGACGCCGCTACAGAATCGAGCTGGCCGCCCGGGTGCGTCACGGTTCGCGTCGCAGCCATAGACAGGGGGGTAAGGATCGAAATCGAGGATAACGGCCCCGGTGTGTCAGAGGTTGTGGCCAAGCATCTGTTCGAGCCCTTCGTCACGACAAAGCCAGACGGCATGGGGCTTGGCCTGGCGCTCTCGCGAGAGCTTATCGGAGCCCATGGGGGCATCATCGATTGGGAGCGCAACCGGCCAGATGGCGGCGCGCGGTTCACAATCGAGCTTCCCTTGGGACCGGAGGTCGACCATGGGCCATAAGCGCGTTGTGCATGTCATCGATGATGAGGCCGACGTTTGCGAAGCCCTAAAGGTCTTGCTGCAAACGGCGGATCTGGAAGCCCGCACTTATGCCTCGGCCGAGGAGTTCCTCTCGGAGGTCAGGCTGAGCAGACCAATCTGTCTGCTGGTCGACGTGCGCCTCCCGGGAATGAGCGGGCTGGATCTCGTACGGCAGCTGCAACAAGGGCCGGTGCGCCCGGTGGTCGTCATGATCACCGGCCATGGCGATGTACCGCTTGCAGTCAAAGCCATGCGGGCGGGTGCATTGCATTTCCTGGAGAAGCCATTCGAACCGGCCGAGCTTCTACAGACTCTGGAAGAGGCACTGCAGCGCGTGAGCCAAATGGCTGCCGAGGAAGCAACGTTTGCGGCCATCGAGGCGAGCTACCGGTCGCTGACCGCCCGCGAGCAGGAGGTGATGGCCCTTCTGGCGGAGGGGGTGCCGACGAAGCTTCTAGCCACCAACCTTGGGATCAGTACACGGACGGCAGAGCACCATCGCGCGGCCGTACTGAAAAAGATGGGAGCGCGCACGGTATCGCATCTCGCCCGCATGAGCATAAGTTTGCAGGCGCGCGGAGCTTGCCTACAAGGCCATAGGTAATCATCGCAATTCAGAGCCAGCGACGGGGGCGATACTCTCGGGCCGAGGCGCTTGGCCAAGACGTCGTCAGCGACGTTCTCGCACCCTGCTGATCTGGTGTCTCCCCCGAGCTGTGCGAGATTGTGATGCGGAACAATATCTCGATCGCGAAAGGACGCAGCACAGGCCGACGCGCGTCTGATGTGATCTTCGATGCTTCGGCAGGTGCCATCGAATCGCGATGGAAACGCAATCGTCTTTTGACCATGCCGGCCGACAGAGCAGCTGCGGAGGAAGGCGTCCGCATGGCGTATCATGAGGTTGGCCTGGCGACGCCGCGCATCATTTGGCAGGACGGTCCGGTCAGCATGGCAATGTCATGGGCGTCGGCACCCTCCTGCGCTGGGGCAAGCGTGAGCGATACCATAGTGGCCGCTTCCTATCGTCAGGCAGTCCAGCGGCTTGACATGCACCCGTGTTGCCGCGTGGCGCTCCTGCGTGATCGGTTTGACCACGATAGCTCGTGCACGGTCACCGCGGCGATGCACGCCGCCGTAATTGAGAGCGCCAGCGCCGTACGCCTCAGCTTACCCAGGTGGTTGCACGCTCTCAGGTCGGCACTGACCAATAGACGCTGGCCGCCCGGGTTCGCGGATAGCGGTGCAAGCCAGCACGAGCTGTGTTGGCTGGGTTTTACTACTTGTCTCCTGGAGACGCTCAAGCCACGCAGCATGCCGAGATTGCGGGGACTCCGCCTCGTTGCCGAGAACGCGGGATGGATCCTGCCGCACGCGCACGTTTGCTGGCTTTCCGATCGCCCGGCTCGTCTGTCTTTCGATGAATGGGGTCGGCTGCATTCATCATCCGGGCCGGCATTGCACTATCGCGACGATTGGTCCGTCTACGCTTGGAAGGGCGCGCGGGTTCCATCGTGGGTCATCGACGAGCCACAGCGCATCACGGTCCGTTGGATCGACGCTCAGATCGATCCGCAGGTCCGCTCCGCGATGATCGACATCTTTACCCCTGAGCGTTTCGTCGAGACGGGTGGCGCGAAGCGTCTGGCGAGTGACGGTGCCTGCACCCTCTGGGGCCGGAAATGGTTCTATTGGGGCTCGGTCATCGACAGCTGGGCCGCTGTCGAATTCCGGACGCAACGCTGGGGACGCTCCTTTCGATGCGTTCCCGCGCACCTGCACACGCTTGAGCAAGCGTTGGCCTGGCTCTTCGGGCCTTCTCAATTTGCGGGAGTACGGCATATCCATCGGCTTGCGCATCAACCAACACATGTCCGACAACACCCGAACTAAGATCTCCGGAGTGTTTGCTGTGGAACTCGTGGGTCGCATGCCCCCCAGCTTGACCTGCCGCACTCTGTAGCGCGCGCCGGGACTCGTCGCGCTTCTCGCGTATCGAGGCGATCACAGGCCCAGTTTGCGATCCCAGTCCGATCAGCGTCGCCTCGGACAGCTGAAGGCTTGCCTCGATAGTCTCGGGGACAGCGTCGGTAACGCCTTTTATAGAGATGGCTTGCATGACCAGCATCTCGAGCCCGCGACACTGTGAGGACGTCGTCTGATCGCTGCGTCCGAAATCTGATATCCTTGCCTTGTCAGCTCCGATGAGGTGGTCGAGTGAAGCGACGCGAGTTCATCACCCTTTTCGCTGGTGCCGGCATGTGGCCACTCGCCGTTCGTGCACAGGCGCCGCCGAAATTCCCGCTTGTCGGTTACATTGGCGGTGCAAGCCGCACGGCGATGGCGCACGGGTTCGAGGCGTTCCGGGAGGGGCTCAAAGAACTGGGCTACATTGAAGGACAAACGATCGCGCTGGAGAGCCGCTGGGCCGAGGGGCGCGCGGAGCGGATGCCCGAGCTGGTGGCTGAACTTGTCGGTCTCAAAGTAGATGTCCTCGTCACGGGCGTCAGCTCGGCAGCACTGGCGGCCAAGGAGGCCACCGGAACCATCCCCATCGTCATGGTCACCGCTGATCCCGTTCGACTCGGCCTGGTCGCGAGCCTGGCGCGGCCGGGTGGCAACCTGACCGGACTGAGCTATTTCAATGAAGCGCTCCTCGGCAAACGCGTGGAGCTCATCATGGAACTCGTGCCGGGGCTTGTACGGCTCGCCGTACTCAGGAACCCACTGGTCGCGATCCATGCCATCTTCTGGCAGGAGACCGAGCTGGCAGCCCGGAAGTTGGGGGTGGAGCTTCAGCCTATCGAGGTGCGCGAACCCGAGGACTTCGAGGCAGCGTTCGCGGCTGCGAGACGAGGCAACGCTCAGGCCCTCATCGCCTTCGATGACGCCCTGACCGTTGGGCATAGACGCCGGATCGTGGCTCTGGCCGCCAGCAGCCGCCTCCCCGCTATGTATGGGCTTCGCGAATTCACGGACGACGGTGGGCTGATCTCCTACGGCCCGAGCTTTGTCGTTCTCTTCAAGCGTGCTGCCAACTTCGTGGGCAAGATCCTAAATGGCGCCAAGCCCGCCGACCTCCCCATCGAGCAGTCGACCACGTTCGAACTCGTCATACATCGCAAGACAGCGAAGGAGCTCGGACTCACGATCCCACCCACTGTGCTCGCGCGTGCCGACGAGGTGATCGAGTAGGTATACACTCTCGTCTTTCAATGAGCGCTCAGGCCTGATCGGGGCATTGTCGATGCTATCAGATGCGCCGACTTCATGTGAGGACTGCCATGGTTCCGAGCTTGGAAACCGAAAGGTTAACTTTACGGCCTTGGCGGCAAGCGGACCTCGAGCCATTTGCCGCTTACTACGCTGATCCAATGACGGCGGCGTTCGTTGGCGGTACGTGTAGCCGCAATAGCGCTTGGCACCGCATGGCCGCGTTCGCAGGGCACTGGTCTCTTCGCGGGTACGGTTATTGGGCGCTCGAGGAAAAGAGCACCGGCCAATTTGTTGGCTATGCCGGACTATGGTTTCCGGAAGGCTGGCCAGAGCCTGAAGTGGGTTGGGGCTTGCTCAAGACTGCACATGGCAAGGGGTACGCAACGGAAGCTTCTCTGCGTGCGCGAGAGTACGGATATTCAAACGTCGGCTTCAAAACACTTATAAGTTTCATTGACCTTAGAAACGCTGCGTCGCGCGCGGTGGCTGAACGCATGGGTGCCAAGTACGAAAGCACGGGGATGCTTTTCGGCTCAAAAGCAGGCATCTTTCGCCATCCGCCACCGGAATAGCTGCCGACGTTGATCCGCCCCCAATGAAGTGGTCCGACTTGAGGCATGGCCCTGCCACTCGAGGAGGACTGTCATGGCGGCGCGAGGTTCCGAGGCTTGTGTTTGCTTATGGCTCCTCCGATGCCTTGCGATTGGACGGGCAAGAGGCGCAATGAAGCTGTCTGTCACCGCGTGTTCGTTGGTTCGGCCGTAGATTCTGCCGCCCTATCCCTGACGGGATGGCGCTGCATCCAGACAGCCAAGAAAACGATAGTAACAAGTATCATGCCGAGGAGGATCGTGACGTTCTTGGCCCTCCGAAGGCGGGGATTTTCCTCGCTCATCGAACGCTCCCCGGGTGGCGAATGTTTGCTTGTGCGCATCACTCTGCTGGCCCCAGCGCTGGGAGCCATTTAGCACAAATACAGCATGCGGAGTAGACTTGTTGCCAAATTAGCTGCGCTCGATCCGGGCCTCGGGGGCAACAGACGTGCTCGCGCGCCCTCGAACGCGTGCATTGCGAGGCAAATGTCCGTGATCTTCCTGTCGAGCGTCGCTCATTCTTTAAGTCGATTGTCAATTTACAGACAGCGACGGAGCTTCCAAATCAGCGCAAGCGGTTAAAGAAGCTCGAATATCCAATCCGTCCTATCAGAGCACAACGATATTAGCTATCCGCAGGCTAGCCGCCACTTCAAACGGCAGGGCGCGGGGGGCTCGGGCTTTTTCCACGCCGTCGCTGGCCGGTCCGCAGGACCGGTCGATGCCCCAACCAGGGCGGCATGTCGACGGGGCCGCGCACGAAGCGCGGGAAGGCCGCGTGGCTTCAGCGCAACGGGCGCGCTGGCGCCGCCGAACCTCTTTCAAACAAACTGTTATTTCATTGAACGCTCTGCAAGCGTTGCATGGGCGACGGCGCCCACGCGTCTTTGACGGCGCCCTATGACAGCCTCCTGATGCCTCCGATCGGGTCATGACGCTCTGGCAATCCAGTCGCATGTGGTAGGTGTGCTGAGGTTCTTACGGCCGATATGGCACAGAATTCATCGTTCTGCCCGTCGGCCGAGATTATCCGCTTCCAGCGGGTAGAACGGACTAAACGGCGACGGGAATCTTTCCGATTGCCTTGCACAGAACCGTCTCCGCAGTGCTGGCGGAATTGCTTC
>Ga0111539_10009133_pt1 | contig 12541 bp, 10 predicted proteins | sample RhiMethybrSRZTD1_FD_79667 | JGI IMG/M metagenome (GOLD analysis project Ga0111539, IMG submission 79667) | Populus rhizosphere microbial communities from Tennessee, USA - Rhizosphere MetaG P. TD hybrid SRZTD1 (version 2) (version 2) | ecosystem: Host-associated > Plants > Roots > Rhizosphere >...
GGGCGACCGAGGCGTGGCTCGTTGATGCGCTCGCGTTCACCGGCTTCGACGGCAAGCTCGACGCGGTCTTCGCGCGAGGCCAGATGGTCGGCGGTGTCGCGATGCTGGCCGGTTCGGTCGCCGGCGGGGTCGTCGCCCAAATGACCAACTTAGGGGCGCCTTATGTCATCCGCGCGATCCTGCTCGGGCTCACGCTCATCACGGCTTTCTTCCTCATGCACGACCTCGGATTTACCCCCCAGCGCGGCAAGGGCCCTCTCATCGAGATTCGCCGCGTCGCGCGCGCCTCCATCGACGAAGGATGGCGCAAGCCCCCCATTCGCTGGCTCATGCTGTCCTCCCCCTTCGCGACGGGCGTAAGCATCTACGCGTTTTACGCGCTGCAGCCCTATCTTCTCCAGCTCTATGGCAATCGGGCGGCATTCGGCGTGGCCGGTCTCTCCGCGGCCATCGTCGCCGGCACGCAGATCATCGGCGGGTTCGCGGTGCCTGCTTTGGCTCGCATCTTCACGCGACGCACGACCGTGCTCATCATCGGCTCTCTGGTGAGCATTGGCTCGATCGCGGTCATTGGACGAACGAGCAGCTTTTGGATCGCCATCGGCGCGCTCATCCTGTGGGGCCTCGCTTTTTCGGCGACGACACCAGTGCGTCAGGCCTATCTGAACGGGCTCATTCCCTCGGCTCAGCGCGCCACCGTCCTTTCCTTCGACAACCTGATGGGCTCCGCGGGTGGTGTCGTTGCGCAGCCCGCCCTGGGAAGGGCTGCCGACGTCTTTGGTTACCCCTTTACTTATCTACTGAGCGCCCTGCTCGAGCTCCTGGGCGTGCCTTTTCTGGTACTCGCACGCCGCGAAAAGGCGCCATCCGATCCGATCGAGACAAAACCGGCTGACGACGCGCCCGTCGCGTGAACAGCGCTTTTCCCTCCTTGCCTCGCGGTGCTACAAGCAGCGCGAAAGCAAGATGCAAAGCCTCATCGAGAAAGCCTCCGTTCTGCACGAGGCCCTCCCGTACATCCGCCGGTTTCACGGGCGCACGTTCGTCGTCAAATACGGCGGGCACGCCATGGTCGACGCCGAATTGAAGACGAGCTTCGCCAAAGACATCTGCCTTTTGCGCTACGTCGGCATCCAAGTGATCGTCGTGCACGGCGGCGGGCCCCAGATCAACACGGCGCTCGAGAAGATGGGCGTAGGCTCTACGTTCGTCGCGGGTTTGCGCATCACCGACGAAGCCACGATGGATGTCGTGGAGATGGTCCTCGGCGGACAGGTCAACCAAGAGATCGTCGGTCTCATCTGCCACCACGGGGGGCGCGCGGTCGGTCTCTCCGGCAAAGACGACGCCTTCATCCGCGCGCGCAAGCTCGAATCGGTGCGCGCCAAGGACAAGGGGGGCGAGCGCGACGTCGACCCGGGTCGCGTCGGCGAGGTGCAGCACATCAACCCCGAGATCCTCGACAACCTCGTGCGAAGCGGCTTCATCCCCGTCGTGGCGCCGGTGGGGGTCGACGAGGACAACCGCTCGCTCAACATCAACGCCGACACGGTGGCCGGCAAGGTCGCCGAGGCGGTGAAAGCCGAGAAGCTCATCTTGCTCACCGACGTGGACGGCGTTCGCGCCCAGGACGGCAGCTTGGTTCGCTCGCTCACGGCGTCTGGGGTCGCGAAAATGATCGATTCGGGCGTCATCAACGGCGGCATGATCCCCAAGGTTCAATGCGGGCTCGAAGCGCTCGCCGGCGGCGTCAAGAAGGTCCACATGATCGACGGCCGTCTGCGGCACGCCGTGCTGCTCGAGATCTTCACCGATGAGGGCATCGGAACCGAGATCACGCGCTGATACTCGCCCTCGCGGCGTCGCACTCTTCGCAGCCCGCCTCGCGCGGGCATAAGAAAATCAGCGGGTCGTCGCGGAGCCGTTCCACCGCTATCGCTACGATGTCGCGCGCGCCGGCCAGCGTGGAATTGGCATTGCCGACTTTGCCCCGGCGCAAAAGGCCGCGCGCGCGCATCCAGCTCTCCGTTTGACAAAACCCACGGCAGCAGTGATCCGTCTCGGGAATCATGACCTGCCGAGGGACGCCATCCACTTCGACGATGCAAGGATGCGTCACGGAATAGGGCACGTTCGCGACGTTCTCCGCGACGTGCAGCACCGTGCACTCGCTGTACGCCACACCGAGGAGCAGCACCTGACCCCCCAGCTCGAACACGCGACCCGGCGGGCTATCGACGCCGTGCACCGGCGATAGCGGCTGGGGCGCGCAAATACGCTCGGCCAGCGGGCCTTCCGCGGCAAACGATCCCCCCGGATGTGTGCTTCGCACGACGCCCGGTTGTCGCCAAAAAAGCTCGGCCGTGATGCCCATGCCGTGGGACGGCGTCGACCGAGGATCGAACGCGCTCTCCCCGTCGCTCATCGTCGGCATGACGAGCGTGCCTTTGGGTCCGAGCGACGCGCGTAGTGCCCGGATCAGACCGAGCGGTCCATCCTCGACGGGTCTCACTTCGCGAAACGATGTGTGGACGAGCAGAACGCCCCCCCGATGAACGCCGAGCTCCCCGAGCTGCCCCGTCACCTCGTCGATGCGGAGCTCCGCCATATCGACATCTTGGCACATGTATGTTGCTCTGAGCTTCCGAGGCGGCACATTCATTGCGCTCGTCTCGAACCATGACCCCAACTTCCAAGTATCTGCTGGTTCTTGCGGTCCTCGGTGCGATCCACTGCGGCGGCTCGACGGCACAGGATGGCACAACGAGTGGCGCCGGGGGCGGCACACCGACCGATGGAGGTCCCGACGGCGACGGGACCGACGGCCGCGCGTGCTGCCGGATCAGCCCGGCGCCCGCCTGCTGCATGGACTACGGCGGGTCACCCGGAGATTTCGCCTGCGGCACCGTCTGCGACTTCATCCCCGACCCCAACTATCCGGGTTGGGAACGAAGGATTGACGAGAACGGTTGTCCTTATTGGTGGACGCCACCCGACGCGCCGCGCGCTTGCGGTTCCGGTGGCGACGCTCGCCCGAACCGCGATGTTTCCGACGCGCCGCCCGATGCCGGCGCGGACATCGATGGCTCGTCCAAGCTCGAGGGGGGCGGGGACACAGACGTCGACGTCGATGCCGCCGACGTGAACACGGACACTGCGCCGGACGCCGATTCCGGCGACCCCGACGGCACCGCCGGCGCCGACGCGCGCATCGACGCCGACGGCTTCGCCTGCTGCCCTATCAGTCCCGCGCCCGCGTGCTGCATGCAATACGGCGGGACGCCCGACGGCGGGTCAACCGCCGGCTGTTTCGGCCTTTGCGACAACATTCCCTCGCCCGACTACCCCGGTTGGGAGAAGCGCGTCGACGTCAACGGTTGCCCCTATTGGTGGACGCCGCCCGGTGCTCCGGTCAGTTTTTGCGGCGGGGATGCGGGCGGCGGCGGCTGAAATCGAGGGCAGGCCGCGGCGATCCCTTCCGCCACTCGGGCGGTGTGCGGTGCGCTAGGTCGCCTCACGCCAGCTAGCCGTTTTCTTTTCCAATCCGTGTCCCTTGCGTAGCTTGGCGCAAGGGCCGCTCTTGGCCCGCGGTTCGGGAGGAATCGGGGCATGGACGACTGGAAAGCAACGATCGCCAAAATCCGCGACGTCAAAGCCGAGCTCGCAGCGATCGATCCCACGATGGGTCCCGCCGTCGCCCCTCCCGCGGGCGCCGGTCTTCGCACGATCGCCGTGGTCGAGCGGCGCATTCGCCACGTGCTCCCCCCGAGCTACCGCGCTTTCTTGCACCTCCACGACGGATGGCCCCTCTTCTTCCACGACGCGAGCCTGCTCGGAACGCGGGAGCTCAGCAAACCGGGCCCCTTCCAACTGACGCGCAATGCCTTCGCGGCCTACGAGACCCCCATCCCCGAAATCGGGCCGCCGTCGCGCCCGCAGGGTGATGCCCAATCGATGATTCCCTTCGGAATCGACCCTACCGCGACGACCATCTTCGCGTTCAACCCCGCAGTTACCGGCCCCGACGGTGAGATGGAGGTCATCCTGTGGGTGAACGGGCTCGGCGAGCGCGCCCGCAACTTCGCCGAGTTTCTGTCGCTTTCGCTGGAGATGCTCGAGCTTGGTTTGGGCGACCGCCGGCAGTTGCTCCAGAAGTCGGCTTGAGCCCCGACGCCCGCGGCCCTGGTTTCTCTCGTCGGGACGGCCCCCGAGTTCTCGCGCACCGGGTCTCCTTGACCCCGCCTCGCGTTAGATGGCAACGTTGACGGCGTCTTTTCCTAAAGAAAACCGAGGATCGGCCTAGATGCCCGAGTCGCAGCACCACCAGCAGCAACGCTACCGCGTCATCGAGAAGCTCGCCTCGGGGGGAATGGCCGAAGTCTTCCGCGCCGAGAGCGCCGGCCTGGAGGGTTTCAAGAAGCAAGTCGCGATCAAGCGCGTTCTTCCCCATCTGTCGGAGAAGAAGAAGTTCATCTCCATGTTCCTCGACGAGGCGCGCCTCTCCGCGCACCTCTCGCACTCGAACTGCGTCCAGGTCTTCGACATCGGCGTCGGCGACAACGCGTACTTCATCGTCATGGAGTTCGTGGACGGCGCCGACTTGAAGGCGGTCCTCGAGACGCTCAAGAAGCAAGGCCGCGAGATCCCCGTCGAAGAAGCCGTCTTCATTTGCATCAAGATTTGCGAGGGGCTTTGTTATGCACACGAGCTGACCGATCACGAAGGGCGCCCCTTTGCCGTCGTGCATCGCGACGTCTCGCCCCCCAACGTGCTGATGACCAAGTACGGCGAGATCAAGATCGTGGACTTCGGTCTCGCCAAGGCGTCGAGTCAGCTCGAGAAGAGCGAGCCCGGTATCATCAAAGGCAAGTTCAGCTACCTTTCTCCCGAAGCGGCTCTCGGCAAAGACGTCGACCATCGCACCGACATCTTCGCGGTGGGGATCATCCTCTGGGAAATGCTGGGCGGCCGCCGGCTCTTCCTCGGCGATACCGACTTTGCCACCGTCAAATTGGTGCAGCAGGCGGCCATTCCGCCGCTCACCAAGATCAACGCCAAGGTCACCCCCGAGCTCGAGCGCATCGTCGGCAGGGCGCTCGCACGCGATCCGGCGCAGCGTTACCAATCGGCCCGCGATCTCGCGGTCGCGCTCAACGACTTTCTCTACCGCTACGGCAAGCCGGTCGGCAGCTTCAAAATTCAGACGCTCGTCCAATCGACGGTCCGCGACAAGCAGAAGTCGCGCCCGATGCAGCACTCCATCATCGGGTCGCTCATCGAAGAGGCGCTCTTCGAATTCACCTCGCTGCAAGAGGGGGACTTGCCGGCGCAAGGTGGTGCCCCTATCGGTCAAACCAACGTGGGCGCCGTGCCGCTCACGCTCGACAAGTTCCAAGAGTCGCGCGACTGGTCGCAAGAGATCCGCATCAACCAGCCCGGCGCCAAAGGCGGAACGCCGGGGGGCTCGCTCCCCGCGGCGATGCTGCAAGCGGGCAACCTCGCCGCGCTCGAAGATGCCGACGAAGAGCCGCTCCCATCGCTGCCCGACGCGGGTGTCGGAATTCCCACGCCGCAACCCCCGCCCATCCCGGCTAGCCTCGACTCTGAGGCGCCCCCTCCCGGCCCCGCCAAGGGCTCGAGCAGCGCGGTCGCGTTCGTCGTGGTGCTGGTGCTGCTCGTGGTGACCGCGGGCGCGTATTACACCGGCCTTTTGCCCGGCGTCGCTCCGCCGCACTAGTCGTCAGAAATTGCTGACGAACGAAAGATGCGCCGACGCCGGTGCGCCGCCGGTCATACGCCTACCCGGTGGGCGCTCTCCAGTCGCAAGCGCTCCGTTGCGCGAGGCGCAAACCATGCGCTAGAGCGCGAACCTTGCACCTCCGGGGTCCTTCGGATTCGGCAACTACGCGAAAACTCCCGCTCTCAGCGGATGGAACGCGGCTCGCACCAGAAACCGGCGGGGGACGTATGACGGACGCTGTCTCCGCTCGATGTCTACCGAGCGTGCCGGCGGACCCAAGGGCTGAGGTAAGTCCCATCTTCTGCAATCCGACAGGGAACCTTCGATGAAACGTTATTGGTTAGCATTCGCAACTGTCATCGCCGCGTCGTTCGCGGTTTTGTTGTGGGTCGGCTCGCGCATTTACCAGCAAGCACCGCCCATCCCGTCGCGCGTCGTCACGACCGACGGCGTCGAGGTCCTCGCCGAGGGCGAGATCGAGAATGGCCAGAATGTGTGGCAAGCGATGGGCGGAATGCAGGTCGGGTCCATCTGGGGCCACGGTTCCTACGTCGCACCCGATTGGACGGCAGATTGGCTTCACCGGGAAGCGATGTTTGCGCTCGATGAATGGAGCATGGCCGAGTACGGCAAGCGCTTCGCTGATGTCCACGGCGAGCATCGCGCCGCGCTGACCGCTCGGCTGACGTCCGCGATCCGCGCCAACACCTACGACGCGACGGCGCGCACGCTCACCGTCGACGGATGGCGCGCTCGCGCGTTCGGCGCGAACCTTGCGCATTACTCCGACGTCTTTTCCAAAGGCCGCGCGGAATACGCAATTCCGGCGGGCACGCAGAGCGATCCGGCGCGGCTGCGCGCGCTCTCGGCCTTCTTCTTCTGGTCGGCTTGGGCGGCGACCACCAACCGGCCGAACGACGACGTTTCGTACACCAGCAATTGGCCGCACGAGGAGCTCGTCGGCAATCGGCCGACCAACGATTCCGTCGTTTGGAGCGGCGTGAGCATCCTCGCGCTGCTGGCGGGGATCGGCGCGCTCACCTTCTGGCACGCGTCGAAAAAGCCGGAAACCAGCGATCCGTCGCCCCCCGCGGCCGACCCGTTGTTCGGTGCCCTTTCGACGCCGTCGCAGAAGGCCACGCTCAAGTACTTCTGGGTGGTGACCGCGCTCATTCTCGCGCAAGCGCTGCTCGGCGTCGTGACCGCGCACTATGGCGTCGAAGGAAACGGCTTCTACGGCATTCGCCTCGCCGACATCCTGCCCTACAGCATCACGCGCACCTGGCACACCCAGCTCGGCATCTTCTGGATCGCCACGGCCTGGCTCGCCGCGGGGCTCTACATTGGTCCCTCGATCGGCGGAGCGGAGCCCAAGTTCCAGCACCTCGGCGTCAACGTGCTCTTTGGCGCGCTGCTCTTTGTCGTCGTGGGGTCGATGACGGGCGAATGGCTCAGCGTGAAGGGCTACCTCACCGGAGACGCATGGTTCTACTTTGGCCATAGCGGCTACGAGTACATCGACCTCGGCCGGTTCTTTCAGATCGCCCTCTTGGCCGGCCTCTTCATCTGGCTCTTTCTCGTGGGGCGCGCGGTCCTCCCCGCCCTCAAGCGCAAAGACGAGCAGCGTCCGATTCTGGTGCTCTTTCTCATCTCGGCCCTCGCCATCGCCGGCTTCTACGGAGCCGCGCTCGGGTACGGCCATCACACGAACCTCGCCGTCGCCGAGTATTGGCGCTGGTGGGTGGTGCATCTCTGGGTGGAAGGCTTCTTCGAGGTCTTCGCGACGGTCGTGATCGCGTTCCTCTTCGCGCGCCTCAAGCTCGTCGACGTGAAATCGGCCGGCAGAGCCGCGCTGCTGTCGGCGAGCATCTTCTTGTCGGGCGGGATCATCGGCACGCTGCATCACCTCTACTTCTCAGGCACGCCCACCTTCGTCCTCGCGCTCGGCTCGGTCTTCAGCGCGCTCGAAGTGGTGCCCCTGATGCTCGTCGGCTACGACGCTTGGGAGAACCTGCGTCACGGTCAGAGCCAAGGATGGATCAGCCGCTACCGTTGGCCGATCTACTTCTTCGTCGCGGTGGCGTTCTGGAATCTGCTCGGTGCGGGCGTCTTCGGATTCATGATCAATCCCCCCATCGCGCTCTATTACATGCAGGGTCTCAACACGACCCCCGTGCACGGGCATGCCGCGCTGTTCGGCGTGTACGGGATGCTCGGCATCGGTCTGATGCTCTTCTGCATGCAGCTTCTGGCCGTCCAGAAGCGGCCCGCCGATGGCCTCGTCAAGTGGGCCTTCATCCTGCTCAACGTCGGCCTCTTCACGATGGTGGTGGTCAGCCTTCTGCCGGTGGGCCTCATGCAGACCTGGGCATCGGTGAAGTACGGATACTGGTACGCGCGCAGTCCGGAGTTTCTCCAGATGCCGATCATGCAGAAGCTGCGCTGGCTCCGCGTCCCCGGCGACACTATCTTCGCCGCCGGCATCGTGACCCTTGCCGTTTCGGTCGTGCAGATGAGCCGCCGCCGCGCGCGGGCGCAGGTCGAAGCACCGTCGCGCGATTCGAGCCTCGGGCCCGCCGAGTCGACCTAGTCTCGAGCGAAATGCGGTAAGCCTCGCCGCTCTCGTCGGTTCAGCCAGTGTCAGGGCCCGACGAGAGCGGCGCCGCGCGTTCGAATCAACGCCGTATAGTCCGCCTTCATCTCGGCCGGGAGCGCGCTTCGCTCGATCGTCGCCGCACACGCATCGACCTTCGCCCCCACTTCCTCGAGCACCCGCGCGGCGGCCCGAGGCGGCACCCTGCAATGCTCGGCGTAGGCCAGCCACTGACGCCGCGTCACGTTCTTCTTGTTCCCCTCGACCGATAGAGCCAAAAGGTCGTCGGGGATGACGAGTCGGGTGGAGAGAAGATCGTATGCGGGCGACAGGCGGTAGTTGCCGTCCGTTCCTCTCAAGAGCGAGAAGTTCTTCAGGTGCATGTCCCCATTGCCCGTCCACCAGACGAACGCCATGAGCCGGAAGAGCCGTGCCGCTTCCACCCCCGGAGCGCTCGCGTAGCGGTTGACGAGCTTCGCGCAGAGCTCCGAAGAGCCGTTGTACTTGTCCTTCGGCGATTGTCGGGCGAGCTGGCAGAAATCCTCTTGCAAGAGCTTGCGCCCGTCATCGGTCCGATCGAAGCGGCGCACGACATAGGCGAGACTCTCGTCTTTGAGCAGAATGAGCCCGCACGGAGGGACGACGATGCCGACCTGCGCGGCCATGCGCATCGTGACGTGCTCGTTCTCGGGGAGGTGGGGAAACGTCTGCGCCTGCGGCTTGAGAATGAAGCGCCCCCCCTCGGTGGCCACCTGGAGCGTGCGGTTCTCGGCTTCGAGCCGCAGGGAAATCTTGCGCTGGATTCCCGAGAGCGTCGTGTGTCCCACCATCGCCAGCGCGAGCGTGTGAAGCTTCGCGATCTCGACGTCGATGGTGGGAAGATGACCGGTCCCGAAGAGGTCCCGGATGCATCGCGGGTGGTATCGCCCCTCTTGGAGCGGTTCGAGGCAAATGAAGCAGGCGCTCACGCGCCTTCCTCGTCCTGCGCCGGAGCGTCGTAGGGCAGGACTTCGACGGCTCCGATGCAATCGGCGCACGTTGCCAACAAGAGCCCGACCGCGTCGTCTTTGGCAATCTTGAGCTTGGCCGTGCTGATCTCGAGCAGCCACCCTTCGGGCAACAGGTTCTCGAAGAAGGGGAGCAAACCGCGGCTCTCGTACGACTCCTCACGCACCGGGAGCGTGAGCGAAATGGGCACCGCGTCCGCGCGCTCGATCCAGGAGCGGTCGTAGCGAAAGCGCGTGCCGCTCGGCGTCTCTTCGAGGATGCCCACGCGCTGCCCGTCGAGCCTGATCACCCCGCGCCGCATTAACCGTCCCCCTCGTCGCGCTTGGCGTCGGTGACCCCCAGGATCTTGCCGAACACGCGCAGAACTGCGTTGACGACGTCCATGCGAAGCGTGGGTTTTCCCGCTTCGAGCTCCCAGATCACACGAGGCCCGACGCCGGCCAGCTCAGCCAGCCCGCGCTGGCTGAGCCCCTCCGCGCGCCGGCGTGAGCGGACGAAATGACCAATTGGCGTATCCCGATCGGGAGATCCTCTGGTCGGTCCTCGCCTGGGGGCCCCACTCGGCATCGTTAAGAAGCAATTAGTATCCCGATCGGGATACAAACGCTACCGGCATGGACGCGTGGCCAGTTGCACGCCAACCGCGAACCACGGTCGAAGAGCCCTAGCAAAATCATCCCGATCGGGACTCACAAGGGCGCTCCCACCCACTCTCGTGGAGGCAACGGACTCGATTGTTCGCCACTTCATCCCGATCGGGATGCGAAACGACGACGGGAGCCTTTCCCGCCAGACTCCGCCGCTAGTCGCTCAGGTCGCCGGGTGATCGTGCTCGGCGTCCTCGTCGTCCTCGTCGTCCTCGTCATCATCGTCGTCGTCCAGATCCGGCTCTTCCTCCGGCTCCGGCGGCAACGCGCGGCCCTCTTTGATGGCTTGCTGCCGCGCCTTCTCGGCGGCGGCCTTCATCTGCGACACGCGCTGCATGACGGCCGGCTTGGGGGCGATGAGGAGCGTCATGGTGCGCCCTTCCATCATCGGGCGAACCTCGACGTTGGAAAGGTCCTCGCACTGCTTGACGACGTGATCGAGCTGCTCTTGCGCCTTCTCGGGGTGCGTGATCTCACGACCGCGGAAGCGCACGGTGAATTTGACCTTGTTGCCGGCTTCCAAAAAGCGGCGGGCAGCGCGCGTCTTGAAATCGAGATCGTGCTGGTCGGTCTTGGGACGCAGCTTGATCTCCTTGATGTCGACGGTCGTCTGCTTGCGCTTGGCTTCGCGCGCTTTCTTCTTTTCTTCGTACTTGAACTTTCCGAAGTCGAGAATCTTGCAGACCGGCGGCTCTGCCTTGGGATTGACTTCGACGAGATCGAGCCCGAGCTCCTGTGCGGCTCTCAGGGCGTCCGAAGTCGTCATGACACCCATCATTCCGCCGTCGGCGCCAATGACGCGCACTTCGGGGACACGGATGCGGTGATTGATGCGGATCTGAGGTCCGCGCTGTTGCGATCGAGGATCGAATCGGGGTCGCCCCATCATGTTGGTGTGCCTTTGCCTCCTTTTGAGCTGGTGTTCGAAAACATGAGGCCCCTTACGAGGCAGCCTCCTTGAGACGCGGAGGCACGGCCTCCGCGAGCAATCGATCTGCAAAAGCGGCGAGCGGGATGGGCCCGAGCTCGCCCTCTTGGCGGGAACGGATGGAGAGGGTGCGCGTCGTCGCTTCCTTGTCGCCGATAACCGCGATGTAGGGGTAACGCATCAACCTCGCGTTTCGGATCTTAGCGCCGAGTTTGTCGGCCCCCAAGTCCGATACGACGCGAAGTCCCTTACCGCGAAGGTAGGATGCGGCGTCGTTCGCGTAGTCGACCTGTTTCTCGCTGACGGTGACCAGCGCGACCTGCTCGGGCGCCAGCCAGACGGGGAACGCGCCGGCCACATGCTCGATGTAGACCCCGAGGAATCGCTCCAGGGATCCCAGGATGGCGCGGTGGAGCATGACGGGGCGCTTGGTATGGCCGTCCTCGGCTACATACCCGAGCTCGAAACGATCCGGCAGGATGTAATCGACTTGAATGGTTCCGAGCTGCCACGTGCGTTTGATGGCGTCGCGAACGTGGAATTCGAGCTTGGGACCGTAGAACGCTCCCTCCCCCGGGGTAATCTCGAAGTCGAGCTGCCGCTGACGCAGCGCGTCTGCCAACACCTTCTCGGCTTGGTCCCACTGCTCGTCACTTCCGGCGCGCGGCTCTGGACGGGTTGCCAGCTTGATGCGCACGTCCTCGAGCCCGAGCGCGCCATACACGCGGTAGAGCAGATCGAAGAACTTTTGAATTTCCCCCTGCACCATGTCGTGGGTGCAGAAGATGTGCGCGTCGTCCTGGCAGAAGCTGCGCACGCGGTTGAGCCCGTGCACGACGCCGCCGCGCTCGTAGCGATGCAGGCGGCCGAAGTCCGCGACACGCCAGGGGAGCTCGCGGTAGCTGCGCCGTCGTGAGCCGAAGATGAGACAGTGGCTCGGGCAGTTCATGGGCTTGATGCCCTGCGCCTCGGCGAGCCCCTTGTCGGCCATGTCCGCGCTGGCGATCCGGTACATCCCCTCGGCATACATGGCGAGGTGGCCGCTCGTTTCGAAGAGCCGCTTGTCGAAGATCTGCGGCGTCAGCACCTCTTCGTAGCCGAACTCGAGGTACAGATCGCGCAGGTACTGGACGAGTTTTTCGTAGACGAACGCGCCGCGCGGCAAGAAAAACGGCATCGCCGGCGCCCATTCATGGAACATGAAAAGGTCGAGCTCTTTGCCGAGGCGGCGATGGTCGCGCTTCTTCGCTTCTTCGAGCAGGCGAAGGTGCTCTGCGAGCGCTTCTTTGCTCGGAAAGGCCGTCCCGTAGATGCGCTGGAGCATCGGGTTGCGCTCGTCGCCACGCCAATAAGCGCCAGCCACGCTGGTCAGCTTGATGGCCGCGAGCTTGCCCGTGGTCGGCACATGGGGCCCCTCGCAAAAGTCGACCCACTCTTTGCCGGGCTCGCCGTGCTTGTAGACGGTGAGCACTTCGTCCTTGGGGGTGCTTTCGATGATCTCGACTTTGTAGGTCTCGCCCATCTTGCGGAAGAGGTCGATGGCCTCGTCGCGCTGCACCACCTCGCGGCGGAAGGGCGAATTCTTGTTGATGATGGCGAACATCTCTTTTTCGATCTTCGCCAGA
>Ga0111539_10009134_pt1 | contig 12541 bp, 13 predicted proteins | sample RhiMethybrSRZTD1_FD_79667 | JGI IMG/M metagenome (GOLD analysis project Ga0111539, IMG submission 79667) | Populus rhizosphere microbial communities from Tennessee, USA - Rhizosphere MetaG P. TD hybrid SRZTD1 (version 2) (version 2) | ecosystem: Host-associated > Plants > Roots > Rhizosphere >...
ACCAGGACCAGGCTCATCTGGAGCAGGATCTTCAGCTTGGCGGCGATGGCGGAGGAGTCGCAGTCGTCGAAGCTCTCGGCGCAGTCGCCGCCCTGGAGGAGGAACTGCTCGCCGCGGCCGGCGCCGGCCAGGAGCTTCTTCAGCCCCTCCACCTCCCACGAGGTCACCAGCGGCGGCAGACGCGACAGCTCGTCCACCACCTGGGTGACGGCCTGCGGATCGGGGTAGGCCGGCTGCTGGGTCGCCGGCTTCTCCTGCCAGGAGCCCGGGCTCCAGGTACTGCTGCTGCCGCTCACGCGGGCAGGATAGCGCAGATCAGGTGAAGCGCGCGGTCGCCCGCGGGAGAGCGTCGCCCGGGGCGAGCAGTGCAAACGACTGGCGGACGACCAGGATGGCCGCCACCACGATGTGGCTGGCGGTGACGAGCGCGATGTCGGCGGTCCAGTAGAGATCGGCGTCGAGCCAGCTCGGAGTGGAGTGCCGGTAGAGCAGCGCGACCAGAAGCACGAAGCCACCCACCGAGGCGCCGACCGCCGTGGCGGCCTGCGCCGCCCGATGGCGCGGATCGACCAGCAGCCAGACCAGGGCGGGCAGGAGGAGGGCGAGCGCGGTCACCTGGCCCATGCGCAGCGCGGCGGAGGCGCACTGCCAGCGCTGGATTTCGTAAGCAACCGCCGGCATGGAGACATCGTGGATGCCGAGCGCGGAGCCGGCGTGGAACAGGCACGAGCCCTCCTGGCCGAGCAGGCAGCTGATGCGCCCGCCACTCGGATCGGCGTCGAGGCTGAGCCAGGGCATGGCCGAGGTGACCGAGAGGAAGATGACCGAGATGAGCGCGACCAGCGCGGCCAGCCGGATCTTGCTCTCGGCAGACTCCTCGCGCCGGTACCAGTACCAGACCAGGCCGAGCCCGAAGACGAGCAGGATGAAGAGGACCTGATCGGAGCGGGGTGAGGCGCGCTCCGCCGCCGGTTCGGCGGCCGAGAAGCTGATCCAGGTCGGATCCGAGGCGGCCCCGAGGTGGCCGGGCACGACGGCGCGGACGCGGAAGCCGAAGACGAACGGCTGGACGCCGCCCGGCTCGCCGGCCTGGCTGAGCGGGATGAAGAGGTGATTGTTCTCGGCGGCGATCGCGGTGCCCCAGGGCAGGCCGCGCGGCGCGTGGCCGGCGACCGGCTCGAGCACGTACCGGGGGGACTCCGGGCCGCGCGGCGGCTCGAGCCGGATCCACAGCCGGCCGCTGATGAAGCCGTGGCCGTCGTAGGTGGGAGGTTCGAAGCCGGCGTCGACGACGACCGGTGCGGCGAGCGCGACCGGATCGGCCGCCACCGGGCGCACCGGACGGACCCGGAGCTTGCACGCCGACGCCGGCTCGGGGGCGAGCGCAATGGCGAGGGCGGCAGCGATCAGCGCGGCGACTCGACCGCACTTCGTAAAAGCGGACGTCGATCGCACATCTCTCAGGATTTTCCGGCGGCGGTCAGGCGTCAAGGAGATCCTTGATTCGCAACCGAGAAATGAGCAGAGCGACATGTAGCCGCTGCCTTACAACTCGGTGCGATTCACGACACTTGATGTTTTGCCCGCTCGATCCGGCTCGCGTAGCTTGAGTCACTCGAGAGCCGTCGATCCCCGGCGGCCAGATCATGAAAATGACCCTGGAGGATCTCCGATGAAGCGTTTCGTTCTCGTGCTGGTTGCGCTTGGCGCCATGGGTATGTTTGCCGCCTGCAAGAAGGACAAGAAGAAGGCGGATGAGACCGGCGAAGCCGGGAAGACCACCGACACCGCGGCGACCGACACCGCGGCGACCGACAAGCCGGCCGACCCGGCGGCTGGTGGCGACACGGCGGCGACCGACAAGCCGGCCGACCCGGCGGCTGGTGGCGACACGGCGGCGGCTGGTGGCGACGCGACGACCGGCATTGCCGAGTGCGACGCCTACATCAAGCGCCTGATGTCGTGCGACAAGTACCCGCAGCAGGGCAAGGACGCCCTCAAGCAGAGCATGGACGCCTGGAAGCAGGCGGCCGGCGCGGGTGGCGACGCGGCCAAGGCGGCTGCGGACGCGTGCAAGAAGGCGGACGAGGCCGCGTCGGCGAGCCTCAAGCAGATGGGCTGCTGATCATCCCAGCCTAGCCTTCACCTGGCGCGCAGCGCGCGCCGGGATGGCGGACAGGGGGCCCCTTCGGGGGCCCTCACTTTTTTCGGCAGACGACACCAGCAGATTGAACAGGGAGGGGGCGAGCTGGGGAGACCGGAATTCTTTGGGTTCAGAAACAAACAGCTTCTGAGCTCCCCCTCTCTCCCTCTCCCTGTGAATTTGTCTGGTTCTGTCACTTCTTCGGCGGGCGGCGGGAGAGGCGGCGGGTGACGCGGCGGCGCCAGGTCTCGAGATCGATGGCGAAGCGGACGTGGTCGCGCCAGCGGCCGCCGATGTAGACCAGGCGCGGCGCGTAGCCCTCGCAGCGGAAGCCGGCGGCGAGCACGAGGCGGAGCGAGGCCGTGTTGCCGGGCTGCACGCTGGCCTCGACCCGGTGGAGGCCCAGGCCGACGAACGCGCGCACGAGGATCAGCTCGACTCCTTCGCGCATGTAGCCGCGGCCGGCGTGCGGCGCGAACACGTAGTAGCCGAGGTTGGCCGACTGGAGCGGTCCGCGCACGATCTCGGTCAGGTTGAGGACGCCGGTGATGGCGTCATCCTCGTGCCGGCAGAGGAGGTGGATCTGCACGCTCGGCTGGTCGGCGCGGGCCAGCCAGGCGCCGAAGCTCGCCGCGGTGTCGGGCGGCCGGGCGAAGCTCCGGTGCAGGCGGCGGCTGGCGCGGGCGAGCTGGATGAACTCCGGCGCGTCGTCGTGGCGCGGGCGGCGAAGGAAGGTGCGCGGCCCGCTCTCGAGCGGGCGCAGCAGCTCTACCTTTTGTCGCATTTGACCGGCCGCTTGCCCGGGTAGATCAGCCGCGGAGCCGCCTTGTCGAAGAGTCGCTTGTCGCCGGCGCGCAGCGTGCCGCCGCGCCGGGCCAGCACCTCGGCGATCCCGTCGCGGATGATCGGGCCGTCGTCGTGCATCTCGATGGCGCCCTGGTCGAGCTCGGTCACGCCCAGGATGCCGTCGCCGCCGCTGGCCAGGAAGTCGCTGGTGACCAGGGTGAGCCGCTCGCGCGGGCCCACCTTCTTGCCCCCCTTCTCGCGGGTGAGGTTCACGACCAGCCGGTCCCCGCTGCACTGCGCGCTGACGCGCACGCCCGAGATGGAGAAGACGCCGGAGGCGACCGTGAGGTTGCGCTCGAACACCTTGGCCAGCTGGCCGCCGGTCAGCTTCACGGTGGCGAAGCGGTTGTCGAACGGCATCGCCTCGTAGAGATCGCCGTAGGTGAGCTCGCCGGGCGGCAGGTCGGCGCGCAAGCCGCCGCCGTTGGTGAGCGCGACGTCGGCGCCCGGGCTGGCGGCGCGCATCAGGTCGGCGAACAGGTTGCCGAGCGGCGACTCCTCGGAGCGAACGCCGCGGATGGCGCCGTCGGCCACCACCCCGAGCTTGCGATCGCGCACCGCGCGGGCGCCGGTCTCGTAGCGCGCGACCAGAGCGGCGAGCGCCGCGTCCGGCACCACCGGCTTGCCGGCATACTCGCCGGCCGGACACTCCTCGCCCCGGTAGACATCGGGCGGCTCGCGCCGCTCGCCGCACAGGTAGCGCGGCGGGTGGATGGTGTGCGCGGTGACGCGGCGCTTCTCGCCCTCGATCACCAGATCGATGCGGCCGAAGGCGATCCCCTTGGAGAAGGACTGGACGATGGGGATGCCGTTCACCTCGTGGGCGATGCCGGCGTGGGTGTGGCCGGCGACGATGGCGTCCACCGTGCCGCGCGGCAGCGCGCGGGCGACCTCGAAGATCTCCTGGGCCGGATCGCAGGAGGACAGATCGCTCGGCTTGTCGAACGCCGAGCAGCGGCCACCGGCGTGGGCGGTGACCAGCACGAGGTGGGCGCCGCGCTTGCGCAGCAGCTGGGCCTGCTTCTGGATGCTCTCGAGCAGCGGCGCCATCACCAGGCCTTCGAAGTTGCGCGCGTTGGTGGTGCGCGGAGTGTCCATGGTGGCGACGCCGATGACGCCGATCGAGATGCCGGCGCGCTCGATCAGCACCGACTGGTGGAGGTTCGGCCAGCTGGCCGGCTCGCGGGCGAAACCGTCGATGAGGTTGGCGGCCAGGAAGGGGAACGAGGCCTCGGCCGAGCGCGCCTTGAGGGCGCCGCGCGGATCGTCGTGCGGCCGGATCGGGACCGCCCGCTCTCCCGCCGGCCCGAAGTCGTACTCGTGGTTGCCGACCGCGACCGCGGCGTAGCCCAGCTTGTCGTAGGCCTCGACCACCGATTTGCCCTCGACCAGGTTCGACTCGAGGGTGCCCTGGAACATGTCGCCGCCGTCGAGGAGAACGATCTCGTCGACCGCGCCGCTGGCCCTCAGGTTGGCCAGGTTTCCGGCCAGGTAGGGCAGCATCTCGATGTGGCCGTGGAGGTCGCTGGTCCCGATGATGGCCAGGGTGACCCGCGACGGGGGCCGCGGCCGCGGTCGGACGCCGCCGGGCCGGCCGGTCGTCCCCGGATCGCGGACCGGCTCGGCAGCCCCCGAGCAGGAGGCGGCAGCCGCGAGGAGGGCGAGGGCGCAGGCGATCCGGTACGTCTCCGACACGCCTGGATTGTATAGCTCGACCGGCTCGCTCAGCGGGCTTCGTCCAGCTTGATCTGGAGGCCGCCGAGCGCCGCCACCCAGTCGCTGTCGTCGCCGACGCCGAGGGTGAGGTGGGTGGCGTTGGCCAGCTTCTCGCCCCAGGCGGGGTCGACCTGGACCCAGCGGCCGCCGAGATCCACCTCGGCCCAGGCGTGCCAGCCGAAGCGCTGGATCGAGTCGCCCATGTAGACCAGCCCCGACACCTCGCGGGCCGGGACGCCGGCGGCGCGCGCCAGCGCCACGAACAGGAGGGCGTGCTCGGTGCAGTCCCCTTGCCGCTGGGCCAGGACCTGCGACGCGGTCGCGAGGTTGGTCGACAGGTTCTTGCCCAGGTTCTTGTAGGTCCAGTCGACCAGGCGCTCGACCCGCAGCGCGGGATCCGATTCTCCAGCGGTGATCTCGCCGGCCAGCTGGACGATGGCGGGATCGCCGGCGTCGACCGCCGAGGTCACCGCCAGCGCGGCGCGCCGTTCGCCCGGCATCACCGGCAGGCCGGGGCGCGAGAACAGCGCGACGGCGAGCGCCCCGTCCTTCCGGCGGGTCAGCTCCTGGTTGGGCGCGTCGCGCAGCTCGAGGCCGCCGGGCAGGGCGACGCGCAGGTGCAGCTCGCGGATCTGCGACGGCTCGCCGAGCGGCCGATCGACCGGCACGGCGTCGCCGATCATGTCGAAGCCGGCCACGTTGCTCTGCGCCTGGTCCTTCTCCTCCCAGCGGATGTCGATGGCGGCGCCGAGCTTGGCGCTGAGCACCACCGCGCCCGAGGCGACCAGCGACTGCGCGACCATCTGCTCTCCCTCGCTCTGGCTGCTCAGCACCACCACCTCGGTATCGACCCCCGCCAGGCGCTCCTTCTTCACCTCCACGACCTTGACGGCGGTGACCTTGTCCGCCTCCGACTCGGTCTCGAACTCGCTGAAGCGAGCGCTCATGCCTGCGTGCACCTCACCCGGCTCGACCGCCTGCTGGTCGAGGATCGACAGCGCGGTCTCGGCGCTGGCGGCGATCCGCCGCTCCGGCTGCGCCTTGCCGTCGACCGTCTGCGCCGCGATCATCTGATCGCCGTCGCGCCGGTAGCGGTGTTCGACCAGGCTCTCGCCGCTCTTCTCGCGCGAGCGCACCTCGAGGAGCCGGTAGGGCGCGCTGGGCTGGTAGAAGCGCAGCTCCTCGAGCTCCACGTTCCCCGAGCTGCCCGGCGCGCCGACCCGCAGGTGGGCGGCGACCGACCAGACCAGTCCGCCCGGCTCGCCGGGGGCCGACGGGCGCGCCGAGATGCCGGCATAGCCGACCTTCTTGCCGGCCAGGTAGAGGCCGAACCACTGCTCGCGGGTGCCGCTGGCCAGGACGCGATCGACCGTCGCCTGGCTGACCAGGTGGCCCTCGAGCGGAGTGCCGAGCTGGCGCGGCGCGTCCGGCGCCGCCGGGGACGCCGGCGCGGGAACCGGCGCCGCGGCGGGGGGCGACGCGGCCGGCTTCCTCTCTGCCCCCGAGTCCTTCGACTGACAGGCCGGGGCGGCCGAGAGCCCCAGGACGGCGGCGAGGAGGAGCTGGCGCATGGCAGGTGAACCCTTTCGCAGAGAAGACAGCCGCGCAAGTCCCATGTCGCACATGTGGTGGCTGTCGCTTTGTCGCCCTTTGCCGGGCGCGTCACGCAGGCTGGCAGATAACCTGGTGTCATGCAGCCGCTCCGATCCGCCGCGGCGCTCGCCCTCTTCGCCGTCGGATGCGGCGGCGGAGGCGGCGACCCGCTGGAGAACGCCGACTACATCGCGGGCTGGGCCAACTCGACCAGCGCGTTCGGCGTGTACACGCTCGCCCACGAGCCGCTCGCCTTCACCAACCAGGCGTTCAACTTCGCCGATCCCAACTGTCCGGCCACCAGCGACGACGACACCACCGTGGTCATCACCGGCGGCTGCGAGGACACCTCCGGGCGGGCCTGGGCCGGCGAGGTCACCGTCGTGCGCCGCGAGGGCGGCTGGAGCCTCACCTTCGACGGCTTCGGCGACGACCGGTTCGGCGGCATGGCGAAGGTCAACGGCTCCTTCGAGGTGGACGAGGAGGGGGAAAGCCTCCATTCGTTCCACGCCGACCTCGACCGCGACGGAGGCATCGAGTCGCGGGTCATCTACAGCGGCACCGTCGAGGGGGGCTACGAGGGGCCGACCGTGTGGAACGGGTCCGGTGCGGTCTCGCGCAGCGGCGTCGTCATCAACTCCGGCTCGGTGGACGCCGAGACCGTCGATCAGCTGCGCGACAACGAGGTCTGCCCGGGCGAAGGCATCTCGGGCACGACGACCATGACCAGCGACGAGCACGTGGTGGTCATCTCCTACGACGGCGACACCGCCTGCGACGAAGACGACGCAGCCGCCTGGAGCCTCGACGGCGAGGACCAGGGTGTGATCAACGGCGTCACCTGCTCGGCCGGTGGTCCCGCCAGCCCCGGCGCGGCCGCCCTCCTGCTGCTGATCGTCCTCGCCCTGCCCTTGCGCCGCCGCCGCCGCGGCTGATCCGGTCCGGCCGGCGCCGCTCAGCCGGGCGCGGCGCGCAGCGCGCGGACCTGCTCGTCGATCCGGTCGACGTCGGCGGCGAGCTGCTCGCGCATGCGCTCCATCCGCTGCAGGATCTTCTCGCCGTTGTTCTTCACCGTGCCGGCCATCCGCGCCACGTCCTCGAGGTGGGAGAGCTGCTTCTCGACGCCGCGGGTCGCCAGATCGATCTCGCGCAGCGCCTGGTCGCTCGCCGCGCTGGCGCTGGCCACCCGGGTCGCCAGCCCGCGCGCCATGCTGTAGGCGCAGCGCAGCCGGAGGTCGGTCGTCTCGTCCTCGGGATCCCACACGACCACGATGTCCTCGCCGTAGCGGGCGAGCGGCTCGAGCCCCTCGGGCGCGGTCCGCGCCGAGAACACGAACACACCGACCTGCGCCTGGCGGTTCTTGCGAGCCACCTCGATCTCGGCGAGCGCGGCGCGCAGGTCGCACGACCGGTTCTCCTTGGCCTCGAAGACCAGGAGCGCGCCGGGCGCCGCGCTCTCGCGTCCCATCGCCACCACGTGGTCGCCCACCTTGTTGTTGCGGATCGCCCCGGTGGTCGCGCCGACCGACTGGTGCACGTCCCCCAGCCGCTGCGACTCCGCCGCCAGGAGCTGCCCCAGCGCCTCCTCGAACTCGGCGCCGTGCCGGGTCGAGCGGGCCGCCTCGTCGCGCCGCGCGTCGAGCGCCGCCAGCCGGGCGCGCACGTCGCCCTGGAACTCGACGTGGTTGCGGGTCAGCTCGTTGACCGCGCCCAGCACCGTCTTCTGCAGCCGCGACAGCGCCGACTGCTCGTGGTCGAGCGAGAACTCGCGGGTCGCCACCTCCACCTGCGCCTTGAGGTCGCGGGTGAGCAGCCCCTGGCTGTCCTTCACCTCGGCGATCAGCCGCGACAGCGCCGAGTCCTTGTGGTCGAGCGAGAACTGGCGCAGGACCTCGGCCGACTGGGCGCGCAGCGCGCCGTCGAGCGCCTGCTCGATCTGGCGCTTGAGCCCGTTGGCCTGGTCGGGCGACAGCATGCGGAACAGCGCGCTGCCCTCGCCCACGTGCGCCGCCAGCGTCCGCGCCAGCACCGACTCGTCTCCCACGTGCGCCCGCAGCGTGCGCTCCAGCACCTGGTCGATCTGCCCGCCGTCCTTCACCAGCTGGTCGAGCTTCTGGCTCATCACCCCTGTCCTGGGGTCGAAGTACTGGGTCAGCGCGGTGCCCAGGTCGCTGGTGAGCGAGCGCGCCCGCTCGGCCAGGGTCTCCTTGAGCTCGCCGACCAGCTTGTCGCCGGCGTGCCGCACCGCATCGGCGTCGAGCGTCCCGCCCGCGCTTCGCAGCGCCAGCACCCCGACCCGCAGCGCCGCCGCCACGAACCCATCCCGCTCGGCGCCCGCCGGCCGCCGGCGCAGCTCCGCCACCACGTCGGGATCCGCCACCCGGACGGCGATGAGCATCTCGCCGCCGTCCCCCTTCTCCCGCTCCTTCCCCTCGGCCTCCGCCCGGTCCCTCCGCTCCTTCTCCCGCCGCTCGGCCAGGTGCCGTCCCGACCCCTCGGCCAGCGCCGACGTCACGGTCATCTCCATCTGCCCCTCCACCGCTTCACGAGCTGCGCGCATCACCTCCCTTCTACACCCCGCCCCTGACATCCCCTCGAATCGGGGGTCTCTTGGACGGCGACCGCGCGCTCGTCTCCCTCGGCTACCAGGGGCCTCCGGTGATCGAGGTCGGCGAGTGGCTCAGCCGAGGTGGAGCGCGATGGCCAGCTGGATGGCGCCGATCAGCGTGACCACGGTGGCGGCGGTGACCGGGGTCTTCGAGTCGGTCTGCACCCAGGAGAAGCCGCCCGCCACCACCAGCGCGATGGCCAGGATGAGGAACAGGTTCATCCCGCTCACCGTGAAGGAGATGATCTTGAAAAGGAGCAGGGCTTCGAGCCCCGACGCGGCCAGTGCGATCACCGGGAACAGCCGCGCCGAGGCCTGGGTGACCAGGACGATCGAAGCCGCCACGGCCAGGAGCACCACCAGCTTGTCGACGGTCATGGCAGGATGATACCTGCGCCGGCCGTCATTCGTACGGCGTACCGTCCTTGTGGACCGCGATCCACCGCCCCTGCTCGACCACCTGCCACTTCATGTCGTCGTCGGGGTAATAGGCCATATCCGCCTCGACCCGGCTGCCGATCTCGATGTACTGGGCGGGAGCCCCCGACCGGTTGACCAGGTGGTGGGCGTCCTGGCTACCGGCCGGGAACCCGACCACCATGCCGGGCCCGACCACCTGCTCGCCGGCGTCGGTGACCAGCACCAGCTCGCCCGACAGGATGTAGACCAGCTCGTCCTCGTGCGTGTGCCAGTGGCGCAGCGCCGACTGGCCGCCGGCGCCCAGCGTCACCAGATTCACGCCGTACTGCGAGAGGCCGAAGCGATCGCCCAGCCGTCGCTTCTCGCGCTGGCCCATGCGCGAGCGGAACGGCTCCGGGTAGCCGACCTTGCTGGTCGTCTCGATGGCGGACACGTGGACAGCGGCGGGCTTGTCGGTGGGCATGCGGGCGACCCTAGCACCCAATCGGATCCGCCACCTCGATCCCGTGACGCGCGAGCCGGGCGATCACGCGATCCCGCACAGCGCGCCGGGCGATCTCGGCGTACTCGCCCGCCTCCATCCAGCCGAGCTCGTGGATGTGGCGGACCAGGAACCCCTCCGGGGTCACCCCGTCCTCGGCGCGCCCCTCGGGCGGCGCCAGCTCGGCAGCGTAGTCGGCCAGCCCCTCGGCGGCCACCGCCGCCAGGCGCTCGCGCTCGGCGCCGTCGAGCCGATCGCCGACCCAGTCGAGGTAGAGCCAGCCGAAGCGGGCGTGCGCGACCTCGTCGCGGGCCAGCCGCCCCAGGACCGCGCGGGTCAGTGGATGCGCCGCCGAGCGCATGCAGCCGATCAGGATGGGCAGGGTGAACGACTCGCCGACGCAGGAGAGACGGACAACCAGCTCGCTGGCGCGCGCCAGGGGATCCAGTGACGGCGCCGGCCGTGGCACCAGGTCCTGGTAGTCCACCAGCGACAGCGCGCCGCCGCCGAGCTCCATCGCCATCCGGCTGTTGAGCTCGACGTGCAGCATCTCGTCGACCACGAAGTCGCCGGCCATGGCGACGAGATCGATCGGGGCGCGCGCCGCGAGCAGCGCGGCCGCCAGCTCGGCGAACGCCGCCCCCGAGCAGTACTCGTTGTAGGCGCCCTCGGTCCAGGAGGCGCGCGCCCTGGCGAGGAGCGGTTCGGGGTACGCCGAGGGATCGAGGGTGCCCCACGGCAGGTCGTCGACGCCCGGCCGCCGCCGGCGCAGCAGCGTCTCGGCCGCGCCGCCGAGCCAGTCGAGCTCGAAGGCCGCCTTCACCGCCGCGTCCGCGCCGGCGTCCTGGCCTGGACCGTCCTGGCCCGGTCGACCGACGCGCGCGCCGCGCCGTCGGTGTAGCCCGGCCCCTTGGTGTTGCCCATCCGCCGGCGGGGCTCCAGCTCGACGAAGTTCTCGAACTCGGCACTCTCCTGTCCGGCCGGCTGCGGCGTGATCATGCTCAGCGCCGCGTCGAGCAGCGCGGCGAAGGACGGGCGCGCCGGCGGCGGTGCCGGTCTCGGCGTCTCGGCCGATGCAGCTCCGGAACCGAGGAGCACACCGGCGGACAGCGCGGCACAGGCGAGCAGACGACGGGTCGAACGCTTCTGGCTCATGGACACCTCCTGCCGGGCCAAGACGCACCGGCGGAGGGTCCGTTAACCAGACGCTAAAAGGGCCAGCGAGCGCGAAGCCCGCCGGCCCCGGAGGTGAGCTACTCCATGGAGGCCATGGCGGCCTTGACCTTCTCGTTCGAGGCGCACTCCTGCGCGCCCATCATCGCCGGGCCGACCTTCTCCATGATCGGGGTCAGCTTCGGCGTGCACTTCTCCTCGAACTCCTTCTTCTTGGCGGCGTCGCCTTCCTGCTTCTTGCCCCACTCGATGAAGGACTTGTTGTCGGCGACCCACTTCTCCAGCGCGGCGCCCATGCCGTCGCAGTTGCCCTTGTTGCTTTCGACCGCCGCGGCCATCGACTGCATCATGCTGATGGTCTTGTCGCAGGCCTGATCCACGGTCATGTCGCCGCCGCCGCCGCCACTACCGCCACCCTTGTCCTTGCAGCCGCCGGCCAGAGCGATCGCCATCACCGATCCCATCATCGTCACGAGAAGTCGCTTCATCTTGATTCGTGCCCTTTGTTTGTGGTTCTTGGCCCGCCGCAGCCGCAGGAATGAGACCCGGGGGGCGGCCATTGTCGCGGTTCACATGAGTGAATGCAAGGTGTGGGTAATCGCACGGTTGAGCGTCGTTAACGCCGCGGCTGCCGGTGCGTCCTAGTCTGGAGAATCGACCGATGCCGGTCCCCGCCGCCAGGAAGCCCGAGATCGCCGCCGCCGGCCGGCGCGATCACGCCGATCTGGCGGCGCGCGCGGCGCAGGGCGACCGCGACGCCTTCGGCCAGCTCATCCGGATCTACGCGCCGATGGTGCACGGCATCCTGCTGGCGCGCGCGCCGGTCTCGGAGGTCCGCGACCTCATGCAGGACGTCTTCACCCTCGCCCTCGAGCGGCTCGGCACGCTCCGCGAGACCGACGCCTTCGGCGGCTGGCTGGCGATGATCGCGCGCAACCGGACGACCGATTTCCACCGGCGAAACAGCCACCGCCGCACCGCGCCCCTCGAGGTGGACGTGCCGGTGTCCGACCCCGACCGGGCGCAGGTCGGGGAGCTCCTGGCGGCCATCCGCTCGCTGCCGGAGACCTACGCCGAGACGCTGATGCTGCGACTGGTGCAGGGGATGAGCGGCCCCGAGATCGCGGAGCGGGTCGGGATGAAGCCGGAGTCGGTGCGCGTCAACCTGCACCGCGGGATGGCAATGCTGAGGGAGAAGTTGCGCGGAGACGATCCATGAGTGGCGACTACCTGTGGGATCGCTCGGGCGATCCGGATCTCGACATCGTGCGGATGGAGAAGCAGCTCGCCTCGCTGCGCCTCAAGGACGAGGAGCTCGACGCGCTGGCCGCCGAGCCTCCGACCCGGGCAATCGTGCGGGCGCGCAGGCCCCGCGCCGCGATTGCCGCCGGCGTCGGGGTCGCGCTGGCCGCAGCCGCTGCTGTCGTCATCGTCACGATGGTCCAGGGCTCGGGGTCGCGACCGGAATCCGCGTCGGGTTCGGGATCGGGGTCGGGGTCGGGATCGGGATCGGGGTCGGGATCGGGATCGGGGTCGGAAGCGTGCGTTGGAGAGGTGAAGC
>Ga0111539_10009135_pt1 | contig 12538 bp, 14 predicted proteins | sample RhiMethybrSRZTD1_FD_79667 | JGI IMG/M metagenome (GOLD analysis project Ga0111539, IMG submission 79667) | Populus rhizosphere microbial communities from Tennessee, USA - Rhizosphere MetaG P. TD hybrid SRZTD1 (version 2) (version 2) | ecosystem: Host-associated > Plants > Roots > Rhizosphere >...
TGAAGGAAGTCTGCGCCGTCGTCGGCGTGCGACCGCCGCCCGGATCGATCTTCCTGTTGCCGACGCAGGACCGCACCATGTGGGAGATGGTCCAGCTCGCCAACGAGATGGCGCAGCGTATCGGCTACAATACGCGTGAATGGCAGGCGCTGCGCGAGATTGCGGTTTTTTCCGGTGACGGCAGCACGACCGCGTTCCCTCTGCCGGCCAACTGGCAGCGCATGCTCAAGACGTCGGAGATCTATTCGACCGCGCAGCCGACACTGCCGCTGACCTTCATCTCCGATCCGGACGAATGGCTGACCGACGAGATGAACGGTTGGACCGATCCAGGCGGAGCGTGGACCATCTATGGCGACCAGCTGCATGTTCGCCCGGCTCCCGCTGCCGGCGTGCAGCTGAAATGCTGGTACCTGCAGAAAAACTGCATCGCGCTCGCCAGCGGCGGCTATGGTGATGTCTTCCTCGCCGACGCCGACACCTTCCGCCTGCCCGAGCGGCTGCTCAAGCTTGGGATGATCTGGCAGTGGAAAGCCAACAAGGGCGGCACCTACGCGGAGGACATCGCGAACTACGAGGACGCGCTGACGCAGGTCATGGGATCGGACAAGCCGTCGCCGATCTTGGTCGGGCGGCAGACTTTAAGCGTTGCGGCAAACGCGAGCTATCCGTATCCGACGCCGAGTGCGCCTGAGACGCCGTACCCATGAGCAACCGCTCGCTGCCGCACTACCGCGCATTCCGGCGCTTCGCCGCCCCGGCGCAGGTGCAGATGCAGGTCCTGCCCAAGACCTTGCCGGCACCGCTGCGCGGCCTGATCCTGAACGAGAATCCGGCCTTCATGCAGCCGGCTGCGGCGCTTGAGCTTGACAACTGGTTCCCGACCGACAACGCGATCCGGCTGCGCGGCGGATCACAGAAGTGGACGCGGCTCGGCGTTACCGGCACGCCGGACAACCAGCCGGTGCGCTCGATGTTCAACTACATTGCCGGCTCCAACAAGAAGATGTTCGCCGCCAACGCAACGAAACTGTACGACGTAACCGCCGCTGGCAGCTTCGGCATCCCGGTCGCACCCGCGGCACCGAACAATGTCACGATCACCAACGGCAACTTCTCCACCGTCACGATGGCGACGGCGGACGGCTCGACCTACCTGCTCGCCGTAAATGATGCCGGCGAGTACGTGCTGCGCTTCAATGGCAGCACATGGCAGCAGCTGCGCCCGGGCGCCACGACGCCGCCGTCGCTGATCACCGGACCGGCCGGCACGCCGGTCGTTGCCGGGCTCGGTCTTACTCAGGTCTGGAAATACCGCAACCGCCTGTTCTTCATCCAGGGCGGCACGATGAACGCTTGGTATCTGCCGGTCTACGCGGTCGGCGGCGCGCTGGAGCAGATCCCGCTCTCGGGCGCTTTCACGCTCGGCGGGTCGTTGCTGTTTGGTTGCGCGTGGTCGGTTTCGGCGGGAGACGGCATCGACGATAAATGCATCTTCGTCACGACCGAAGGCGAGATCGCGATCTTTACCGGCACCAACCCGGCTGACGCGGCCAACTGGAGCCAGCAGGGGCGCTACCAGATCACCCGACCACTGGGAAAGAACGCATGGCTGCGCGTCGGCGGCGACGTCGTGATCGCGACGGTGGACGGCATCGTGCCGATCAGTCAAGCGCTGTCGAAGGACGTCGCGCAGCTGGAATTCTCCGCCATCACGACGAACGTTCACCCGATGTGGATGCGCGAGGTCCTGGCGCGCGGGAACCTGCCCTGGACGATGTGCAAATGGGACGAGTTCAGCGGGCTTGGCGCCATGTTCGTCACCCTGCCCGGTGGCTTGCCGGGTGATTACCGCTGCATGGTGGTCAACACCCATACCGGAGCATGGTGCCGCATCACTGGATGGGACGCGCTGTGCTTCACGACGCTGAACGGCGTGATGTACTTCGGCACGCAAAAAGGCCGCATCATGCAGGCGGACATCGGCGGCTACGACACCATCACGGACGGCGCCGACGTCGACCAGCGCGTGCCTTACGTCGCGACCTATGTGGGCGGCTGGGAAGTGTTCGGCTCGCCGCCGAACCAGTTCACCGTGCGCCAAGCGCGCTGCTCATTCAACACGCGCGCAATAGAGCCGTTCATCCCGCAGGTCACCTGCGCGATCAATTACGTCTACCTGCCGCTGCCGCCGCCGCCCGATGTCGGCGGAGATCCGGGTATTGCCGAGGTGTGGGATCAGGGCTTGTGGGGTGACGATCACGCGCTGCCGTTCCCAATCCCGGGCGATCCGGCTGACGGCATGCGATTTGATCAACCCGCACCGCCGGCACCGAACACGCGCTCGACCTACTGGGTGTCGATCGGCGAAACCGGCTATTCACACGCACCGATCGTGCAGGTGTCGATCAATCAAGCGGCCAAGCCCGACGTCGAAATGCTCGGCATCTCGTTCATCGCCGAGCAGGTCGGCGTCGCGGTCTAAGGGAGAAGCCCGATGGCATTCAACGAAGGACGCGACGCGGTCACGCAGGCTTATCTGGCACAGCAGGGCCTGCTGCCGCCTGGAGGGCAATTCCCGACCTTCAGCGACCCTAACGTATCTGCAGATACGCTCGCCGGCATCAACGCATACGGCGGTTTTCTCGGTGATCCGAATTATCAGGGCCATAGCCCGGCATCGTCCCAGCAGGCTGACTTCCAGACCGGTTTTGGCGCGTTTGGCGGAAGGGGCGGCGCGGATCGGGAAGGCTTTGGCGAGAACGTCTCCGACCCGGCCTTGGCATCGCCGACCCTTGCCGAGCCTGACGTGGGAGGACCGACACCGGTAAGCGGGTTCGGCCGCAGCGGCGACGACACGAGCGCGCAGTCGCAGGCCAGTCAGGCCTCGCAGGCGGCATCCATGGCTGCAGCAGCGATGGCGGCGCAGACGGGTGGATATGGCTTGCCGACAGGAGGCTTTGCTGCAGGCGGCGGAAAGACGGGAGCACCGGCCGCGACCGGGTGGGGTGGCTGGAGCGATTACGCGACGACGCCTACTGGTGCGCCGGCTGCGCCGGCTGCTCCTGCCGATCCTGACGCTCTCGCGGAAGGGATGGGCGGAAAGGGAGACAAGGGCTATGTGCCCGGAGGCTACACGCCCAATTTTGATCGGACATTTGCCGAAGACTTTTCTCCGACTGGCATACCGTCGTTTGGCTGGGGTGGCGGGCGCGGACGCGACAGTGCTGCAATGTCTGGGTATGGCGACTTTGATGCCGCAATGGCGGCGGCAAATGCGGCGGATGCCGCCGTGGCGCAATCGATGGCCGATGCCATGGCAGCGCAGGGTGCGGCACCGACAGGCGGCGGACGTGGTTACGGCGGCGGTGCAGTTGGTGGTCGCGGTGGCGGTGGCGGCGCCGTTGGTGGCTATGGCGACTTTGGTGCCGCAATGGCGGCGGCAAATGCTGCTGATGCTGCTGTTGCTAATTCCATGTCCGGGGCCATGGCGTCGCAGGGGTGGGGTGGCGGCTGGGGCGGTGGCTTCTCTGCTACTGGCGGCTACGAAGGTAGTGCATCGATGGGCAATACCGGCGGCGCGCAGGGCTTCGAAGGCGGTGCAGGAGTTGGCGGTAGTGATGGCGCCGGCGATGCTGGTGGCGTTGGCGGCGTCGGTGGTGGCGGCAATGATGCCGGCGGCAGCAGCCCCGGAGGCGTCGGATGATTAGTGATTCCGGATACGATCCAAGTCTTGCCGGCGGTCGCGGTGGCTATGTGCTTGGTTCGTTTCAGGGTGGTCCGGACCCGAATGCTGGGCGCAATGCTATTGTGCAGGCAGTGCTGGCGCAGCAGGGCATGCAGGCGCCGCAGGCTATGCAGGCGCCGCAGGCTATGCAGGCGCCGCAGGGCCAAGGCATGAACCGGCAAGCAATCGGCAATCAGGGCTGGTCGTTCGCCGGCAACGACGTCTTCGATCCAAGTGGCGCCATTGTCGGCCGTCATGGCGTGCAGCAATACGGTGACATCCCTGGGATGCCCCGGCCCGGTCCTGGCGGCCAGATGTACTCGGTCATTCCTCCGGTTGGCAGCAGCCTGTCGGGCGGCATGCCTGCAGGCACAGGCAATGCACCTACCCCTGCTGTTGATTTTACCGATCCTGCCGCGCCTGCGTTCGACAGCGGGGTTTTGACTGATCCTGGCGCGCAAGGCCCGATTACTGGTCCGGGCATGCTGGGCTTCCATGGCGGCGGCGGCATGCGCGACGTGTTCGATCCGGGCTATGAGACTCCGGCCTCCCCACCGACGGGTCAGGTTCCAGACCCTGAAGACAGTCCTGGCTGGGCCGGAGAGCGGGAGGCTTCCCTCTCCGCGCCCGGTTTTGATGTCGGCGCTGTGAGCGGAACAGGAGATTTCGGTGGCGGCGGCTTTGGTGGCTTCGGCGGCTTCGATGCGGGTGGCATGGGAATGGATACAGCAGGCGGCGTCGGATGAGCCTGAAATACATATTCAACCAGGATCAGCTCGTCGCCGACTTCGTGGCGCGGGCCAAGGTCGCGTCCGGGTTCTCCCGCCGCGCCGGCTTCACCGATACGAACCTGAAGGCGATCGGCATCGTCAACGCGGACAACGAGCTGATCGCCGGCATCGTCTATTTCAACTACAGCCCCGAGGCCGGCACCATCGAGATGAGCATCGAGGCGCTGCCGAAGCAGAACTGGCTGACGCGCACCACGCTGGCGGTCATGTTCCAGTATCCGTTCCTGCATTGCGGCTGCCAGATGCTGATGACCAGGACGGCGGCGTACAGCGAGCATGTGCTGCGGATGTTGGCGGCAATGAACTTCATGCTGATCCGCATCCCGCGCGCCGGCGGGCGCACCGAGGACGGCGTGCTCGGGCTGCTGACCTACGAGGACTGGATCAACGGCAAGTTCTGCAAGCGGTTCAACCACCACATTGCCGTCAAGGCAGATGAAGCGGCGTAAATAAGGGAGGCGATCGATGGGCTCATGTTGCGGCGGCAGCGCCCCACAGCCACCCAACCCGTATCAGACGGCTGCCGCGCAGACCGGCACCAATGTCGGAACTGCGATCGCCAATTCGTATCTTGGCAACGTCAACCAGAACACGCCACAAGGGAGCCTGAGCTACGACGTCACTGGCAGCTATACCGATCCTACGTCGGGGCAACCGATCCCGCGCTGGACTGCGACGCAGACGCCGACCGCGCAAGGGCAGGAGGCGATCAACAATCAGCAGGCCACACAAGTCAACCTTTCGCAGCTCGCCAACCAGCAGAGCAACTATCTGGGGAACCTGCTCGGGGCGTCGTTCAATGCAAACCAAGGCAACTTCAACGCCGGAAACTATCTGGCGGCTAATCCGGATGTGATGAACCGTGCGCGCGAAATCGGTGCGGACCCGTTCCAATTCGCCGTCCAGCATTGGGGTGATTTCGGGCAGAACGAAGGACGCAATATCGGCAATCCGGCCGCGCCGCAGATGGGCAATATTGATCAACTCGGGTTCAACTCGGCGCAATACCTACAGCAGAACCCTGACGTGCTAGCTTATGCCCATCAAACCGGGCAAGATCCCGAGGCGTTCGCGCGGTTGCATTATCAGCAGTTTGGCCAGCAGGAAGGCCGCGCGGGTAATTTCTACGAGCCCCAGACCGGCTTCGCCGAACAGCCGGCAGCGCAGTATGGCTATGGCTCGGGCGGGGACGTCAGGTCCGACTTCGATCCGGGCGGCAACATCACGCGCAGCTACGGCCCGCAGGACAACTTCAGCGCCGATCGCGCGCGCGTCGAAGAGGCGATGTTCCAGCGGCTCAATCCGCAGCTCAAAATCGAGGAAGACCGAGTCTATCAGCGTCTCGCCGACCAAGGCTTGCGTGCAGGCGGGAAGCCTTATGAAAGCGCCTACGACGTCTACAACAGGCAAGCCAACGACGCGCGGCTTGGCGTGATCGAGCGCGGCGGCGTCGAGCAGCAACGCATGAGCGAGATGGCGCGGGCGCAAGCATCGTTCGAGAACGCGGCACAACAACAAGGTTTCACGCAGGCGCAGGCGCGCGCCATGTTCAACAATCAGGCGCAGCAACAGCGCGAGGCGCAGCTTGCTGCACGCGGTGCGTTCTACAACGCCGCGCAGGCGCAGGGTTTTGGGCAAGCGCAAGGGCGCGCTGGCTTTTACAATCAAGCACAGCAGCAAGCGTTCAATCTCGCGAACGCGCGGTTCGGCGCGCAGAACCAGCTGCGCAACCAGTGGCTGGCCGAGCAGTACCAGCAGCGCGCGCAGCCGATCAACGAGATCTCCGCGTTGATGACCGGCTCGCAGGTGCAGCAGCCGAGTTTCGTCAACACACCGCGTACCCAGATCCCGACGACGGACGTGGCCGGGCTGATCAACCAAAACTTCGCGCAGCAGAACGACATCTACAAGACCCAGCAACAGAGCTGGAACGACATCATGGGCGGCCTGCTCGGCGCGGGCGGCAATATCGGCGCCGCCTACCTCAGATCCGACCGCGACGTGAAGGAAAACGTTGTGCCGATGGGCACGGTGTTCTCCGACAGCGGCAAGAAGCTGCCGATCTACCAGTACAGTTATAAAGACGATCCGGCCGAGCGCCGCCACGTCGGCCCGATGGCGCAGGACGTCGAGAAGATCAAGCCGTCCGCGGTCGCCGAGATTGACGGCGTGAAGCACATCAATCTCGATCGCATGGGCTCGGTTTTCGGGAGGGGCGCACATGGCTGATGAATTAGTCAGCAACCCGGATGTTTCGAGTTTCTTCTGGGCTGATGCCACCCAAGGCATGACGCTCGACCAGCTGAAGGCGCGCCGCGCTGTTGCGGCCGCGCTGGCCTCGCGCGCACGCCCTTACCCGAAGACGATTGGTGAAGGGATATTTTCCGCGTCCGACAGTCTGTCGCAGGGGTTCTCCGACCGGCAGTTGGCACGGGCCGAAGCAATTCAACGCGCGCGCGACGAGGCTGCGGAAACGAGGGCGCGCACCCCGGCAGCCCCTGCAACGCCCGCGCCACCGGCCGGTCCGGCAGGCAGCGCGCTGCTCGATCTGCCGCCTGCGACGGCGCCGGCCAACGCGTTTGCTGCCACCGATCCGGCCCTGACCACTGCGCCTGCTGCGCTCACCGCCGAGCTGCCGCCCGAGATCGACGCCGGCCGATCGGCCCTGGCGCAGACGGCCATGCGTCGGCCCGGTGGCCTCCAGCTGGCCGCGCTGAATACCGGCACCATGTCGGATGCCGGCCAGCCGGGCTTGACCTATGCGGGTCCGCAGCCGGCCGGTCCCGGCGCCGCGATGGCGGCCCGGCCCGACACGGAGCCGCCCGATCCGACGATCTCGGCCGGGCGCGACAGCCTCGTCCCGACCATGATTGCCCAGGCAGGGGGAGGTCGTCCTACTCCTGCTCCCGCAGGGCCATTGCCGCCGCGCGGAACGCCGGTTGCGCCAGCGCCATTGCCGGAACCGGGTGGAGCACGCATCAACCTGCCCGAGACAGTGCCGGGGCTTCGGCCTGAGCCGAAGAAGGCTCCCTCTCCCGAGATGCTGCAGATCCGTTCGGTGCTGGACGCTCCAGGCGCCGACAAGCGGATCAGCGAAGGCACAATCTCCCGGCTGGAAAAGAGCTACGAGCAGGCCAAGCAGCGCAATGACGATGCCCATTCACAGCGGGTGGAGATCTGGCAGAAGGAGCGTGATGACATCCTGGCGCGGCAGAAGGCAGTCAGGGAGCGAACACTCCAGGAGCCGAAGGAACAGCTGGAACTGACTGATGCGGCGCGCAAGGAAGCAATCAACCGGCGCTTCGGGACGGAAGAGAACTACAAGCAGCTGGCCGAGACGACCAACAAGCGCGGCGAAACCGCGAAGGCGATCGCCGAGAACCTGCCGACCCTCTACGAGGCCGAGAAGATGCTGCGTGATCGCAAGCTGGTCACCGGAAAGTGGACCGAGGCAGGACCGGGAATAAACATTCCGGGTGTCGGCAACATCGGCCTTCCCGGCGCACTGGATGTCAGGAAGGTCGTTGGTGGGATGTTCCCAGGAATTGGCGTCGGTGGGGGGCCGGAAGGCGAATCGTGGAAGCAGCAAGCCATCAACACCGAGGAATTCCGCGCCAAAATGCGCCCGATGGTCGGCGCCATGGTGAAGAAGATCTCTCCGACCGGCGCGGTGTCGAACATGGAAATAAATCAGGCGATGGAGGCCCTGGGCATCAAGGGGGACCTTGAGCAGGAATCGATGCTCAAGATCGTGCAGAACCTGCGCAAGGAAGCGTATCAAAGCATTGCCGCCCACAATTCCCAAATGCGGCAGACCTTCAATGATCCGAGGCTCGACGAGAAGATCATCCAGCACAACCGGGTCGAAATCCCGCCCGACCCGGAAGACGTAATGAACCTGAAGGCCACGCCAAATTCGCCGCAGGAGCGCGCACGGTTCGATAACATCTATGGTGCAGGCAGCGCGCGCAAGATCCTTGGTTACGGGAGATGATCGATGGGGCGGCAACCGGACGGTAACTACATCATTCCCGACGGCACTTACGGCGCGCCGGACCAGACGGTCTACAGCGCGCGCTACAACGGCTGGGTCAACGACGTCGCCAACACGTTCAATCTGGTACAGCCGGTCAACAAGGGCGGCACCGGGGCGGACAATGCCGAAGCCGCATTGGTCAATCTATCTGGTGAAAAAGCCACGCAACTTGTCACCAACTACAATTCACATCTGTTCTATCCCGGCTCGTTTCGTTCCGCGAATACTGCCGGCATCCCCGGTGCTCCGGTGGACAGCCACGCCTTTGCAGGTGCCTGCTATCTCAACGAACCGCTGGTCTATCCACCGACCAACCAGAACCTGATCATCGAGGCGCGCGACGAAAGCGACACCACGATTCCGGGGCGCACTTACGTGCGCGAGAAGAAAGCAGGTACATGGGGGCCTTGGACCGGCGGTATCTTTGCCGCGCCGTTCGACGCGTTGGCGTACAACGGGATGCAGATCAATGGATCGATGGAGGTTAGTCAGGAGCGAGGTATAACCAGTATTGCCCCCGGTCCTACGGCTGCAGCGTATGTTATCGACGGATGGATAGGGAGCAGTAATCTCTTGGGTACAGGGCGGGTCGCTTTTTCGCAAGTACCTCTTCCGACGGAAGTTGCAGGAATTAAAAACACATTACAATTCAGTGTCACTGCCTCGCAGGCAACACTGGGCGCGAATGATTACGTCCGTTTTAAAACTAATATCGAGGGGTACAGGTTTTCACGTGTTGCGTGGGGGTCTGCTGCAGCTATTCCCGTCACAGTGGGGTTCTGGGTGCGGGCGGAAAAGGCGGGCACGTACCGGGCGCTGCTGCATAATTTTGATGCATCGATTATAACCCCATGGATGCCTTTCACCATCACGGCAGCAGTGGTTTTTCAGTGGGTCACCATTACATTTTCGCCGCAGACAACCGGCACGTGGAAAACCAACAATGAGATCGGTGCCTGTATGATTGTTGAAATGGCATCGAATGCAACGCCCAATAACATTCAAACGACAGCGGGGTTTGCCTCGCTGACCGGGGTGGTCGTCCTCCCCGGCACGCAAGCTCCAACCGCAGCACAATCGCCGCTGATCATGCGCCCGTATGATCAGGAGTTGATCACTTGTCAGAGATACTTTCAAACAACGAATGTCGTAAGTGGAGCGATAGCGATTGGTCAGGCAATATCCGCCACCAGAGCGATGATAAATGTTCCGTTTCCCGGCGGTAAAATGCGGGCTATTCCCACCCTGACCAGTGTCGGCGGTTTCGATTTGTGGGCGAGTAACGCGGCTTCATTAAACCTTACGACATTTCCTGTCATAAATAGCGCCAGCGTGGATAAATGTGTGATTGATTGTAATGTTGCTAGCGGCCTCGTCGCCGGTAACGCTACATTGCTCGTTGGGCGTGGGGTATCAGCGTCCCTTTTCTTTGACGCGAGGCTGTGATGGCGGACTATCAACTCACCACTACCGATGTCGTCATTCGCACCGCCGATGGCGCGAGCATCCCGAACGATCCGGCCAATCGGGATCGCATCGAATACGAGGCATGGCTGGCCGATGGCGGCGTGCCCGATCCGTATGTCGAGCCGCCCGAGCCAGAGCCGCAGCCCGATGCACTGACAGAGGCACAGCGCGCCAACACGCGGCTCGATGCGGGCATCAATGCGGCGAGCGTCGCACTGGTGTCCCGTGCGCCGCCGTCCGGCGTTGGGCCGCCGCCTGATGTCGGCCCGCCGCAGCCACCCGGACCTCCGTCCGGCGGATGGCCACCGGGACTGCCGCCTGAGGCGCAACAGTCATTCGATTATCTGTTGGCACAGCAGCAGGAGCTGTACACGCAACTATACGAGCTGGCCAGCAGCGTAACCGAAATGCTGCAGGCGCAAGCAGAAGAGTCGAGGTGACCCATGCCGCCGCTTAACCCTAATATCGATGCCGGGCGCGATGCGCTGACCCAGTCGCTGATGGGCAACCAAGGCCAGGGCCTTGGTCAGATGGGTGCCGGAACCGCGGCACCCAATCCTCCGGTGGCGCAGCTGGGCGCTGGGCTGCCGCCCGGGCTCGGAGGCATGCCGCCGCCCAATCCCGCGATGGGTGGCATACCGCCCGGGCTCGGAGGCATACCGCCCGGGCTCGGAAGCATGCCGACCGGGCTCGGAGGCATGCCGCCGGCCCGCAACCCGGGCATGCTGCCTCCGGTCGGTGGTAGAAATCCGATGGCTGCCATGGGCGGCATGTTCGGCCGACGGTGATGAACGTTCCGACTGGTGTGGTGCGGCAGGCGATCGAATCCCTGCGCGGCACACCGTTCGTCCTGGCGCTGGTGATTCTGAATATCGTTAGTCTGCTCGGATTTTGGATGGTTTTGCATTCCGTCTCGGAAGCGATGGAGCGGCGCGAGCCATTGCTCAGGGCCTGCATCGAGAGGAATAATCGATGAAAGGTACAACGCTCCTGCTGATATGCCTGTTGCTCATCGGTTGTCAGCAAGGACGTTGGGTGTGGCAGGAGAATTTAGCCGCGACAGCGTGTCCGGGCGGCAGAGTGAATCAAGTGAAACGGACGACGGACACGCATCTGGGTCGCGTCCGGCAAACAGTCATCAACACCGACGCATGTCTGGAGTAGTCACCATGCCTCCCTATCCGAAACCGAAATCACAAGCACAACGCGGCGCGATGTACGCCGCTGCTGAGGGCAAATCGACGTTGGGGATTCCAAAGAAAGTCGGCAAGGAATTCGTCAAAGGCGACAAAGGCGGCAAGCTGCCGAAGCGCAAGAAGCAGCGCTGAGCTATTCCCGTGGCACTGACGGCAGGTCGGGAATATTGATGACGTTGCCGCCGGGGTCATAAGTCGTGCGCGTGCCGTCGGTGTTGAACACGACCGTCGCATAGTGCCTGCCGTTCTTGTCGCGGAAGTAGGCCTTGCCGTCCCAAATCGTCGCCGTGGCGACAATCTCCTTGGTCGCGTTGTCGACAAAGTTGATCGTCCTAGGCAACGGCGCATGCTGCGCCGCTGCGCTCGTCGACATGGCGAGAGTGAGCAACGCCAGGAAAAATGACGGGCGCAATGTCATGTGGATGATCCCATCACGCCCGTCCGGGCGCGGTGTTGAAAGGGTGAACCCCACCACGCCCGGTCACGCAACGCTGAACGTTACGCGACGCCCTCCTTCTGCTTGCGACGGCGCGCCAGCGCAAGCATGAACCCGCAGGCCGCGATCAGGCCGGGGATGCCGGCTCCGGCGATTGGCCCCGGCACCTGCTGCGGAATCAAAAAGAACGAATCCGGGCCGTCGTTCGCGCCCGAGATGCGGGCGTAGAAGATCAGCTGATCGCCGGCCTGGATGTCGCTGCCGAGCGCGATATTGAACCCGGACAGCGTGTAGTCGGGAAATCCAGTCCCGTTGTTCTGCGAGGGGATCAGCGTGCCGCCCGGCTGCAGCAGCGAGTACTGTGCGAGCACAGTGTGCTGCGTCAGGTTGAGCAGCGCGAAGGCCTCCAGGGTCTGCGCCTGCCCGGTGTCATTGACATCGATGCCGACCGAGAACGTCAGCGACGTGTCGCCGGTTGCCAGCAGGAAAGCCCGCAGGAACGAGCCGTCGTAACCGATGCCCACGGTGTCGACGCCGGGGTTGGCGCCGCCGGGCACGTTGGTCGAGAAGAAGATCGCGTCACTCAGGTTGCCGCTGTTCTTGAAGTTGGTATAGCCGAAGTCGGCGGCTTGCTGCGGCTGGTTGTCGCCGCAGATGATGCACTGGATGTTGAGCGGCTGGTTGCCGCTCGGAACGGTCGGGCTCAGTGTCAGCGTGGTGCCGGTTCCGGTCCAGGTCTGGCCGCCGACGACGACTTGCGCATAGGCAGGACAAGCGAGCGTGCCAAGCATGGCGACAGTAAGCAGTAGCTTCTTCATGGGGTGACTCCTCTGGCGGCGACTAGATCCACGCCGCTTTGCCCTTCCACTGCCAACGATAGTTGCA
>Ga0111539_10009136_pt1 | contig 12537 bp, 7 predicted proteins | sample RhiMethybrSRZTD1_FD_79667 | JGI IMG/M metagenome (GOLD analysis project Ga0111539, IMG submission 79667) | Populus rhizosphere microbial communities from Tennessee, USA - Rhizosphere MetaG P. TD hybrid SRZTD1 (version 2) (version 2) | ecosystem: Host-associated > Plants > Roots > Rhizosphere >...
CTAGTTCGACTGCTTCGATGGTGCAGTGACACCACCTACCGGCCCGGGTTCGCTCTCCGAGAACATCTGACACCCGGGAAGAAATCGCCCCACAAAAGCCTTGAGCCTATGACGCTCAACTTAAGAGCGACCCTTCCGGAAGGCGAAATGTGATGTCGACAACGCGACTGCCTGTTTTGTTCCTTACTGACCTCGTTGTACTGCCGGGCATGGTTGTACCCATCGAGCTGGACGACGCCGCCCGCGCGGTAGTGGACACGGCGAAAGCCCACAGCGACGGCACCCTGCTGGTGGCTCCTCGGCTCGGGGACCGCTACGCCTCCTACGGCGTGATGGCCGAGATCGTGCAGCTTGGCCGTCTGGCCACCGGGCAGCCGGCGGCAGTGATCAAGGCAGATCGACGAGTCAAGATCGGATCCGGGGTCTCTGGGTCCGGCACTGCGCTGTGGGTTGAGGCGGAAGAACTCGCAGATGTGGCGCATGAGACGGAGGAACTTCGAAAGCTCACCGCCGAGTACAAGGGCCTGGTCATCGCAACCCTGCAGCGTCGCGACGCTTGGCAGGTCATTGACCAGGTCAATCGGGTCACCGACCCCTCGATACTGGCCGACCTGGCCGGGTACGCCCCCTGGCTCAGCGATGAGCGAAAGCGTCAGTTGCTGGAAACACCGGACGTCGTGACACGGCTGACCATCTTGATCGAATGGACCAAGGCCTACATCGCCGAGACCGAGGTCAACGAAAAGATCGCCGACGACGTTCGCGAGGGCATGGAGAAGAGCCAGCGGGAGTTCCTGCTGCGCCAGCAACTGAATGCGATCCGCAAGGAGCTCGGCGAGGACGAGCCGGATGGCGCACAGGACTATCGCGCTCGGGTCGAGGAGGCTGACCTACCCGACGACGTACGCAAGGCCGCCCTCCGTGAGGTCGGCAAGCTCGAGCGCGCCAGCGACCAGAGCCCGGAGTCGGGCTGGATCCGCACCTGGTTGGACACCATCCTCGAACTGCCGTGGAGTACCAAAACCACGGACTCGACCGACATCACCGCTGCCCGCGAGGTGCTCGACGCTGATCACCACGGCCTTGAGGACGTCAAGGATCGCATCGTGGAATACCTTGCGATTCGTGCCCGCCGCGCGGAGCGTGGCCTAGAGGTCATCGGCGGGCGTGGCTCGGGTGCGGTGATGGCGTTGGTCGGACCGCCTGGTGTGGGCAAGACCTCCCTGGGTGAATCCGTCGCGCGAGCGTTGGGCCGCAAGTTCGTGCGGGTTTCACTGGGTGGCGTACGCGATGAGGCAGAGATTCGGGGTCACCGGCGTACCTATGTGGGCGCACTTCCGGGCCGGATCGTCCGGGCGATCACCGAAGCCGGATCGATGAATCCGGTCGTGCTCCTCGACGAGATCGACAAGGTCGGTTCGGACTATCGGGGTGACCCGGCAGCTGCACTGCTGGAGGTCTTGGATCCTGCCCAGAACCACACTTTCCGGGATCACTACCTCGAAGTCGACCTTGATCTGTCAGATGTGCTCTTCCTGGCAACTGCCAACGTGGTCGAAACGATTCCGCAGGCCCTCCTTGATCGCATGGAGCTGGTGAGCCTCGACGGCTACACCGAGGACGACAAGATCATCATTGCTCGCCAGTTCCTGCTGCCGCGGCAGCTCGAGCGTGCTGCACTGACCCCAGAAGAGGTCACAGTCTCCGACGATGCCTTGCGGGAGATCGCTGCGAACTACACCCGCGAGCCTGGCGTGCGCCAGCTCGAGCGTTTGCTTGCCAAGCTCCTGCGCAAGGCTGCGACGAAGCTCGCCGGCGGCACTGTCCAGCCGGGCCTGCTGATCGAGGCGGCCAACCTGCGTGAGTACCTCGGCCGGCCGCGGTTCACCCCCGACGCCCACGAGCGGACCTCGGTCCCAGGCGTCGCGACTGGGTTGGCTGTAACGGGTCTGGGTGGTGACGTGCTATTCGTCGAGGCCTCTGCACTGGATGGCGTGATGCCGGGTTCGGGCCCGGGAGGCTTGACGTTGACCGGGCAATTGGGTGACGTGATGAAGGAGTCGGCGCAGATTGCGCTCTCCTACGTACGCGCGCACGCCGACCTGCTTGGTATCACCGATCGATCAGTGCTTGACCGGCCGATCCACATCCACGTTCCCGCCGGAGCGGTCCCGAAGGACGGGCCTTCAGCCGGAGTCACGATGGTCACGGCACTCACCTCGATGGCGCTCGGCAGGCCGGTACGGTCCGATGTCGGCATGACCGGCGAGGTGACGCTGAACGGGCGAGTACTACCGATCGGCGGAGTGAAACAGAAGCTGCTGGCGGCTCAGCGGGCAGGTCTCACTACGGTCTTCGTGCCGAAGCGGAACGAGCCGGATCTGGACGACGTGCCGGCGGACGTGCTCGAGACGATCACCGTCGTTCCCACCACCGACGTGGCGGAGTTGGTCGCGCAAGCCATCGAGCCTGCCGATTCGGCTGGGGGCACGAGAGTCGCTGCTTGATGATCAAGCTGGCAGCTCGCCAGACTGAGCAAGTCAGCTGGCTGCCAGCTGATCTTCGTCGTGCTTGGACTTCACCAGGCTCGCGACGGTGGTGATCGTCAGAGTGACGATGATCACCGTCAGCGACAGCCAGATCGGGATCTCGCCATCGAATGGCGCCCAGTCCGCCAAGTGATAGGAATGCAGCGCGTGCAAGATCAGCTTGATGCCGATGAATCCCAGGATGATCGACAGTCCGACTGACAGGTAGACGAGCTTCTTGAGCAGCCCGCCGATCAAGAAATACAGCTGCCGTAGGCCCATCAAAGCGAATACGTTCGCGGTGAAGACCAGATACGGCTCCTGCGTCAGCCCGTATATCGCCGGGATGGAATCCAGTGCGAACAGCAGGTCAGTGCTACCGAGCGCGATGATCACGATGAGCATCGGAGTGATCAACCGCTTGCCGCCCTCCACCACGGTCAACTTCGTACCGCGGTAGTCCTTGGTTGCGTTGAAGTGCTTCCGGACATACCGCAACGCCGCGTTGTCTGGCGGTGCGTCAGTCGCCTCGTCGTGTTTGCGGTAGTCGAGGTAGATCTTCACGGCAGTCCAAATCAGGAATGCACCGAAGATGAAGAACACCCAGCTGAACGCATTGATTACCGCCGCCCCCAGCGCAATGAAGACGCCCCGGAAAATGAGCGCCAAGATGATTCCAACGAGTAGCGCAAACTGCTGCAGCGACCGCGGAACCTTCAGTTTGGTCATTATGACGATGAAGATGAACAAGTTGTCGATCGAGAGGCTGTACTCGGTGATCCACCCGGCGAAGAACTCCCCGGCGTAGCGCGCGCCAGCGATAGCCCAAACGCCCAGGCCGAACAGGACCGCCAAAGCGACGAAGACGCCGATGAAAAGACCCGCTTCTCCCATCGACGGCTCGTGCGGCCGACGACCGAGGATCAACACGTCGATGACCAGAATGGTCACCATCACAACGACTGTGATGATCCACGCGTAGAGGTGAACCTCCATATGGAGTCCTTCCGAGACGGGATTCGGCGAACGATTCGGTCTCGGAGGTCTCTTCCGCCAGCTTCACCGGCCGAGGGCACCGGGTGTCCGAAAGGAATGCCCCTCTCCGGACGGTCCGTGATGACGATGCCCCCGCGAAGGAATACTCCCCTCCGGCATTCAGTATGTCAGGAGCGGGCGGACAACTTCACATCAGGAATCAGCGGTTGGCCTCCACCATCTGACGTAGCTCCTTCTTCAGGTCTGATATCTCATCCCGCAACCGGGCCGCAAGTTCGAACTGCAGATCCGCCGCCGCCGCGTGCATTTGCGTCGTCAGCTCCTGTACGAGATCGGCGAGGTCGCCTGCCGGAAGGCCTGCCAACCTCCGCGCCTGCGCGGTCGTTTCTCTTGCCCCAAGCGAGGGCACCGGGGCACGCCCGCGCCGCTGCCGCCCACCGAGCAGGTCGTCGGTGTCGATGTCCTCTCGAGCCAACATGTCGGTGATATCGGCAATCTTCTTCCGAATGGGCTGCGGATCGATGCCCTTCGCAAGGTTGTACGCCACCTGCTTCTCGCGACGCCGGTTGGTCTCATCGATCGCGGCTGTCATCGAATCCGTGATTGAGTCGGCATACATGTGAACTTCGCCGGAGACGTTACGGGCGGCACGGCCAATTGTTTGGATCAGGCTTTTCTCGCTTCGCAGGAACCCTTCCTTGTCGGCATCGAGAATGGCAACCAAAGACACTTCCGGAAGGTCCAGGCCCTCCCTGAGCAGATTGATCCCGACCAGGACATCGAACTCCCCCATCCGCAGCTCCCGAAGCAACTGGACGCGCTGCAACGTGTCCACCTCCGAGTGCAGGTACCGCGTACGAATGCCGTTCTCGAGGAGATAGTCGGTGAGATCTTCGGCCATCTTCTTTGTCAAGGTGGTCACCAAGGCCCGTTCGCGCCGCTCGGTTCGCAATCTGATCTCGGCCATCAGATCGTCGATCTGGCCGTGTGTCGGCTTGACGATCACCTGTGGGTCAACCAGACCAGTGGGGCGTATCAGCTGTTCGACGAAGCCTCTGGACCGGGCCAGCTCATAGTTGCCCGGTGTTGCGGACAGATAGACGGTTTGGCCGATGCGCTCGACGAACTCCTCGAATCGCAGCGGCCGGTTGTCCATCGCGCTCGGCAGTCGGAAGCCATGCTCGACCAGCGTTCGCTTCCGCGACATGTCGCCCTCGTACATGCCTCCGATCTGGGGCACCGTGATGTGCGACTCGTCGATGACCAGCAGGAAGTCCGAGGGGAAGTAATCGAGCAGGCAGTTCGGCGGGCTGCCCGCCGCTCGTCCGTCGATGTGCCGCGAATAGTTCTCAATACCTGAGCAGGTGCCGATCTGCCGCATCATCTCGATGTCATAGCTGGTGCGCATCCGGAGCCGCTGCGCTTCGAGGAGCCGATGCTCTCGCTCCAGCTCGGTCAGCCGATCTGCCAGCTCAACCTCGATCCCGGCAATGGCCCGTTCCATCCGCTCCGGGCCCGCCACGTAATGGCTCGCCGGAAATAGATAGATCTCGCGGTCCTCCGTGACCACCTCGCCGGTGACCGGATGCAACGTGCTCAGCTTTTCGATCTCGTCTCCGAAGAACTCGACCCGTACGGCCAGCTCCTCATACATCGGGAACACCTCGAGGGTGTCGCCGCGCACCCTGAAGGTGCCTCGGCTCCCGGAGAGATCATTACGCGCGTACTGGATCCCGACCAGTCGGCGCAGCAACCCATCTCTTTCGATTTCCTGGCCCACCTGGAGCGTGATCATCCGGCCGACGTATTCCTGCGGTGTCCCCAAACCGTAGATGGCTGACACCGTAGCCACCACGACGACGTCGCGTCGAGTGAGCAGGGAGTTCGTCGCGGAGTGGCGGAGTCGCTCGACCTCCTCGTTGAGCGAGGAGTCCTTCTCGATGTAGGTATCGGTCTGCGGCACGTATGCCTCAGGTTGGTAGTAGTCGTAGTAGGAAACGAAGTACTCGACGGCGTTGCGAGGGAAGAACTGCCTCAGCTCGTTCGCAAACTGGGCCGCAAGTGTCTTGTTCGGCTGCATGACCAGGACCGGCCGCTGCAGCCGCTCGGCAAGCCATGCGATGGTAGCCGTCTTACCGGTGCCCGTGGCGCCCAGCAAAACCACATCCTGCTCACCGCTGTTGACCCGCTCCTCCAGCTCGTCGATCGCCTGGGGTTGGTCCCCGGACGGCGCGAAGTCACTCTCCACCTTGAATGGAGCGACCGCGCGCTGAAGGTCTTCAATCGGACGCATGGCGCGAGCCTACGTGCACGTTCTGACAGATTTCTTGCGATTGCTCGCGCAATGCCGAGGCTCGCGATCGATGCGTTCGCCCTTAGCCCCCGGAGGCCTGACTCCGCAACATCGAGTTGAGCATAGATGTGAAGTCCTTGTTTAGCTGATCGGTATTCGCGTTGGGTGTGAAGTAGGTGGTGCCGATGACCGTCACACCGTCGCTCTGCCGCACCGAAACCAGTGAGAACAGGTACAGCTTCGTCGAACCCTGCCCACCGCTCACAGTCACCTGAGCCACACACGTAGCCGCCTTGAGCCTGGTCGTGCCGACATCGACGTCCTTCGGATCCTGGAACTTGCCGTTGGACGTACCCTCGGCGACATCTCGGTGCCATGCGTCACACAGCTGACCCGGATTGGTGGACGGCGAGATCTGCAGTGATTGCCCGAGAAACAGACTCTTCCCGTCAGAGAGCTGAGCAACGTTCTTGCCGGTCTTCTTGACCTGCCAGCCTGCCGCCGGTGTGAGTTCAACCCCGTTGCCGAGATCGATAGTGCCCCCAGTTGGCGGTTGGGACGATTGGGTCTCCGACGGCTGTGGCTCAGGCGTTGGCTGTCCGGTGGGCTGCGGAGTCGGCTGCTCCGTCGGCGGCGCGGGCTGGCTCGGAGTGATGGAGACGTCCGGCTGACTTTCGCCTCCGCGCGTCAGCACCATGATGATGCCGCCAACCGCTGCTAAGAGCACAATCGCCGCAGCCACGATCGCAATGATCATCACTGGGCTCTTCTTGGCTGGTGCGCCCGGGCCACCGGGAGCACCGGGGGCGCCGCCCGCCGGCCCCTGAGGCCCATAACCGCCCGGTTGCTGAGGCGGATATCCACCAGGAGGAGGCTGAGGAGCGTAGCTGCCCTGCTGGCCCCAACCTCCGGGAGGCGGATAACCCGCTTGCTGTGGTGGCTGCTGTGGCGGATAGCCGGCCGGCTGCTGGGGATAGCCGGGCTGCTGTGGCGGATACCCGCCAGGTGCTGGCTGCTGAGGCGGGTACCCGCCAGGCTGCTGAGGCGGGTAGCCGCGCTGCTGACCCTGCTGTCCCCAATCTCCAGGATTCTGCGTCATGGCCGGTCCTCCTCTTCCTGGTAGGACCGGCGCGGCTCATCCGCCTTCACGCTCGCCTCGCCGCCGGACGTCTCACCGGTGGTCGGCACGTTCTCCTGATCAGCCGTCGGCGCAGGGTGCTCCCCGGCAACTGGTGTGTCGAAGCCCGGAACGATCGACTCGTCTGGGCCGGCCGTCGTAAGCACCGCCCCTACCTTGGGCCGGGCCGCCTTGGGTTGCACCCGCACCGCGGTGCCACAGGCGGTGCAGAAGGCAGCATGGTCGAGCAGCGGCATCTCGCACTGCGCACAGAACTGAAGCTCACCAGCCGGTCCGATCCCACCTGCCCGCGCCGATCGCTCCAATGCCGCCTCCATCAGGCCGGTATGCAGGACATTGCGGACCCGCAAGATCAGAATCGCCAGGATGACCAAACCCCAGAGAATGCTCAGGATCACGCCGAGTGTTGCGTTGCCGACGAAGGAGAAGAGGTAGGTACCGGCCTGGTATGCGGCGTTCGCCAGAATGGCTTCGCCCACTCCTCGGAAGTAGCGCGGTGTGAATCCGTCGTAGCCGCGACCCAGACCAGAGAACTCGGCGACAGCGATACCGGTGGCGGTGCCGATGATCAGCGGCTTGACGAAGCCCTCCAGAAAGATCAGGGACACCCAAAGGCCCGGATCACTGCCCTGCAGCCCGCCGGTCAGCAGGTCCCATTGGCGAACCAACGTGTCGAAGCACGAGTAGGAGACACCGCTGATCACTCCAAAGGTCAGGCCGTCCATAAGATCGTCGAATTCGGGCCGGCTGGCAAGTAGCACCGGACCGATCTCGCGTATCACCTCGCCGACGATCGGTACGACCACCGCGACCAGCAGAAACGTCCCAACAGTGGGCGCGGCACTGAGTGAGCCCTCGTACGTCGTAGTGCCATACGGCACTGGCCCGCGGAGTTGGGTCCACAACACTGTGAAGGCGACTGTAAGCGCGCCGGTCAGCAAGAACGCCAGCCCGGTGACGATGAGCGGCTCGTCCTCCCAGAGGTTGACGTCGTAGATGTAGACGATGTACACGACCGGGATGGCGAAGGCCGCCACCAGCACTGCAATCGGCATCGCGCCAAAGATCGCGGCGACCAGGGCGACGACGAGCGCGACGGTCAGGGCGATCCGGTACGTCTGCGAGCGCTGGCCTGCGCCTCGCGGCATGATCGATGAGATCAGCGCAAAGGAAGCGACCGGCTCGTCGGGCCTTGCGGCAAAGGACTTCCTTCGAGCGAAATCCGCCGAGCGTTGATCTTGGCCACAAACGTGGCAGAAATGCGCGACCTCCGGGAGCTCAGTCCGACACCGTGGGCATTGCAACGTTGACCTCCTTGACCCTGCGAGATGACGAGTGGACCTGACGCCGCCAAGTCTCTCTGCCCGAGGACCTCACGATCCCGAGCACTGCGAGTATGTCATTGTCGGGCTCCGGCGGAAGTCAGTACGGTCCACAGTGCAGCGATCTGTTCCCTCAGCTGGGCCACGCTTCCGGTATTGTCCAGCACCACATCAGCCGCAGCCCGGCGCTCTTCCCGGGTGGCCTGCGCTGCAATCCTGGACTCTGCCTCTGCTCTGCTGAATCGGTTGCGCGCTATCAGCCGCTGGATCTGAGTTTCTTGATCAACATCGACGGTGACGACGAAATCGAAATTCTGCTGCTGGCCGGTCTCGACTAAGAGCGGAATGACGTGGACGACGACCGCGGCGGCATCGGCTGCTCGCTCCAGCTCGACGGCCCGGGCTCGCACGGCCGGGTGCACGATCCGCTCAAGATCTCGCCTGGCGAGCGGATCTGCGAAGACGATCTCGGCAAGGCGTGACCGGTTGAGCTGCCCGTCGTTGAGTGCCTCGCTGCCGAACCGCTCGACGATCGCCGCGAGCGCTGGCGTACCAGGCTTCACCACCTCGCGTGCGAGCACGTCCGCGTCGATGATGATCGCGCCACGCTCCGCCAGCTCGGCGGCCACCAGGCTCTTTCCCGACGCAATACCGCCGGTCAGACCGACCCGCACCATGTCCAGCAGCCTATGCAGCCCTGGCTACGCAGTGGCTCCGATCGTTTCTCCGCACAACAGCGGAGAAACGCGGGCGTTCCGGGGTCAGTCCAATAACAGACCAGGCTCCGATCAACTGCCGCCGGTGAGCTTCTGACGGAGCGCTTGTAGAGCCTCGTCAGAGGCCAACGAGCCCTCGGCAGGAGTCGGCGTCGGCGACGATGCGGCGTCGGAGGAGTAGCTCGACGAGGACGAGGCGCCGTCGGCGTCCTCGACCTGCTTCTTGTGCGCCTCCCACCGAGCATGCGCCTCGGCATACTGTTGCTCCCAAGCCGCTCGCTGCTCCTCGAAGCCTTCCAGCCACTCACCGGTCTCCGGGTCGAAGCCCTCCGGGTAGAGATAGTTGCCCTGCTCGTCGTAGGAGGCGGCCATGCCGTAGAGCGTCGGGTCAAAGTCGTCGGCCGTCGCATCGACGCCCTCATTCGCCTGCTTCAGCGATAGTGAGATCCGCCGGCGATCCAAATCGATATCGATGATCTTGACCATGACGTCGTCGTTGACCTGGACGACCTGCTCCGGGATCTCCACATGGCGTTCTGCCAACTCGGAGACGTGCACCAAGCCCTCGATGCCCTCCTCCACCCGAACGAAGGCGCCGAAGGGGACGAGCTTGGTGACCCGGCCGGGCACAATCTGACCGATCTGATGGGTACGCGCAAAGGCCTGCCACGGATCTTCCTGCGTCGCTTTGAGCGACAACGACACGCGCTCGCGGTCCATATCGACATCGAGCACCTCGACGGTGACCTCCTGGCCCACCTCGACCACCTCAGAGGGATGATCGATGTGCTTCCAGGACAGCTCTGAGACGTGCACCAGACCGTCTACGCCGCCAAGATCGACAAAGGCGCCGAAGTTGACGATCGAGGACACGACGCCCCGCCGGATCTGGCCCTTTTGCAACTGGGTCAGGAAATTCTGCCGGACCTCCGACTGGGTTTGCTCCAGCCAGGCGCGACGTGACAGCACGACGTTGTTGCGGTTCTTGTCGAGTTCGATGATCTTGGCCTCGAGCTCCATGCCGACATAGGGCTGAAGATCACGAACGCGGCGCATCTCCACCAGCGAAGCGGGCAAAAAGCCGCGCAGCCCGATGTCAATGATCAAGCCGCCCTTGACGACCTCGATGACGTGGCCGGTGACCACGCCGTCTTCCTCCTTGATCTTTTCGATCGTGCCCCAGGCGCGCTCGTACTGCGCGCGCTTCTTGGACAAGATCAGGCGACCCTCCTTGTCCTCTTTCTGCTGAACCAGGGCCTCGACCTGATCACCGACACTGACGACCTCGAATGGATCGACGTCGTGCTTGATCGAAAGCTCTTTGGAGGGGATCACCCCTTCGGTCTTGTAGCCGATATCGAGAAGGACCTCGTCACGGTCGACCTTGACGACGGTGCCGGTGACGATGTCGCCGTCATTGAAGTATTTGATGGTCTTGTCGATGGCCTCGAGGAAGGCTTCGGGCGAACCCAGGTCGTCGACGGCGACCTGCGGGGGTGCCTCAAGGGAGGACGTCATGTAGTAGGGCTCCGGAAGTGGTCAATACTGTTGCGGGCGTGGCTGTGACCCGATCCGTACAAACGAAGAGGTTCAACCAGCAGCTGACGACAATCCGGCCCGTACGAGCGTGACCTACTCCGTCCGAAGTCGCGCAGGCCACAGCGACGGTTCAGGTTAGCGCCGCGTTCCAAAAGGGTCAAACATGGGCGCGATCAATTGTCGACGGCGGTCGGCGGTTGCTGCCAGCGAATCCAGGTAAAGCGGCTCAAGCCGTGTCGAAACTGACAACTGTCGCGTCGTGCAGCCACGACAACGCTACGCATCACGTGAGTGATGCATTGGTGACTCAATGGGCGGCGTCGTGCCAGGAGCGGCCCACGCCCACCGACACGTCGAGCGGGACGTCCAGCGCGACGGCGAGACCCATCTTGGTGCGTACCAGCTCCTCCAGTGCCGCGCGCTCTCCCGGCCCGATTTCGAAGACCAGTTCGTCGTGCACCTGGAGCAACATCCGACTGCGCAGTCCAGCGTCATCGAGCGCCTTCTCGACGTCCAGCATGGCCACCTTGATGATGTCAGCCGCTGAGCCTTGGATCGGCGCGTTCAGAGCCATCCGTTCTGCCATCTCGCGGCGCTGGCGATTGTCGCTCATCAGGTCCGGCAGATAGCGGCGACGACCGAGCATGGTCTCGGTGTATTCGGTCCGTCTCGCATCAGCCACCAATGAGTGCAGATAAATTCGCACGTCGCCGAACCGCTCGAAGTACTCATCCATCAGCGCCTTCGCTTCGGACACCTCGATGTTCAGCTGCTGGCTCAGCCCGTACGCGCTCAGCCCGTATGCCAGACCGTAGTTCATCGCCTTGATCTTGGCTCGCTCAGCGGGTGTGACCTGATGCGGATCGACGCCGAAGACCCGGGACGCGGTAACCGTATGAAAGTCCATGCCTGACTTGAAGGCCTCGATCAGGCTGTCGTCCTGGCTGGCATGTGCCATGATCCGCATCTCGATCTGCGAGTAGTCGGCTGACATCAGCGCGTCGTACCCCTCACCTACGATGAACGCCTGCCGGATCCGTCGCCCCTCCTCGGTGCGAATGGGGATGTTCTGCAGGTTTGGATCGGTGCTGGAGAGGCGACCAGTGGCCGCGATCGTCTGAGCGTACGTGGTATGGATCCGGCCATCGTCGGCCACGGCCTTGAGCAGGCCTTCGACGGTCTGCTTGAGGCGGATTGCATCCCGGTGGACCAGCAAGTGCGCCAAGAACGGGTGCTCGGTCTTGGCATAGAGCTGCTGCAGCGCATCAGCGTCGGTGGTATAGCCGGTGCGGGTACGCCGGGTCTTGGGCATCCCGAGCTCATCGAACAGGACCACTTGGAGCTGCTTGGGCGAGCCGAGATTGATCTGTTTGCCCAACACGTCGTACGCGTCACTGGCGGCGCGGTTGACAGTGGCCGCAAACCCGGCCTCGAGAGCCTCCAGATGGTCCACATCCACGGCTACGCCGGTCTGCTCCATCCGCGCCAAGGTGCGTAGCAGTGGAAGCTCGACTCCATAGAGCAGGCTCGTGCCATTGCGTTGCTCGATGTCGACGTCCAGCGCGTCAGCCAGATCGATGACTGCCCGGGCCCGAACCATCGATGCCTCTGCTGCCACCCTGGCGCCGGAGTCGTCATCGCCGAAGTCGAGTGCGAGCTGGTTGGGGTCGGCAAGGTCGGGTGCGTCCTCGACTCTGAGTTCTCGCTTGAGGTAGCGAATGGTCAGATCCGCAAGATCAAAGGTGCGCTGATCAGGTCGAGTGAGATAAGCCGCCAGCTGGGTGTCGGAGGTCAGGCCGGCGAGGTCCCAGCCGCGGGCCCAGATTGCCAACAGTGGGCCTTTGGCGTCGTGCATCGCCTTGTGCCGCTCAGGGTCGGAAAGCCACTCCGCCAGTGCGTTCTCATCGGCGGGAACGAGCTCGGACACCAACACGTACGCCGCTGCCCCGTCGGCGGCAGCCAAAGAGAGAGCGGTGACGTCGCCGGTACCTGACCCCCAGTGGCC
>Ga0111539_10009137_pt1 | contig 12536 bp, 7 predicted proteins | sample RhiMethybrSRZTD1_FD_79667 | JGI IMG/M metagenome (GOLD analysis project Ga0111539, IMG submission 79667) | Populus rhizosphere microbial communities from Tennessee, USA - Rhizosphere MetaG P. TD hybrid SRZTD1 (version 2) (version 2) | ecosystem: Host-associated > Plants > Roots > Rhizosphere >...
GCAGGCCGGAATATCGCGCTCATATTCGAGAAACCCTCTCTGCGAACGCGCGTTACCTTCGAGGTGGCAATCCGGCAGTTGGGGGCGTGGCCTATCCAGTTGGGTTCCATTGAAAGTCAGCTGGGGGAACGAGAAACCATTCCTGATCTTGCCCGGAATCTTTCGCTGTGGGTCGATGGCATCGTGGCCCGGGTTTTCCGGCATGTAGACCTTGAGGAGCTGGCCACATTCGCAACAATTCCTGTGGTCAATGCATTGAGCGACTGGGAGCATCCTTGTCAGGCCCTGGCAGACATTCTTACGTTGACGGATGTCTGGAGGGACCTTGATGGCAAGAAGGTCGGCTACATCGGTGACTGGAATAATGTTTCTCGATCCCTGTGGAAAGCCTGCGAAATGGCGGGATTCCCCTTCCGCGCCATCTGTCCAAAAGGTTACGGGCCCTCAGAAGACGAGAAGGTGGAGTGGTATACAGAACCCGATGCCGTGGAAGGCCTCGATGCGCTTTACACGGACGTGTGGGCCAGTATGGGTCAGGAAGACGAACTCGAAGAGCGCATCCAGGTTTTCAGGCCCTATCAAGTCAATGATGCGTTGATGGCAAAAACGGGAAGACACACTTACTTCATGCATTGCCTGCCTGCTCACCGCGGGCTTGAGGTCACGGACTCCGTCATGGACGCCGACTACTCTCTTGCTTTTCAACAGGCCGCCAACAGATTGCCCGCCGAGAAAGCGGTCTTGATATCTGTGTTGGAGAATCACGATGAAGCAACAAATAAAGAAGGCGGTGCTCGCGTACTCAGGCGGGTTGGACAGCTCGATAATTATTCCGTGGCTCAAGGAAAACTATGGATGTGAAGTCCTCGCCATGGTCGGGAATATCGGCCAGGAGGACCAGCTCGAGGGACTCGAAGAGAAGGCGCTGAAAGCGGGCGCTTCCAAAGTTTTCGTAGAAGACCTTCGGAATCCATTCGTCACCGAATATCTCTGGCCGCTCGTCAAATCCGGGGCGAAGTACGAGGGCGCCTACCTGCTGGGAACATCCATTGCGCGGCCGCTGCTGGCAAAACGTCAAATCGAGATCGCTGTCGAAGAAGGCGCGGACGCTCTGGCCCACGGCTGCACGGGCAAGGGGAATGATCAAGTTCGGTTTGAACTCGCCTACAAAGCCTTCGCGCCGGAAATGAGAATCATCGCTCCCTGGCGGGAATGGGAAATTCGGTCGCGCTCTGACGCGATTGCCTACGCAAGAGCTCGGAACATCCCAGTGAAGGCCGCTACCGAGACCATTTATAGCGTTGATTCCAACATTTGGCACATCAGCCACGAGGGTGGCATCCTCGACGACCCAGCGGAACCTGCGCCTGAAGATTGTTTTGAATTTACTCTGGATCCTCGTTCCTGTCCTGACGGAGACAGCGAGATCACGATCGATTTCGAAAAAGGCGTGCCCATTGGTCTAAATGGTCACCGGCTTCCTCCGGTTCAGTTGCTCGAAGACCTGAACGAAATCGGGGGAACCAACGGCATCGGCCGCGTGGACGTCATGGAGAATCGGGTGGTCGGCATAAAATCCCGCGGTGTTTATGAAACTCCCGGCGGAACGCTCGTTCTGGCCGCTCACCGTGAGCTTGAATCCCTTTGTCTGGACCGGCAGACCCGGTATCACAGCGATATTCTGAGTGTCTCGTACGCGCAGCTCGTCTATGACGGGCATTGGTTCACTCCATTGAGGGAAGCCCTCGACGCTTTCTTTACCAAAACGCAGGAGTTCGTTACCGGATCGATCACGCTCGCCCTGTACAAAGGCAATCTCAGTGTGAAGAGCCGGACGTCGCCCTGCAGCCTGTATCAAGCGGACATTGCTTCGTTCGATACCGGAAACTACAACCATCACGACGCTGAGGGATTCATCAATCTCCTGGGACTGCCTGCGTCCGTTCGATCGAAGTTGTATCGCGAGAAGTATGAAACTCTGGCAAGGACGGTTTGAAGAAGAGCAGGACCCGGTCTTCGAAAAGATGAATCGATCGCTGCCGGTCGATGCGGTTCTTCTCGAAGTAGATGTCCGCGCAAGCCGCGCTCACGCCAAGGGGCTCCACGGCGCCGGGATCCTCAACGAAGAGGAATGGAAAGCTATTGACCGCGGCCTCGAAAGCATTCTCACCCAGTATTCGCCGGATGAAGTGAAGGCGATGCCGTATGAGGATGTCCACACCTTCGTCGAAGCGACGCTTGCGGAGAAAGTCGGTCCGGTTGCTTTAAAACTTCACACGGGCCGAAGCCGGAACGATCAGGTAGCGACGGACTTTCGATTGTTCACGCGCAAAGCGATTGAGCTGATTCTTGCGGATTTGGAAGCTCTGGAGCTCGCGTTCATCGAGAACGCAGGTCGCCATCGCACGGTACTGCTTCCCGCATACACGCACCTAAGGCGTGCCCAGCCCATTCGATGGTGCGACTACTGCCTCGCCTATGTGGAAATGTTCAAGCGCGATCACGAACGCTTTGAAGAATCTCTGAGCCGCGTCAACGTGCTGCCCCTGGGCTCAGGAGCAGTTGCCGGTTCCAACTTTGCTCTGGATCGCCAGGCCATCGCGAAGGAATTGGGTTTTTCGAAGGTTTCTGCAAATAGCCTGGACGCCACTTCCGACAGGGACTTCGTCGCGGAGTTTCTGTCGAATGTCTCCATCACCATGGCTCACGCAAGCCGCCTCGCTGAAGACTGGATTCTCTATTCGTCGTCAGAGTTTGGTTTCCTTGAGCTTTCGGAAAAGGTAACAACCGGCAGCAGTCTGATGCCGCAAAAAAAGAACCCGGATGGGCTCGAGCTGATCCGAGCCAAAGCTGCCATGACCTCTGGCCTTCTTGCCGGTTTTCTATCGGTCCTCAAGGGATTGCCGACCGGCTATAACAAGGACCTTCAGGAAGACAAAGAAGCATTTCTTTCCGCATTTCAAAACGTACGAACGACATTGAGTGTGCTGCGACTGACGGTGCGCACAGTCGAAGTGAAGGGAGAACGCATGCTGGAAGCCGCTTCCGACTCTTTCATGGGAGCGACGGACCTTGCTGATTATCTCGTGCTGCGAGGCTTGCCATTCCGTAAGGCACATGAAGTCGTTGCCCAGGCCGTGCGGTCCGCGCTCAATGAAGGAAAACAGCTTTCAGAGGTGAATCTCGTTCAGTTTTCTCCCGATTTTGCCGATCTCCCCAAAGACTATCTCCTTCCGGCCAACATCGTAGCGCGCAAGAATGCGTCGTTTACTCGTCCGCCCAATTTTTAGGCTGAAATGTCGCCGGAATCCATTGCCGCGCGCATTCAGCGTGAAGTGGGCTCCTGGCCTCAGGTGCGTGTCGACGTCTATTCGCACGGAGTGATCTTTTTCCATGTAGGAAACCGGGAGATCGGTCATTTACACGGAGAGCGCCTGGCGGATCTGCCGTTTCCTGTCCGCATTCGCGAAGAGCTCGTGACGGACGGCAAGGCGTCGCTGCACTACCTGCACCCGAAGTCTGGCTGGATCACCTATTACATGAAAAGCGACCGGGACATCGAACCCGTCGTCGAGTTGTTCCGGCTGAACTACCATCGTCCATGGCTGCAGAAGGAACGAAACTAGGGCGCGCCGACTCTCTGTGCGCTTCTGACGAACTCGACGGTTCCCTTTCGAAGGTTCAATGGTGTCTGTTCCACTCCGTTCTGTTCCTCGCGTCCAATAAGCCAGACGCATAGCAAGGGCCGCACCGATTTTGTATGTGGGCCAAACGCTTTTGTAGTGCGGTGGAAGAGGGCTCCGTCGGCCGGCGCATACTGCAGAAGCGAATACGCAGACGCTTTCCTCGATCTACCCGATTGCATAGCGCCCATCAACGAGTGTGTTTGTCATTGATCTGGCCCCGGCAAGTTGTCATGGAGTCCGGATTGCAATGAGTGGAATGACTGCACTGAGGAACTGAACAATGAATATGACGAGGTCGCTGTCAGGTTTGATCCCAGGACTTATTTTTTTCTTGGCCTGCCCACTGAACGCTGCACCCCAAACCGCGAATGACAATTTTCAGGCAACCGATGCCGGAGAGCAGGCATTTCAGAAAGGCGATTACTCCGAAGCTGAACGGTACTATCGCGAAGCGTGGAAGAACGCAGCCACGACAAACGGTCCCGCGTCGCGACGGGCTGCGGTCCTGGGAAATCTTGCTCAGGTCCTCGCAAATCAGAACCGTTTGAAAGAGGCGGAGGAGCTTTTCGATCTCGTCGTAGAAATTGCTAAACACGAACCAGTGGATATGCGTGTGCGGATTGTTCTCCTGGTGAATATTTCCGCGCTCTACTCGCGGACTCACCGCGTGAAACGCGCGGAATCTCTGCTCGACGAGGCCTTCATCCTATGCCGGAAACACCTGGGTTCTGACAATACGCATATGGCGATGGTCCTTAAGAATCGCGGAATCGTCTATGCGATGACAAACCGGCCGAAACGGGCCGAATCCAATTTGAAAAAAGGACTCGCGATAGGAGAAAGACACCTTGGTTCGAGGCCGGCAGAGCTTGCGGCGATTCTAACGAGCCTGGGCGGTGTTTACACGATCCGAAAGAAATGGAATCGCGCGGAGCCGCTTCTGCTGCGCTCTATCGACATCCTGCAGCGTTCCTTCGGCAGTCGGCACCCGGGCGTCGCCGATGCCTTGGCCAATCTGGGGGAACAGTACTTACAGCGTCACGACTTCACCCGGGCTGAGGGAACTTTCCGGCAGGCTCTTGCTATCCGGCAAACAGCACTTGGACCGGACAATATTACGGTCGCGAATGTTTCATCACGGCTTGCCACCGTGCTGGTAGAGCAACACAAATATGACGAAGCTCGGTTGCTCTTTACGAAATCGCTGCCAATTCAAGAACGTGTTCTCGGTGCCTCAGCTCCGGAATTCGGTTTGGCGTTGGAAAGGTTCGCCCGATTGCTGCGTGAGATGAAAGACACTACTGCGGCTGAGACGGTCGAGGTTCGTGTCCATAACATCCGCGCCACACTCGCATATACGGTTTCCGTGGACCGGCTCGGGAAGTAAGCCGTATTGATGCCGCATTTCCTTCCAATTTGTAAGGATCGGCGAAAGAACAACACACAAATGTACCTTGACGGGGAGTCGGGCGCCACCCACCGCATTTATTCAAAATAATTTAATAGAGAACGCGCTTGCCACGTCCCATTTCCATGCGCTAAAAACGAGAGGACAATTCGCTAGCTCCGATGCTGGACCTGTGGTTCGGAGCGCTACGACTGATGTGCGTGTCATCCCGTCTTGATGGATTCAGTTCCGCCAGCGGTCACGAAGAAACTCATGTCGAAGGCGAAGCTGAGTCGATAGCGAAGATGCATCGGACTCTTTTTTAACCAGTTACAACAAATAGCGAAACGGATTTCGGGCGACGCGGGCTTTTCGACGACTCAGGAGAGCTTTGTCAGAGAGTCTCGCCAACGTGACAATTCCCGGCCCAGGGACGCTGCCGGTTCGGCGAGCAGCTAAGGCCGGATTGATGAGGATCATCAACAGTAGCTTTTCAAGGACGTGCAAAAGCGAGCCAGTGAAGAGCAGGAGGTTCTGATATGAAAAGATTTCTGTTTCCCTTCGGCCTTTTTGTAAATGCGGTGCTGTTAGGAATGCTCTTCGCGGAGCCCGTCTTGGGCGAAGATCTCGAGCTGTTTCAAAATTACTTCGGCACCCTGGACTATTCCGTGACGGGAACGGGTGGCATCCGCGGAACGGGTAAGCTGGATCCAATCACAAAAGAATACCTGGCAGAGAAGACAATCAAGGTTAATGTTCCCGGCAGTGCGGATATTGTCGCGGCATTTCTATATTGGCAATCCGTAGAAAAAACGAATTTGCCTTCTTCGGCGCGCGCCTGGTTGTCCTACCCAAATACAAGCGCTGCAAACGCCCGTGTCAAGATTCTCGGTAAACCGTTGGGCAACGATCATGCCGCACCCTGCTGGAGTAACGGAGGCAGCACCGGTTCATCAAACGGAGCGCCCACCTTGCGCGTCTATCGGGCCGACGTGATGCGCTATCTGAAGGCTCCAGGTTCTTCCACAATCGCGACCGATATTACCGTCAGGGTTCGAGACTCCGGCAGTAACGGCAACACCGTTCCCCTGACGGAAGGTGCCAGCCTGGTCCTTGTGTATCGCCATCCTTCCCTTTCGTTCAAGAGCATTGTGCTCTTTGATGGTGCGGAAACGATGGACAACAGTAACGATTCCATGAACCTCGCGATCAAGGGGTTCTATCAGGCTAAGCGCGGCGCCGCGAAGTTTACGCCCATCGTCGGTAACGGTCAGACGAGTTTTTCAGAGCGGCTGTTTTTTAACAACAGTCTCCTGGAAACGAACGCCTTTCGAAATGGGTGGGACGACAAGACCCATGATGTCTCTAGCCTAGTGGTTCCGGCCGTCGTGCCGCCGGGCCAGATCATCAGCACGGCTAACACAAGAATCGATCACCTGGGCACACCCTACGATTGTCTCTCCTGGGCAGCCGTCGTTTTTAGCACCACGGTTCCGGACAGTGACGAAGATGGCTTGCTCGATGTCTGGGAAACGGACGGATATAAGGACCTCAGCGGCAACATGCTGGTGGACCTGCGCGGTATCGCGAATCCGCTAAAGAAAGATCTCTTTGTCGAAATCGATTACATGACCGAAGAGGTTAATGACGCCCTTGGCACCAAGCACTCTCACCTGCCGAAACTCGAGGCGTTGCAGATGGTCGGCGAGGCCTTCGCAAAGGCACCGGTCAGCAATCCCAATGGCTCTGTTGGCATCAACGTATTCTTCGACGTCGGAAACAACTACCAAGGTAGCCCTTATATCCTGCGCAGCGGAGCGCTGAAGGGTGGCGACAAACTGAATGAACGGTGGCCGGCAACTTTCTGCACGCAATACAGGCCGGCCAGCGGATCGTCGCCGGCGAAATGCGTGTTCCCTAATCAGCCGGGGTTGATTTCGTGGAAGAGGGGCTTTCAACACATCAAGAACAATTACTTTAGCGAAGAACGCAATTCCATCTTCCATTACGTGCTGTTTGGGCATGGCCTCGCCGCCAAAGGATCGGCGGCGTCCGCTCCCTACGAGGCCAGAAGCGTGTCGGGCCGCGCCGACCTTCCTGGTAACGGCGTTGCAATAACCGTCGGGCGGTGGCGGTCGAGCGGCGCTGACGCTCTGGTGGGCAGTGCTAACCTTCAAGCCTCCACTCTTCTTCATGAGTTATCCCATAACCTGTGGGGGTTCCATGGGGGGATCGAAAAGGAAACGGCCTTTACGCCCACGGACATCGGCGTAGCCATCGTCCCGCGCCCAAATTGCAATCCGAATAAGCAAAGCTCGCTGAACTATCTGTACCAGTCCGCAGGTCTTCTGGATGCGCAGGGTATATTTCGGGTGAATTTGTCGGGTCAGGTCGTGACGGCAGACACAGGAGCTCAAGATGAGCCTGGGCTGAAGGAAAACCTGGGATTGGGCTCCGGCAACACGGCCTACCGATTGCGCTGGTATGCGCCGCTGAGTAACGTCCAGGCCAACTTCAAGACGGCAAGCGGCGATCCCATAGCTCTTTCGGCAGCCAAGGCTCATTGCGATGGCCGCACACCTATTGGAGCTTCGGAGGTTCCGGTCGTACGCGTGGACGGCTCAGGCGCCGCCGGCAACCCTCTTGCAAGGATGCCTGTCGACTGGGACTCCGATAGAACAATCGAATTCCTGAACAGTTCTTTGGATATTAACTTTAATGGGAGGCAGGATCTCACCGGAGATTTTCGCGGTTTCAACGACTGGGAATCCATCATAAATCTTCATGGCCTGCAGCAGGTGGGCACAGGACGTAACTTGTTTGCCCTATCACTCGGCGTTGTTGCCTCTGATCTTCTACAGGCAGGAGAGGACGACCTTGGTGAAGACGACCTGGGTGAGGATGATCTCGGCGAGGACGATCTGGGAGAAGACGACCTTGGCGAAGACGACCTGGGTGAGGATGATCTCGGCGAGGACGATCTGGGAGAAGACGACCTCGGCGAAGACGACTTGGGCGAGGTCTCGGAAATCGATGAGGCGACGGCCATCGCGATCGGAGGAAACGGGCCGACGGCACTTGTGGCGACAGTACCAAACGGGACCCCGCGAATCCTGCTGTCCTGGAGTGCGCCCGCTTTCGGTGGCGCGGTCGTGAATTACCTGATCTACAGATCCTCGAACAACGGCCCTCTGACAGAGATAGCCCAGTCGTTCACAACGACATTCACCGATACCAGTACGCGGAACGGCACGACCTACGTGTATACGGTGATCGCTGTTTTTGCACAGGACAACAGCCTGAGCAGTCCTTCGCCTACGGTAACCGTGATGCAATAGGGAGTTTGTGATGACGTGGACTGAATTCGTGCGAGAGACGATTCAGTCCACGTTACTTTATTCGCTTTCGAGCATCCGCCAGTAGTACATCCTCGCCCGCTTTTTCACGAATGGAGAGATAGTTGCGATACTGCTCGCTGGAACCGGGACTCTTCATTCCCTCCAATGCACGTCCGAGGTAATAGTAGACAAGCGGGAAGTGGCCATAGGTCGGTGATTCATCCAGGAAGAGAGCCAAGGCTTCACCACGCCGCCGGAGGCAAGTGTCAAATTCGGATTGAGCTTCGGTAAAGGAGGTGCCGGTTGCAAGGTAGGCTTTACCGATCTCGAAGCGTCCAATCCACGTATCGAGAAGCTTGTTGGCGTCGCTGAAAATAGGAATAGCCGCGCCCGGGTTGCCGGCCTGGAGAGCGATTTCGCCTTCGATGATCTTCGCGTACGCACGGGGTTCGGGCTGCAATTCAGCGGCGAGGCCGGCGATGATGGTTTTGGCGCGGGCCTCCTGACCTGCGGATCCGAAGATCATGCCTGAGAGAAAGCGGATCTTGACGGTCCCGCTGTTGGCAAGGGCCTTTTCAGCAGCTGCGACGGCGTTTTGCTTCTCACCCTGAAGGAGTCGCGTGTAGGCGAGCGCAGAAAGCTTCAAGGCAGCCCTGTCCTTGGATCCGGCAGAGAGATCTTCTGCTGCTCCCTGCTCGAGAATCCGCACAGCTTCTGCGTACCGGCCTTCGTAAATGGCAACATCCGCCAGGCCCGACTTCGCGACAGAGGCGTTGATCTTTTCAAGTTTTTGGTAGGTGTCACGGGCGTCCGCCGAGTTCGCCTGTCCCAATTGAGCAAAAGCCAGAGCAACAAAACCGGTAGGATAGGACGGGTCCAGTACCTGGACTGCCCGCGCTTCCTGTTCCCCGGTTTTAAAGTCGCCGCCGTAAGAGGCATACAGGGCCAGATTGTTCCGGTACAGGGGCCGCTTCGGCAGAATTGCGATAGCGCGCCGAACTTCTTCAATAGCCCGGGGCATGTTTCTCGTTTGTGTCAGGCAATTCGCAAGATTGTTGTGGGCCGCGACATCCGCGGGAAACCGACCAATGAGCGTGCTGTATTCCTCGACGCACTTTTCCCGGTTGCCCGAGAGGCTAAAAGAGTAGGCGCGAGTCCGATACTTCTCACGATCGGTCATGCGGTCTATCTTTTCGAGTGCAGTCTTGATGTACCGTTCCGCATCCTGCTGATTGCCGAGATTGCGGGAGGTCACAGCCATGCCGGCGTAGGCCAGGCCGAAGTTTGCATCCAGATCCACGGCCTTCGAAAAACTCTTCAGCGCGTCCGCGTGCTTGCCGTTCGATAACAAATCCATCGCCGTTGCGTACTCGCGGACCGCTTCCAGCGATGTGGCGCTGAGGTTTTCATTGTTGAAGCGGAGAACGGATTCCGACGTGTCGTCACCGAGGGCCTTTAGAACCTGCCCGGCGAGTTTCGTTGCCACGTAGAGAACTTGGTCCTTGTTGGAAGCGGTCTCGTTGCTGCTTTGGATCTCTTTGCCCGTTACAGCCTCTTTTGTCTTGATGGAAATAACGACGCGTGAATCCTGTTCCTCGAGGGAACCGGATACGACAAAGTCGAGTCCTTGGCCGACAGCGATTTTTTGCGCAGCCGCCTCGTCGATTCGGCCCTCGGCCGCCGGGACGCCGAGGCTCGACGCCTGCCTGCGGTCAAATGCACTGACGAATCCGGCTTGTTCCAAAGCCAGTTTGATAATCGGCTCCAGTGCGTTATCGAACACCGCATTTCCCGTATGGTTGGTGAAATCCGCAATAAACACCGACACGTTTTCGCGGACCGCGGGTGGAGCGGGAACGTATCGATCGCGAAGAATAAGAGCTGCAATTGACAGCACCAGGATAACGACCGCTGCCGCGATCCAGTTCCGATATCGGGATATCTTTTTCAGTCGAGACTTTACAAGGGTGCCCGCACCGACTTTCCGAGATGGATCGAAATTCTCCAGGTCCGTCAGCAATTCGGTGACGCTCTGATACCGCTTCTCCTTCTCGGGTTCCAGGCACTTCACCACGATGTCATTGGCGCCGGCAGGGATGCTGCGCTCAATTTCAGCGGGTGGAATGGCGCGTTCCTTGGTCCTGATGAACATCGTCTCGACGACGGTCTTCCCGCCAAAGGCGAGTTTTCCGGTCAATAACTCATAGAAAATCAGGCCGAGAGAAAAAATGTCCGAACGGCTGTCGACTTCTTCCATTCGCGCCTGCTCGGGAGACATGTAATCGGGCGTTCCCAGCAGCGAACCGGTCTGCGTTGCGCCGCTGTGTTCTGCAGACCGCGCGATACCGAAATCCATCACGACGATATGCCCTTTCTTCTCGATCATGATGTTCTGCGGTTTCAGGTCACGGTGCACAACGCCTTCGCCGTGTGCTGCCTCCAGGGCGCGGGCCACTTCTCGAATCGTCGCGACAGCCTCAGTGGCCGGGAACTTACCGCGTTCCTGAATGCTGTCCTTGAGACTCACGCCTTCGATGAAATCCATCGTGAGGAAGGCAGTCCCATGGTCTTCGCCGATATCGAAGATGCGAACGACGTTCTTGTGCGTGATCTTCTGAGCGAGCAGCACTTCCTGTTTGAATCGCTTCATCATCACAGGAGTGGCCGCCAGTTGAGGGTGGATCGTTTTGAGAGCAACAACCCGAGTGAGCCGCCGGTCAAAGGCCTTATAAACAGAACCCATGCCACCGACGCCAAGTATGTCGATCACCTGGTAACGTTCAGCCAAAACAGTTCCCAGCGCGGGCCTGTCTTCTCCATCATCGGGTGCGTGAGTTTTTGGAGGTGGTCCGATGGTATGACCCGAAATCATGGTCGCATCGGAATCTGCGCCCAGCCCGGACTTGTTTTCTTTCTCATCGAGTGAGTGGATTTTTGGGGGTGGTCCGACAGTGTGACCCGAAATCATGGTCGCATCGGAATCTCCGCCGGCGCCGCATTTTGAACAAGCCTGTGCGCCGGGCGGGTTGGGATGCCCGCACTGGGAACAGGGCACCATTGCTCGTCCGGGGTCTATCATCGACGCAAACCTGAAATCAAGTAACGAGAATGGTCATTTGAACGACCAAAAATGTCAAGGACTGCGACGTTCGGAATTCTTAAAACGTAAGCTTAAGCCCCCACTGAATAATGCGTTGAAATGGTGCATTCCCCATTCCGCCGCTGAAGATCCCGCTATTCAGGAATGATGCGGATCCTGGAGTTGCATATTCCGTGTTTCGGGATGGAGCGTTGGAAGCTGTTTGGGAATTGATAGTTCCGCTGCCCAGGGTATGACTGGGATGGTTGAACGCATTGTACATTTCGATGCGAAACTGAAGTTTCTTCCCTTCACTTATCGAAATATCTTTGAAGAGAGAGAGGTTCGCCGTATTAATACCGGGCATGATGAACGTATTGCGGCCCACGTCGGCCACCATTCCGGGACGGGCACGAATGTATTGAGCGTTCGGATTCTGCGCGGCATACCCGACGATATTGGCATTACCTCCACAGGGCGGCGGTGAAGCAGGTGAGGAGGCGGGAGGGCCGATACTCGCGGCGGTGCCATTCCAGCAGACAAAGTTCACATCGGAACCGATGTCCTTCTGTCCCGAGGCGTTAAGGACGGCCGTGTCGCCGACGGTGTCGAGGTCACCGTTGGCGTCGACGAACGAAAGAATTGAAATAGGTTGTCCGGACTCGAGGATATAGGACCCGATAAACCGCCATTGATCCAGCAATTTCGTCAGCAGCGGATTGCCCTGGTAATGCGGCAGTTCATAGATCCATGATGCGACAAACTTATGCGCCCGGTGCAACCCGGACAGACCCTTGTTCGAAGCGACGTTGAAAGCATCCTTAGGCCTGCGCGGATTGAGAACGCTGCTGTTCAGTTCATTCTCGATGATGTCGATCGTCTTGCTCCAGGTATAGCTGGTATTGAGGAGGAGCCCTTGGGACATCCGCTTCTCCGCAATTATGGAGCCGCCGTGATACCAGGATTGTCCGTCTGGCGCGAGCGTGGAGAGAACGCCACCAAAACCGTACGGGGCAAGAAGGCGTGTCGTGGTACCGGACACAAAC
>Ga0111539_10009138_pt1 | contig 12536 bp, 10 predicted proteins | sample RhiMethybrSRZTD1_FD_79667 | JGI IMG/M metagenome (GOLD analysis project Ga0111539, IMG submission 79667) | Populus rhizosphere microbial communities from Tennessee, USA - Rhizosphere MetaG P. TD hybrid SRZTD1 (version 2) (version 2) | ecosystem: Host-associated > Plants > Roots > Rhizosphere >...
GGCTATCTGCTCGGGCTGCTGGAAGCCATCACCAAGGTGTTCTACCCGCAGGGCGCCAGCATGGTGATCTTCGTCGTGATGATCATCGCGCTGATCGCCCGGCCGAACGGCATTTTCTCCGGCAAGGAGAAGACCTCGTGACCCGGGCCCTGCTCCTCCTCGCGCTTGCGGTGGTCGCATGCGCGGCCCCGCTCTTCGTCTATCCCGTGCTGCTGATGACGGTGCTGTGCTTCGTCGTGTTCGCGTGCTCGTTCAACCTGCTGCTCGGCTATGCGGGCCTGCTGTGCTTCGGGCACGCGATGTTCTTCGGCGGCGGCGCCTACATCACAGGCTACGTCCTGAAGAGTTCGTCCATGCCGGTCGAGGTCGGCATTCTGGCGGGTGCCGCCGCGGCCGCAGCTCTCGGCTATGTGGTGGGCCTGGTCGCGGTGCGGCGCAGCGGTATCCAGTTCGCCATGATCACCTTTGCGATCGCGCAGTTCGTCTACTTCCTGCTGCTGCAGGCGAGCTTCACCGGCGGCGAGGACGGCATGCAACGCATTCCGCGCAATGCCCTGCTCGGCATGATCGATGTCTCGAAGAGCTCGGTCTTCTACTACGTGATCCTCGCCCTCACGGTTGCCTCGATCGCGTTGTTCTACCGGATCGTTCACTCGCCGTTCGGAGAGATCCTGCGGGCGATCCGCGACAACGAGGCGCGCGTGGAATCGCTCGGCTTCAAGCCCGAACGCTTCAAGCTGATCGCCTTCGTGCTGTCCGCCGCGATGGCAGGGCTGGCCGGCGGCATGAAGGCCACCGTATTCCAGTTCGCGACGCTGACCGACGTATCCTGGCCGGTCTCGGGCGAGGTTATCCTGATGACCTTGCTGGGCGGCCTCGGCACGCTCACCGGCCCCATGGTCGGTGCCGGGATCGTCATCGTGCTGAACGACTACCTCGCGGGCTTCGGCGAATGGTCGCTGGTCGCGCAGGGTGCGATCATGCTGCTGGTGATTATCTTCCTGCGGCGCGGCGTGGTCGGCGAACTCGGTGCGTATCTCAATCGCCATCAGATCGCGCGAAAAACCTGGATCTCTAGAGCGTGATCCCGAAAAGTGTGTAGCGGTTTTCGGAAAAGATCACGCTCCACCAAAGCCCTAAAGCGAGATGACGATTCGAGAAAAGTCATCTCGCTTTAGCCCTCGCGCTCCACCTGCGCCTTGATGGCGCCAGCGGCCTCGTCGATCCATCCGTATTTCGGACGCAACCCGCAACTCCAGCCCGCCGTCTTGCGACGATGCACGATCGTGAGGTGCCCTCTTCAGTCCGTGGGCGTGCTTGCGTCTCCAGCATTGCCGAACGAGGTCCAGCCGCCATCGACGTAGAGAATGGAGCCGTTGATGTAGGAGGCGTCCGCGGACGCCAGAAACCACGCGGCGTCGGCGATGTCGGAGGGCCGGCCCATCTTGCCCATCGGAATGCGGCGGCGGATCGCCAGGCTGTCGATGCGGCCTGCGGTTTCGAGCTCGATCACGCCCGGAGTGCGGATGTATCCTGGCGCGATGGTCGCGGTCCGGTGGCCTTGCGGGCCGAGTTCGGCCGCAAGGCAGCGGGTCAGGATGTCGGTCGCCGCCTTGGAGGCCCCATAGGCGTGGCGCGGTGCAAACGGCAGGAAGGTGTTGATCGAGCCGAGGTTCAGGATCACGCCCGGCCGGCCTTCCATCAGCGGCAGCGCCTCGCGCATGCAAAGGAACGCGCCTGTCAGGTTGACGTCGAGAATGCGCTCAAGATCTGCAACGGACTGCTCGGTCGCAGGCTTGAAGGTATCAGCGATCGCCGCATCGTTGACCAGCACGTCGATACGGCCAAAGCGAGCGCGGATCTCCTCGAACGCCCGCCGAACTGCGGCCTCGGAGGCGATATCGGTGGTGATCGCATGGTGAGGGGCACCCAGCCTCGCGGTGACGGCACGCGCCGCGTCCGCATCCTTGTCGACGACTACGACCGTGTCGCCGCCGGCGGCGAAGCGATCGGCGATGGCCTCGCCAATGCCACGCGCGCCGCCGACCACGACGACGACGCGCGGATCTGTATTGTCCGCTGGTCGGGCGAGTTCGTCCGCCGGCGCGCCCTGCACCGGCGGGTGCGCATGCCCCGGCTGGTTGAACGACATCCAGCCGCCGTCCACGGCGAGCACCGCGCCGGTGATGTACCGCGCCTGGTCCGACGCGAGGAATGCGGCGACCGCCGCCATCTCGTCGGGGCGCCCCATGCGGCCCATCGGAATGCGCTGGCGCACGAGCGCCAGGTCGGCTTTGCCGGCGCGCTCCAGCTCGGCGACCATGGGGGTTCGCGTGTAGCCGGGCGCGATCGCGCTCACGCGGATGCCGCGGGAAGCCCATTCGCAGGCGAGCGAGCGTGTCAGCGAGATCAGCGCCGCCTTCGAGGCCGCATAGGCGTTGCGGCGCGGATTACCCAGAACACCCGCGAGCGAGGCCGTGTTGACGATGACGCCGCCGTTGTCCATGCGCCGCGCGGCCTCACGCGCCATCGCGAAGGGGCCGAACGTGTTGACCTGCAACGCGCGGCGGAACGATTCGTAGCCGGTATCGCGCGTCGCCGCCATGGTCGGACCGAGCGCCGCATTGTTCATCAGCACGTCGATTCGTCCGACCTCGGAATCGAGGCGCGCGAACAACGCGACGATCTCCTTCTCCTCGCCAAGGTCGCACGGGTAGGCGACATGGCCGCGACCGAGACCTTCGAGCGCAGATTGCGGATTGGTGGCCGCAAGATCGACCGCGATCACCCGGTCACCCTGGCGGGCGAAGACATCGAGCATCGCCTTGCCGATGCCGCCGGCCGCGCCGGTCACCAATACGGTTCGTGCCTTCGCCATCTTGCTGTCTCAACTCGCCGCCAGGCGCTGGAAGAAACCGTCGCGATAGAGCAGTGGGCGGCTCTCGGTGGAACCGACCGCCAGCACCCGCCCGAGGACGATGCTGTGGGTGCCGCACGGCATGATCTCGACCACCTGGCAATCGAACGCGCTGATTGCACCCTGGAGCACCGGCGCGCCAGTCACGCCTCGCTTCCACACGCCCTCGGCAAACCGCGCATCGCCGTCGAGCTTCGGCGTCGAGAACAGCCGTGCGATGCCGGATTGGTCCTCATCGAGGAAGTTGACCGAGAACGCGCCGCTGCCGGCGATGATCGGCTCCGCCGAGGAGTTGCGATTGACGCAGACGAGGATTGTCGGGGGATCCGCGGTCGCCGAGCAGACCGCGGTCGCGGTCAGTCCGCAGCGCGTATTGCCTTTCTGCGCCGCGATCACCGCAACCGGCGAGGCGACTTGCCGCATCGCCGACTTGAACTCGGCCGCGGTCACCGGTTGTGGCGCTCTGCCGGCGGCGGGCTGCCTGCTGGGCATCGTGTCTCTCTGTACGTTGTTCTCAGGCCGGCGCGGCGCCTTCAGGTGTCGGCCCGGGCTGTTGGCTTGCCGATGGCATAGACCGGGTCGTCGGGAAAGCTCGTTCCGATCGGCTGGCGCGGACCGAAGCGCGCGGCGTCGCCTTCCGGCGGCGGCGTCTGATCCTCCATCCAGTCGTAGACTACGGTGCGCTGCGCGACCCGCCATTCGCTGCCCCGCTTCTCGAACCGGTCGCAGTAGCGGCCGGCGAGCAGCACCTGCCGCGCCACGCCATCGGGTCCGGGGCCGCGCTGGAGCGCGTTGAAATAGGTCTCGACCGCGGCGGCGTCGGTTCCGTGGAATTCGATCAGGATGTTGCTCACCTGATGAATGTTGCGCGGCTGCGTCTTCCAGACCCGCTTGGCCCAGTCGATGAAGCCTTCGACCGGACCCGCATAAGGCCCATGCCGATCCTGGGCGTCGGGCCAGTAGCTCGAACGCAGCGCCGCCTCGTCGGCGCGGTCGATGCCGCGGCAGTAGCGATAGATGCAATCGCGGATCGCCTCGCGATCCATCAGCGCGGTGAGGCGGCTGTCGGTCGTGTCCGTCACGGCTTGGCCTCCGGATTGAGGACGATCAGGGCGTCGAGCGGCATCACGCCGCGGCCGCGTGGCATGACGAGAACCGGATTGAGATCGATGCTCGAAATACGATCCGCATGCGCGGCTGCGAAACGGGACAGCGTCGCAAGAAAATGCGCGAGCGCGTCGATATCGGCGGGCGGCGCGCCGCGCACGCCCTCGAGGATCGCATACCCGCGGATCTCGCGGATCATGCGGCGCGCTTCGTCCTCGTCGAACGGTGCCGCGCGGAACGTCACGTCCTTCAGCACCTCGACGAAAATTCCGCCAAGCCCGAACATCACGACCGCACCGAGGCTCGGGTCCTGGGTGACGCCCACGATCGTTTCGATTCCGCCCGTGACCATCGGGGCGACGATCACGCCTTCGATGCGCGCGTCCGGAGCCGTCTCACGCACGCGCGCCAGCATGTCGGCGGCGGCAGTCCTTGCCGCGTCGACAGACTTGACGTTGACCAGGACACCGCCGAGTTCCGTCTTGTGAGCGATATCCGGCGAGGAAATCTTGATCACCACGGGGCAGCCCAGCTCTGCTGCGGCCGCTCCGGCGTCGCCGCCGGGCGCCACCAGGATTTCGCGCGGGAACGTCAGGCCTGCACGTGCGAGCAGATTCTTCGCCGCGTGCTCGCTCAGCGGGCCGTCCGGCAGCGCCATGCGATGCGCAGGCGCGACTTTGTGCGCCGTGCTTCGCGCGAAGCTTTCGCGGAACCGCGCCAGCGCGCCGAGGGCATGCGCGAGCGCTGATCCATCCTCGTAGACCAGAAAGCCGTCCTGCTCGTAACTGCGCACCGCCGCTTCGGGAGCCGACATGGTCAGCGCGAGGATCTGGTCGTTGCGGCCTTGAACAGCATCGAGCAACGTGCGGCGCAGCGACTCGGCGAAGCTCTTTGAGCCGGGCCCGGTCCCGAGGATCGCGGTGAAGATGTCGTAGCCGCCCTTCGCCAGCATTGCGGCAATCGAGCGCGTCATTACCGGCAGGTCGGTCACCGCCTGTGCGGTCGCATCGACCGGATTGCGCGGCGAGCAGTAGGGCAGCAGCGCCTTGAGCTCGGCCTGCGCATCCTCCGGCATAGGCGACACTTGGAGGCCTGCTTCTTCGGCGTCGTCGGCAAGCTGGATGCCGAAACCGCCCGACATCGTGAAGATGCCTATCTTGTTGCCGGCCGGATAGCGACCCGCGGCGCACGCATAGGCAACATCGAGCTGTTCCGCCGTCGTGCGCGCCCGATGCACGCCGTACTGCCGCATCACAGCGTCGAAAATCGCATCCGAGCCGGCGAGGGCCGCAGTGTGGGACGCGGCGGCCTCGGCGCCGACACCCGACCGGCCGGTCTTCATGAAGACAATCGACTTGCCGAGCTCGCGCGCGCGCTCGAGCGCCGCGATGAAGCGGTCTCGGTTTCGGACGCCTTCCGCATAGGCCATTACGACGCGCGTGTCCGCCTGTACAACCACGTGGGCGAGGGCTTCCGAGACGTCGATGTCGCACTCGTTGCCGGTCGTGATCCACTGGCTGATGCCGAGTCCGCGCTGCCGGGCGAGATGTGCGATGTGCGAGCCGTAGGCACCGCTTTGCGACACGATCGCGACGTGACCCGACGCGATGAATGCGTTGTCGAGCACGACCGAGAACGTGCCGTAGAATCCGAGAGCCGGATTGAACACGCCGAGGCAATTGGGCCCGAGCACCCGCATTCCGGCGTCCACGGCGATCCGGCCGATCCGATCCTGCAGTGCGGCGCCGTCCGTTCCGGTCTCGGCGAAGCCGGCCGAGAAGATGATCGCGGATTTCACGCCGCGCGCCGCACACGACTCGATCGCGCTCACGGTCGCGTCTGCCGGCACCGCGATGATCGCGACGTCGGGAACGGTCGGAAGGTCGGCGACCGATCCGTAGCAACGCAGACCCTGAACAATGTCGCGTGCCGGATTGACCGGATAGACCTCGCCAGCAAAGCCGGCTTCGCGCATGTAGCGTAGCGGGCGGCCTCCGATCCGGGCCGCATTGTCCGATGCTCCGATGACCGCGACGGTGCGCGGCGCCAATAGCGCCGAAAGGCTGTCCGTCGCGTGCATCAGCCTGCCGTGCCCTGCCCGAAGCGCGGCTCGGGCAACCCTTTGACGCCGAGTCCCTGAATCGCGAATACATGACCGCCGGCCGGATGGCGCGAGATCGCGCGACCCGTCCCTGAGTCCTTGATCGACGTGACATAAAGCGTGCCGAGATCGGGCCCGCCGAACGTTATGCACGACGGCATGTCGGTCGGGGCTTCGACGAGACGGTCGAGCTCACCCGTAGCGGTGAAGCGCGCGATCTTGCCGACCTGCACCAACGCGATCCAGATAAATCCATCGCTGTCGATCGTCGCGCCGTCCGGTCCCGAATTGAACGGCTTGGTATCGACGTGGACGCGCGGCTGCTCCAGCGGCTCGTCGCCCGGCCGATACGCATAGGCGCGGACGGACCGGTCGAGGCTGTCGGCGAAGTACATCGTGCCGCCGTCAGGGCTGAAGCAGAGCGAGTTCGCAATTCGAATTCCGTTGGCGAGGACCTGCGACTTGCCGGATGCATCGACGCGGAACAGCTCGCCGCGCGGCTCGGCATAGATCCCCATGGTGCCGCACACGAACCGGCCCTGCCGGTCGACCTTGCCGTCGTTGAACCGCGCCCGCAGGTCTGGCGTGTCCGGCTTGAACACGGTCTCGCTCTGGCCCGTTGTGAGATCGACGAGATAAATGCCGTCGGCCAGCCCGGCGACAAGCTTGCCGCCGGTTGCGAGGCCGATCGACCCCACCACAGAGGGCGTCGGTATGGACTGGCAGATGCCCGTCGCGGGATCATGGCTGCGGATCAGACGCGAGACGCTGTCGACCCAGTACAGCCGCTGGGCTTCGGGGTCCCAGATCGGGCTCTCCCCCAGAAGATCGGGTGAGGGAGAGATCCTTGTGGAAGTTACAATACCAGGCATGGCACCCGTAAAATGGCCGCCACGAAGGACTCGGGGCTTCGTGGCGGCGGCTTGCGTTACTTCTTCACGAGTGGGCAGGCGCTCTCCGACAGCGGACGCCACGCATCTTCGGCGGCGATCGCGCCGTAGACTTCGTAGTAATCCCACGGTGCCTTGGACTCGCCTGGCTTTTTCACTTTGGCGGCCAACATCGGGCGCATCACGACGCCGTCCTCGCGGATCTTGACGTCTTTCACCAGCATGTCGTTGACGGGAAGCTCGCGCATCTTTGCCATGACGGCCTTGCCTTCGTCGGTGCCTGCGGCGGCGACCGCCTTCAGGTAGTGTTGCACAGCGGTCTGGGTGACGAGCTGGGATTCATTCGGAATCCGGTTCTGGAATGCCGCGCTGTAACGCTTGGTGAAGGCGCGCGTCGCGTCATTCTGGTTCCAGTATGCGGCCGCCGAGATGATCAGGCCCTGTGTCGCATCGAGCCCGATGCCGTGCACGGCGTTCACCTGGATGCCGAGCGGGGCGAGCCGCTGCTTGCTGCCGATGATGCCGAATTCCTTGGCCTGCTTGATGAGGTTTGCGAGGTCAGAGCCGGAGTTGGCGACGCCGATCACCTTGGCGCCGCTGGCCTGCGCCTGCAGCAGTTGGGATGAGAAGTCCGTTGCGTTCAGCGGATGCAAGGACGTGCCGAGCACCTTGCCGCCGGCCGCCTTGATGAAGGACGTCGCATCTTCCTGCCACTGCTTGCCGAAGGTGTAGTCGACCGTGATGAAGTACCACGTGTCCATGCCCTGCTCGAGCTGGGCCTTCACGGTGCCCTTTGACAGGGTATACGTGTCGTAGGCCCAGTTCATCGTCATCGGCGAGCACTTCGAGTTCGTCGTCTCCGACGAGGCGGTGCCGGCCAGGAGATATGGCTTGTTGTTCTCGCGCATGATGTCGGACACGGCCAGCGCGATGGACGAGGCCGAGCAGCCGAGGATCATGTCGACCCCCTCCTTCTCGACCCAGCGGCGCGCGGTTGCGACGCCGACATCCGGCTTGTTCTGGTCGTCGGCCACCACGACCTCGATCTTGGTGCCGTTGATCGCGCCGCCGGCGTCGGCGATCGCGAGCCGGACCGATGTTACGGAGCCGGGCCCGCAGTTGTCCGCATAGGGCCCCGACTGATCGTTCATCACGCCGATCCGGATGACATTGTCGGACATCTGGGCCCGCGCCGGCGTCGTCACCAGTGCGGTCGTCGCGAGCAGCGCCGCGATAGGGGTCAAGGTCTTGCGTGTCCAGTTCATCATTTCCTCCTGTTCGCTCTCGGCCCTGATCTTCATCAGTCAGGTGCCGCGTTGGGGTGAAGTCACGAGAATGCGTAGGTGATGCCACCGTCGACGAAGAGCATGTCGCCGGTTACGAACGAGGCTTCGTCGGATGCGAGGAAGACCGCGGCATTCGCCACGTCGACGGGCTGCCCGAGGCGCCCGATCGGCACGCGCTGGCGCCTGCGCTCCCATCCATCCTCGCTGACCACCAGGTTGGCGCCGTCGGTCTGTGTCGGTCCCGGCGCGATCGCGGTCACGCGAATATTCATCGGCCCGAACTCGGCGGCGCCGGATCGGGTCGCTGCAGCAACTGCCGCTTTGACGGCGCTGTACATGATGCCGTGCTTCATCGCGATCACGGCGGAGGGCGAGGCGATATTGACGATCACGCCGCCCCCGGCCTCGCGCATCGTCGGCACGACCGCCTGGTAGCCCCAGATGACGCCCTTGAAGCCGACGTCGATCATGCGGCCGATCATCTCCTCTGTCTGTTCCTCGAGCGGGCCATAGCGATTCCACATCGCGTTGTTCACGAGGATCGTCACCGGCCCGAACGCGTCGCGCATCGTCGCCACGGCGGCCACGACATCAGCGCGACGCGCCACGTTGCCTGCAATGGGGATCGCCTTGCCGCCGGCCGCGCAGATCGCATCGGCGGCCGCGCCGGCGATTTCGGGCTTGAGGTCGAGGACGCCGACACTGGCGCCTTCGCGCGCGTATGCCTCGGAGATCGCACGACCGATGCCCCGGCCTCCGCCGGTCACCAGCGCGACGCGCCCCACGAGCCTGCCTCCCATCGCGTTCTCTCCGTTCGGGCCCATCTTGTCGCCGATCCGGTATCCGACCGGTCGGGCGCCCTTTATCGCGTTGATTCCAGTGACCTTTTTGCGTCAGCGCCCGGCAACTGTCCGGTCTATCTGTCGCAGGCCCGGGCGCGTCGCCCCACGGCCCGCCTTGACTTGGAAAACCATCTCATGCGGACTTGCCGCCAACCACCATTTTTCAGGCGTGTCGTAGAGTTTCACGTATGTGAACATGTGTGGGGAGGACGATGTCGTCAGCGCTGGTCAAATCAGCCACTCGGGCCATCGAGGTGCTCGAGTATTTCAAGCTGAGCCAGCAGCCGCGCTCCATGTCCGAACTCGCCGCGGACCTCGGCTACCCGCAGTCGAGCACGACCGTGTTGCTGAAGACTCTCGTCAAGCTTGGCTATCTTAATTTCGACCGCCAGAACCGTGTCTACTTTCCGACGCCGAAGGTCACGTCACTCGGGGAGTGGATCCCGAAGGTTCTGTTCGGATCCGGAAAGATCATCGCCGCCATGAAGGATGTACACGCGGCGACGGGTGAAGGCGTCTTTCTCGGCACCAAGAACGACGTCTATCTCCAGTACATGACCACGCTCCCGTCGATCCATGCGCTGCGCTTCCACATCGATGAGGGCACGATTCGTCCCATCACGCGATCCGCGGCGGGCTGGATACTGCTCACCGGCCTGTCGGACGAGCGGATCGACAACATCGTGCGGCGTGCCAACATCGCGACCCCGAACCCTGCCGAGCGGGTGCAGGTGCGCGAGATCATGGAGCGGCTCGCGCAGATTCGTGCCCGCGGCTATGCGAGCGTGGAGAACATTCCGTTTCAGGGCGGCGGCACCATCGCGGTCCTGCTGCCGGCGCAGGTGCAGGGGCAACCGGTCACGCTCGCGCTCGGTGGTCTTGCCGAGCGCGTGCGCGGGAATTTTGACCGATATCTCGCGGCGCTGAAGTCTGCCGCAAGGTCGGTCACGCCCGCGCAAGACTTCGATACTCCGGTCCAGATCGAGTCGTAGAGCCACGCATCGCGTTACGCCGCCAACCGCCGCACTCTCCTGCAACTCCAATGCGGCGGTTGGATTCCGGTCGTACTCGCCCAAGCAATACTATTGCTACAAATTCAGAGGCTTTTGGATCCCAGTCGCACTCCCTCCAGCGGGTTGTCCTTCCAACATCCTCGATTGCTCGCTTAGCCGCAGCTGACCAGCACATCTCGAGAGGCCGGCACCCAACCGTTTTTGAGAATAGACATTGATGAACTCGCTAAGAAATTGCTCTTTGTTAATGAATTTGAGCTCACCGAAGCAGCTATCTGATTCCAGCCGTCAGCCAGAAGCCAGTTGACTCGAGACCCCACTGGCTCCAGCCACGAGACCAGCCACCACGTCGCGCCAACGCATATCCAACAATGATCGATCGAGCGATAAGCACTGACCCACGACAGCAGGTGCGTTGGGATATGTGGGAGCCATGATGTCGTTGATCTTTGCCTGAATCACTTCGGGACCAAATGGCTTGTCAGGCCCGCCGCGCGCACTGACGCACTTGCTCGAGTGTCTCGACCCGTCATCAAGGGTGACCGTCACGCGGGCGGGACGATCGTTCGGCCAGGCCGGAACATTCTCGTAAGGCACGAGTTCGACTTTCTCGCGCAGCACCGCGAGCGGTGCATCGTTGAGACGCGCGCCCATGAACGCGTCCGCTCCGGCATGCCCAAAGAGACACGCCGCTGCGGCGATGTGGGGAATCGAGAACTTCGCCGCAAGGCTGGTCGCGGGTTCCCGGTTGTTCAACGTCATGCCGAGCGGGTGCGTTTCGACGGCGATGCTGCGAACACTCTGCATCCGATCGCCAAGCCGGCCGTGAAGATCGATGATCGCCTCGACAGTCGAGTGCGAATACTGACAGCAGGCGTGGACTTTGTGATAGCCATCGGCGAGTGCCCATTCGTCGCCCAGCCCGACGGTGAACTGATCTGCCGCCAACCCAGCGCCAAAGACCACAACGAACACGTCGTAAGGAGAATGCGGCGTTCCGCCGATCCCGCATTCCGCCCACTCGACCGCCTGCAGCCCGCACCATGCGCCCGCGGCAGGCCAGACGTTGCGCACGAGCGCCCCCTCGACCGCATGACCATACGGCCCGGGCGCGACCATCGTCGAAGCCGACGTCAGTGCCGCGTTGAAGAGCGCCGCATCGAGTCTGCGCAGCGCGCCGACGCCGGCCGCCGCGCCGATCGCGGCGAGTGACGCATGCGGATGAATGACCGGCATCTTCACTGGGAACGCCCGCGCGAAGCGGGCGGCGACTTCATAGCCAAGCACCAGGGCGCGCAGCGTCTCTTCGGTCGACGCACCCGTCGCCTCGGCCTCAGCGATCAATGCCGGGATGGTGTAGAGTCCGGCGTGGCAGGTCGCCCGGCGATAACCCTCGTCGAGTTCGCACCAGTCGGCTGCTGCGCCGTTCGCGACGGCGGCCGAAAACCGGTCCGCCTTCCCGCCACGCCCGTCGAAGACCGTCGATTCGTCACTGCGGGTGCGCGACACCATCCGCCCCTGCAGCTTCATCACTTCGGGCTCGTCGCGTGCGGCGACGATCGCCGCGATGTCGTCGCACATCACGGTGGCGGCGCGCCGCATGATCGGCTCAGGGACGTCACGGACCGTGACGCGCGGAACCCACGCGCACAATTCTGCGAGCTTTGCGGCGACCTCGCGCGCACCATCGGCATCGATGTTGCTGTCGACAGTCATGAACGAAACACCCTTTTGCTTGGTTAGGCCGCCGATTCGGTCCGGTTCGCCGCGACCGATTTCGCGAGGTTCTCCCGCGCCGCGACGATGTGCTGCATCATCAGCCGCTCGGCCTCGTCGGCGTCACGCTTGCGCATCGCACCGAGGATAGCCTTGTGCTCGCGCAGGGCAGACTTCGCGCGCCCAACCGTCTCGCTCGACTTGAAGCGGTAGATGCGCAGCAAGTGATAGAGATCGTTGCAAAGCAGCTCCTGAAGCCGCTTGCTGCCGCTCCCCTGCACGATGAGATAGTGGAAGTCGTCGTCGCCGGCGTTCTGAAGATAGCCGTCGCCGCGCTGCAGAGACGCATTCCTGGCATGCGCGGCGAGCCGCTCTTCGAGTTGCTCAAGCGCCTTCTCGGTCATGCGCTCGGTGGCGAGCCGCACGGCGAGACCTTCGAGCCGCTCACGAATGAAGAAAATCTCGATCAGGTCCGAAGGCGTCAGCGAGATGACGCGCGGACCAACGTTCGGTGTGCGCTCGACGAGCTTGCGCCCTTCGAGACGCCGGATCGCCTCGCGCAGCGGGCCGCGGGAAACGCCGAGTTGCTTCGCGATCAAGGTTTCGGACAGCCGGTCTCCAGGCTTGATGTTACCTTTGACGATCGCCTCGAGCAGGCGCTCGA
>Ga0111539_10009143_pt1 | contig 12531 bp, 10 predicted proteins | sample RhiMethybrSRZTD1_FD_79667 | JGI IMG/M metagenome (GOLD analysis project Ga0111539, IMG submission 79667) | Populus rhizosphere microbial communities from Tennessee, USA - Rhizosphere MetaG P. TD hybrid SRZTD1 (version 2) (version 2) | ecosystem: Host-associated > Plants > Roots > Rhizosphere >...
ATTTTGTTCATGAAAGAAACTTCGATCATGAACACGCCAAAATCCTCGACAACTTTACCCTTGATTTCATAAAACCCTCTGCCCCGAAACGGGTATCGGGCTGCGATGTCAGGAAAATGCACGGTATCGAATACCTCCCCATTATAATCGTAAAACGTCCCAAAATGCATGGCTTCTCCTTTCATCGTGGTGGTGTCTTTTGTCGTCACCAAATAGCCTACCATGTGGACTTGTTGACGTAGTTTTTTGGACAAATCTTCGGCACGGGTATCGCCACGCTCTGGATCGGAAATAAGTGCGAAGGGATTTCCTATCGGAAATCCCAAAAGCTCCATTTCATCGTAGGCATCTTCTGACACATTTCGTTGTAAGATCGGTAACGGATATTCCTTAGGTTCTGTATCAAACAGATCCACGGTCGTTTTATTTCGTGATTTTGCGTTGCTGAAATACAACATTGCAGCCCATAAAAGTTGTTGCTTGGATTTGCCCGTAAATCGGAACGCGCCTATCCTTATCAGAATGCGAACCTGCTCCAGGCCAAGGGTCATTCTACGCAAAAAATTATCCAGGCTTTTGTACTCCCCATTTTCGTGCCGCTCGATTGCAATTTGCGCGGCCACCTTGCTTTCTAAACTTTTCAAGTGAATAAATCCAACATAAATTTGATGACCATAGATGGTAGTAAGGTATTCGCTGAGGTTAACGCAAGGCGCCTCAATCTGTGCGCCGTTCATCCGGGCCTCGTGAAAATAAAATTCTGTCCTGTAGAATCCTCCGAAGTTGTTGATGACGCCCACCATAAATTCAAGTGGAAAATGAGCTTTGAGATACAGGCTTTGATAGCTTTCAACGGCATAGCTGGCCGAATGGCCTTTTGCAAAAGAGTAGCCGGCGAAGCTTTCGATTTCATACCAAACCCGGTCGATTACTTTTTGGTCATATCCTTTCGCGTGACAATTGTGAAAGAACTGATCACGAACGTGTTGAAATTCTTCGCGGGAGCGATATTTTCCTGACATGCCGCGGCGTAATACGTCGGCCTGCGTAAGGGTCAGGCCTGCGAAATGATGCGCGACGCGTATTACGTCTTCCTGGTACACCATTACACCATAAGTTTCTTTCATAAGCTCATCCATAACGGGATGAATGACTTCGTAGGTGCCGCCATTTTTTACCCTGTGAAACCGTTCGATGTATGCCTTCATCATGCCCGAGCTCGCGACTCCGGGACGAATGATCGAACTGGCCGCGACGAGTGTCAGGTAATTGTCGCAGCGTAATTTCCCTAACAACATGCGCATCGCTGGCGATTCAACATAAAAACACCCCATGGCCTTGCTCTGCCGCATGAGGTCTTTTATTTTTTCGTCATTCTTAAAGTCTCTAAATCGATTGACATCAACTTCAATCCCTTGATTTCTTTTAACCTGTTTAACGGTTTCTTTGATGTGACCCAATCCCCGCTGACTCAGAATGTCAAACTTGTAAATACCGAAGTCTTCTGCGTTGTGCATTTCGAAATGTGAAACGGGAAGACCTTTGGGTGGGAGGTCAGTAGCCGTGTATCGATAGATGGACTTTTCTGTGATCAGAACTCCACCTGCATGAATCGACATGTATGCTGGTAATTCCCTTTCGATAATATAAGCGGCATAAGTGTGTATCAGCTTCCAGATATGGTCACGATTAATTCGTTCCTTTCTGCTTTCAACGAGCTCATCAATTTCTTCCTTGGGTAACCCAAATACCTTTCCCAATTCGCGCAGAACAGATTTGCTCTGATAAGTAACATGCGTGCCTAAAAGACAAACATGATCAGGGCCATATTTATTAAAAATATATTCATAGATAGCGTCGCGGTTATCCCACGAAAAATCGATATCGAAATCCGGAGGCGAGGTGCGCTCTTCATTCAGGAACCGTTCAAAATATAGGTCAAGTTCAATTGGGTCGACATTGGTTATTCCCAAACAGTACGCGACGGTGCTGTTGGCTCCGCTTCCCCTTCCTACAAAATCAAATCCTTGCCGTTTAGCGTGAAGGATTAGATCGTACGTGATCAGGTAATAGGCCGTGAAGTTCTTATTTTCAATGATGGCCAGCTCTTTTTCAATGCGTTCGTTCCATATGGTTTTATCATTTCCATACCGGAGGCTAAAACCCTTCCGGGTTTCTGCGCGAAGGTAATCCAGGTCTTCTTTTTTATTGCCTTTATAAAATTTCTTGTTTTTATCTTCGTGCTGGTTGCAGGTGATTGAACATTGTCGAAGAAGATTTTCTGTGTTAATAATTAATTCAGGATATCCCGAAAACCATTCTTTGATTTCTGTCAAAGGCAACATAAATTCTTCTTTCCGCGCCTGCTGATGTTCCGCCAGCTTGCTGAGCAAAGTATTGTGCGCAACACAACGGAGTAACCGGTGTACATTGTGATCCTTATAAACAAATTTACCCTCTTTTTTTTCCGGCGGCAGGAAGGTCACGGGGTGCAGAATGACAAACCTGTGGGTGAATTCATTTCTTGCGGGGTGAATAGCATAAGAATTAAGCTCATGCTTTCCAACGCCGATGTATTCGTACGGTCTTAGCGCCTCTGCTTCAATTTTTCCAAAGGGATAGATGAAACAAACGTCGTGCAACTCAGGAGCTCGTGCCGTAAACGAACGGTCTTCCCGATTTTGGTGAGATAAGAATTTGTTTAGAGCTTCAAAGCCTTCATTGTTTTTGGCGATACCAATGTAGAGCAAGTCATCTTCTTTTCTGAACTCAATGCCCACGGCGATATCCAGATCATAGGGTTCCTTTCCGAATTTTGTAGTGCCATTTTTGTACTCGCGATTCTTGGCGCATATTCGCAGCATCTCCATATAGGAGGCTGTGTTGTGAATTTCAGTTAAAACAAGTTTATGTACCCCACAACGTTTTGCTTCGTTGAACAGCCCCTCGATCGGAAGCGTCCCGTATTTAAAACTGAAGCCGGTGTGACAATTGAGGTACATTTTGTAAGTCCTTTGACAAGTAGGGACGCAAAATTTTGCGTCCCTACTTGTCACGTTACAGAGGTGGAGAAAATAAAATATCCCGATAATGTGCCCATCGCTTACCAGCCCGCGCCAGCACCGTTATGCGGTCGCAGAGAAAATGCTGACTATAGTGAAAATCTTTTAGGTACAGCCACGTCTTCAGAAAATCTTCAGGTTGCATATTCCTGGCAATTGAAATGTGCGGTGTATAGTTTATGTCTTCTTTCACCACCTTTTCAAAAATATCCTGGATAAGGTATTTGTTGACAATGTCAAGATATACCGTGCGGTTTGGACCATGATGAAAAAAATTCAGGTTTTTAATGAAGATGTTGAATGGCTCGAAGTCTATCGCTTTCGATTCTACGAATCGAATTATCTCATCGAAATGTTTTTTGTCGTCGAATTTGAATAGGGAAATATTGGCCTTGGTATATCGATCCTCTAATTCGTGACCTACTAAAAATTGAACATCATCTTTTAACACTGACACATCGCTCATGATGTGAGGTGGTGGTGAAATAACGAAAAACAATTCCCGTACTTCTTCACTGATTTTTACGGTTAGGGGTTTCATATCGATTGCGTTTTTGTTTTATTCAATTATTATTTTCTAAGAGGATAACGATCATTATTTCAAATTCCCTTTAAACATATTCATTTGCATCCTTACCCGGCGTCCAACGCCCAGGGTGGTGGCGCGAATCAATTTTTCTACACCATGTTTGTGTTTGATATGATCGATGGCTTCGTAGAGATTGATCGTTTCAGCTGTATCATCAAACAAACTGATCTGGTGACTACCATGCACTAGTCCGCTGAGACGAACGCCCACCAATCGAATGAGCATTCTTCGGTTGTAAAGCTTATTGAATAGCTCGCTAACCACGCGCAACAGGACATGGTCCGACGACGTGTAGGGAATCTGAATTTGTTTCGTTTCTGTATCGAAGTTAGAATACCGGATTTTAACCGTGACGCACGACGCCAGCTTTTGTTGGTCGCGGAGTTGAAATGCGACTTTTTCGATCATGGCGATCAGCAGGGATTTTAGCCGTTTTACATCAATGGTATCTTCCTCGAACGTGCATTCCGTTGAAATGGATTTTTGTTCCATGTAGGGAACCACAGGTGAATCGTCGATGCCATGAGCTTTATTCCAGAGGCTGATCCCATTCTTTCCAAAAGCACTGATTAAAAATTTCAGCGGCATCTCACGCAACGTCGCCACCGTACGTACACCCATATCATACAAAAATGCCGAAGTTTGTTTTCCGACCATTGGAATTTTATCTACCGTCAGTGGCGCCAGAAATGCTTTCTCTGTTCCGGCGGGGATGTGTTCTTCTGCATTGGGTTTAAATTCCGCGGTGGCAACCTTGGAGACAAGTTTGTTCACTGACATCCCAAGCGAAATCGGCAGGTTGCTTTCCTTCATTATTTTTTTACGTAGTTCCACGGCCCACCTAAAAGCACCGAAGTAGCGATCCATGCCGCTGGCGTCCACATAAAACTCGTCGATCGAAGATTTCTCGAACATCGGGGCGGAATCCGCAATAATATCTGTTACGAGGTGAGACGCGACACTGTAGGCCTCGACGTCCCCGGATATCACCGTTGCGTCTGGACATATTTGAAGTGCCAGGTACATGGGCATTGCGGAGTGTACACCAAACTTGCGCGCTTCATAACTACATGCTGCGACCACACCGCGGCGGCTGCTTCCACCAACGATTAATGGTTTGCCCTTTAAAAAAGGATTGCGTTGGCACTCCACGGCAACGAAAAATGCATCGAGATCCAGGTGTATTATGTTTCGCTCCATGATGCTAAATAACTAAAAATATTAGTCGAATGTTTGGAATATAAACTAATTATTTTAGTTTTGTCATGTTGATGCCATAACGAACCCGTCCCGCCTCTTACCCCATAAGGTAGGAGGGCGGATTGGGTTATGCGCCCTTTGAGTTGAACTAAACTTTGAATGTGGAACTGATTCGAATAGAATTCGAAACGGAAATAGTTGACTTTTTCAAAATCACTAACAATACCGATAACTTCGAACCTCGAACTTCAAACCTCGAACTTCAAACTAGAAACCATAAACCAGAAACTCGAAATGCCTATCGTAAATAAAAACCTGAAATTTCTTCGCGTTCAACAAGGCTTAACACAAAAGCAGCTAGCCGAAAAGTTGGGTTTGAAACAAGCTGCCATCGGGGCATACGAAGAGGAACGGGCCACGCCTCCGCTGGCGTCGTTGCTCGACATCATGAAGATCTTCAATGTCAACCTTGATGATCTCGTCAAATATGATTTAAGCAAGATTTCGGAAAGAGAACGTAAGGGTGTGACCTCAGGCAAGCGGGAAGTATTGGCAATAACCGTCGACAGCAACAACAAGGAGAATGTAGAACTTGTCTCCCACAAAGCATCTGCCGGCTATTTGTCGGGGTATCAGGATACAGAATTTGTAAAAGATCTTCCGAAGATCAGCATGCCCGTGTTACCAAAAAATAAAACTTATCGTGCCTTTGAAATACAGGGTGACTCAATGTTGCCGGTGCAACCTGGTAGCATCATATTTGGGGAGTATGTGGAAAGTATCTCGTCCGTTAAAAATGGAAAACTCTACATCCTGGTGACGAAACAGGATGGGATCGTTTTTAAACGTGTGTTCAATTTTACCAAGGACGAGGGAAAACTATTATTGGTTTCGGATAACCGTCAATACGAACCATACTCGATCGAAGCGAGTGATGTGCTTGAACTTTGGAGTGCAAAGGCGTTTTTTTCAAATCAATTTCCTGATGTTCAGAATAATACCGTCACGTTGGATCACCTGGCACACACGGTGATCTCCCTTCAGTCGGAGGTACAGCGGTTGAAAAAAGAAAAATAGGAGGGACACCAGGCATGGTGTCCCTCCTGAGAATCAGTGCCGAAGGCGGGACTCGAACCCGCATAGCTTGCGCCACACGCCCCTGAAACGTGCGTGTCTACCAATTTCACCACTTCGGCATAAGTGTTTTTCATCAGGGTCACCATTCTTTCCATCCTTTCTAAAGAATCAGAAATGCTGGATGTTGGTGATTTTCAACTCTTAAGCAAGTCAAGCAAGTATTTGCATACAGCTTGCGCGCGAGGCTTCTCCTCCCGCCGTGAGGGCTACAAATGTAAAAACATTTCCCAAAACATTTCTTTCATTTTTGGTCTGGCCCAATCGCGAACGAAATTCTGAAACGCACCGACGGAACCCATCATTACAAGACGATCGCTAACGAAAGGACGGACAAAGTCCCGCATCAATGGGTATTGATTTCCACACTGCAAATATTAAGGCTTTGTTATTTCTTCAAAAACAAAATATTAAGATGTGGTACTCGTTTTGCAATCGATAATTCTGTAAATTTTACATATGGAAAACGTACATCCTCTCGTTGAAGTACTCATCTATTTCGCCTTCGGATTAGTTGTAGCTTTTGTGGTCATTCCGTTATTCATCATGGCTACGGCCAGAACCAGGCGTTAAGAAATAACCCGGATTCATTTTGGTGATCTCATGTTTGGGCTCGCAGAATAGAAATTGCGCCCTAAATCCTGACAACGGGGAAAACAATCTTAGCGAATCATCGGCCTCGTGCGCGAAGTACACGAGAACGTGAAATTATCATTTTCGATAATTCGGTCAACATTCATTTAAAAAAATAAAGCCCGGAAATAGCTAGATTCCCGGACTGCAATAGATTAAAAATACACGGTGCCCAGGACTGGACTCGAACCAGCACACCGGTTAAGGCACTACCACCTCAAAGTAGCGTGTCTACCAATTTCACCACCTGGGCAAAGTATCTGTGTGTGAGTGTGAAAGCATTGAGGGCGACAAAAGTAGCAACGTTTTATACATTAACAAAGATTTTATACAAATCGGGCCACCCATACCCCTGCGGCCAAGGCCAAAATCCCTCCAACTATGCTCAAGGAAGTATACAGCACGGAGGTCCCGACTAATTTATCCTGCATCAGGCCAAAATTCTCAAGGGCGAAGGCAGAGAACGTGGTAAATCCCCCGCAAAAGCCTACACCCAGAAATAGCCTACCGTTTTCCGTTAACCCTGCTTTACGGAGGGCAATGACGTAGATTATTCCTAATAAGAATGATCCGAGAATGTTAACCGTCAACGTACCGTATGGAAATGCCGGGCTCAGCTTGTCATCGACGAATTTGGCCGTCACGTACCGTGCCACGCTTCCAAGAAACCCACCCAACCCGATGATTAGAATTTTATACACGCTCATCTTTCTTTACGTCAATATTTTTTTGAAACTAAAACCTACGACTTCCAAGGCAGAAAATTAAAACTTTATCGATTATAAACTAACTCCTCAGTTTGCTTCCAGTAATGAGTAATGAGTTCCCTTGGGCGTGGTGATTTTGAATCGGAAGAGGTTGTCTGAAATTTTTTTAGTTTGGTCCACAACGAAATAGGATACCTCACTGGGTTTTGTTGTTACCAGATTTAACTTGCTGACCTCGCCGTTTTCGTCGATTTCAGCAATTGCAACGTACACGTTTTTTTCTTTCAGCATCGATCCTTTTTGCTCACCTAATGGATTGAGATTGAAATTCTCGTTCACATCGTTGTAAACAATATAAACTTTGTTGTTGTGCTGGAAAAAATAGTGGCCAATGAGATGCGACGCCGTGCCTTGCCGTTGAGACTTTCTGACCAGTTTATCCCATTGCTCCTTTCCGGAATCGCTGATACAAATTACATTTGTTGGGGAGCTATAGAAGGTTTCGCCGGACTTTCCAGGCTCACCAAATTTCGTTGGGTCTTGGACAACCTGGGCTTCAATCGAAAAGACAATATTTCCGTTATCCATTTTCTCAATCCCGACTATGCCGAAATTAATGTCCTTGTACCCCAGAGCCGTCGCCTTTTTAAATTCCTCTGAAATGGGTTCGGTCGCAAATTGTTCAGGTTTCAACGTCGCGAGATTGATTTTGTAAACTCGATATCCCATCTCCTTTTTCTTAGTATAAATACATCCAACGAACGGCGCATTTCTTTCCAGAAGGCTCATGTTGAAATTGAAAAGGTCGATGCCTTCCTCTTTTGGAAAGTAGTTAACTTGATGTTGTTGTGTTTTGGTCGAGTATACAATCACAAAATGATCTGCGTCCTCACCCTTCCTGGAGAAATTGCCTCCAATATAAAAATATCCGTCACGCGTCGCCCCGACGGATTGAAGGACTAGATCTTCGGTTTTAAGGTCAAAACTTTTTGACCATAAGGGCTTAAAGGTGTTGCTGAAAGCGCTTACCTGAATTTTATCCTCATGGAATGCCATCAAAATAATTTTATCCGATTCTTTAGGCAAAAAAATACGTGAAGGAACTTGAAAAGTCGCTAATAACTGCGGTTCACCCTGGGGGACTAAATCTGCATTTATTTCCTGAACCCAAACGTTGCTTTCCTTTTTCTTGCCCGTAGTGTATAACGCATAGAATTTATTATTAATGTTTGCGAATTGGGAAGAATACAACGCCCCACTAACATTTTTGATCTCAAAGTTTTTTGTGGTCGTTTCGTTAACATATCCTTTTAACAATTCAATTTCCGTTTTGTCGTCCCCCCAGTATTCGTGGTAGGATGTATGTGACAATGTATCAAAGTAGGCCGCGGTCATTAATTTTTCTATTCCATATTTTTCATCATAGCGATTAAGCTTTTTCTCGCTCGGCTTGCCATGGACAAACTTTAACGTTTGTGCTGACAGGCCAGTAGCAACTAAAATGAGATGGATAAAAAGAATGATCCTAGTCATGGTTAACTTTTTTAACAGCGCAAAAAAGGAAAAAAAAACGATGCTACGTTTGGCAGGTATGATTTCAAGTGAAATGCAAGAAATATTGGTTATAGTAACCACAAAAACAGCTTTTTGAATACTCAAATCCTCATTGAAGTGTCCTTATAATTTGGGGATGGACCTTGAATTCTGGCGTCAGTGGCGTGGCAGTAGCACGGTCGGATTACGCGCATTTAAATACGTAATTAAAGGCTTGATTTTTTTTACTTACACTAAATTTGTTGGTCAGCTTCCATTTAGCCCAATTTGAACAGTGGATTCAACAGAGCGGGACCGTGACAGCAATTTCAAACGACTAAATTTTATTATCATGACCAACATTTTATTATCATGACCAACGCATCAAAAATTATCATTTTCGGTTATGTTCTAATAATCATGACTGCTCCCATAAGCTGCAAACATGAAAAAGTTGATAGTGCATCACACTTGGATAAAAAAGACAGCGTGAAATTACTTTCCAGCGGATTTGTTTTTGAGCCGGGACAACCATTTGCACAGTGCCACGCATCTACCGTACTGCATATACGCAATGGAAATTTTCTGGTCGCCTGGTTCGGAGGCACACATGAAAAACACGATGATGTGGGTATCTGGTTGTCGAAGGGAAAACCTGGCCAGTGGTCAGCACCCGTTGAGGTAGCCAAGATAAGAGAAGACGCACACTGGAATCCCGTATTGTTTCGGGCCGGCGACGGGGATATTATACTGTACTTTAAAGTAGGGAAGACCATCGACCATTGGGAAACCTGGTATAAGCGATCTTCTGATGGAGGAGAGACCTGGGGTGAAGCACAGGAGCTGGTTTCCGGCGATAAAGGGGGCCGTGGACCCGTAAGGAACAAGCCCATCATTCTCTCGAATGGAACATGGTTGGCGCCATCCTCTAATGAGCTCAAAGGTGTATGGAATGCGTTCGTTGATCGAAGCGATGACCAGGGTAAAACGTGGTCGGCTTCGCCCTTCCTTTCCGTTAACCGGGATTCTATTAAGGAAGAGGGCGTAATACAGCCGGCCTTGTGGGAGTCTGCAAATGGGAATGTTCACATGCTGCTGCGAAGTTCAACCGGCGTCATCTGCAGAAGTGATTCCAAGGATTTTGGTAAGACCTGGTCGCCGGTGTATAAAACTACTTTGCCGAATCCAAACAGCGGCATTGACGTGACAAGGCTGGATGATGGCACCCTCGTCCTTGCCTATAATCCGGATGACAAAAACTGGGGAGAAAGGAACCCAATGACATTGGCAGTATCTAATGACAACGGTGCGACATGGCCAGTGACAATGGATATCGAAAAAGGAACAAAGGGCGATGAATTCTCGTATCCGTCAATCATCCATTTTGGAGATAGTGTTGCTGTTACCTATACGTGGAAAAGACAACAGATTGCTTTTTGGTTAGGAAAAGTCAATTAAACAAATACCCATCGTCGATAGACAGGCAAGGTCGTACGAACCTATCCATAACAAAAATGCTGCGGCCATTAGGCCTTCAAAATTTGTCGGTCGTCGTGTTTCCTACTTGTTTGCTGGCAGGTTTTATTTAACCCGGCGTGCATTAAACCAAATGGCCCCATCAAATCAATTTCTTACAAAAGGAAATTACGAGGCCTATTCAGTCTTAAAAAAGTGGTGCAAGCATAAGCTTTCACGTCCCTTAGCGTCGCTGGTTCCCACGAAGGATTTCATAGGAAAAGATTGTAAAACTGAATTTACCTGGATGTAGCGGATTCAATCTTACAATCTTTCGTGGTGTCCCTAATTGATCGGCCAGCTGGCCCAGTTGCTGCAATGACCGGCCTTGTCGGATTCATTAATCTCCGTTTGTATGCCTGAATACGCTGCATTCATGACTGCGCGCGGAGCAAAATGCAAACTGTTATTGCTGAGGTTGCGGAACGCTTGTCCGAAGTGGTCCTGGCTTAGTCCATGACCTGCTTCATGAAGTGCGACCGTTTCAACATCATAATGAGCTCCATCCGCCCATTCAAAAGCATCGTTGTAATATATTTCGCGCCACGCTACATCCAGCTTGTTGTTGTTATCAAGGTCGACAGGATTGCCATCGTCATCCGTGAAAATAATGGTAAAGGTAATTCCCAAAATGAAAGTGCTTCCCTCGGGTGTTATCGAATCATAAAAAGCTCCGGGCATCCATCCGGCATGTACTACATCGGCGACATAATCGAAGCTTCCCCCGAATCCTAATAGTTCACTGACAAAGCCGGTTGCTATTCCTGGCTGGGATGGAATTCTAAACATTCCCAGATCGGAGCAGATAACATCATCCCAGGTTTGCATTGCACGGCTAATGGCAGAAGAGCTCACGGCGACAGGCAGATCATCGGAAGGCCTTGTCTCATCAATGTAGTACGACACGTTGTCTGTGCTGTCGAGGCTGAGTCCTGGAACGAAATCTTCCGTCAACTGTTTATTACCGACGTCTTTGAAATAAATGGTTCTTCCAATTTGTCCGGATTCTCCGCTGGTAAAGTAGTCAGCCGAAAACACAGCATAACCTGTATTTGTCGCCGCTCTTGCATTGGAATGATCATGAACAGGCAACTTCATAAAAAGGGGGGAGTCATCAACAGGCTGAAGGGATTGAACATCACTTTCTTTTTCGCAGGCGATGGCAATTAGCAACATTGCAATGGAACCTGCCATTTGTAGTTTTTTCATAACGATAAGTTTAGGTTAATGAGTTGTTACGACTCATATGACAGCGAAACCCTGCGGATTGTTTCCAGAAGAATTTTTTTTTAACCGACAGCGGCGCATATCCGATTAGTTATCGGCGGGCGGATGCAATCTCCGCACTTTTCAAATGATTTGTCGCATCCGCCCGACCCTAGTTCCACCAATGCATCGGTCCAACATCTTACTGGCGGAGGAAAAAATGTCATAATTTTCTCAACTGACATTTAAATCGTGAGGTATATCGATCGCATTCCCGGTCTGCGATCGTCCGGGGCTGATCAACTGCCGCGGGTCGAATAGACAGACGTTCATCAACATAACATCCAAGGACGGAAAAAAACATTTTGTCAACGTTTGCCCATGACGCTATTGTCATGCCTGTTCTTACCTAACTAATTGACAATCAATGAGCCGAGAATGGGATTTGAACCCACGACCTGCTGTTTACGAAACAGCTGCTCTACCGCTGAGCTATCTCGGCAATCTTATACGCGAATCTAATTTATTTATTTAAAAATGATAATGGAGAAATCTCCAAAGAAATGGGCCGTCGTTGCGAAGGGGCCACGAAGGCGATTCTGCGCGAGGATCCGGGGCAACTCCGAACTTCAAATCCCCACCTTTTTAAGATAAAACTTAAACTAAGTAAAAACCGTTAATCGTTAACATGTATTTAACTCATATATACGCCACCTACTTATAAATGGGGATTTCTATTTCGGGCGGAGTTATATAATTTTATTGTTCAATAAATTGTTCCACTAAAACCCTGAATAATATGTCACTTAGGCTCGGCGATGTTGCTCCCGATTTTACCGCACAAACAACGGAAGGCACCATCAAATTTCACGAATGGTTAGGAAATAGCTGGGGTGTCCTTTTCTCTCACCCTGCAGATTTTACACCGGTATGTACAACTGAACTTGGAGAA
>Ga0111539_10009144_pt1 | contig 12531 bp, 8 predicted proteins | sample RhiMethybrSRZTD1_FD_79667 | JGI IMG/M metagenome (GOLD analysis project Ga0111539, IMG submission 79667) | Populus rhizosphere microbial communities from Tennessee, USA - Rhizosphere MetaG P. TD hybrid SRZTD1 (version 2) (version 2) | ecosystem: Host-associated > Plants > Roots > Rhizosphere >...
ATTGTTGTACCGCAAGGCTTTAGCCTTACTTGTCCAAACCGTGGAAACCATAATCTGAAGGCTCAGCTTACACTCCGTCCGGACGAGTCACAACCCGACAGTATGGGTATCGGCGGGCCAGAGGTTAGAGGTTAGGGCTCAGGGCTCAGGGCTCAGGGCTCAGGGCTCGGGCTCAGGACTCAGGGACTCAGGGCTTAAGTGAGGAGCTTCCTCAGGACACCCTCGGCCGCCGCGAGCAGTTCGTCGATCTTTTCCGGGTGCTTGCCGCCCGCTTCTGCAAAATCAGGCCGGCCGCCGCCGCCGCCGCCCACAATCGGGGCGAGCTCCTTGACGATCTGGCCGGCTTTCACCTTCGATGTGAGATCCGGAGTGACGGACACAATGATCTGGACCCTGCCGTCGGTTGCGCCGGCGATCACGATGATGCCGGAGCCCAGACGGGTCTTGAGTGAGTCGGCCAGATTCCTGAGGGCGTCTTTGTCGAGGTCCGCAACCTTGCGGCGCAGGAGTCGGATGCCGCCCACGTCGACCGTGTCGTCCGCGGCCGCGCTTCCGCCGCCGCCCATCGCCATCTTTGTCTTCACTTGCGTGAGCTCGCGCGCCAGTCGCTTGGCCTCACCCTGCAGACGCTCGATGGCTTCGACTGCCTGATCCTCGTTCACTTCCAAGGTCTGGACGACGCGACGAAGTGCGGAGCGCTGCTGCTGGGCCCAGGTGAAAGCGCCGAGGCCCGTGAGTGCCTCGATGCGGCGGACGCCTGACGCGACGCCGCCTTCCGACAGGATGACGAACAGACCAATATCGCCCGTGGCTCGGACGTGCGTACCGCCGCAGAGCTCCACGCTAAAGCCTGGAATGCTGACCACGCGAACCTTGTCGCCGTACTTCTCACCAAACAGCGCCATGGCGCCCGACTTGATGGCTTCGTCGGTCGACCGGACCTCTGTCTGCACCGACGCGTTCGCGACAATCTGCTCGTTCACGATCCGCTCGATTCGCTCCAGTTCCTCCGGCGTGATGGCCTGGAAGTGGCTGAAGTCGAACCGCAGCCGATCGGGGGCGACGAGTGAGCCAGCCTGTTTGACATGCGTCCCGAGCACTTGTCGCAGCGCCGCATGGAGCAGGTGCGTCGCGGTGTGATTGCGCCGCGTCGCGTCGCGGACCGCGGCGTCGACCTCCGCCGTGACATGGTCGCTGAGATGAAGCGCTCCTCCTGCAACGTGCACGCGATGCGCACGCGGCAGACCGGGCCGGACCCGTACAAGCCCTTCGACGGTCGCGGTGGCACCGTTGCCGTCGATCAGTTTCCCCGTATCCGACACCTGGCCGCCGGCCTCGAGGTAAAACGGCGTTCGTGCGAGCGCCACGTATCCCACCGATCCGCTCGCCAGCGACTCAACCGGTCGACGGGCGTCGTCGAACAGCGCCACGACCGGGACGTCGGCAACCGCGGTGGTGGTGTAGCCGTCGAACTGGTCGCCGACAGCCTTCAACGAGGCCTCGTCGGCAATGGTGAATTCCTCCCGCTTCTTCGAGCCGCCAAAGGCGCTTTGTGCCCGCGCTTTGTCTCGCTGTCCCTCCATCGCGCGTTCGAAAGCCGCGCGATCCACATTCAGGCTCTGAGTCGCCGCGGTGTCCTCGATGAAGTCGTACGGTACGCCGAACGTGTCGTAGAGCTGGAAGGCGACATCCCCAGGGAAGACGTTGGATGGCGTGTTGAGCACTTTCGCGATTTCGGCCTCGAGACGGGGCAGGCCCTCCGTGAGCACCGCTTCGAAGCGATGCTCCTCGGCCAGAATCGTTCGCTCCACCATCTCCCGATTGGTTCGCAGTTCGGGATACGCCGTGCCCATTTCCCGTGCGATCACGTCGACCAGCTTGAAGAGAAACGGCTCCCGCATCATGAGGTGCTTGCCGTGCCTCATCGCGCGTCGCATGATCTTGCGGAGGACGTAGCCGCGCCACTCATTCGACGGAATAACGCCGTCAGCGATCAGGAATGTCATGGCGCGCGAGTGATCGGCTATCACCCGCATGTGGACGTCGCCGTCGCCGGTCTTGCCTCCGCCCAACAACGGGCCATATGGAACGCCGGTGAGCTCGGTGATGGCCTTCAAGATTGGCGTAAAGAGGTCCGAATCGTAGTTGGAGTCTTTCCCCTGCAGTACGGCCGCGCAACGCTCGAGACCCATCCCGGTATCGATGGAGGGGGCGGGCAGTGGTGTGAGCGTGCCGTCGGTGCTGCGATCGAACTCCATGAACACGTTGTTCCAGATTTCGACATAACGGGCACAGCTGCACGCGACGCCGCGGCACACCGGTTCCGGGCACGGAACGTGGTCGCCGCGAAAGTAGTAGATCTCCGAGCAGCGTCCACACGGGCCGGTGTCGCCCATCTGCCAGAAGTTGTCGTCGAGCCCGAGCTCGGTGATCCGTTGGTCGGGAACCAGGGCCTGCCAGTACTTGCGGGCCTCTTCATCTCTGGGAATACCGGCGTCTCCGTTGAACACGGTGACGTGAAGCCGCTCGGCAGGCATCTTCCAGACGCCGGTGAGAAGTTCCCACGCGAAGGGAATCGCGTCTGCCTTGAAATAGTCCCCAAACGAGAAATTGCCCAGCATCTGAAAGAACGTGTGATGACTGGGCGACGGGCCCACGTTGTCGAGATCGTTGTGCTTGCCGCTGACGCGCATGATCTTCTGCGAGCTCGCCGCGCGCTTGTAGTCCCGCGTTTCCCGCCCGAGGAAGACGTCCTTGAACTGGTTCATTCCGGCGTTGGTGAACAGCAGCGTCGGATCGTCTCCAGGCACGAGCGACGAGCTGGGCACAATGCGATGCCCGCGCTGCTTGAAGAACTCGAGGAAGGACGCGCGGATGTCGTTCGCCGTCATGGTCTGTCTCACGCCAACGCTGCAACGTGCTCTTCGTAGGTGCCCTTGAAGTCGCGAATTCCGTCCGCCTCGAAGCTCCAGACGCGGGTGCCGACCTCTTCCATCAGGTCCTCATCGTGCGTGACGAGGAACACGGTGCCCTCGAACCGCTGCAGGGCGATGTTGAGTGCGTTGATAGCTTCCAAGTCCAGGTGGTTCGTCGGCTCATCGAGCACGAGCACATTGGGCTTCTGCAGCATGATCCGGCAGAAGAGCAGTCGCGCGGTTTCGCCGCCCGACAGCGCCTCGGTCGGCTTGAGGCCTTCTTCTCCGCTGAACAGCATCTGCCCGAGCAGGCCGTGAATGTCCTGTCGTGCCGCATCGGGGTCGAAGCGGTGGAGCCACTCGACTGCGGTCAGGCCCTTTTCGATTTCGCGGGTATGGTCCTGCGGAAAATACCCGATCGACACCTCGTGGCCCCACCGGACGGCGCCCCGATCGAGATCACCCGGCGAGGCCGCCACGCCAGGCGCGTCGGCGAGCAGTGCCTTCAGCATCGTCGTCTTGCCCAGGCCGTTTCGGCCAATCAGGACGATCTTCTCCCCCCGGTTCACAATGGCACCGAAGTTCGACACGATCGGCGACCCACCGTACGCTTTCGTGACGCCCGAGCACTCCATCGCCAGGCGGCCGGACGGGCGGTTCATCGCAAACTTGATGTAGGGCCGTTGAATGTTCGACCGCGCCAGCTCCGTTGTTTGAAGGCGTTCGACTTCCTTCTTTCGCGAGGTGACCTGACTGGCGCGCGTGCCGGCGCCGAATCGCGCGATGAAGTCGTTCAACTGCGCGATCTTCTTCTCGCGCTGTTCGTTGCTCGCTTCGACCTGGGTGCGGATCTGTGTCTTCGCGACCACCATGTCGTCGTAGCCGCCGGTGTAGGTGATGATCGTCTCGTAGTCGATGTCGGCGATGTGCGTGCAGACGGCGTTCAGGAAGTGGCGGTCGTGCGAGATGACGATCAGCGTCCCTTCGTAGCGCACCAGGAACTCGCGCAGCCAGTGGATCGAATCGAGATCGAGGTGATTGGTCGGCTCGTCGAGCAGGAGCGCCTGCGGGTGGCCGAACAACGCCTGGGCCAGCAGCACCCGGACCTTCTGCCCGCCTTGCAACTCCGCCATCGTCCGCAGGTGCAACGCATCGGGAATGTCGAGGCCCTGCAGCAGGATCGCCGCGTCGCTTTCCGCCGTGTACCCGTCTTCGTCGCCGACGATCCCCTCGAGCTCGCCGAGGCGCATGCCTTGGTCATCGGTCATCTCGGGCTTCGCGTACAGCGTTTCGCGCTCCTCGAGCGCGCGCCAGAGCCGCTGGTTGCCCATAATCACCGTGTCGATGACCCGGAACCGGTCGTAGGCGAACTGATCCTGGTGCAGCACACCCATCTTCTCGGGCGTCGCAACCACCCCGCGTTGAGGCGGCTGTTCGCCGGTGAGCAGCTTCATGAACGTCGACTTGCCGGCGCCGTTCGGCCCGGTGAGGCCATACCGGCGGCCCGGCGAGAAGGTCGCATTCACATCGTCGAAGAGCACCTTCGACCCGAACCGCATCGACACACCCTGAACTGAAATCATTCGTCGCAACCAGTGATAGAGAAAACGGTGCCGGAGGAAACCCTTATTTTACACTGTCTTGCAGCATCTCTGCACGGAGCCTCTGGCTTCAGTCGAACCGGGCGACTCGCCGCGCCCCCAGCGCCTTCATGACCTGGTCGGCCTCGAAGCCCTGGCCGATCAGATACCGATAGAGTCGGCTGAATTCCGCCTCGTCTTTGATACGGGTTCGACCCCGCAGTCGCTTCTCGAGTGCGGCCTCGATCAGCGCTGCTGGGTCGATCGCGCTGAAGACCTCGTCGACCGCGTGTTTGGCCGTGGCGCTGGGGATCCCGGCGCTCTCAATCTTGCGCTGAACGCGGAATCTCCCGCGCCGCTTGATGCTCGTTTCGGTTCTGGCGATGGCGCCGGCAGTGCGCGCATCGTCGATCGCTCGCTCCTGTTTCAGGCGGTTGACGGCCTCGTCAATGGCGTCTCCGTCGTGGTTGCGGCGGACGAGTCGCTGCCGCACCTGCTGTTCGGACAGCTCACGCCGCGCGAGCATCTTGAGGCCGTCGAGGTAGGCAGTGGAGGAAGGCATGGTCAGCAAGGCGGAGGCTTGCGCGACAAAGCGCAGAGCCAAGGGCAGGACTAAAGTCCCGCACTACGAGAACCAGGCTAGCGGCCGAACCGACTGATCTCGGGGGTGCCGGTCACCGAGCTGGACATCTGATCGCGGCTCATTTCGGATGTCGTGGAGATTCCCTGCACCCTGAGCTTGAATTCGTCGACGTTCGACGCCCAGCGCAGCGCTTCCTCGTAGCTCACGTGTCCCCGCTGGAAGAGCCCGAAAATCGACTGATCGAATGTCTGCATGCCGTACTGCGACGTGCCGGCCGCGATGGCACCGTTGATGAGGTGCGTCCGCTCTTTGTCCACGATGCAGTCGCGGATGAACGGCGTGCTGATCATGACTTCCACCGCTGGAGCCCGGCCTTTGGCGTCGGCGCGAGGCATCAGGCGCTGCGAGATGACCGCCTTCAGCACGCTCGCCAGCTGCAGACGGACCTGCTTCTGCTGGTGCGGCGGGAAGACGGCAATGATGCGGTTGATCGTTTCGGTGGCGTCGAGCGTGTGAAGAGTCGACAGCACGAGATGGCCGGTCTCGGCCGCGAGCAGGCCGGTTTCGATGGTTTCGAAGTCGCGCATTTCGCCGACCAGAATCACGTCGGGATCCTGCCGGAGGGCGCTCCGCAGCGCCTGCGCGAAGGAGCGCGTGTCGACCGCGACTTCGCGCTGATTGATGATGGATTGGTTGTCGCGGTGGAGGAACTCGATCGGATCCTCGACCGTCATGATGTGCGAACAGCGGGAACGGTTGATGTGATCAATCAACGCGGCCAGCGACGTGCTCTTGCCGCTGCCGGTGGTGCCGGTCACGAGCACCAGGCCCCGTTCTTCGCTGGCGATGGTTTTCAGGACCGTTGGGAGCTCCAGCTCATCGATCGTCCTGATCTGCATCGGAATGACGCGCAGGACCAAGCCAACCGTGCCGCGCTGCTGGAAGACGTTGCACCGAAAGCGGCCGAGCCCGGGCACGCTGTACGCGAGGTCCACTTCCTGGGCGTCCTTGAATTTCTGCCGCTGGACGTTGGACATCACTGCCGCGCTCATGGCCACGACGTCCTCGTGATCGAGTCGCTTGGCTTCAGTTGCCGGAGCCAGCGTCCCACCAACGCGCATCATCGGGTAGCTGCCGACCTTCAGATGCAGGTCGGACGCACCGCTTTCCACCGCGATCTTGAGGAGGTCGTTGACGTTCATATTCATAAGGGGTGGGAACTTCTACCCCCTGCCGCCCGAAGCCGTCTGTAGCGGTTTTCGCAGGGCCGCTTCCTCGGGATACACAAACGTGAGCCAGCCATGCGTGTCGGGCGCATCGCCGTTGATGACGGCGAAGAATGCGCTCTGCAGCGCTTCGGTAATCGGGCCACGCCGGCCGCTGCCGATGACGATCTTGTCGATCGATCGAATCGGCGTCACTTCGGCTGCCGTGCCGACCACGAACACTTCATCGGCGATGTAGAGCGACTCGCGTGGCAGATTCGCTTCCGTGACGGAGAAGCCAAGATCTCGCGCCAGTGTCATCACCGCGTCCCGGGTGATGCCGGCGAGCACCGACGCGGAGAGGGGAGGCGTGAACAGCGCGCCGTTGCGCACGGTGAAGATGTTCTGGCCGCTGCCTTCGCTGACGTTCCCGAACACGTCGAGCGCGATCCCTTCCGTGTAGCCGTCTGCGAGCGCGTCCATCTTGATGAGCGCCGAATTGGCATAGTTCGCCGTGGACTTCGCCATCGCGGGCAGCGTGTTCGGCGCCATGCGCGACCAGCTGCTGATCTTCATGTCCACGCCCGCCTCCAGCGCATCCGCTCCGAGGTAGGCTCCCCATTCCCACACCATGATTGCGGCGTCGACAGGGTTGCCGATCGGGTTCACGCCGAGGCTGTCGTACCCGCGGTAGACGATCGGACGGATGTAACACGCCTTCATGTCGTTGACGCGAATCACCTGGAGCACCGCGTCACGCCAGCCGGCGAGATCCAGCGGATACTCCATGCGGTAAATCTTGGCTGAGTCCTGCAGCCGCTGCAGATGCTCGTCGAGCCTGAAGCAGGCGGACCCTTTCGGCGTCGCATAGCACCGCGCGCCCTCGAACACGCCGCTGCCGTAATGGATGACGTGCGACGCGATATGGATGGTCGCGTCCTTCCACTCCACCAGCTTGCCGTTCATCCAGATCTTGCCCGTGCCCGGAAACCCCATCGAATCACTCCTTAGAAGAATTCTATCGTAATTGAGTAGTTGGGTAATTTGGTAATTGGGCAATTGAGTCAACGTCGGCATTTGCCGTGCAGAGTCGGGCAACATGGGAGTTCAAGCCGAAGAACTAAAGAGCCGCACAAAACAGTTCGCTCTGGCCGTCATGACACTCGTCGAGCAATTGCCGCACGACGAGTCGACAAGGCACCTTGCGCGGCAACTTGTGCGTGCCGCAAATGCTGTCGCGGCAAACTATAGAGCTGCTTGCGCCGCGTCGCCGCGGGCCTCAGGCCGACGTGCAGAAGATGCTCGCTGAGGCGCATCAGCTCGAAGCAATTTTTTCAGCCTCGTACGGCACTTCACGTCGTAACCTCAAGCGTCGGGAGCCGTAATGCCATCCTGATCCGATTACCAAATTACCAAATTACTCAATTACCCAATCCCTACTGCCCTTCTCCACAGAACGGGCACCGGTCCGACCGGGCGTGGAGCGGCTTCCGGCAATGCCAGCAGAAGCGGGGTTGCGGCGCTTCCCGCGCTTTGAGACGCGTCTGAATGTCCTGGGCTTCGTCGGATGTGGCCTCTGCGGCCGCCGGACGCGGCGTGCGTCGGGAACCCCGCGCAGCCAGGACATCGTCGAGCAGATCGCTGGCCCGCTGATACCGCGCGTGAATCTCGGGCGCCATCGCCTTCACGACGATGTCGTTGATGGCCTTCGGGATTTTCGAATTCTTGAGTCGTGGCGCGATCTGGAATTCGCCGCGCATCAGGCGATCCAAGTCCGCCGGCGACGGCGTGTCGTACGGCAGCAATCCGGTCAGCATCTGAAACATCGTCACGCCGAGCGAATAGAGATCGCTCGCAAAGACCGCCTTGCCGTGGAACTGTTCGGGCGCCATGTACGGCGGGCTTCCGATCACGGTCGTGCCGTGCGCGGCGATCTCGAGAAACCGCGATGTGCCGAAGTCGGCCACCTTGGCCATGCGATTTTCGGAGACGATGACGTTCGATGGTCGAAGATCGCGATGGAGCACCCCCTGGCGGTGTGCGTGATCGACGGCGTTGCAGATCTGGCACGTGAAGTCGAGCGCCCGCGACACGTCCAGGGCGCCTTCCTGCGCGATGATCGACTCCAGGGTCTCTCCCGGGACGAACTCCATCACGATGAAGAAGACGTTCTCCTGTTTTTCGGCGGTCAGGATCGTGACAATGTTGGGGTGATTGAGGGTCGCCAGGAGCCGCGGCTCGCGCAGCAGCTCTCCGAAGTCGACGCCTTGCTTGTGTGGAACCTTGAGGGCGACTTTCTTGTCGATCCAGGTGTCTTCCGCCAGATACACCGTGCCGAAGCCTCCGCTGCCAATGGTCGAGAGGATCTTGTACTTGCCGATGATCTGACCGCGGAAGAACATCGAGTTGGGGGGAGTATATCAGTCGCTGAAATTGCAGAGGGCAGATTGCAGAGGGCAGAGTGGATTGCAGATAATCCCCGACGTGCACCGATTCTTTGCTCCGACTCTCGACGTCGGTGACGCGGTCGTGACCCTGCCGAGGGAAGAAAGCGAGCATCTGACACGCGTGCTCCGGTTGGGGCCCGGTGACACGGTGACGGTATTCGATGGTCGCGGGCACGAGTTTCTGGCGCGGGTCGCCGCAGCGTCGGGACGGACCGTTCGCGTGGAACTGATCTCGCGGGTCGAACCCGCCGCCGAATCACAAGTGAGCTTCACGCTCGCGCAGGCCATCCTCAAGGGCGACAAAATGGACGACGTTGTGCGGGATGCCGTGATGCTCGGCGTCGCCGCCATTCAACCCGTGGTCACGAAGCGCTCCGAAGTAACCGTCGCGGCGCTGCTGCGCGGCAATCGCCTCGAGCGATGGCGGCGCGTGGCGCTCGCGTCGACGAAGCAGTCGCGGCGCGCAGTCCTTCCGGAGATTCGCACGCCATTGAGCTTCGAAACCTACCTGGACGAGCCCGGCTCCGCGCTTCGATTGATGTGGATTGAACCTGAGGCTGGCACCGAGGTGGAAGGCGTTGGATCGCTGCGTGGCACGCCGTCGCCGTCGGATGTGGCGCTCCTCGTCGGGCCCGAGGGTGGTTGGACGGAACAGGAGTGGACTGCCGCGAGGGCCCGCGGGTTCCGCCTGATGACCCTCGGCCCGCGGACGCTGCGCGCGGACGCCGTACCAGTCGCGGCGCTCAGCGTCCTACAGTTCCTCTGGGATTCACCGTGAACCCAGTGAACGATTCGGCTCTACTTCATCTTGAAGTCCTGCGTCTTCACTTCCCCTTCAAGGAGCGAGAGGCGTAACGCGGTATCGCGATGCTGCTCCAGAAACGCCGGCTCGAACCACTCGCCGGCAACCGCGGGATCGACGGGGGCCAGGTAGTAGCGGCCGGGCGGCAAGCCGCGAATCTGGAACTTCCCGTTCTGATCCGGCCGCGACGTCATGATCTGCCGCGCCTGCGGGCGCCAGAGCCGCGAATCCTCCGGATAGGCGAGCACCGTGTAGTCGGTCACTGCCGCGCCTCGGCTGTCGGTGATGGTTCCGTTGATTTCCGACACTTTGTCGGTGAAGACGACGCTGACGTTATCGACGCGTTCGCCGCTCCGCACTTCGTACGGCTCGTCAATCACGTCTCGTCCGCCGACGGTCACCGCTTTCAGCGTGAAGCCGCGCGGCGCCTGCGCCCGGATCCAGTGCGTTCCGCCAGGAACCCCAAGCATGGTGAACGTTCCGTCCTGCTGCACCTGGGCGTTGATGTTCGTGCCGAGCGCGGAATCAGTCGCCTGGGCCATCACTCGGACCTGAGTCAGATTCGGCGGACTCCCGGCCTGCGTCGCTTGAAGCACCACGGCTCCACTGATGGTGGCGCCTGGAGCGAGGGTGATCATGAGGTCGCTCAAATCGCCGCTGACGGTCAAGCTCTGTGATGCGAATTGTGGAAGGGGCACATCGGCGGCGCCCGCGGGGTCGGCTCCTCTGGCCGCACCTCGGCCGCCGCCGCCGCCGCGCCCGCCCCGTCCTCCAGGGCCGCCTGGAGTGCTGCGAGCACGCAGGATATAGCGACCGGGAGGGACGTTGGCGATTGAGAAGCTCCCGTCCGCTTGAACGCGGCTCCCAAAGCTCTCGCCGAACGCTCCACCAGCGGGGCCGCCCCGTCCAGTCGATTCATCGAGCGCCAGATTCACGTTGCCATTGGTAAGCGGCGAGCCGTCGGGATTGCTGACGCGACCCGAGATTCTTGAGGTTCGGACGAGCAGCAGGTTGAAGTCGATATCGAGTGCTTCGGCGCCGAGTCCCAACGTGACCGGCCGTGCTTCGCTGGGAGAGGAGACGCCCGGATAGTAGGTGGGCGCGTACGCGACCGGCTCCGTGTTGTCGTCCAGCGCCGAGCCAAAGATCGTCGCGACGTTTGGAAGACCAGCGGCGACGAGCGCGTCCCCGATACCAGGATCCGAGATCACCGTGCCGATGAGCCCGCGAATGCCGGCCGCTGCGCCCGCACCCGCAGCGAGCTCCTGGCCGCCGGCTCGCCCGCCGCGTCCGCCCCCTTGAGTCGGATCACCGGTCGGGTCGGCTCCGCCACGCCCACCGGGACCCTGGCCCCTCGGTCCTCCCTGCCCACCAGGCCCGCCACGGCCGCCTGGTCCGCCGCCGCGGCCTGCGAGCTGGTCGAGCAGGTTTCCAAGGTTGGGCATCACGGCGCTGACGTAGTAGTCCCCGGGGTTCAATCCCCAGACTCTGTATTGCCCTTTGTCGTCCGTTTGCCCCGCACCGGCAGGTGTGAGCCGTCGTTCGCCTTGCTGGTATTGGTAGCGCATCACGCGCACCATCGTGTTCGGCAGCGGGTCGCCATTTTCATCGAGCACGTGACCAGCGATCGCGCTTCCGCGCGGAAGTCGCATTTCGATACCTTCGAGCCGCTGGCCCGAGCCGAGCTGCAGCGGAGTGCCGGGCTGCAAGGGACGACGCTGCCCATAGGCCAGTGTGACGAAGCCGGTCTTCGATACGCTCAGGTTGTAACGCCCCTCAGGGAGGGCGGTGAAATCAAAGACTCCCGATGCGTCCGTCACGAGATTGCGGCCGCCAGGAAGCTGCGCCGCGCTGAGTGCGACACGTGCACCGCGCACCGCACGTCCGGTATCGATCGCGAGCACACGGCCGGCGATGCGTCCGGTTCCCGCTGCTGCGGCTGCCTGCTGCTGTTGCTGCCCCTGAGCGGAGGTATCCCGCGACGGTTGCTGCGGTTGCCCGGCCTGCCCGCGTCCTGTCTGCCCGGGTTGGGCCTGCGGCTGCTGCCTGGCGTAGCCGACGGCTCCGAGCACAGTCGCGATGACGAGCGCCGCAGACAAGGAATTCCGGTGGGGCATACCTTCTATTAGACCTCCGAACGGGAGCCCAGGTTTAGTGTCACAGTTCTTTCGCACCTACCGGGTCCTCTGGAGCAGCAACCCGACCCACTCTTCCTCCCTGGTGGTCGACAAGAGCCGGGTTCTGGGCGAAAACGCTGCCCAGACTTCGGCGTATTCTGTGTCCAACACCCCGCTGATGATCAGGTGACCGCCCAGAACGGTTGATTGCACCAGCAGCTCCGCGCTGCGGATTAGCAGTGCCCCGGTGAGGTTGGCCGTCGTGACGCTCGCGAGCCGCCTCCCTCCGGACGGCACCAGCGCCACATTGAGGTCCGCCTGCTCGAAGGCGACGCCATTCAATAGGGGGTTGCGCCTCAGATTCTCAGCCGCGGATCTCACGGCGTCACCATCAGTGTCGATCCCCAACGTCCCGCGCGCTCCAAGCTGTCGTGCCGCGAGCGCCAGCACGCCGGAGCCGGTGCCGACGTCGAGGACGAAGGCATCCGTCAGATCGAGAGTCTGCAGTGCGGCCAGGCAGAGCCGCGTCGTCGCATGATGACCCGTGCCGAAGCCCATCGAGGGCTCGATGATGAGCACCAGGTCAGAGGTCGGAGGTTGGAGGTTAGGGGTTAGGGGTTCGGGAATCGACCACGGCGGAGCGATGGTGATTCGTCCAACCGTAATCGGCTGGAGGTTTTCCTGCGAACGCCGCGCCCAGTCCTCATCGTCCACCTCGCGTGCGATCGCGCGCGTGTGGGGGAATGCGGTGGCGATGGCCGCGACTGCGCGATCGCGGTCAACGCCGGTGGAAAAGAAAACGGTGAGAAGGGAACGTCGATCCTCGACGGCCGTGGGCGAGTAGTCGTCCACCACAGCGAGTAGGAGCTCGCTGTCGACGCC
>Ga0111539_10009146_pt1 | contig 12528 bp, 7 predicted proteins | sample RhiMethybrSRZTD1_FD_79667 | JGI IMG/M metagenome (GOLD analysis project Ga0111539, IMG submission 79667) | Populus rhizosphere microbial communities from Tennessee, USA - Rhizosphere MetaG P. TD hybrid SRZTD1 (version 2) (version 2) | ecosystem: Host-associated > Plants > Roots > Rhizosphere >...
AGCACACAGTCTGGCCGCCGTCGCGGTCGCCCCCGTTCGCCGTGCAGCGGGGGAATCGCATCGACCAGCGCCAGGGCTTCTTGCGAGTCGTTCCGATTCGCGCCGGTCAGACGCACGGCGAGCGGCACGCCTCGCCCGTCGCAAATCAGATGGCGCTTGCTCCCGCGCTTGGCTCGATCGGTAGGGTTCGGACCAGTCTGGTCACCGCCATGCACCGCGCGGATGGAACAACTGTCCACGACCGCTCGCGACCAATCAATCTGCCAATCGCGCAGGCGGCGCCAGCACGTCATCCCCGACCCGCAGCCGAGTTCCTGTGGAAGCATCTGCCAGGGAATGCCGCTGCGAAGGACGAAGACAATGCCGGTCAGGCACGCGCGATCCGAAACGCGCGGCCGCCCGCCCTGTGGCCGACGTGGGTAAGTCGGTAGGAACGGTTCGACAAGATCCCACAACGGATCTGGAAGCAGCGCGGCGGCCATACCGGTTCACGCTACTTCGCCGATGGGTTAGGTTTCGGAGGTATTGTTACACGCTCTTAGTATCTTCAGCGGGATTTCAAGTCTTCGATTCTCTGCTTTGAGATAGTCAGGATGCTCCAGACCATTCAAGAATATCTTGCTGTAGAAATCACACTTATGATTCTCATTCCTTTTTCGGAGCTAACCTCTGTACTCTCGTGTACGTTTCCTCTGAAATTTCAATAGTGATTTTGACGGTGCTCATCAGCCTACCTCCCTGTACCCACAGAGAGCGCGGACTGCACCGGCAATCACAATATTAAGAATTAGTTTTAAGAGGCTGTATCAAAACCCCAACCGCGCTCGGTGGACTGCATCGGAGAACGCCGCTAGACGGTTCTGTCACTCACCATGCGGCTTTTGCGCAGTTACGTGCGGCACATCGACATATTCGTCAGTCGCGGCAGTGGCTCCGCTCTCGCGATTGGAATAATTCCCTAACAAATCAGTGTTTGAGGCGCGCGTCCTGAAATTGCATACGAAACTGCTCGATGCAGACTTTGCCCACAAGAAGCGTCTATCCGAACGCCGAGAATTCCCAATGAGGCGAGCAGTCGTCACTGTCGTTCTAGCCGGCGTACTGGTCGCCGCCGGAGCGGTTCCCAGCATGGCGCAAATGGCCCGTACGTTCGACGATCTCCGCGCCGATGCGCATCGGGGCGAGATCGTATCCGTCATGGACCAAGGGGGCACGAAAGTGAAGGGCCGCGTCGTGAGGATCTCGGCGACGTCGATCGACCTGCTCGTGAACGACGGCTCGCGTACGTGGGCCGCCTCGGACGTGGCGTTCATCACGCAGCGTCGTGGCCACGCGGGCCGGGGTGCTTTGATCGGACTCGCCGTCGGAGCCTCCTCTGCGGTACTTCTCGTCCTCACGGACGGCGAATGCCAGAATTACCACTATGAGGGCTGTTGGCGTGAAGACGCGGCGGCCGCGTGGTATATCGGGGCCTTCTTGGGCGGCATTGGCGCCGGCGTCGGTGCGGCAATCGGCGCTGCGATCAGACCGGAGCGTGCCCTGTACGCGGCGCCGAGTCCGTCGGCGCATGCGTTCTCACTCCGCGTGGCGCCAAGCGCAATTGGGATGAGCGCCCAACTGCGGTTCTGAGTACCACGGCGCCCTACGCCACTCCGCCATGTGTATGAATCATTCGAGGTGTTGGTGACGCGCACAGGTTTTGTTACAGGCTCTAAGGGCTGAGACATGCTCGTCCCAGCTCTTAGCCCTGAGCCCTGCACTCAGCCAGCGCCCTAAGCCTTCGGCTCTACAACTTTGATTTTTGCCAACCTCAGGCTTCCGGGTGCAGCTGCTTCGCGAGTGCGGCGAACCGGGGATCGTCGGCGAGCGGATCGAATCGCGGGTCGACCTTGATTGAAATCAGATCGAAGCTGCGATCGTCGCAGGCCTTCGTGAGCCACTTGAACCCGAGGTCCACCTCTCCGAGAGCGAACTGAATCCACGCGAACTCCAGCGGAGAGACGTACCGCTCGGTCGCGTACGCCTCGAGCTTCCTCAAGACCTCGAGCGCCTGCTTACGCTTCCCCGACAGCGCAAACGTGCGGCCCAGCGCGCCGTGCATGCGCGGGGTCTGCGGCGACAAGTGGACGGCGCGCTGAAAGGCGGCCAGCGACTCGTCGAAATCCTGCCGCTGCTCCTGGATCACGCCGAGAATCCAGTAGCCGGGCGCGAAGTGAGGGTTGAGCTCGATCGTATGGTCGCACTGCTCGAGCGCCGTCTCGAAGTCGCGTCGATAGAAATGAATCACCGCGAGATCGCGCGCGACGATCGATGACACCGGATCGAGCGACTGCGCCAGCAGCATCTCGTCGCGCGCTTCATCGAGGCGGCCGAGCGGGGCCAGGCACGACATCGCGTACCAATGGTGGGCGGTCGCGTACCGTGGATTGCAGGCGATGGCTCGCTGAAACTCGCGCTCGGATCCAACCCAATCCCAGTCTTGCGTGGACTTGACGTGGGCCAGAGATGTGTAGGCCTCGGCCGACCGCTCATCGAGCATCACCGCTGCAGCGGAGCTGGCCGCCGCCTTCGTCCAGACGTCGGCTGGCCCGAGGACTCCGTAGTGAGCGAGCAGCCCGTACGCATCAGCGAGACCGCTGTGCGCCAGCGCCGATTCGGCATCCTCGACAAGCGCTTTCTCGAAGAAGTCCAGCGCCTTGCGCAGGCCCTCTTCCGTCCGCTGATTCAGGTGATATCGGCCCTGCAGATACAGATTGTGCGCGGCTAGGTTTTCCGTCGGCCGGCGCGAAGAGGAGACGCCCCGCCCGTCGATCTCGGCCTCCAGCTTCGACACGATGGCCTGCGCCACTCGTTCCTGAGTCCCGAGCGCATCGTCAAGGCCTGCGTCCACTGATTCGGACCACAGATAGCTGCCGCTGGCGCCGTCGATCATATGAGCCGTGGCGCGGACGCGCGACTCGGATCCACGCACGCTGCCGCTGATCATCAACGCGCTCGTGGTGTCGGTGCTGTCGGACGCCAGGATGCGAAGGCTGGTGAAGCGGGCGAGATGATGCACGATTTCGTCTCGCAAGCCTTTGCAGAAGTAATCCAAATCGTGCGCGGCGCTGTGGTCGGCGAACGGAAAGACCGCGATCGTATTCCGGCTGACGAGAGCGGCGCTGATCGTCCGCTTCACCAGGATGGGCGTGTCACGTCGCTTGAACGTCGGCGCGTAGCCGCCCTTCGGCAGCTCGATGATCCATTCGTCGCTGCGTCCCTCCTCGCGGTAGTAGCGGACCAGCTTCGAGCGGAGCCGGCGTGCCTGCACGCGGACGATCGGATCGGTGCGGGGATCGAAGACCTCTTCCTTCCCGAACACCTGCACGCCGATCACATACTCCTTCAGCTCGTTGCGGCGGCCCTCGATCGCTTCGCCGACGATGAAGGTGAGGAAGCGTTTGAGGCGATCCACCTGCTGGAAGGTCATGCTCGCCAGGATGCGCTGCAGTTGCTCACGGACAGCGCGATCCGCGTCGCGTTCGGAGGCTGCGTTGGGCTTGACCGACGCCATCGCCCGTATGTTACTGCGGGCAATCCGTGAGCGGCGCGGGGAAGAGGTCAGCCGGCCGGCTTGCAGTGCGTTTCGCGGGTTGACGCGATGAACAGGCATGAGAGCACCGCCCAGATGACGATCATCGTGAATGCGTCGTGATACGCCTCGACCGAGAACACGTGGACGCCGCCCTCTATCGCGCCCGACCACCGGGCATCCAGCACCGAACCTATGGCTGGCTGAAGAATGGTTGGCCCGAGCATGTTGCCGACGTTAATCGCGCCCGAGATTGTTCCGAGGAAACGCACCGGCACGGATTCCTTCGCGAACGCGAAGCCTATGATGACCGCGCCGCAGCCGACGCTCGTCAGCGCGGCGACCACGACGAATCCAGACAGCGACAGCGGCACATAGAACATCGTCGCCCAGCCGATCGCCCCCACGATGGCGCCTCCGAGATACAACGGTCTGCGCCGTCCGATTCGATCCGAGAAGTAGCCGAAGAGCGGGCTGGCCGTGGCCCAGCACACGATCATCACCGAGCACACGGCGGATGCCTGCGTGGCCGACAGGTCGAATCGCTGTCGAAGATAAGGAGGGCCCCACAGGCCCGTGAAGGAAAGAACCGCGCCGACGAAGCCGCCCTGTGCCAGAAAGATCAGCCAGGGGTTTCGGCTGGCCACCACTCCTCGGAATCCCGCGAACGATTCGCGGAACGTGAGATGTTTGCGATAACGCAGTTCGAGCGGCGCGTAGCTCGCGTAGCCCCTGTCAGATGGATCGTTGGACACCACGGCCCACGCGGCTGTGCCCACGGCAAGCACGACGCCCGCAGACCCGACGGCGACGCCTCTCCACCCGAACTGCTCAACAAGGATTCGCAGTGGAACCTGCGCGAACAGCGCACCGATATTGCCCATGAAAAGCCCGAGGCCCGAGAGCGTCGCAAACTTTGCCGAAGGAAACCAGTGCGTCGCGATCTTCAGGGTCACCACCCATCCAATGGCTGTGGAGCCGCCGACGATCAATCGGCCGACCGAGGCCAGCGCGTAGCTGCTCGTCAATCCGAACAGCAGCGTCCCTCCGGTTGCGACGAGCGCTCCACCAATCAGGAGCGTCCGCGCTCCCCATCTGTCGACGAGCACACCGGTGGGGATCTGCATGGCGATGTAGGCGTAGAAATACATCGCCGAAAAGGTGCCGAGCTGACCCGCGGCGATCTGGAAATCGCGCATCAGCTCGCTCGTCATCACGGCAGGGGAGGATCGCAGATAGAACGCCGCAAGGTAGAAGGTCGCGGCGACTCCCCACACCGCCCACGACAGCGCCTGCGGCGGAAGCGCGTCGAACGCCGACCGGGTTGCCGCGCCCCTGCTATTCACCTTTGCGATAGATGTCGTTGATGTTCCAGTGCCCCGGCGTCGGCGTAGGCGCGTTTTCCATCGGCGCCTGAATCACCGTTGGGATCTTCGACGTCAGCGCCTCGCGCAGTACCGCCCCGAGTTCGTCAGCCGATCGGATCGTCACGCCGTTGGCGCCGCAAGCGCGCGCCATGGCTGCATAGTCCACGCGGTACGGCTCCCCGCAGCGTTCGAACATGCAGCCGAAGCTCCAGCCGTAGTGCATCGATTCGAGGCCAGCGATCGTGCCGAAGCCCGCGTTGTCCATCACGAGCCAGACGACCGGAAGATCGGCCTCCATCGCGGTCGCAATGACGGACGGGTTCGTGCCGAAGCCGCCATCGCCGATCAATGCCACGGCCGCGCGTTGTGGCTGCGCCAGCTTGACGCCCAGAACCGCCGCCGGCCCGAACCCCATCGTCGCCAGGCCGCTCGGCGTAATGAAGGTCCCCGGCACCGTGATCGGAAACTGCTGGCTGACGCCGTTCTTGTTCCATCCCACATCGGTGACGATGAAGCCGTCTTCGGGCACGGCGCGGCGAAGCTCGCTCAGAATGCGCTCGGGCCGCATCGGAAACTGATTCGAGCTCCACTGATGATCCCAGTTGGCCGCAAACGCTCGCCGGCCGGCGGCGATTTCCTCGCGCATGCCGCCCCGGTTCCGGTGCGACTTGCCGTGCGCAGCCTCGGCGAGCCCGCCGAGCGCCAGCTTCGCGTCGGCGACGACGCCGAGCTCGGTTTGGTAGTTGCGGCCAATCTCGGCTTCGTCTGCATCGATATGGATCAAACGCGTCGGAGGAATCGAGAACGTGAAACGCGGATCCCACGAGCTCGAATTCGCTTCGGCCAGGCGCGTACCGACCGCAACGATCAGATCGGCATCGCGGCATTTGTCGTTCGAAATCGGCGTTCCCCAAAAGCCGGTCTGGCCGAGCAGGAGCGGGTGATCTTCCCTGAGGCATCCCTTGCCCATCAGGGTGTGGGCTACTGGAACCTCGAGCGATTCGGCCAGCGCGGCCAGTTCGCGGGTAGCGCGGGCCGACAGGACGCCGCCACCGACGTAGAGGATCGGGCGTTCGGCGTTCGCGAGCGCCTCGACGATGCGCTCGGCCGTCTCACGATCGATGGTCGGACGCGCTAATTCAGCCGGAGTTTTGGCAAATGCGTCCGCGGACAGATCGGCGGAGAAAACGTCCATCGGCACGTCGACCAGCACCGGGCCCGGCCGGCCTGATTGCGACAGATGGAATGCGCGCTCGAGAATCCGCGGCAGATCATCCGGGCGGTCGACGCGGTAGACGCGCTTGCAGAAGGGCCGGTAGATCTGGGACTGATCGGCGTCCTGATGCAGGTTCACTTCCTGATGCGGATGGCGTCCGTAGTAGTGCGAAGGCACGTCGCCTGCGATGACGACCATCGGAATGGAATCGAGCGCGGCGTTTGCGACTCCGGTGCAGGCGTTGGTCAGGCCCGGTCCGAGATGCGTGAGGAGCACGCCCGGTTTGCCGCTCGCACGCGCGTAGCCATCGGCGGCGTGGGCGGCCACCTGCTCGTGGCGCGTCGAAACGAATCGAATCTTGCTCTTACCCAGCGCGTCGAGGAACGCGATGATGGTGTGACCGCAAAGGCCGAAGACGACTTCGACCCCGAGGCGCTCGAGATACCCGGCCATCTGGTACGACGCGATCCGGGTTCGCGTGCTCGCGTATCGCTCGACGGACGTGGGGGCCACTGTGCTCATAAGATTCCCTGACTAGAAGATTTCGCTGTTGTAGAACTCGCCGAAAAGCGCCTGCTCCGACGGTCGATCTTCGGGAAGCGGGCGGCTCACCCAGGTGACGTTCATGTAGTGCTTGAGCGAGATGTTCTCGTTGGTGATGTTGCCGCCCCAGATGCCGCAGCCCATGCTCGACGTCATCGGCATCCCGTTCGTGAATGTCCCGGCATTCGACGCCGATTGCACCTGCCGCACCATGATTCGGCTCACCGGCGCGACGAGCGCGAGCCGGTGAATGTGATCGTCGTCCAACGAATAGATGCCGCAGGAGTGGCCCTTGCCGCCAACTTCGAAGATCTGCCGAACCAGGTCGAGCGCCATGTCGAAGCCGTGATACTTGAACACCGCGAGCACGGTGCCGAGCTTCTCCGTTGAGAAGCGGTACTGCTTGCCGATGTGCGATTCCTCGACCAGCAGAAACGTCCTGTCTTCCGGAATCGTGAAGCCGGCCCGGGCAGCGACCACCGACGCCGCGCGCGCGATCGTGTCGGCCGTGCGGTGGCCCTCAGCATCCCAGTAGGCACGCTCGAGCAGCGCCTTCTCGTGTTCGTTGACCAGATACCCGCCTTCGAGCTGCAGCTGCTTCAGCATCGCGTCATAGATCGACGCGTCCACAAGAAGGTTGCCGTCGGCGGAGCACCCCGAGCCGTGATCGTTCGTCTTGCTCATTCGCGTGTTCCGCGCCGCCTCCTCGATGTCCGCCGTCTCGTCGATCACCATCGTCGCGTTCCCGGCGCCGACGCCATAGGCCGGCTTGCCGGATGAATACGCCGCCTTGACCATGGCCGGACCACCCGTGGCGATCGTCAGATCCGCCGTGCGCATCAGTTCGTTCGCGAGCGGGATGCTCGGCTTCTCGACCGACTGGAGGAGATCTTCAGGCGCGCCCTGCTTGCGAAGGGCCGCGCGCATCACACGCACGGTCTCGTTGGTGGTCTTCGTGCTGGCTGGATGCGGCGAGAAGATCACCGCGTCCTTGCATTTGATCGCGTAGATCGCAATGCCGATGGGCGTGACGTACGGGCTCGTCACCGGAATCAGCGAGGTGATGACGCCGGCAGGCTTCGCATACTTGACAATCTGCTTCTCGGGAATCTCTTCGATGATCCCCATGCTCTTCTGACGCAGCGCGTCGCGCAGGATGCCGAGGACCTTCGCGCGGCGCTTCGGTTCGCGGCTGCCGATCCCGGACTCGTCAACGCTCATGCTCGCAAGCCGGGTTGCGGCCGGTTCGTTGTAGCCAGCCCACGCGACCGCACGGCACAACCGATCGACCGTGGCCTGGTCGTAAGAGGCCACAGCGGCCATCGCGTCGCGAGCACGCTGGACGAGCGTCTGCGCGACCTGCCTTTCTTCAGCCGTGAGCTCGCGACCACCGCCGACCGCAACGGCCATTGCTGCTTCACTCCTGTCCGGTTTTCGCGGGTGCACCGTCGTAGACGACCGGCACCTTGATGCGCATCGGCTTCTCCCGCGTGTGCTCTTCGAGGACTTCCGCGCTGATCCCGGCGACGCGGCCGATGATGAAAAGCAGCCGGCCGACCGCCGATGGAAAGCCCAGGTCCACCAGGATCGCCGCCAGCGCGCCATCGATGTTCAGCGGAATGGGTTTGATCTGTCTGCTGATGGCCTGCTCGAGCGCCCGCGCGAACGTGATGCCTTCGCCCGCCAACCCTTCGCGCGCCGCAAGGTCGAACAGCACGGCCACGCGCGGATCGATCTCTGAATGCACACGATGTCCGAAGCCAGGGATCCGCATGCCCTGGTTCCTCGCCTCGGCCACGAGCTCACGCGCTATCTCTTCCAACGAGCGGCGCGTCTGATGTGCCCGTGACAGGCCATCGACGATGAGATCCATGCAGTTGGAGCCGGCTCCGCCGTGCTCGTCGCCGATCGTCAGAACCCCGGCGGCAACAGCTGCCGACATCGACTGACGATTTCCCGACGCCGCGAGCCGGGCGGCGGCGCAGGACGGCGCACCGGCGCCGTGATCGGCGACGCCGATCAGGATCGCGTCAAGGAGCCGGCGTTCACCAGACGTGGGCACACGATCGCGATGCAGCAGGAAGATCAGATCCGTGAACGTGGATCGCTGCATGAGCTCGAGCACATCGTGTCCTCGAACTCTCAGGTGATCCGGACCGGCATCGACGATGGCCGTGCGCCAGGGCTCCATTCGAATGTGTGGATTATCACGTCTCGCCGCGCGCGGTGAACAGCGTTAACGGTAACAGCACCGTAACTCCGTTCAGATCGGGAAGACCGGGTGCTAATGTGCCACCCCGCAACCGTGATCCCTGCTCGCAATGGAGGTGCGGTGGTGAACGCATTTCGAACGGCTGTCTGCGCAATGGTTTTCGGCGTGTTCGCAACCGGACCCGCCTGGGCTCAGGCCGTCGCCGGCTCGCAGCTCTCCGGCGTGGTCCGCGATTCGAGCAATGCGGCCATCCCCGGGGCCGAGGTCACCGTCACGAAGACCGATACCGGCATGATGCGGACGGTGGTGACATCAACGGACGGCGACTATACCTTTCCCAACCTGCCAGTCGGACCCTATCAGTTGAAGGTTGTGCTGGAGGGGTTCAACACCTATATGCAAGACGGCGTCGTCCTGCAAGTGGGTTCGAACCCCGTGATCAACGTGACGCTGTCGATCGGCAGCCTCAGCGAACAGGTCACCGTAACCGCGAGCAGCGCGCTCGTCGAGACCAAGAACACCGGCATCGGCCAGGTCATCGACAACCAGCGTGTGCTGGAGATGCCGCTCAACGGCCGCCAGGCGACGGAGCTGATCTTCCTGTCAGGCCTGGCGACCGCGGCTCCCGCCGGCGACTTGAACACGAATAAGAACTTCCCGACCGTGACGATCTCGGTTGCTGGCGGACAGGCCAACGGAATGACCTACATTATGGATGGCGGGACGCACAACGACCCGTTCAACAACCTGAACCTGCCCACGCCATTTCCCGACGCGCTGCAGGAGTTCAAGGTCGAAACGAGCGCGCTGCCGGCACGCTACGGTCATCACGCCGCATCGGCCGTCAACGTCGTCACGAAATCGGGTTCGAACAGCGTGAGGGGCGACCTGTTCGAGTTCTGGCGCAACTGGCGGTTCAACAGCCGGAACTACTTCTCTCCGACGAAGGACAGCTTGAACCGGAACCAGTTCGGCGGAACGGTCGGATTTCCGATCGTGAAGGACAAGGTCTTCTTCTTCGGCGGTTATCAAGGCACCGACGTCAAAAGCAATCCCGCGACGACGGTCAGCTACGTGCCAACGGCGGCGATGCTGAGCGGAGATTTCACCGAGTTCACCTCCGCGGCCTGCAACGCCGGCCGGGCGATCACGCTCGGGTCTCCATTCGTCGACAACAAGGTTTCTCCATCGCAATTCAGCTCGGTGTCGATGAACTTCCTGCAGAAGGTGCCTGTCTCCACTGATCCTTGCGGCAAACTCACGTACGGAATCCCGAACAGTAGCACCGAGCACCAGGGGCTTGGCAAGCTCGATTACACGCTCAACAGCGCGCAGAGCGTGTTCGTGCGCTATTTTTACGCGGTGTACGACAACCCCGCGACCTACGACGGGCAGAACGTCCTGACGCTGAGCCGCACTAGCCAGAACAATCAAGCGCATTCGGTCGTCGCGGGCCACAACTTCATCATCTCGACCAACACGTTGAACTCGCTCCACGTGACGTACAACCGGACGTTGAACGATCGGTCGATGCCGCAGTACTTCTCGGCGGCCGACCTCGGGGCCAAGGTGTACAGCCCAGTGCCGGGCTATGTGGGCGTGTCAGTTACCGGCAACGGCTTCAGCGTCGGTACCGGTGCGACCAACCCGGGCTACTTCAACTCGAAGGGGTATCAGATCGCCGACGACATCGATCTCATTCGAGGTAGTCACCAGCTGTCGATGGGTGTCAACTGGATTCACTCGCGGATCGAAACGCTGAACAACCGGCCGTCGAACGGCGCGTTCACGTTCAACGGCCAGGGTTACGGCGCGCCGCTCGCGGACTTCCTAATCGGGACCGTGAGCGGCGGTTTCATTCAGGGTAACCCCGTGTACGACTACGACCACCACGACTACTTCGGCGTCTACGCGCAGGACGAATGGCGAGTCCGGCCGAACCTCACGTTCAACTTTGGCTTGCGCTGGGAGCCGTTCAACCCGGTGCAGAACACCTACGGCTGGGTGTCGCATTTCGATCAAGCGCGATTCGACCAGAACATCCGCAGCACGGTGTATCCGCAGGCGCCGGCCGGGCTGATGTTCCCTGGGGATACCGGCTACCCGGGCGGCAACAGCGTCACCGCGGGCAAGATGAATCAGTTCGCCCCGCGTCTCGGGATGATCTGGACGCCGCCGGGCAACGAGCAGACGAGCGTGAGAGCTTCATGGGGAGTCTTCACGGATTCGCCTCAGCTCTTCTTCAACACCCGATTCGCCAACAACCCGCCATGGGGCGCACAGGTCACGATCTCGAATCCGTCGTTCGCGGATCCCTACGCCAGCTACTCGGGTGGCAACCCCTGGCCGGCGGCCGCCACCAACTGGGCGACGCTGCCTTTCCCGTCGTTCGGTGTGTATGTCAACAGCCCGCTCGACCTGCAGCCCACCCGGCTGCAGCAGTGGAACGTCAGCTATCAGCGGCAGATCGGGTCCTGGATTGCCGCGGCGAGCTATCTGGGCAACCACAGCGACCACCTGTGGCGCGCAACCGAGCTCAATCCCGCGGTCTACGGTCCGGGCGCGACGAACACCAACACGAATCAGCGCCGCACGCTGTATCTGCAGAACGCGGTCCAGGGCGCGTACTACGGCACGATCGGCCAGATCGACGATACAGGCCGCAGCAACTACCACGGGATGCTGCTCTCGCTGCAGCGGCCGTTGAGGGGCAGCCTGAGCGTGCTCGGCAACTACACGCTCTCGAAGTGCATGGCCGACCCCGCCACGACAGAAATCACCGGGCCGACGATCATGAACCCTGCCGACCCGGACCTCGACTACGCTTACTGCTCGTCGGATCGGCGCCACCTCGTGAACCTGTCGATGGTCTGGCGCACGCCGGATTTCTCGGGTCCAACGACGCGCGCCGTGTTCAGCGGCTGGCAGCTGTCGCCGATCGTCCGGTACCAGAGCGGCAGCCATTCGACCGTCACGCTGGGTGTCGACAACGCCCTGACGGGCATGGCAAACCAGCGGCCGGTGCAGATTCTGGACGATCCGTACGGAGACGGCACTCCAGCCAACTACATCAATCGCGCGGCATTCGCGTCGCCGGCGCCTGGCACCTACAGCACGCTGAGGCCATTTACTATCCTCAACCCGAACGTGTGGCAGAACGATTTTGCGCTGACTCGCACGTTCAAGGCCGGCAGATCGAACACGCTGCAGTTCCGCTGGGAAGTGTTCAACGTGATCAATCACGTGAATTTCGGGAGCGTGCCCGCGGGGACCACGACAGCGCCGATTGTGACGACGCTCAACAGCGGCGCGTTCGGGCAGATTCAGACCGCGGGCGATCCGCGCATCATGCAGTGGGCGCTGAAGTACGCCTTCTGATCCATGCGGAGCCTGCTCGCCGTCCTGATCGCCGCGGCGTGCGCGACGGCCGGCGTCCTTGCGGCTGACGACAACGACTGGCCGTCGCACGATCGCGATGCGGGTGCGACGCGCTTCTCGCCGCTGAAACAGATCACGCCTGCGAATGTGTCTCGTCTTCGCCAGGTATGGTCCTTCGACACGGGCGTGCCTGGCATCCAGGTCACACCGGTCGTCGTCAACGGCGTGATGTACGTCTCGG
>Ga0111539_10009150_pt1 | contig 12524 bp, 10 predicted proteins | sample RhiMethybrSRZTD1_FD_79667 | JGI IMG/M metagenome (GOLD analysis project Ga0111539, IMG submission 79667) | Populus rhizosphere microbial communities from Tennessee, USA - Rhizosphere MetaG P. TD hybrid SRZTD1 (version 2) (version 2) | ecosystem: Host-associated > Plants > Roots > Rhizosphere >...
CGGCCCCGAGGGTGAGCAGATTGAGCGGACGAGCGAGTCGCGCGAACAGGCCGAAGGCGACGACAACGAGCGGAAGCGCGGCGAAGATCGGCCGGTAGCTGACGACGTCGAGATCGCCCATCAGCCAGCGCAGCGCGCGAAAGATTTGCGCGAAGTCGCTCAGGTACTGGACGAAGAGGATGAGCGCCGAGAAGAATGCGTTGAGCGTGACGCCCGCGAGCAGGAGCACCGTGGAAGACAGCCCCTGGTGACGCGCGGTCGCCAGAAAGTACACGACCATCACGGCGACGAACGCGCCCGTCAGGCTGGCGGCTTCGACGCTTCCGAGCGGCCAGGCGGCACCGAAGGTGATCGTCACCATCGCGCCGAGCGCGGCGCCCGACGAGACGCCGAGGGTGTACGGCGTGGCCAGCGGATTACGAAGGAGTCCCTGAAAGACGACGCCGGCCGCGGCCAGTGTTCCGCCGACGAGCGCCGCAGCCAGCGCGCGCGGCAGCCGCGCGACGAAAAAAATCTGCGCGTCGACGTTGTCCGCGAATGCGATCGACGGGCTGAAGATCCGGCCCGGATCAAGCGGCGTCGATCCGATGAACGGCGCGATGAGGATCGCTGCGATCATCGCCACGAAGCAAACCGCGACGATCGGTAAGCCACGTCGCAGAGGTAAGACCTCGGGTGTCATTTCCTGCTGCGCTCTTCCGCGGAAATGACACCCGAGGTCTTGTCCCACGAAATGAAACCCGAGGTCATCAGCATCTCCGCGTCCAGCTCGTACAGCGTGGCGATCTGCGACGCGGTCAGCACGTCGGCGGGAGCGCCATCGTTCAGGACACGTCCTTTTGACAGAAGGATCACGCGCGTACAGACCGATGCCGCGAAGCGCAGATCGTGGGTCGTGAGCACGATCGTGACGTGCCGGCGATCGTGCAGCCGCCGCAGGAGCGACGCGACTTCGAGCTGGTAGCGCAGGTCGAGCGAGGCGGTCGGCTCGTCGAGCAGAAGGAGCGGGGGCGCGGCGGCGTCCGGTCCGTCCTCCAGCTGCGCGAGCGCCGACGCAATCATCACGCGCTGCTTCTCGCCGCCGCTGAGCGTGCGAAACGGCCGCCGGGCAAGCTCCGCCGTTCCCGTGGCCTCGAGCGCCGACATCGCCGCCCCGACGTCGTCCGGACCCTCGACTTCGAACACACCGAGATGCGGGTATCGTCCCATGAGGACGATTTCGATCACGCTGTAATCGAACGCGAGCACGGTCTCCTGGGGGACGACGGCGAGCCTGCGGGCGAGAACGCGGCGGGGCACGGTATCGATTGGCACGCCGCCCAGGCGGACGTGCCCGGATGTTGGCCGCAGCGCCCGCGCGATCAGCCGCAGAATCGTGGTCTTGCCCGAGCCGTTCGGGCCGAGGATGCCGACGAGGCCGCGCTCCTCGATCCCGAACGAGACGTCATCGATGATCTGCGGACCGCCGCGGTACGCAAATCGGAGATTAGCGGCTTCCAGTAACACGGACCCCTACGAGCCCGGAGCGCCCGAGCGCCGGGAACCCGAACGCTTCCTCGTACGCGCGATCGAAGAGGTTCGTCACTCGCCCGAACACTTCGACATTGCGGCCGACGCGGAACGCGCCTCCGATGGCGACCGTCGCATAGCCAGGATTCTCAAATACCTGATCGGCGAAATTCGGCTCGAGATCCTGCGTGTCGCTGCGGCCATTCACGATGGCAAATGCCGAGGCGCGCCCCTGCGTCCAGCCGAAGTCGACGGACACCTGATGGCCGGGACGTCGAATCAGCCGATCGCCGACATGGTACGGCGCTGGCGCCTCGGATTCCGCTCTGTCGACACCCAGGATCTGGGTGTTGAGCCATGTCCACGCGGCACGGAGCGAGACCGAGGCGGAGGGACGCCACGTCACGCCGGTTTCGAGTCCCCATGCGCGCGCGTTCGCGATGTTGTCGCTGCGATAACGGCTGGCGCCCGAGAAGGACGAGCCAACCGTCACAATCAGATCGTCGTACCAGTTGGCGAACGTCGTGGCGTCGAGACTGATCGTCGATGCCGCAAAGCCCTGTTCGATCCCTGCGTCAAAGCTGCGGCTCCGTTCCGGTTTCAGCCCGGGATTGTCGGTAAACCCGAGTTCGAACGCGGTTGGCGGCTTGATGCCCGTGCCGGCGCCGGCACGCACCTTCGTCCACGTACCGTTTTCAGCCAGCTTGACGAACCAGGCCGCCGAGATCTTCGGATTCACAGACCAGACAACGTCGGCCTCGAGGGCTGGCCGGGGTGTGAACGCGAACGGATCGGCCTCGAGCGCCGCGCGCTCGATGCGTTCGACGCGCGCGCCGGTGTTCACGAACCCGCGCCGGCCTCCGACGGGCCGCGCCTCGATAAACCAGCCGTTGATTGAACGTTTGACGGGAACCTGCTCCGCGTCCTCGCCAGTGATGAAGGTGTTGTCTGCGCGTTCACGCACGAACTCCCATCCGGCCGAGAGATCGACCCGGCCTGCCGAGGCGTCCAGCTGATAGCGACCGGTCACGCGTGACGTGCGATCGTCCGATGCGCCGAAGGGGTTCGTGAAATCGCTCTCAGCGCCGCTCCACGTGACGTGGCCGCGATGCGTGATCTTCGCGGTCCGAAACGTCCCCATGCCCCCGACGGAGCTGAACTGGGTGATGCCGCGCGAGATCAGGTCGATGCCCTCGTAGCGATCGAGTGGATCCGATCCGTAGGGGCCCGGAAACCCGCGTTCCGAACGGCTGGCTCGGACATCGACCCGAACCTGGCGTCCGGGAGCATCCGACCAGCCCAGGCTGCCCGCGCCGCTCGCGCGCTGGTAATCATCGTTGGCGACAGGACCGCCACTCGTCGGAAAGGTGCGCGTGTCGCCGTCAGTGGAGATTCCGTCGAACGACAAGCCCCATCGCCAGGCGTTCCGGCTCCCGGCGGTGGAACCTGTGGCTCGATAGGTCCCGTTGCTGCCCGTCTCGAACGAGCCGCTGGCACGCGTCGGCCGGCCGTGCTGGGTGATCACGTGGACGATCGCGCCGATCGCGCCGCCTCCGTAGAGCGCGCTCTGCGGTCCGCGCACGACCTCGACGCGCTCGATCTCGCCGGTCCCGAACTGGCTGAAATCCACGAAGCCGCCGAACGCATTCTGTGGCACGCCGTCGACAAGCACCAGCGTGTAGTCCGATTCGCCGCCGCGCGGGAAGACCGACGTCACGGCGCCGCGGCCTCCGGACGCGACGACGGCAAGGCCGGGTACCTGGCGCAGGGCGTCAGGAAGCGACTCGATCTGTTGCGCGTCGATCCTGGCGCGCGTGATCACCGAGACACTGTCCGTGACGCGTGTCAGCGGTTGTTCGACCTGCGAGGCCGACACGACGATTGATTCGTGGACAGCGCTCGGCGCCACGGTCAGGTCGATCTCGATCGTGTCTCCGGTCTTCAGTGTGAACGGTTTCGGCGCGCTTCGCAGTCCCGGCGCGGACGCGACGATCTCGTAGTCTCCCGCGGGGACGTCGATCGGCCCGAACTCTCCGTTGGCAAGGGTACGGGTCGAGGTGATCACGACATTTCGCCGCAGGACCAGCACGTCAGCGGCGGCGACAGGCCGCGCGTGCCCGTCCAGCACGCGTCCGCGCAGCGATTCGGCGGACGCCGTTGCCGCGCACGCGAGCAGCGTGGCCACGGTCAGGATGAGAAGAGAAGATGGAAGCGACGGGCCGGAACGGCCCAGGGTGCGGGGCATCGGAACCTCCTCGGCGTGTCTACGCGCCGATCCGCGCTGACGATTCAGCGTCGGTGAAGGACGGCCCGGTGACCAGGTATCCTGACTCGCGAATCATCGCCGGCATCCGCGTCTTCCCACGCCGTGGAAGTTCCACGCGCGCAGTGACGGCTGGGGAATCGATCATCGATCGATCGACCGACTCACCAGTCATGGTGGACGCCGACTCCTCGCTGACAGTGGCGGCACCGTGTGGGATTTGCACCCACTTCCCTTGCCGCCGGGCGAACGTCGGTTGTCTGGCCGGAGTATAGCATGTCAAAATGAGCCGATAGTTCGCCTCGAGCCTCACGGAGGAGCATGAGCAAGAGCTCGACGGTCACCGCCCGGGCGCAACCGGTCGCGGATCTGACGTCGGTCACCGGCGCCCTGCGAGTCCACAGCGAGACGCTCACGCTTCAGACGGATCAGCGGTTTCAAGTCATCGATCTCACCGAGCGCGTGATGACGCTCGTGCGCGATCTGCGAATCACCGAAGGGCTCGTCCACCTGTTCTCGATGCACACGACCTGCACGATCTTCATCAACGAGTACCAGGCGGCGCTCGTCGCCGACATCAAGACCTTCCTCGAGCGCGTCGTCCTCCGCGACGCGGAGTGGCGGCACAACGATCCGGAGCACTCGGACTGCGATCGGATGAACGCCGATTCGCATCTGCGGGCGATGCTGCTCGGTCACAGCCTCACGGTCCAGGTGAGCGGCGGCGAAGTCGTGCTGGGCCAATGGCAGCGCATTCTCATGGCCGAGCTCGACGGTCCCCGCGCGCGGACGCTGCGCCTCATGGTGATGGGCGTCGGATAGAACATTGATAATTGGTAATTGGGTAATGGGAGCCAAAAGCTTCTGAGAACCCCGACATGCTCCGTGCTCCTTCGTTCGATCTCGCTGACATTGACGCCAAGCTGACCGCCGGCAAACGGCTGTCGTTCGACGACGGCGTGCACTTATTCGAGCATCCGGACCTGCATGCGCTCGGCGTGCTGGCCAACCGCGAGCGCGAGAAGCGTCACGGCGCGGACACGTACTACAACTACAACCTGCGTCTGGAAGCGACGAACGTCTGCTCGGCGAGCTGCCTGTTCTGTTCGTTTGCGCGTCTGCGCCCGGGCGACCCGGGCGCGTACACGATGTCGATCGAGCACGTGCTGGACAAGGTTCGCGAGCGCGCCGATCAACCGCTCACCGAAATCCACATCGTCAACGGGCTGCATCCCGGATTGCCGTTCGACTACTACACCGATCTCCTCCGCGGGATCAAACGGCTGCGGCCAGACATTCACCTCAAGTGCTTCACGGCGGTGGAGATCGCGTTCTTCGCCGACACGTACGGCATGACGGACGTGGCCGTGCTGCGCGCGCTCATGGACGCGGGGCTCGATTCGCTGCCGGGCGGCGGCGCGGAGATTTTCGCCGAGCGCGTCCGGCGCAAGATCTGCCACGACAAAGCGGATGCGGATCGGTACCTCGCGATCCATCGCGCGGCGCATGCGCTCGGCCTGCGCTCGAACATCACGATGCTCTACGGGCATATCGAGACGATGGAGGAGCGGGTCGATCACATGCTGCGCACGCGCGCGCTGCAGGACGAGACGGGCGGACTGCAGGCGTTCATTCCGCTCGCGTTCCATCCGGACAATAACCAGATGCGCAAGCTGCCGGCGCCGACGGCGAGCGATACGCTGCGCGTGCACGCGGTCGCGAGATTGATGCTCGACAACGTGCCGCATATCAAAGCGTTCTGGATTGCGGCTGGCGTCGAGGTCGCGCAGCTGGCGCAATGGTACGGCGCCGACGATCTCGACGGCACGGTGCAGGAAGAGCGGATTTACCACATGGCCGGGTCGCGCACGCCGGAATCGCTGTCGACCGCGGACATCCGGCGCCTGATCCTCGCGTCCGGCCGGACGCCGGTCGAACGCGACACGCTGTACAACCGGGTCGCGTAGGGGGACGGGGGTTTTTTCCACAGATCTGCACAGGTCGGGGCCGGAGGTGCCTTCGGCCTCCGGCCCCGGTGTGTGCAGATCTGTGGAAAAAACCCCCGTCCCCCTATACACTGATCAATGAGTCAAGTCCCGAGCCGGCGATAGCCGGGGGCCGAGGAGGCCCGGCGGGATCTTGGCATTTTTCATCTTTGGAGATTGAGAAAAATTTCACAAGCGGCCATGGAGATCGCCTTCCTCACCGACTACGAGAAAACCCGGCTGAGCGACCGTCAAGCGCTCCCCGAGGCGTACCTCCGTCTGTCGGACGGCGAGATGGACGTGCGCATCGCCGCCGCCAAGGCCGCGCTCGGCGATCGCCTCGTCATTCTCGGCCACCACTACCAGCGCGATGAAGTGATCAAATTCGCCGACGAGAAAGGCGATTCGCTGAAGCTTGCGCAGTACGCCGCCGGGAACACGAGCGCCGACTACGTCGTGTTCTGCGGCGTGCACTTCATGGCCGAGAGCGCGAACATTCTCGGCGCCCCGCATCAGCAGGTCATCCTTCCTGATCTCGCCGCCGGCTGCTCGATGGCCGACATGGCGGCGATCGATCAGCTCGAGATGGCGTGGGAGGAGATGCGGACGCTGGGCGCGGGCAAGATCGTTCCCGTGACGTACATCAACTCGACCGCGGCGATCAAAGGCTTCTGCGGCGAACACGACGGCGTCGTCTGCACGTCGAGCAATGCGGCGAAGGTGATGGCCTGGGCGTGGCAGCGCGCGCCGAAGCTCATCATGCTGCCCGATCAGCACCTCGGCCGGAACACCGCATTCCGGATGGGCGTCCCGCTCGACGAGATGGTCATCTGGGATCCCGATCAGCCGTACGGCGGCGTCGATCGCGACGCGTTCGCCCGCGCGCGGCTGGTGCTCTGGAAAGGGCACTGCGGCGTCCACACTCGATTCACTGTCAGACAAATCGATCAGTTCCGGCAGGCCCATCCTCGAGGCCGCGTCATCGTGCATCCGGAGTGCACGTTCGACGTCGTGCAGGCCGCCGACGAATCCGGCTCGACCGAGTCCATCATCCGCACGATCAAGAACAGTCCGGAAGGATCGGTCTGGGCCGTCGGCACCGAAATCCACCTCGTGAGCCGCCTCGCCCGCGAGGTCGCGCCGGCCCGAACGGTCGTGACTCTCGACTCGCTCGGATGCCTCTGCTCGACGATGTTCCGCGTCTCGCCCAACCATCTGCTGTGGGTGCTCGATGGACTCGTCGACGGCGAGGTCCACAACCGCATCGTCGTTCCCGAACCGACGAAACGCTGGGCAAAGGTCGCGCTCGACCGAATGTTGCAACTGACGTAGCAAATTGGAGATATGGTGGTAGCAGGTGAGTGGTTTCAGATCACCACATCACCAGATCACCAAATCACGATTTCAATGTTCAGTTGAGGTGTCCCGTGGCCCATCAGTTGCCAGCCCTGCCGTATGACTTCGCCGCACTGGAACCGCACATCGATGCCGAGACCATGAAGATCCATCATGGAAAGCATCACGCGGCCTACGTCAACAACCTGAACGCCGCACTCGAGAAGCACCCGGCGCTGCAATCCAAATCTGCGGAAGATCTCATTCAGGGACTGTCGACGGTGCCCGAGGAAATTCGTACGGCCGTGCGCAACAACGGCGGCGGGCACGTCAACCATACGATGTTCTGGCAGATCATGGGCCCCGGAAAAGGCGGCGCCCCGACCGGCGCAATTGCCGATGCGATCACGGGCGCGTTCGGAACCTTCGACGCGTTCAAGGAGCAGATGAACAAAGCCGGCGTCGGACGGTTCGGCAGCGGCTGGGTATGGCTCGTGAGCGCCGGCGGCAAGCTCTCAATCGAAAGCAGCGCGAATCAGGACAACCCGATGATGGACGGCAAGCGGCCAGTCATGGGGATCGACGTGTGGGAGCACGCGTACTACCTGAAGTATCAGAACCGCAGGCCGGACTATCTCGCCGCCTGGTGGAACACCGTCAACTGGGACGAGGTGAACAAGCGGCTGCGCTGAAAGCCCGAACCTAAAGGTTCGGGCCATCGGTCGCGTTGAAGCTGAGCCGAATCGCCGGGCAGAGCCCCGACGCGACCCGTGGAAGGCCGGACCTTCAGGTCCGGCCGACAAGCTAGAACAATTTCACCGTCACCACCGTTCCGGCTTCGACGACGTCGGTCTGAGCGGGAATCTCGATGTACCCGTCGGCGTGCGCCATGCTCGTGATGTCGCCCGAGGCCTTGAACGCGGGCTCGGCGCGGCCATCCACGAGCCGGACCGTATAGAACTGATGCCGTCCGGTGGTGGAGACGATGCGGCGCGCCAGGGGCGCGTCGACGGTCGCGGGCTCCCATCGCGGAAGCCGCGCCATCTTGCGGACGAACGGGACGAGCATCATGTACGCGTTCGAAAGACAGGACGTTGGATAGCCCGGCATACCGAAGACAGGGGTCGCATCAATGCGACCGAAGATCGTCGGCTTTCCGGGTTTGACGGCAACGCCGTGAAACAACACGTCACCTTGACGTCTCAACACGTCGAGGATCAAATCACGCTCGCCGACCGAGCTGCCGCCCGAAAAGACGACGACGTCGTGCACGCGCGCACCACTCAGCGCGTCTGAGAGTTCCTCGACCGTGTCCGCGGCGATCGGCAGGATCGCCGTCGTGCCGCCGTGGCGGCCGATGATCGCTTCCAGCGTGAACCGATTGACGTCGTAAATCTGCCCCGGACCGAGCGGCTGCCCCGGCGGAACGATCTCGTTGCCGGTCGACAGGATGGCGATCGACGGGCGCGCAAAGACCTCGACGGCCGTCACGCCAGTCGCGGCCAGCGCGCCAATCCGGCTGGGATTCAGCACCTGCTCGCGCGAGACGACCGTCTGACCGCTGGTGATGTCCGCGCCGCGCCGCCCCACGTTCTGGCGCGGATAGACGGGCGTCATGATCCGGATGAGATTCGGATCCGTCCGGTCGCGGTCTGTCTCTTCGACCATCACGACGGCGTCGGCGCCGGCGGGCATCGGCGCGCCCGTCGCAATCTCGACGCACTCGCCTGATGCGATTCCGCGCGCCGGGACCTGGCCGGTGAACACGCGGTCGACGCATGTCAGCGTCTTCACCGCTTGCGTGCCGGCGCCAAACGTATCCGCGGCGACGACGGCGTACCCATCCATCGCCGCGCGGTCGAACGGCGGGACGTCGGCGCTCGCCGTGACGTCACGCGCCGCGACCCGGCCGTCCGCTGCCGCGAGCGGCACGATCTCCGTCCGCGTGATTGGTGCCGCTTCGTTCAGCACCATCTGCAGCGCGTCGTCGAAGAGAACCGTCTCCGTAATCGGTCGCATGGTAGCAGGCCGCGAAAACGCGGCCTGAACTTCGAACTTAGAACTTCAAACTTCGAACTTCAAGAAGAATCAACTGTTCACCAGTTCGAAGTTCGCAGTTCTAAGTTCTAAGTTCTAAGTTCTAAGTTCTAAGTTCAGGTTGCTGGGCCTTTCAGCAATCTGCTAGAGGTGCGTCAATTTGGCGTCGTCTTTCGTCAACTCCCTGACGACGTGGCCGATCTCCGGCAGGATGAGCCGCTGCATGGCGAGCTGCACGGCGGCTTGCGAGCCCGGCAGCATGAAGATCGCGCATCCGTGGACGATGCCCGCGGTCGCGCGGGACAGCATCGCGGCCGCGCCGATTTCCTTGTAGCTCAGCATGCGGAACAGTTCGCCGAAGCCGTCAATCCGCTTGTCGAAAAGCGCCGTGATCGCTTCGTAAGTCGAATCGCGGCTGGCAATCCCGGTGCCTCCGGTCGTGATGATGACCTGGACGCGATGGCGGTCGATTTCTTCGCGAATGGCGGCGGCGACTTCCTGAGGTTCATCGCGCACGACCTGGCGCCCGAGGACGAAATGACCCGAGTCCTCGAGCATGCCGGCAATCGTACGGCCGCTCGTCTCAGTGGCGAGCGTGCGGGTGTCGCTGACCGTCAACACGAAGCAGTTCACGCGTTCGGGCGATTGCGCCCGGTGCTGCTCGACGGACATGAGAGGATTATGGCACCTATGGTTCGTGTCGTCGCGGGTGTTGTCGGGATCACCGCGCTCGCAATCGTGCTCTCGGCTCAGGCGCAACTCCCGGAAGTCGACAAGATCGGCGCGAGATGGGTGGACGAGACATTCAAAAAGATGTCGCTCGATGACAAGATTGGGCAACTCATCGTTTCATCCGTCAACTCCACGTATCTTTCGAGCGACACGGACACGTTCGAGGTGTTGGCGAAGAAGGTAAAGACCCTAAAAGTGGGTGGCTTTCACGTCTTCGGAGGCGCCGAGCCGATTCCGAACGTCCTGCTCAACACCGGCTACGGGAGCGTGATCCTCGGTCAACCGCTGGAAGCCGCCTCGCTGATCAACCGCCTCCAGACGCTGTCGGCGATTCCATTGCTCAACACCGCGGATTTCGAGGCGGGCGTCGGCTTTCGGATTCAGGGAGCGACCGTGTTCCCTCGTGCGATGGCGGTCGGCGCCGCCGGCGACGAGATGCTCGCGTTCGAGGCGGCGCGCATCACCGCGACCGAGGGACGCGCGCTCGGCGTGCACGTCAATTTTGCGCCAATCGCCGACGTGAACAACAACCCGAGGAATCCGGTCATCAATACCCGCGCGTTCGGTGAACAGCCTGACCTCGTCGGCCGGCTGGCGAGCGCGTACGTGCGAGGTCTTCACGCTGGCGCGATGCTGGCGACGCTGAAGCACTTCCCCGGCCACGGCGACACCGACGTCGATTCGCACGTCGGTCTGCCCATCATCAATCACCCGCGTGAGCGGCTCGATCAAATCGAGCTGGCGCCGTTTCGAACCGGAATTGCCGCCGGCGCCGATGCGGTGATGACCGCGCACATCCAACTGCCGGCGCTCGACCCGGCGGAATTCAGTCCCGCCACGTTGAGCCCGGCGATTGTCACGGGCCTGCTGCGCGGGCAGATGAAGTTCGACGGGCTCGTCTACACCGACTCGATGGGCATGGACGCGGTGTCTCGTCGCCTCTCGCCGGGCGACGCCGCCGTTCGCGCCATCAAGGCTGGCAACGACATCGTGCTGCACTCGCCGGACGACGACGCGGCGGTGGCCGCGCTCAAGACCGCGGTGGGGAAGGGTGAGATCCCGCTGGCACAGATCGATGCGTCCGTCCGTCGCGTGCTGAACGCCAAGGCGCGACTCGGCTTGTACAAATCGAAGCTCGTGCCGCTCGACGACGTGCCGAAGATGCTCGGCGGACGGGCGAACACCGCGATCGCGCAGGAGCTCGGCAAGCGATCGATCACGCTCATCAAAGACGATCGCAATCAGGTTCCGCTGCGGGTGCCGCGCGAAGCGTCGGTCCTCTATCTTTCGATCCTGGATTATCCGGCCGGGTGGCGGATCGCGGCGCCGAGCCGGGTCTTTCTGCCCGAACTGCGGCAACGCTGGCCGGGCACGACGGCGATCGAGCTGTCCGATCGATCGACGTCGTCGGAAATCGATCTCGTCCGCGCCGCCGCGCCGCGCTACGACGCGATTGTCGCGTCGGTGTTCGTGAGAACGACGTCCGGCAGCGGCCGGATGGATCTGGCGCCCACGCTGATCAAGCTGTTGGCCGATCTGGCGCGGACCACGGTGAACACGCCGAAGCCGATGATCGTCGTGTTTTTCGGCAATCCGTACACGCCGATGGGCGTGCCCTCGCTTCCCGCGATGATCCTGGCGTACGACTTTTACGATCTGGCGGAGCTGTCCGCCGTACGGGCGCTCGCGGGTGAGGCGCCGATTACCGGCCGGCTGCCGATATCACTGCCCGGGATGTTCGAGGCCGGATGGGGAATCGTGCGCTGACGCGGCAGGAGAGAATTACTCCCCGACCCGAGCGAGAAGCTGCCCGGATCGAGGACAAGAGTTGGACCGTTCAACGAGTAGACGCGGCCCTCGAACGAAGGGTCGAGTTCCAGTTCTTTACCGGAAACGGTACCCGAAGGAAATGCTGAAGGTTCCGTTCTTCACCGTCGGCTCGTCCGAATCGGTTCCGTCGTTAATGTCGGTAAGCCCCCAGGTGTAACGGGCATCGATGATGAACTTGCGAACCTCGACGGCGCCCGCGATGGCAAACCCCGCATCGAACGTCTTCAGGGGCACCGAGTCGGCGTCGACCTTGACGCCTCCGACCTTGATCGATTCGTTGACGTGGAAGCCGAACGTCGGACCGGCGAGGGCCCGGACGATGACGCCCGAAGTCGGGAAATTCACGCGGCCTAGCACCGGGAATTCGATGTAGGTCAGCGAGAAGCTCGAGTCGTCGCCGAAGCCGAGATCCTCGACGCCGAACTCCGAACCCTTCTGGCTCAACAGAGCCTCGATCTGCAGGCCGCCGCGCGGATTGAAGTCGCGTGCGAGCCAGAAGCCGCCGAGGAAGCCGGCGCGACCGTCACCGGTGACGCTCGCATCGCCGAAGTCAACCTTCAGGCTCGAGATGTTCAAGCCGGCCTTGACGCCGTAGCTGGTTTCAGGGGCTGCCTGAGCCGACGCGAGCGCGGGCAATGTGAGCAGAAGAGCTAAAACAGTACAAAGTCCTGCAACGTTCCGAAATCGCACAATGAACCTCCTGAGCTAACGAGACGAGGAGCTGGGGAACGACCCTTCAGTAGAAGTGCTGAAGATCTACACTTGTATCACGTATCAGGGTTCGCCGCTTGCCGCGACTTTCCTTGTCCGGGACTTCTGCCTTTTGGCGCCCA
>Ga0111539_10009151_pt1 | contig 12524 bp, 15 predicted proteins | sample RhiMethybrSRZTD1_FD_79667 | JGI IMG/M metagenome (GOLD analysis project Ga0111539, IMG submission 79667) | Populus rhizosphere microbial communities from Tennessee, USA - Rhizosphere MetaG P. TD hybrid SRZTD1 (version 2) (version 2) | ecosystem: Host-associated > Plants > Roots > Rhizosphere >...
CGAGATCTCGGCGTTGTACTGGCCGGCGAAGAGCTTCGGCATCTGCGAGGTCTTCACCTCGATCGACGGCACGAGCACCTTCATCGCCAGCTCGAAGTCGCCCCACGAGTCCTGGCCCCATGCGTAGTTCTGGTTGAGGCCGGCGATCGACTTGAGGTTCGGCTTCAGGTCCTTGACGTAGAGCGCCGCACCCACCGAATCCTTGGTCGCGTGCGACGAGGTGCGGAACACGTACTTGTAGGACGCGTCCTCGAAGATGCGCGGCGTGCCGCAGTCGTAGAAGTTGGTGAATTTCTTCAGCTCCTCGGCGACCGGCGCGATCGCGAGGCAGTTGCCGCTCGAGATGTAGCCGATCACCAGGTCGACGTTGTGCTTCTGCACCAGGTTCCTGAACTCGGTCACCTGGGTCGTGGTCGTGCCCGCCTCGTCGACCATCACCATCTCGAGGGGCACGCCGCCGAATCCCTTCTTGTTGTAGGGCCCGGGCACCTTGCCCGCGTTCAGCTCCTCGAACACGAAATCTGCCGCTTGCTTGGCCGGCACGCCGAACGGCGCGGCCGCCGGTCCGGAGATGAAGGCGACGACGCCGATCTTCACCGTGTTCTGACCATAAGCGACCGTCGCAAACGCGAGCGCCGCCAATCCTGTTAGCACTTTCTTCACGCAACCCTCCTCTGAGTTGTTTTCTCTCCGAGCAACCCCGCCGCAACCAACGCGGCGCGGATGCGCCCAATCTCCTCCGAACCCAATTTCGCGAGCGGTGGACGTACCACCGCGCGCGGCAATTTCCCGAGCAGCACCAGCGCTTCCTTCATGCGGTTGTGCATGTCGACCCACGGCTCGCTGTAGAACACCTCCGCGGTCGGACGAATGCGCTCCTGCAGCTCTTTTGCCTTCTGAAGGTCATTCTCCTTTACCGCCCGGAAAAGCCGCGCCTGCAAATCGGCGATCACCGAGCCGCTGCCGGACAGAAGCCCGTTGCAGCCGAGGACGAGCGAGCTCAACAGCCATGAGCTATGCGTAGTGAGCACGTTCACCGGCCGCGGGCGCGATTGCAGCAGGCGGATCTGCCGCTCGTGCAGCTGCGGGTTGGCGCTCCAGTCCTTGATCGCTTTAACGCTTGGAATCTTCTCGATGATCTCGAGCAAGGTGGGCGTCGGGTAGCCCTGCCCGCCCGCGAGCGGATACTGGAAGAGGATCAGCGGCAGCGCGGTCGCGTCGGCGATGCGCTTGAAATGCGCGAGCGCCATCTCGGGGCGCTGGCCGAAGGTATAGATCGCCGGCGGAAAAACCAGCAGCGCCGAAGCGCCGCCCTGCTCGGCCATCCTGGCGATGCGCGCCGCCTCGAGGCTGCCGTCGGCGTAGACGCCGTTGATGATCGGCAGACCTCTCAGTTCTTCCTTCGAGATCTCCAGGATCCGCCGCTGCTCGTCGAAGCTGCACGACGCCACCTCGGACGCGTGCGCGTTGACCGTGATGGCGGAGATGCCGTCGACCGACTTCACATCGCGCAGGTGCGCGCGGTAGGAAGCCTCGTCGATCGACAGGTCCTCGTGGAAGGGCAGCAGGACCGCGGGGATGACGCCGGCTGGGACGTACATCGAGGTATCTTAGCGGCGATGAACCATCCGCGGGAGGTGCGCCGGGCGATTCGCGAGCGCCGCCACACCGGGCATACCGCCGGGCTCGCGCCCGGCTACGTGCAGGGCAACGTCTGCATCCTGCCGCGCGAATACGCCGACGAGTTCCGCCTCTTCTGCGAGCGCAACCCCAAGCCCTGCCCGCTGCTCGCCATGTCGGAGCCGGGGAACCCCCGGCTGCCCGCGCTCGGCGAGGACCTCGATATCCGTACGGACGTGCCTTTGTACAGAATATTCAAAGCGGGGAAGCTGGAAGGGGACGTCACCAACCTTTCAGACCTCTGGCGCGACGACCTCGTGACGTTCATCCTCGGCTGCTCCTTCTCCTTCGAGGAAGCGCTGATGGCCGCGGGCCTGCACCTTCGCTACGTCGAGGAGGGCCGCAACGTGCCGATGTATCGTACTAGCGTCGACACCGCGCCCGCCGGTCGCTTCCGCGGCAAGCTGGTCGTTTCCATGCGGCCGTTCAAGCCGGCCGATGCGATCCGCGCCATCGAGATCACCTCGCGCTATCCACGCGTGCACGGCGCGCCGGTCCACATCGGTTCTCCCGAAAGCATCGGCATCGAGAACCTCGCCGAGCCCTGGGCAGGAGATCCGACCGAGGTACGCGAGGATGAGCTGCCGCTCTTCTGGGCCTGCGGCATCACGCCGCAGTCGGTGGTGCTCGACGCGAAGCCCTCGCTCTGCATCACCCACGCTCCCGGCCACATGCTCGTGACCGACCTGGAGAACGCGAGCCTCGCCGCAGGTTAGATGCGGCCTAGAAGAACTTGTAGTGCACGCCGATGCGCAGGATGTTGGCGGCAACCTTGACCTTCTGCGTGACGCCGAACATGACATGCTCCTCGGAGCCGAGATCGAGGCGCAGGTACTCGGCCTGCCAGAGGACGCTCCGGCCGATGAGGCCGGTGACCCCGGCGCCGGCGACCCAGCCCGCGTGCCCCTGCAGGTCGTCATCCTTGCTCTTGGTCGTGCGGTTTTCGACCGAAGTCCTGATGCCAGCCGAGCCGATTCCCGCCGTCGCGTAGAGGGCGACGTTGTTGAACGCCGGGCCGACACGGCCGCGCAACGTGAAGACAGACAGCATCTCGGTCGTGCACTCGAAGGCAGGATTGGGACAGTGCGAAGACCCGCTCACGTCCCCGAGGCCCAGATCCGCCTGCACGCCGAGCAGCAAATGGCCGCGGTGCCAGTTGTAGCCGCCCTGGACGCCGATCAGCCCGCCGCTCATCGAATGGTCGACCGTATTGCCATTGGACAGCTCCCAGTGCGCCTTCGCCGAACCGCCGCCGAAATAGCCGCCGACATAGGGACCGGAAAGATTCTGCGCGTGCGCGAGCGTCGTGCCAGCAAGCGTGATGAGCAGCAAAGCGATTCGCTTCATTCTCTTCTCCCCCTTGGAAAAAGATCCTAAGCCTTCGCGTATTTCCCCGTGAGTTGCGGCGGATAGCCTTTCAGTCCCTTCTGCTCGCGCTCGAGGCGCGTCTGCCGCTCCCAGGTGCGCTTCAGCTCGTCCTTCACGCCGACGGTGAGACGTCCCAGCCCGTCGATCTCGAGCTCGACGCGGTCGCCGTCCTGGAAGGGCGAGAGCCCGCGGTGATTGGTGCCGGTTGCGAGGATGTCTCCCGGCTCGAGCGCATGGATCGACGAGATCCACTCGATGCAGCGCGGAATCTTGTTCGCCATGTCGTCGGTGTTGTAGTTCTGGCGTAGCACGCCATTCACGGAGAGGCGCACCTGCAGCTTGTGCGGGTCGCGCACCTCGTCGGCGGTGACAAGGTAGGGTCCGATCGGTGCGAAGGTATCGCGCGACTTCACCTGGTAGAAGGAGTTGCCGAGCGTAGTCGCGTCGCGCGCCGAGCCGTCGATGAAGTTGGTGTAGCCGAAGACGTGCTCCATCGCCCGCGCCGCGGGCACGTTCTGCGCGCGCTTGCCGAGCACCACGGCGAGCTCCGCCTCGCCCTCGAACACCGAGAACGGAATGTCGGGAAGCGCGATCGAGTCGCCGTGGCCGACGATGCAGCCGGGCGATTTGTGGAAGGCGTTGATCGGCGCGGGCTCCTTGCGCGTGCCGTCTTCCATGTAGTTCACCGCCATGCAGTCGACGTTGACCGGCTTGGGCAGCGGCGGGCGGATCTTCACCTCGGCGACCGGCACGCCGCCGCTGCTGGACGCCTTCTCAACGGCACCACGAAGCTCGGACCATCGCTCGATCACGCCGATGATCAGGTTGCCGGCATTGGTATGCGGAACGTTCCTGACCGCGGCGGTGACGTCGACAACCTTGTCGCCCTTCAGCACGCCGAGGCGGTAGTCGTTGAAGTAGAGGAGTTTCATGGCGCCCGGGAGTATGATTTGAGCGGCTATGGTATCGCTCTCGCGCAGGCAATTGCTCATCGGCGGAATCGCCGGCGCCGTTACTCCCGCGATCCCGTTCGCGGCGATGGCCGCGGAGAAGCTGATCCTGTCCGGCCGCGTGGTGCGTGACGGCAAACCTGTCGCGGGCGCAAGCTTTTCGATCGGCGGCACTGGGCTCGTCACCGACGCCGATGGCCGCTTCATGATCGTCACCGACACGCGCGCGTCGCTGCCCGCGAACGCGGTCCGCGATACCGAGGGCGCCTGGCGCGCCACCCTCGGGCTGACGCTCTGAAGCTCGGCTTCGTCGGCGTGGGCAAGATGGGCCTGCCCATGGCCAGTCATCTTCTCCAGGCAGGTCATGCGGTCGCCGCGTGCGACCGCTCCCCTGCGCTCGTGCAGGCGGTCGTGGCCAAAGGAGCGACGGCGGCGGCGACGCCGGCCGATGCCGCGCGCTCAGCCGAGGTCGTCTTCTCCTCGCTGCCCGATGACGCGGCGCTGCGCAACGTCGGCGACGGCGTCCTCGCCGGCGCGCGGCCGGGAACGATCTACGTCGACACGAGCACGGTGTCGCCGACCGCCTCCGCCGAAGTCGCGGCGCGATTCGCCGCGAAGCATGTCCACTACCTGCGCGTCGCCGTCTCCGGCAACAACAAGATGGCCGAGCAGGCGGCATTGACCGTCATCGCCTCGGGCGAGAAAGCGGTCTACGAAAAGTGCCGCCCCCTCCTCGCGCTCTTTGGTCCCAACCAGTACTACGTCGGCGAGGCCGAGCAGGCGCGCGCCCTCAAGCTCGCGATCAACCTCATGGTCTATGCGACAGTCGCCGGCCTGGGCGAGGCGCTCGCCATCGGCAAGCGCAACGGTCTCGACTGGGCGCAGATGATCGACGTCATGGCCGCGAGCGCGATCGGCTCGCCGCTCCTCAAGGCGAAGAGTGCGGCGCTGAAGAGCCGCGACTTCACCGCCACCTTCAACTGCCTCCAGGCGCGCAAAGATCTGACACTGATCAACGGCGCCGCTGCGGCGAGCGGCGTCCCTGCGCCGGTCGCGGCGGTCGCCGCGCGGCTGATCGAGGACTGCATCGCCAACGGCGGCGCGGAGGAAGACTACGCCGCGATGATCAAGGCAGTGGAGCGCTCCGCCTAACTTTGCGTCAGCCAGCTCGCGGCTGCGGCCACGTTCGGAAAAAGCCGGACGTTCACGCCGCGGTTCATCGCCACGGTCTCCGCGAAATACGCCTCGGTCAGGTCGCGGGTGCTGTCGACGTAGGCGATCCGGTCCAGCTTCATCCCGTCGGGCGCGCGCTCGGCGATGACATCGAAGATGGCGGTGGTGCTGAGGGGCGGTCCGGAGAGGTTCATCTCGAGCAGCAGCGCCGTGCGGCCGCTGTTGACGCATGCTACGAAGGACTCCCTGAGAAAGCGCTGCGCATTCTGCGGCGTGCGCTCACCCTCAGCCCGGGCGTGCACATAGCCAGGCCGCTGCTCGACGGTTAGTTGGTACGACATGGGATCCCCAATTGTCGCGAAGCGGCGAGCCGGCGTCCGTGAACCACGCCACGCGCCCCGACAACGAACTACGCGGGCTCCGGCCACACGAGCACGGCGCGGCGGCGCACGCGGACCACCATTCCTGACTCGACGCTGGGATGCACCCAGCGCGACTCGTCGTAATGCGCTTCGCGCGGCCCGGTCTGCCGCCACGCCCAGCGCGAAAGCGAGCCGGACCACAGCGCCTCACCCCACGCGGCGACGAACCGGTCGCCGTCGACCACCACGAGGAATTCGATGTCGGGACGGTGCAGCCGGTCGCTGCGCCGGAGCCGCTCGAGAACCGCGTCGCTGCCGAACGCGAGAAGCCGCAGACCACCGCACTCACTCTCGTCCTCGCCGGGCTGATGGCCGATCGACCAGACGGGGCCGATGTCGAGGCAACTGGAGAGGACGGTTCTGACGAAGCTCTCGCAGGACCGCGCGACGGAGACTGCTTCGGCTACGGATGGGAACATTCGTCATTCTGACGCCCCCGCTGCCACGGGCTATCGCCTGCGATGCGCCGTACGGCGCAGCCAGAAATTACTCGAGCGCGCTCAGTAGCCGAGTGACGGCATCTTGAAGTCGCTCGCCACGACTCAGGCCGTAGCTCAATGCCGACGCATTGAGGTGCGAGAGCACGCCGTTCTGCCACGTGTCCTCAGCGTCGCCGATGCGCGCGCTGAGATGGCTCACCGTTCCGGCGGGCACATTCAGCATGCGAAGCGCGGCGATGCCGGCCTCCTCCTTGCCGATGCCGGCATCGTTGAAGAACACCGCTGCGAGCTCGTACTGGCCAGCGAACTCGCCCCCGCTCGCTCCGCCGTGCGAGCCGCTGACCACGATGTGTCCCGCGTCACCCGCATCGACGTGCGAGATCGAGTCCATGAGGATGACTTTCCGGCTGCCGCGGCCGGCAACGATGCGCTTGATCAAGTTTACTTTCTACACTAGTAGCCGGGCCGACTCGCTGACACCCTATGCCACCGATCAACGGCATCTTAGGGGGTCATGATGAAAGCGAATCTGATTTCTGCGCTGGCTGCATCCGGGCTCCTCTCGGCCAGCGCCGGCGTGCTCGCGCACGACGACGGCATCGAAAAGCTCGGCACCGTCCGCTTCTCGAATTCCTGCAGCGCCGATGTGCAACCCCTGTTCCAGCGCGGCGTGGCCTTGCTGCACTCGTTCTGGTACGCGGAAGGTGCGAAGACCTTCGCCGCCGTCGCCAAGGCTGATCCGTCGTGCGCGATGGCGCACTGGGGAACGGCCATCACGCTCTTCAACAATCCCTTCACCTGGCCTCTGACCGGAGCTGCGCTGCCGCAAGGCTGGGCGGCCGTGGAGCGGGCCAAGGCTGCGAATGCCAAGACGCAGCGCGAGCGCGACTACATCGGCGCGATCGAGGCGTTCTACAAGGACGCGGACAAGGTGGACCACCGCACCCGGGCGCTCGCCTACCTGAAAGCCATGGAACAGATCACGGAGCGCTATCCGGAGGATTCCGAAGCGTCGATCTTCTACGCCCTGGCGCTCAACGCAACGGCACTGCCGGGGGACAAGACCTACGCCAATCAATTGAAGGCCGCGGCCATCCTGGAGAAGGTATTCGCCGCCCAGCCGGACCACCCCGGCGTGGCCCACTACCTGATCCACAGCTACGACTATCCCTCCATTGCCCACCACGGTCTCAGTGCGGCGCGACGCTATGCCTCGATCGCCCCCGATGCGCCGCACGCGCTGCACATGCCGGGGCACATCTTCACCCGGCTTGGCCTGTGGGACGAATCGATCGAGATGAACATCCGCTCGGCGAAAGTCTCGGAGAACCATGCCGAGTTGCTCCACGCGATGGATTACATGACCTACGCGTATCTGCAGCAAGGTCGCGACGCGGAAGCGAGACGGGTCGTCGAGCACATTCCCGATATCGGCGCACTGAACAACAAGCAGTTCGTGGCGGCCTTCGCGCTCGCCGTGATTCCGGCGCGCTATGCGATGGAGCGCGGGCAATGGACCGATGCGGCCAAGCTCACTCTGTTTCCGAGCGAAGCGGACTTTCCGTGGAAGGCCATCCCGCAGGCAGAGGCCCAGCTCGTCTACGCGCGCGCGATCGGCGCTGGACGTTCCGGTGATGCGGCAGCGGTGAAGAAGAACATCGAAAGACTGCAGGCCCTTCGCGCAGCCATCGTTGACCTGAAGCTGCCCTACTGGCCGCAGCAGCTGGACGTCCAGCTCAAGGCCGCATCGGCCTGGGAAGCCTATGCGGGAGGCCGCAAGGCGGAAGGCCTGAAGCTCATGCGCGAAGCCGCTGTCCTCGAGAGCGGCAGCGACAAGCACCCGGTATCGCCCGGCTACGTCGTCCCGGCCCTGGAGCTGCTGGGAGACATGCTCATGGAGATGAAGCAGCCGGCGCAGGCGCTGCAGGCCTACGAAGACTCGTCAAAACGCGAGCCCAACCGCTTGCGCACACTGGCCGGTGCGGCGCGCGCCGCGGAGCTGTCCGGAGATAGAGCCAAGGCAAAGAACTATTACGCCGACCTGCTGAAACTCACCGCGAAATCCAACGGCGAGCGCCCCGAGCTGGCGCGGGCAAAGGGGTTTCTCGCCAAGAACTAACGCACCGCGAACCGCCGACCGAGAGATTAGAATCAAGCCCGGGTCGCTCGGGCTTTCGGTCGATGGAAAAAAAGAAAGTAACGCGCTGGCGGGCGTCGGGGCTGCATCTGCTCATCAGCATCGCAGTCGCCACAGCGGTGCTCACCCTGATGCTCTCGCTCTGGTTCCCGGGGCCGCTGTTCCAGGCGGCCGGCGGCAACGATCTGCTTTTCATCCTGGTCGGCGTCGACGTGGTCGTCGGCCCGCTGATCACCCTCGTCATCTTCCGATCCGGCAAGCGCGGCCTCAAGTTCGACCTCGCGATCATCGCCGCGCTGCAGGTCGGTGCGCTGGTATACGGCATGTACGCCGTGTACCTGGCACGACCGGCATTCATTGTGTTCGTGGCGGATCAGTTCCAGATAGCGAGCGCTGCGCAGCTCGACCCCGAGGAGCTCGCCAAAGCGAAGTACCCCGAATTCCGGCAGCCGCCTCTCGGCGGGCCCATGCTGGCGTTCGCCGTACTGCCGACCGATCCCGCAGAGCTCCGCCGATTCGCGCTCGTCGGACTCGCCGGCCACGACCTGCAGGAATTCCCGAGGTTCTTCGTACCCTACGCCGACCGGACGGCGGAGGTGCTGGCGAAGTCCTGGACCATGGCCCGGGCGCGGCAGCTCGAGCCGTTGGGCGCGAAGATCGCCGACGCATGGCTGGCGCAGTCAGGAACCAAGGAGGCCGACGTTCGCTATGTGATCATGCGCGCTCGGCGGGCCTGGATGGCCGTGCTCATCGACGCCAGGACGGCACAGCCGGTAAAGATGCTGATCACCGAGCCGATGAGCTAGGGGTGTTGGAGCGCCCGGCCAGCCACACGCCGCAAAGCACGAGGAGCATGCCCGCCAGGTGATAGCTGCGTAGCGACTCACCGACGAACAACCAGCCGTAGAGCGCCGCAAAGAGCGGCGTAAGGTAAATGGCGAGGCCGGCAAAGGCGACGCCGGCCTTCTGCTGCAGCCGGGCGTAAAGCACGTACGAGCCGTACGAGGCAAGGATCACCGTCAGCGCGAGCACGCCGGCGCTCGCGGCGGAGAACTCGAAGCGCTTACCGGCCAGCCATTCGCCGAGCGCGAACGGCGCGGCCGCCAGAGCGCCGGCGACACAGAGCCATGCGAAGCGCAGCGTTACGTCCAGCTCCGTCTTCAGGCGGCGCAGGAGGAAAGAGTAAACCGCCCAGCCGAGCGAGCCGGCGAGCGCCCAGACATCGCCGCGGTTGATGGCCAGGTCGCGCAAGGTTGCCAGGTCGCCGCGCGCGACGATCGCGACCATGCCGGCAATGCACAGGACGATCCCGGTGATGCGCGACGGGCCGAGCGGCTCGTGCAGGAACGCATAGGCGAGCAGAACCATGACCACCGGCGAGCCGGCGTAGATGAGCCCGATGTTGACCGCGCTCGTGTGCTCGCCGGCCAGGTACGCTGCCGCGCCGCACAGCGTCATGCCGATCGCGCCCAGCAGGAACGACGCCGGCCCTTCCCGCTTCATCGCCGGCCACGACGCGCGCATAGCGCCGGCGGCGAGCGCGCTGCCGAGCAGCGCGGTGAAGAACCAGCGCCAGAAGGTGAGCTGGAGCGGCGGCAGCCAGCCCGCGGCGAGGCGCGCGACCAGGATGTTGGCCGCGAACATCGCCGGCGTGGCGAAGAGCAGGAGCCATGCGCCGACCTGCGTCTTCATGGAATGTTGGTAGGCCGTGGCGGATTCGAACCGCCGACCAACGGATTAAAAGTCCGCTGCTCTACCAGCTGAGCTAACGACCCATTTTTTGAACTACCGAAGGGGCTGAATTTTATCAGCCCGCGCGCCAGTATTGATACTTCATCGTCGCCGCCGACCCAGCGACGATGGCGACGAAGGTGATGATCGAGCCGAGCGCGAGGGTGGAGAAGCCGGTGATGCCCTGGCCGATGGTGCAACCGAGCGCTGTGATCCCGCCGAATCCCATCAACATGCCGCCGACGATATGGTTTGCGGTGTCCTCGGCGTCGCGGAAACCCTCCCAGCGGAAAGTCCTGGTCGCCAGCGCATAGGCCGCCGAGCCGGCGATCACGCCGGCGGCGGAGGCGATGCCGTAGGTGATGACCCGCGACTTGTCGGTCCAGAACATCAGGTACTCGAGCGTGTAGGCAAGCGGCGAGACGAAGGAGAAGGACTCCATGCGACCGGTGTTGGTACGCACGAACGCCTCCTGCAGCGTCTGCGGATCCTCGGCGACGTAGCCGATGACGCCGCTCACGTACCACCCGCCCACCACCACCAGCCCGGTGACCACCCCGCCGAGCGTGTAATCGAAGCTCGAGCGGAATTCCTTGCTCCAGTAGACGAAGGCGATCAGCGCGCCGCCGATCAACGCAGCGAGGATCGCCCGGTTGACGCCGAGCAGCGCTGGAAGGTCCTGCCCCTGGGGCAGCGTGACGGTCGCCTTCTCCAGCACGTCGACCCGGAACGCGCCGAGGATGCCCTTCAGGGTCATGTAGGCGGCGATGCCGAGGAAGACGTAGACGATGACCGATTTCAGGTTGCCGGCGCCGATGCGGATCAGCGTCTTCGAGCCGCAGCCCGAGCCGAGCGTCATGCCTACGCCGAAGAGAAAGCCGCCGACGATGTACGAGAGCCAGGTGAAGTTCGGGCCAGGATAGATCGACTTGGAAAGATCGATCACGCCGGCGAGCGCCAGCGCGCTCGCGCCGAGCAGCGCCACTGCAATGGCGAGCAGCCACATGCGCATGCGCGAGAGGTCGCCCATGTTCACCCAATCGCCTACCGCGCCCATGGTGCAGAAGTGGGTGCGGTTGCCGACCGCGCCGAAAATAAAAGCGAGAGCGAAGGCGCCGCCCGTGACGAGCGGCGCGAGGCTGGCGGGGTTTTCGGTCAACGCCTGGTGAACGCCGCGAGGCGCTGCTTCGCGCTCGTGGCCGCGCTGCTCGTCGGGTACTTGCCGACCAGGTCTTCCAGCGTCTTCTGCGCCGCCTTGCGGTCGCCCATCGTTTCCTGGGCGCTGGCGATGGAGAGCATGGCGTCAGGCGCCTTCTGGCTGTCGGGCCAGGCGGAAAGCAGCTTGCGCTGCGCGGCGATCGCGTTCTTGTAGTCGCGCTGCCCGGAATGCGCCATGCCGATCCAGTACTGCGCGTTCGGCGCGAGAGCGCTGCTCGGGTAGGTGACGAGGAAGCCCTGCATCGCCGCCACCGCGAGCGAATAGTTGCCGAGCTTGAACTGGTCGAGCGCCGCCTGGTAGGCGCGGGTCTCGGCCGCCGACACTTCCGGCTCGCCGCCTGCTGCCTGCTTCTCGGGCACCGCCGACTGCGCCGCGGTCGCCTTCTCGAGCTTCAGCAGGCGCGTGTCGATGTCCTGGTAGAGCTCGGTCTGGCGCTTGGTCAGCGTCTCGGCCTGGTTGGCGAGCACCTCGAACTGGCCGCGCATGCCGGCAACGTCGTTCCGCAGCTGCTCCATCTGCGAGGCGAACTCGAGCAGCGCGTTCTTGTCGCCGGCGAGCAGCTCGATCTTGGCGAGGCGCTCGTCGATACTGCGGTTGTGCGCTTCCAGGTTCTGGCGGAGCAGCTCGATGCGCCGGCGCGCCTCCTCGTCGTCGAACAGCGCGGCGAGCGCCTGCCCGGTGAAGGCAAGCGCGACGACGGCAAGGGCGATCCGGCGCAGCTGCATCGGCTCAGTACTCGCCGTTGTAGAGCATGTCGTCGCGGCGATTTTTCGACCAGCAGCCTTCGGCGTGGTCGGTGCAGACCGGCTTCTCTTCGCCGAGGCTGACCGATTCGATCTGGCTGTCTTTCGCGCCGAGCAGGATCAGCGCGCGCTTCACCGTGTCGGAACGGCGCTGGCCGAGGCTGACGTTGTACTCGCGGCTGCCGCGCTCGTCGGCGTTGCCCTGGATGAGCATCTTCGCGGCCGGGTTCTCGCGCAGGTACTTGGCATGCGCTTCGACCAGGCCCTTGTACTCGGCCTTGATCTCGAACTTGTCGTATTCGAAGAAGATCTGCCGCTTCGACAGCGGGCTGTTCGGATCCTTGAGCATCGCCGAGCCGTCCTTGCCGCGCGCGGTGAGGTCGACAGTGGGCGCGGACTTGCGCGCGGTCGCCTCGGGCGCCGGCGCGGCGGCCGCGTCGGGCTTCGCGCCCGGCTTGTCCGCGTCGGGCGTCGTGCTGCACGCCGCGAACAGGACCACGAGGCTCGTGGCAGCGATGATGGGCAGAATGTTTGTCTTCATGGTGTTCTCCTCTCTTTTTCTAATCGATGAACGGCCCCCAGGCCGGCTCGCGCACGTCTCCCGCGGTGGTGGTCAGGCGTTGCTTGACGCGCCCGTCGGCCGAAACCGCGGAGAGCACGC
>Ga0111539_10009152_pt1 | contig 12524 bp, 13 predicted proteins | sample RhiMethybrSRZTD1_FD_79667 | JGI IMG/M metagenome (GOLD analysis project Ga0111539, IMG submission 79667) | Populus rhizosphere microbial communities from Tennessee, USA - Rhizosphere MetaG P. TD hybrid SRZTD1 (version 2) (version 2) | ecosystem: Host-associated > Plants > Roots > Rhizosphere >...
GCACATACTGGTCCGCCGCGATGCTCCTCTCGGTCGGACGTCCGAGCAGGCGAAACGCGCGCGCCTGTGGCTTGGCGACGACGGGCGTCGCCTGTGGGAAGACCCAGCTTCCGTTGAGGATCTCGGCGCGCGGGCTATAGAGGCGCACCATGTAGTTCCACCCCGGCATGATCGAGAGGCAGTTGGGGGACTGGCTGTCACAGCCGCCGAACTGTACGGTGACGGAGCCGTCATGGCCGCGCGTCGCGGTGAGGCTGTTGACGCTGTAGGCGTGGCGCGTGCTCGGCTCGAAGTAGCCGTCTGCGTCGTAGACGCTGATCGACCAGAACCCGTCCACGGGCACATCTCTGACGGTGAGCCGGTGCACTGTCGTGCCGTCGTTCAGGCGCGGCGTCACGTTGAGATACGTTGCCTCCTCCTCCGGATTCCCGCCCCAGTGCATCGCTGTGCCGATGAGGTGACGGATTGGATCCACTTGCGCGCGGCTCCCGAACATGCCGCGCGAATCGTGTACCGTTCGGCCCAATGCGACGAGCGCGTTGCGGACCATGCGCTGACTGGTTCTGTCCCATGCCGGGACCTGAAACCACCCCTGGCGCTCCTGCTCGACGGCGATCGCATCCTGGAGACGATGCGCTTCCTGCAGGTCGTGCGGGTTGCGCGGATCAACGAGTGTCCGCACTTCGGCCATCGCGTATCGCGTCCCGATCTGCGAGCGGCTCAGCACATGGCGGCCTGTGCCATGAACGACCGCCGGCGCGAATTGATCTTGATCGAGGATCAGCATTGACATGAATCGGGCGCCGCTGTCCGGGAGTGTGATCGTCACTGGCGCGGCATCCAGATCGAAGACCGCTGACGAGTACAGCGTGTCCCGATTCGGTCGGACTACCGTCTGCCACTCGATCGGCATGACCTCGCGACGATGGTGGAAGCAGCCGATGCCGCCTGCCAGTCTGATCATCCAGCGGAAGTACATGTCGGTCTCTGCGCGGTTGAAGTTATCGGGCGTGACAATCGCGTCGAACGAGGTGCGCGGTAGAGTGTGCATCGGTCCTCCAGGCGGGCAATAGGCGGCGCACGGACGCAACTCACGTGCCGAGGCTCGCTGTCATCTCTCTGGCAGTTCTGCAAAAACGCTCACGACGTTTCGTGAACGCCCGCGACATTTGGGCGACCGGCGTCAGAAGCGACCGCCGTTGAGAGCCTCAGAGGCAGCCGGCGGCGGTCCAGATCTGAAGCCGGCGGCGCGGTACAGATCTTGAGCGTCGGCGGAAGGGAGACATCACTGTGCAGAGGAGCGCCGTGGCCGCCGGAAAACACTCGGATCGGACCGCCGGAAAACATTCGGATCGGAAAGTCTCGGAATCGTCGCACGCCGAACCGAGCCTGCGTGGCGCGTCGTTTCTCGAGCCGGGAAGCGTGGGTGGGGCGCCGGTGTTGACGGAGCACCAGCGCCACCAGCTTCTCGAGATCGCGACCCGGGTTCGGGTCCCTGCGCGATCGGTGGTCTATCGGGAACAGACTGCCGCCAATTGGATCTACATCAACACCGAAGGCGTCTTGAAGACATTCAAGGACCTGCGGAGCGGGCGGCGCTGGGTGACGGCATTTCTGTTTCCGAAAGATGTCTTCGGGCTCGCCAAAAACGGTCTGTACATCCGCACGGCCCAGGCCATTACCGCGGCGACGCTCTATCGCATCGAATCACACGTGTTGATCGAGCTCTTGCGACGTGATGGCGAGCTCCAGTATCAGTTCCTCAGCAAGGTGACGCACGAACTTCGCGAGTCGCAACGCCAGACCATCGTCGTGGGCCGCCGTGACGCCGTCGGGCGGATGGCCATGTTCATTCAGCAACTCGAATGCACGCCGTGCGATCGTCACAATGTTCGCGACATCGAGCTGCCAATGAGCCGCTCGGACATCGCCAGCTACCTCGGTCTGTCGCTCGAATCCGTCAGCCGCGCAACCGCCAAGCTCCAACGCCGTGGCATCGTGGCCTTCCCCAATCGCCACCTGGCGAAAATCCTCGATCGCGCGCAGTTCGATCGCCTGGCGAAAGCCCTCTAGCCCGTTCGCAACCCGTCACGATTGATCCCGATCAATGGGTCAGGGCGGGGTCGTCACGTAGCATGGACGTGGGCCTGACTGTTCGTCCGGTAGCACCGCGGATGCGCACTCGCGCGGCCGCAAGCGCACGACTCTCCGTGAGTAGACTCGTCACCATTCGGCTGGGCAATGACCTGCGGGCTCTCCTGCGATTGATGTCCGTAACCGCGCAGTCCCTGCGCGAGCGATCAGCGACGGATGCGGCTGCCGAGCGCGATCTCGTCGAACTCGACGGCGCGATTGACAGCGCCTTCCACATCGCGCACGAACTGATCGCGATGGACGATCCACGAAGCGGCCCGGCCGCCGTGGCCGACGTCAACGAACTCATCGTGCAGCTCGAAGGCGTGCTGGTCCGCATGGTGGGGGACCAGATTCGCGTGAACCTGCGGCTGGATGCCGTAGACGGAATGGTCGAAGCCGAGGCGGTGCAGCTGGAGTGGGTGCTGCTGAACCTTGCGGCAAACAGCCGCGACGCCATGCCGGATGGCGGCCTGCTCGAGATCCAGACCGCGTCGGTGACGCGCCGGTCCGACGGTGTTGCCTACATTCGTGTCACCGTCACGGATAGCGGACCTGGAATGTCTGAGGATGTGCGCGCACGCGCGTTCGAGCCTTTCGTCAGCACGCGGGAGGGCCGTCCAGGATTCGGATTGACCAGCGTGTCGCTGATTGTTCGGCGCTTTCGCGGGTGGGTCGACATCGAGAGCGACACGACAGGAACCAGCGTCCACATTCATCTTCCGGCACTCAGCGCAGCGAAACGCTGAGGTCCTTTCCTCACGTCAGCAGATCTACGTAGATCCATTGGCCTATTGCCCCATTGGGGCACCACCGGATACTTTGACGGCCTCCCCACAAGGTTTGCTCGCCACCGCGCGACGCGATGGTGGTGAGCCGAGTTTTAGCCGTTTGCGAGTATCGGAGGGAAGGGCCATGGGAGTCTCGGTATTTCCTGGACGTGAGAATCTCGTCCCGAATGTGGAACGGGTAGCTCGGGACGCGTGTTCTCGACTTGCCCTCGCCACACGAGAATCGATCAACGAGCGCCTGCGTGACGTGCTGTCACGAATGGTTGAGGAGCTGGTGCTCGAGGGCGGTCTGTTCTTCGTGCCGCTCGAATCACAGATCGCAAGCATCGCGATTGGCAGCCTGCCGGCGTCCGGCCGGGCTGTTGCTGAATGTCTTGCTGGCTCTCGCCTGCAGAACGTTGCGAGTTTTCCTGACGTGCTGGTGGTGGCCGAACCGCCGCATCACGGACAGACGAGCGCTTTCCCTGCGGACGATCACCTGCACCTGTGGGCGCTGGGTATTCGCACGCTGATTCTGGTTCCGCTGTATCGGCAGGGCTTCAGCCGCGGGGCTATCGCCTTGTATTCGCAGCGCGCACAGCCTCAGCTGGCTGGGCCGATGCTGGCGCCCCTGACCGCCGTTGCCGAGGCGGTGCGGACGGCCATCGAGTCCGTGCACGGCGCCCGCAACGGTGACGGCCCGGGCGTTGATGCCCCAGACGCTGCCCCACGGCGTGCGTCCACGTCTGCCGACGACGCGGATCACCAGGGCGCGCACGACGAAACGCTGATTGGCGAGAGTGCGGCCTGGCGCTATGTCGTGTTTCGTCTCGAGCAGGTCGCGGCGACCACGGCGACGGTCCTGCTGCTCGGTGAGACGGGCACGGGCAAGGAACTCGTCGCCCGTGAGATTCATCGTCGCAGCGCCAGAGCCAACGCCAAGTTCGTCGCCCTCAATTGCGCCGCACTCCCCCCGACTCTGGTGGAGAGCGAGCTGTTCGGGCGTGAGCGTGGGGCCTTCACGGGTGCCCATTCGAGCCAGGTAGGCCGATTCGAGCACGCGCATCGAGGAACGCTCTTTCTCGACGAGGTCGGCGATCTGCCGAGCGAGCTGCAGCCAAAACTCCTGCGGGTGCTCCAGGAAGGGCAACTCGAGCGACTGGGCAGCGCGCGCACCGTCGATGTTGACGTGCGTGTGGTGGCGGCGACCAATCGCGATCTCGCCGAGGAAGTCCGGCAGAACCGCTTTCGCGACGACCTGTACTACCGGCTGAACGTGTTTCCGATCACGTTGCCGTCGCTGCGCGAACGGCGTGATGACATCCCGCTGCTGGCTCAGCACCTGGCGAACCGTTTTGCGCGTGTCATGCACAAACCGATCAAGCCGATCTCCGACACCGTCTCGCGGGCCTTGCAGCAATACGACTGGCCAGGCAATGTCCGCGAGCTCGAAAACGTCATACACCGGGCCACCATCCTTTCAGCGGACGGCGTGATTTCCCTCAGCGACATCGCGCTGTCGGCGGTTCGGGTCACGGCATCCGTTGGGACGACGCTCGAAGAGATCGAACGCAATCACATTCAGCGCATGCTCAGCACGACGCTCTGGCGGATTGAGGGCCGCCGAGGCGCCGCCGAGCTGCTTGGCATGAAGCCAAGCACGTTGCGCAGCCGGCTGCGAAAGCTGGGAATCCGTCGCGGCGCGTAGACACCTTCCACCCTACCCACACCCTCTCCGCATGACCAATCCGCTCGCACGTTCGGTGTGCGAGCGGTCCCACCTGAGACCGGGCGAGCCCCCACAGGGCTCACCCGGTACGGCCCGCAATGTGCTGTGCAAAGACAGCGGCCCGTGAACGACTCACACGATCGCTGGTTACCGGGCGGAATACCGCGGCATGCCGCGGCCAGCGGCTCGCACTTCGCGGCTGGGGCGCTTGCTTCGATGCACATAGCAACCATGAACCTGCGGGTGCGCGACGACAAACGGTCGGAAGCGCTCAGTGCGATCGACGGGTTCATTCGTCGAATGCGATCGTGGCCCGGCTGTCTGACTTGCCGCCTGCTGGCTGATGCCAGCGATGGTGAGATGCTGACTCTCGTGTCCGAGTGGGACAGCCGAGAAGGGCTCGATGGATTCATCGCCTCGCGCGAGTTCCTTATCCTGCAGGGTATGCGGATGGTCCTCCGCGACGACCCGCAGGTCATCCTGGACGAGATTCTGCTCCGTTCGAGGATGTCTCTGGGAACAAAGGTCCGCTAGCAACCAGACATTCGCCATCCTTTGCAACTCGTCCTTCGCGGTGCCCACGCTCCGTCGTGGGATCGGCGTGCGCGCGCGCCAATAGCTCGGATTGTCTTGCCGCATTCACGAAAAACGTGCAACAGGCGCCTCACTTCTGGCGTAAATTCAGGGCACGGGGAATAGTGCCGTCTGGCACTCACCATGGATTCAGTGCCTCGGACACTCATCGCAGATGACCATCGGCTCGTCGCGGACGCATTGAACGAGCTGCTTGCCGAGCACTGCGAAATGGTCGGAACCGTACTCGACGGTTCCAGCCTCCTCTCGGTCGCGCTCGAGCGACGCCCCGACTTGATCATTGCAGACCTGTCGATGCCAGGGCTGAGTGGTGTCGAAGCTGTCGGTGAGCTTCGCCGTGCCGGCGTGACGGCGAAGATCATCATCGTCTCGATGTACGGTGATCCCAGGGTCGCCAAGCAGGCCATCGCCGCCGGGGCGTCTGGGTTCGTGGCCAAACAGGGCGCCGGCGAGGAACTGCTGACCGCCATTCGTGTGGTGCTCAAGGGCGGCTCGTACATCAGCCCACATATTGCCGAGCGCATGGCGAGTACGGCTGCCACCGAACGGCCGCTCGCGACGCTGACGCCGCGGCAGCGCGAGATCCTTCAGTTCATTGCCAAGGGTCACAGCGCGAAAGAGATTGCGGCCGCGCTCGACTTGTCTCCGCGCACGGTCGAGACGCACAAATACGAGATCATGCGCGCGCTCGGATTCCGGAAATCCGCAGACCTGATCCGGTACGCGACATCAATGGGATTGGGCATGTCCTGATCCGCCGCGGGCAGGCTCCTTGCTGCTCCATAGGCACGGGCCTATGGACGACGTGCTCGGCGGTCCGCCGCACACGACCAACGATGCCACGCGCCTCGCGCTGTCGCGAACGATCCTGGCTCACGACAGGACCCTGATGGCCTGGATCCGGACGAGCACGTCGATGATCTCGTTCGGATTCACGATCTACAAGTTCTTCCAGTTCGTCCAGAACGATCGGTCCGCACAGCACGCGGAAACGCTCCTCGAGCCGCGCGGTGTCGCGTTAGTGATGATTCTGATCGGCGTGGGTGGTCTGGTGCTGGCGACTATCGATTACCGGCATCAGATGAACGTGCTACGTCGGGACTATGAAGCCTACGGTGCCTTGCCCGGTTCGATTGTGCTGGCCGTGGCGACGATGGTCGCTGGACTCGGCGTCCTCGGATTCGTCCTGGTGTTGCTGCGGCAGTGACCATCGGGGCGGACGCGGTCAGCGTGATGGGCTGATGGAGACCGACGGTTTGGGCGCCTGGTATCCGCTGCGCGTTCGTGTGCGCACGTCCGGGTGACCGATGACTCTCACGACGATGCGGCGAAACTGGCCATCCCTCCTCGCGTTCGTCGACGTGTAGCCAAGCGTGTACTGTTGCGCCAGTTCCGTAGCGATCTTGCTGTAGATCCCCTGCAAATCACGGACGTTCGAGGTCAGGAACGTCACGCCGCCGGTCGCCTCGGCGAACGAACGCATCACAAAGAGCGACTGCGAGAACTTGCTCGTCTTGAGGTCGTTGAGTTGACGCGCGTCGAATGGCGACAACAGCAGGATCGTATAGAGCACGATGCCAGACTGGTTCGCCAGCTCCATGACGTCCTCGTATTGCACCAGGCTCGATGTGTCCTGGCCATCCGAGAGCACGACGACGGCTTGCTTGCGGATGTCTTGAGTGTTTCGCCGGCTGCGGACCATCTCGGTCATCGCCATGTACAGGCCGTTGTAGAGGGCAGTCGAGCCCCGAGGCGATGTGGCGCGGATGGCCCGGATGGCGCCGTCCATGTCGCTGCTGAGAGAATGAAGGATGTACGCCCGGTCGTTGAACTCCGTCACCGACACTCGATCGGCGTGCTGCGCCGACTCGACGAGTCCAATCGCCGCGTCCTGCGCGACGGAGAGCACTGGCGACATGCTCGAAGACGTGTCGAGCAGAATGGCCACGTCCATCGGCAGGCGCGCTGACGAGAAGAACGACAAATCCTGCTGCACACCGTCCTCGAAGATGGCGAAATCGCCTGCTGTCAATCCACCGACCGGTTGATTGTGCCCATTCGTCAAGGTGACGTTGAGCGAGACGAGGTCGACTGTACCGCGGAACACTGGCGTGCCGGCGAGTGTGGCAGCCGCCTGAGCCTGCACAGGAGCGGCCCCGTGGGACGCCGCAATGACGAGACAGATGATCACCGCAACACTGATGACTGTGCGCCGCCGCTTCGGAGACATAAGTTCTCGGCTCGGGGCTCGCAATCCAAGTACCAGCGTCGGCTGCACGGATGACTGCCCCACGAGGCGTTCAGCTCCGAGGAGTGACTCGAGCGCCGTCTCTCCATTTGCCGCGCTGTCTCGCGGCGCCTCCGCGAGGTGTCGCGGAGGCAGTTGGCCTGTGAGGCGACTGGCATGACGCGCACCACCCCGGCCCGACTCTTGCGAACGGCGCAGGTCGGAGAGCTGCGTATGGCATGCACAGATCACGCTCGCTTCGCGGTAGGCGAGGCAACTGAGACAGAGGCAACAGCCACATCAACGCCGGCGCTATTTCCGGGCATGGTGTGGATACCGGGCGGGACGTTCCAGATGGGGTCGAGCAAGCACTATCCGGAAGAGCGGCCCGTGCACCGCGTCTCAGTGGACGGTTTCTGGATAGACCGCTACCCGGTGACGAACGCCCGCTTCGAGCAATTCATCGCCGCCGAGAACCACGTGACGTTTGCCGAGATTCCGCCTGATCCACGCGACTATCCCGGCGCGTTGCCACACATGCTGTACGCCGGCTCACTGGTGTTCGTGAAGCCGGACGGGCCAGTCGATCGCCGGAACATCGGCCATTGGTGGCAGTTCATGCGCGGCGCGGACTGGCGCCATCCACAGGGACCGGACAGTTCGATCGACGGAAAGCAGAACCATCCCGTCGTGCACGTCGCGTATTGTGACGCCGAAGCGTTCGCGCGGTGGGAAGGGAAGGCGCTGCCGACAGAAGCCGAGTGGGAGTTTGCCGCACGTGGTGGCCTCGATGGCGCGGACTACGCGTGGGGTGACGAATTCCTCCCGCACGATCGGCATATGGCCAACACGTGGCAGGGCGAATTCCCGTGGCGCAACACGTCGAGCGACGGCTACGACGGTACGTCGCCGGTCGGCGTGTACGACCCGAACGGCTACGGTCTGTACGACATGATCGGCAACGTCTGGGAATGGACGACGGACTGGTATGAGCCTCGCCATCCAGAGGAAGCGCTGAAGGCCTGCTGCATCCCGCGTAATCCACGCCCTGGCCGCGAGGACGCCAGCTACGATCCGTGTCAGCCGGAGGGACGGATTCCGCGCAAGGTTCTGAAAGGCGGGTCGCACCTCTGTGCGCCGAACTACTGTCGGCGTTATCGTCCGGCCGCCCGATTTCCTGAACCGATCGATACGTCCACCTGTCACGTCGGTTTTCGCTGCATCATCCGGGCGGCGGCGCCTGCGCCATGATCGAGGGCGCGCTGCAGGCCGCGGCCGAAGGCGCGTCACGGGCGATCGGAGGAGTCGCGATCGTAGTCGTCGCGTGGGGGTCGATCGAGGCGGCGGTCGGATGCATTGCCCTTGTCGCCAGACGGCAAACGGGTCATGGTGCGCGCAAGGTCGTGTGGAGGCGGTTCGGCGTCTGGCTGCTGCTGGGCCTCGAGTTCGAGCTGGCGGCCGATATCATCGAGACGGTGATCTCACCTGAATGGATCGACATCGCGCAGCTCGGCGCGATCGCGGTGATTCGCACCTTCTTGAATTACTTTCTGGAAAAGGATCTCGACGCATCCGTGCGCGAGGCCGGAGAGGCTATGCGCGTGAGCGCGTCGAGAGCCAGCTGACCGTCAGGTCAGCCAGCTGACCATCAGGTTCGCCCACGGGATTTCTGAGTAGAACAGCACGAGAAACCAGGTGACGACATACGCCGCGCGGAGCGCTCGCTGGTCGGCGCGGCACAGCGCCACGCCCATCGTCAGCAGCAGCCACCCGAAACCGGCCACCGGGGCGATGGCGTACGTCACGCCGCAGAAGAGCAACAGACTGAGATGATGGAACGGGCCCGCGCGTGCACCAGCCGGAAAGAGAAACGCGAATGCGACCATCGCCTCGAGGATCAGCACGCCCCAGGTCGACATCAGCACGAGATACCGGAACGCCGGCGGGTCTGACGGCGCGACGTGGTTCAGGGGCTCAGCGCCTTCGGGGAGTGGGGCGAGATTCTCGCGGTTGTCGGTGAGCTGTGCGGCGCTCATCCCCCCGAGCAACTGCACGGCGTCAGTGAAGCGAGGATCGGTCAACCAGGTCACACGAAAGAAGCGTCCGTCGAGATAGTCCGGCGACAGTAACGCTTTCCAGATCACCGCCATCAGAAAGGCCGTCCCGATCAGCAGGCGAGCGCTGGTTGCGAGCGTGCGGACCGGGTCGGTTGCGCCAAGCGACAACGCAAGTGCCAGGCACCAGTACGTCAACAGATAAATGTGATTGTCCGGCAGCGGCCAATCCGCGACGATTCGCGCGGTCACGAGCCCCGTCAGCGCATACCACGTCAGAGACGAGGACAGCGTGCGCGGTGAGAGGAGCGCCAATCCTGCCGCGGCGAGAATCAGCGGACGCACGCCCCACGGCCCCATCGGCCGCAACAGCAACTCCACCGCCGTCAGTCTCAGGATCAGCTCGACGCCCACGTCAGTTCGCCTGCGGCTGCCGAACGATCGGAATGGTGAGGCTGCGAAGGCGCCGCCCGGTCGCTCTGAGCGGCTGATCGGAGAATTCGACTCTCCACACTTCGACGCGAACCGTCGCCGCCTCACGCCCGTGTCGTCGTTCACGCGCGCCTGCGGCTTCGCCGAGTCGTGTGAGGAAGCGACGGGACGGAAAGAGCTGTGCGCGAACGGCGTCGAACTCGAGCGATTCGGTGATGTTCAGCTCCTCGGATCGTTCCGGGGCGTCCACGAACAGGCGGACATAGCGAAACGCGGTGCCGTCTGTCGTGGCGAACATCCCGAAGCCGCCGCCCTTCCACGGACTGAGATCGGCGACTTTGACGAGCACCATCTGTGTGGCCGCGACACCCAGCAGGAGGGCCGTTGGAATGATCGTGCGCCAGTGCCCGGCGATGCGCCTCGCGGGTGTGCTATCGCTGCCGTTGGATACGCTCGACAGGTGTGTCATCACGTCGAGTGGCCGCAGCCGAAGTACGGGCCATGACTCTTCTCCTATCAAGGGTGTCGAAGCAGACGCATTGCCATCACACGAGCTGACGGCGGGTGCCTCGGTTGCCAGTCGTTTGTCCGCCGATCAAAGCCCTTCCGTCACGGCCGTTCGCGAACCGCCGCTATATGCCGCGGAGGAGTGGCCGGAGCGGCGTACCACTGATCGCGGGGAACGATGGCCGGCCGTTCAGGATCGATTTCATAGTGCGGCGACATGATCTGAACGCCCTGTTCGTTGAAGGCATCCTGGATGTTCGAGAGCAGGGCATCCAGAGTCTCGGCGGGGTTCGCCTGGCTATCGAGCGCGACGATCAGCTGATAACGGACGTAGAAATCCTCCAGCGCGCGCTGCAGCACTCGTGGCGGAGGGTCGCGGAGCACCAGGTCCGTTCGTTCTGCCGCGTGCGTCAGCATCGCGCGTACCTGTCGCCACGGGACCGTATAGCCGATCGTGACCTCGGTATGGAGGTTCACGTGAGGCGTCCCTTCGGTGCGTGTGTAATTGATCATGCTCTGGCCGACGACCACAGCGTTCGGAACGGTGATGAGCTCGCCGCGGAACGTGCGCAGCTGCAGCGAGAACATCCCCATGCGCGTGACGCGGCCGTGGACCTCACCGGCTTGCACCGCGTCCCCGACGCGCAGCCCTCTCGAGTAGGTCAGCGTCAACCCGCTCATCAACTGATTGACCAGTCCGGCCGAGCCAAGCGACACGATGACGCCAACGAACACACTGACACCCTTGAACGCATCGGTGCCGCTCCCCGGGATGTACGGATAGGCGATGACAGCAGCGAACAGCCACAGGGCGGCCGCGATGAGGCGGCGACTCGCGCGGGCGGTATCGGCGGACGTCCACGTCGTGACAATCGTGCCGCGCTCGACCGCGTCGAAGAAGGCATTCGTCACCGCGATCACGACCCTGGTCGCGATGATGATGAGCACCACGAGCAACAGGTTGGGAACGGCGCGAGCGACGGCCAGCGCGATGCCGGCGAGCATCGTCAGCAGTTGCTCGCGCAGCGTTTCGCCCCATGGCCGCGAATACGGAAACTGGCGGAGCACGAACGACACCCACCAGTACGTGAGCAGCACCGCGAGGGCGATGAACGTCGTCGTGACAATGACGCGGGCGAATCGTGTGATCCACGCATCGCGAGTGGTCAGCCATCGGCCTCCTCCCACCCGGTCCAGATTCCGTTCCGCGACCGAGTGCACACGGTTCACGGCACGACGGTTGGCGCGGGCCAGCATGACAATCGCCGCCACGAAGAGGAGTGTGACGGCGGCAGCCCGCAGACTGCCGGTGAGCAGCCGGTTGCCGCGGCGGAGCTCGCGCGCTTCGTCGAGCGCCACGGTCAACCGCGCGCGGGCATCGACGCCGCGCTGCTCGAGCGTCTCACTCGCCTGGCGATTCAGGTCTGCGGGGGTGAGGTGCAGGACGTCCGCCGTGCCGACTCGAAGGAAGAGCACGCCGTTGACAACGGGCGCCGACACCGGGCCGATCTTGTCGTCGTCCACCAGGCGATCGAGGATCGCCGTCGCGGCACTGCCACGATCGGCAGGCGTGTCAGTGAGCACCCGCGCGCGCAGCGTGGTGATCGGCCGGTTCATGTAGGTGAAGACAACGCTCTGACTGGCCGGCAGGGTCTCGACCAGCTCTGGCGGTGCCGGAGCTGGGGCCGGCTGAGCGTCCACAGTGTTCGCGAGCGCCAGCGATACGCCGATCGCCAGCCACACCCGACGCATGCCCGTGTGTCGGCGAGACCGGGTCATCGTTGAACGATCGAGCAATCCCCGCGCCGCGGCGTGTCGCGTGAAAACGCTGGCTTCCGCGGGTGTAGGCGATTCCCCCGCGGCCTGTCGCGGGAATGGCGTGCCCGAACTTCAGGAGATTCTCAACGACGTCGTCGAGGACGTCCTGAAGTTGATGCGCGGCGACCGCGTGCAACTTCAACAACTGGTGTTGACCTGGTCCTCAATGCCGGCGAGGCGATGCGCAACAACGCGGTCGGCGATCGACAGGTGATAGTCACCACACAGTGCCTGCTGCCATACCCCGCGGCAGGGCTCGC